>Ga0070663_100000853_pt1 | contig 16515 bp, 15 predicted proteins | sample KBSC63metaG_FD_65646 | JGI IMG/M metagenome (GOLD analysis project Ga0070663, IMG submission 65646) | Corn rhizosphere microbial communities from Kellogg Biological Station, Michigan, USA - KBS C6-3 metaG | ecosystem: Host-associated > Plants > Roots > Rhizosphere > Soil ...
GGCGATCGGGGAACCGGTTGATCTCGTCGGTCACGACTGGGGCGGCGGGCACGCCGTGAACGTCGCGACGACGCGCCCCGACCTGGTGCGCAGCTGGGTGTCGGACCTGCTGGGCTGCTTCGACCCGGAGTACGTCTGGCACCCGCTGGCCCAGGGCTGGCAGACGCCGGGGAAGGGTGAGGAGATGGTCGCGGCGATGGTGGCGGACCCGTCGTCGCGGCTGGCGGACATGGCGGCTCGGGGCCTGGACCGGGCGGTGGGGGAGCGGATGGCGCGGGGCTACGACGCGACGATGGCCCGCTGCATCCTCGGCTTGTACCGCGACGCGGCGCAGCCCGCCATGGCGCGGCTCGGCGCGAACCTGCCCGCCGCCGCGGCGCGACCGGGCCTGGCGGTGGTGGCGTCCGAGGACCGCAACGTCGGTACCGAGGAGATGCGCCGCCGGGCCGCCGCGCGCGCAGGCGCTCGGGTCGTGGTGCTGGAAGGCCTGGGGCACTGGTGGATGGTGCAGGACCCGAAGCGGGCGGCGGCCGTGCTCGAGGAGTTCTGGTCGTCGCTGTCGAGCTGACCGGTACGGGGGCGAGTACAACTGCGGAGATGACCAGCACTGACTTCATCACCTCGTGGCGCCAGGTCGAGCAGATCGGTGCCACCGAGGCCGGTGGCGTGGAACGCCAGGCCGCCACCGAAGAGGACCGGCAGCTGCGCGACTGGTTCCGCGGCTTCGCCGACCAGCGCGGCTGGCGCACGGTGGTGGACGGGATCGGCAACCTCTACGCGCTGGTCGACCTCACCCCGGGTGCCCCGTACGTCCTGGTGGGCAGCCATCTGGACTCCCAGCCCCGCGGCGGGCGGTTCGACGGTGCTTACGGCGTGCTCGCCGGTCTGCACGCCGCCGAGCGCCTGCAGGACCACTTCGCGGAGACGGGTACGGCACCCCGCTACAACCTCGCCGTCGTCGACTGGTTCAACGAGGAAGGCGGACGGTTCGCGCCGTCGCTCATGGGCAGCTCGGTGTACGCCGGTCTGAAGGACCGCGAAGAGATGCTCGACCGCACGGACCTGGCCGGGGTGACGGTTCGGGACGCGCTCGCGGCGATCGGCTACCTCGGCGCCGACGAGCCCCCACCGGCCGCCGGGTACCTGGAGATCCACATCGAACAGGGGCGCGTCCTCGAGCGGGAGGGCATCCCGCTCGGTGCCGTCGATTCCAGTTGGTACACGCAGAAGCTCGACATCGAGGTGCTCGGCGAGCAGTCCCACACCGGCGCCACCTTGATGGAGGATCGCCGCGACGCCCTCTACGCCGCCTCGTACGTCATCATCGCGTTCAACGAGATCACCGGGGAGTACCCGCCGCGGTCGCTGGTGTCCTCGGTCGGGCAGATCGTGGTGGAGCCGAACTCGCCGATCGTGGTCAACCGCCGCGTCCACCTCGTCGGCGACCTGCGTGCCAACGACCCGGCCATCGTCCGGGACGCCCGCGACCGGTTGGTCGCGCGGTGCGCCGAGATCGCGGACGCGCACAACGTCGAGATCATCGCCAAGGACTTCGACATCCGACCGAACCTGTACTTCCCGCAGGAGGGCGTCAAACTGCAGGAGAAGGTGGCCACCGACCTCGGGGTGGCGATCCGGCCGATGCAGACGATGGCGGGCCACGACTCCATCGCCATGAACACGGTCGCGCCGACGGTGATGATGTTCATCCCGAGCATCGACGGCGTCTCCCACTGCGAACGGGAGCTGACCCTCGACCAGGACATGCTCACCGGCCTCGACGCCCTGACCGGCGTGCTCCAGCGGATGCTCGACGGCGCTCTCGACGGCGTCGAGCCCGCGGAACGGTACTGACCGAGCTCGTAGCCGCCCCCGTCATCCGTCGAGCCGCGCGGCAAGCGGAACGCACCCTTCGATGGCGACGCCACGGCCCGGTGCGGATCGTGCGCGCAGCGCGCCGCCGATGGCGGTGAGCCGATCGGACATGCCCGTGAACCCCCGTCCCGACGACAAGACGCGGGGCTCGGCGCCGGGCCCGTCGTCGGCGACCGTGAACGCGATGGTTCCGGGTGACTCCGTGATCGTGATCGTGACGGTCACCCCGGCGCCTGCGTGCTTGATGCAGTTCTGCAGGCTCTCCACGCAGCAGAAGTAGATGGTGATCTCGACGTCGGCGGGCAATCGGCGGCCCTCGGCGGCCGTCGTGACGGCGGTGGGCACGGGAGAGCGCGCCGCGAGGCTGTGCAGCGCCGCGGCGAGGCCGTTCTCGGTCAACTCCGCCGGGTAGATGCCACGGCACAGGTTCTGCAGATCGGCCGCCGTGGCCTGCAACTCCTTGCTCAGGGCCGCCAGCACGGCGGCCGGCGGCGTGGTCGTGGTCCGCAGTTGGCGCTGTGCCACTCGGGCTTGGATCGCGGAGGAGACGAGCCGTTGTTGTGCGCCGTCGTGGAGATCGCGTTCGATCCGTTGACGCTCGGCGTCCGCTGTGGCGACCACACGAATGCGGGACGAACGCAGCAGTTCGGCGTTCCGGATCATGGCCGCGTGGCTGAGGGAGACCATGTACATGAACTGCGTCGCGGCGACGAGCAGGAACACCACGTTCTGGCCGTCCACCATCCACCGCGGGAAGAGGGTGTCGAAGCCGACGCCGGGGGAGAACCGGCCGCAGCAGGCGATCACTATCGCGGCGAGGACCGTCCCCATGATCACGAAGTTGAACGAGTCGCGCAGGTACGGCACGGCCAACACGATCGGCACCGCGATGATGACGGCCGTGTAGAGCACGGTGAACGGAGCCAGCACCGTGATCGCGATCGCGAAGGCCCAGCACGCCGTGATCTGGATGAGAAGCGCGCGGTCCCGGTGTCCGTCGTGATCGGCGCGCCGGGCGACGAGCAGCAGGACGACCGCCACGGCGGCGACGGCGGCGACGACCAGCAGCCATCCATCGCGCACCACGGAATACGCCGCCGTCACCGCGATCGCCGAGGCTCCGGTGGGGAGGAGTTGTATGCGAAGACCTTGCTCGATGTGGTGGTCCTGCCCGCGGGGCGGCCCACCTCCCACCAGGCGGGCTAGCACCGTCCAGGCCTGGGCAAGAGCGTGTACCGCCGCGGGTTCGCGCGGCTGGGGCTGCTCGTCGGCCGTCGTGATCGCATCGACCGGCACGTTCCCGTGGATGCGCACGCCTTCCCCCGGGAACCCGTCGACGTCCAGGAGGCCGCCGATCGCGTGCAGGCGATCGGCCATCGCCGCGATGCCCTCGCCCGCCCGTAGCTGCTCCGGCTCACACCCGGCGCCGGTGTCCTCCACGGTGAAGGACAACCCGCCGCCCGTTCCGTCGAGGGTGATCGTCGCTCGCGCCTCGGGACCTGCGTACCGGCGCACGTTATCGACGGCCTGCGCGCAGCAGAAGTAGACCGAGGTGTCGACGACGGGCGGGTACCGCCCAACCCCTTCGACGGCGACCTCGACCGGGATCGGAGTGGTGAGCGCCAACGTCTTGAGCGCGGCCGCGAGGCCGTGTTCGGTCAGCTCACCCGGGAAGATGCCGTGCGCCATGTCGCGCAGCTCGACGCTCGCCTCCTGCAGTTCGGTCGCGACCTGACCCAGGAGATCGGCGGCTCCGGGGCGATCCGACTCGGCCAACGTCCCGGCCTTTTCGATCTTGTCGTGCACGTTGCCGAGGAGCAGACCCGGGCCGCGGTTCAGGGCGCGCTCGATGCGTTGGCGCTGCCCGGCGGCCGCCCTGCTCAGCCGGTCTCGGGACCGGGCCAGGTCATCACGGCGACGGGCGAGGATCTGGTGGCTTTGCCAGGCGACCAGCAGCGCGAGGCCTGCCGTTGCGGGGAGGAAGAAGAGCGCTGCGATGTCGAGGGCCCATCGCGGCGTGAGCTCCTCGACCCCGATGCCCGGGGAGAGCGCAGCGGTCACCGCCGCAGCCGCGGTCGCGGTCACCGTCGCGGTCTGGAGCGCAGCCAGTTGCCCGGGGCGCAGGTAGGGGGCGGCCAGCAAGGTCGGCAGGATGAGCGTCAGCTGAGTGACCATCACCGCGAACGGGACGATGGCGCTGACGCCGGCGACGGCGATCCAGTTGAAGATCGCGACGGCGAGTACGGCCGCAACAGCGCGCTCGGTCCGCGCCAGCACACCCGCGTAGATCAGAATCGGGCTGACCACCATGAGGTAGAGCGACATCACGAAGTACGGGACCGACAACGGCAGGATGGCGGCCATCACGGCGATGTAGCCGACACCGCCGAGCAGCGCGAGCTCGTTCCACCTCACGTACCGGAGGACCGGCGCGGAATCCATTGGGGCGTTCATCGCACGCGTTGCTCCCGACGGCCGGACCACGCACCCTCCTCGGACCACCCTCAGGCTTGGATGTGCAGGGTTGCGAATGCCAGAGAACCGCCCACGGCCCCTGTGGACAACGGGTTTTCCGCGCCGATGGCGGATTAGGCGGCACCCGTGCGGGACGCCCAGACCGACTCCAGCACGTCCGGTCCGAACTCGGATTTCGGTACGAACTGGACGTTCTGCTCCTCGGCGGCGGCCCGCACATGTGATGACGTGTCGACGGAGAGCAGGACGACCGTGAGCCGCGGGTAGCGGGCCAGCATTTCCGTCGCCACGGCATGGCCACCCCCGCCGGGCATGTGCACATCCATGAGGACGAGCTCGACCGCGGTCTGGGCCAGTTTGGACAATGCCTCCTCGCCGCTCGTCGCGAGGCCTGCCAGTGCGAACCCGGCGGTTGCGGCGACGACGGCTGCGGCGGCGGCGCGGAAGGACGGCAGGTCGTCCACGACCAGCACAGGTACCGCCTCCGGCGTCATCCGCGGATGGTCTCACCCCGCAAGATCCGCCGTCGGTACGGACAACCGAACCGTTCAACGGCTCAGGTACACCAGCACGGCTTTGACGCGTCGGTTGTGCGCACCGTCTTCGAGGATGCCGAGCTTGGTGAAGACCGAGCCTATGTGCTTCTCGACCGCCCGTTCGGAGATGCGGAACCGGGCGGCGATCGCGGCGTTCGACCGGCCCTCCGCGACCTCGGCGAGCGTCTCGAGCTCGCGGACGGTGAGGTCGGCCAGCGGCGAGGCGCCGCGCCTGCGCCCGGCACCGACCAGCGTGTTCACCGCCAGTGGGTCGATGTAGGAGCCGCCGGTGGCAACGGTCCGAACGGCGGTGGCGAGCTGGCCGGGAGTGGCCACGCGGTCCTTCAAGAGGTACCCGCGACGCTCGCTGCTGGGCTCGATCAGGGCCAGCAGGTACGCCGGGTCGAGGAACTGCGACAGCAGCACCACCCCGATGGCGGGCGCCTGCTCCCTCAGCTGGGCCGCCGCGCGGACACCCTCATCGGAGAACCCCGGCGGCATCCGGATGTCGGTCACCACGACATCGGGCCGGAGCCGTAGCGCCTCCCGGACGAGTTCGTCGTAGCGCGTGCAGGTGCCGACGACGTCGATGTCGGGCTCGTCACCGAGCAGCGCCTCGATGCCCGCGCGTACCAGGATGTTGTCCTCGGCGATCAGCACCCGCAGCGGTTCCGGCATACCGATTCGTCCCCCGATTCGGCGCGGTGCGGGTGGACCGAACAACTCGACGTCGAGATACCCGGTGCGTGCTCGGTGAGGTTACCCGAACCCCGGTGGAGGGACCCGAAGCTCGCAACGTCCGGCTGGTGCGGTTCTCTTCGACCGGGCCCGCGTCCACGATCGAAACATGTCGATGTCCGAAGGTGTAGCAGGTATGGGGAACGCCGCACTTTTCGCAGCGGCTCGAACCGGCGACGAAGACGCGTGGCCGGAGTTGGTACGCCGCTACGACGGCTTGATCAGGGCAGTGGTATCGCAATTCTCGATGAACTCCGCCGATTCCGGCGACGCGGCGCAGAACACGTGGTTGCGCCTCTTCGAGCGGGCCGACACGGTTCGCGAGCCGGAGAAGCTGGGCGCCTGGCTCGCCACGACGGCTCGGCGTGAATGCCTCGCGATCGTCCAACGTCGGGTCGAGTACCCCAAAGCCACCGAGGACCTGGACCGCCCCTCCCCGGACCCCACCCCGGAAGCCGCCGTGATCGACGCTGAGATGCGCGTGCACGTACGGGCCGCGACCGACGCCCTGCCGGGTCGTCCGCGGGCGCTCATCGATGCCCTCTACTACCGCCCCCGAGGCAGCTACGCGGAGGTCGGCACCACCACTGGCATGCCGATCGGCAGCATCGGCCCGACCCGCATCCGCGCGCTGCGGCACCTGCGCCGCACGCTCGTCGACTGGGCCGCGTAGCTCCGGGCTGGGCGTCAGGCGTTGCCGATCTCGGCGCGGACGCGCGCGGCGGCGCGGGAAAGCGCCCGCAGCTTCTCGTACGCGCAGAACCGGGGGAGGGCCTTGAGGCCGCAGTCGGTGGACAGGTAGACCCGTTCCGGGTCGATGTGTTCGAGCACCTTGTGGATGCGGGCCACGATCTCGTCGTCGGACTCGATGTAGAGCGTGCGGATGTCGATGACGCCGACCTGCACCTCGCGGTCCTCGCCCACCACTTCGAGGGCCTTGACGTCCGCCATGTCGCGGAGTGCGAAGTCCAGGGCGAACTGCTCGACGTTGACGGCCATCCACCGTTCGAGCACGCGGGGCAGCGCGTCTTCCACGGCCCGGAACGTGTTGCCGTAGCCCGCGCCGAGGCAGCAGTGCCACGCGATCTTCGCGTCGACCCCGTCGACCCAGGCGTTCATGACGTCGATGACCCAGTCGCTCTTGTCGTCGAGCGCCAGCATCCAGGCCCCGAGGTCCTCGACCTGGATGTAGGTCGCACCGTGCGCGACCAGGTCCTTGAGGTCCGCGTTGAAGATCGGCACGAGGTCCTCGGCGAGCTGCCGCGCCTCCTTGTACCGGGAGTTGGGGTGGTTGAAGTCGACGTGGTAGGTGAGGTTCGGCGGCCCCGCGCCGACGGACACCTTCATGGGCCGGTCGGTGAGTTGCCGGGCTGCGGTGTGCATCTCCGACAGGCGCCCGGGGATGCCCTGGCCCACGGGCCCGGTGACCGCCGTGCCGCCCCAGTTGTGCATCCACGCCGCCTGGCTGAGGTCACCGTCCTCGCTGGCCTCGATGGCGGCCGCGAGCGGGTTCGGCAGCTTGGCCTTCGTGAACCCGTCGAGGCGCTCGTACCAGTACCAGACGAAGGAGCCGATCCCGCCGCCGTAGTCGTCGAAGTGCATCTGGCCGTCGGTGACGATGTCGAGTCCGGCGAGCTCCTGGTCCTTGATGCACGCGGTGGTGGCGTCCCACCAGGCGTGCCAGTTCTCCTCGAGCTTCCACCATTCCAGGATGTCGGCGCCCGCCAGGTTGTAGCGCGTGTACCACCGGGGTTTGGGGTACGAGCCGATCATCGTCGTCGGGAGGAGCGTGTCAACGACCTTCCTGGGCATGGCCACGTCCTCTCTGACGATGCTCGGCCGACGGGCTGCGACGTAGGATTGCGCGCCCGCTCGTCCGGCGGCTATGGCTGCAGGCACAGCGATGCGCGGACGCATCTGGCGGCCGCCACAAGAGAAGTGCTTGCCTTCCCGGCCGATCCGTGGTGGGAAGGACGGGTGAGCACGGTCGAGGTCTCGACGTCGGTGGGTCCGTGGATGACCGCGGTCGGCGAGATCTCGCGGGCGGTCAACGCGGGGGAGCCGCTCGAGGTGCTGCTCACGTTGATCGCCGAGCGCGTGTGCGCCCTGATCGGCTTCGACCATTGCGCGGTCATGCTGGCCGACGACGACCAGGCGCACCTGCACGCCGTCGGCTGGTCCGGGCTTTCCGACGCCTACGTCGCGCTGGTGAGCGACGGTGCCGCGCTCCCGGTGCGGCCGACGGGCCCGCACGGTGACTCCCCGGCGGCGCAGGCCTTCCGCGAGGGTCGCAGCGTCGCCGTACCCGACGTGGGGGTCGCCGACGACTACGGGCGGATGCGCAGCCTCGCGCCGACCCAGGGTTACCGGGCGTTGCTGGCCGCCCCGCTGCGCACCGCCCGGTCGGGGCTCGCGGGGGTGATCGTCGCCTACTCGACGCAGGCGCGGGCCTTCAGCGCGCTGGAGATCGAGCTGATCGAGCTGCTGGCCGACCAGGCGGCGCTGGCCCTCGAGACGAGCGGGCTGCGCGCCGACCAGCAGAGCGTCATCCGGGAGCTGTCGCTGGCCAACGCCGAGCTGCGCACGGGCCGGGCGGCCATCGAGCGCGCCGAGCAGCAGCACCGCGATCTCATGGCGATGGTGCTGGCCGACGTCGGGCTCGACCGGATCGTGGGCGGGCTGGCGCAGGCGCTCGACGCTTCGGTGACGGTCGAGGACTCCGACGGCGGCCTCTTGGCGCTGGCGCCCGCGGTCGGCTACCGCCCCCCGCCGGACGCCGCCGCCCGCCGCCGGGGGCCGACGCGGGCCGCCCTGGACGTGCTCAGCAGGCAGTTCGAGGTGGTGCACGTGCCCGGCTCGGGCGGGACCTCGAAGGCGTGGGTGGCGCCGGTGGTCCTGGGCGGCGAGCTCGCGGGCCGCTTGTGGATCACCGACCGGCGGGCGGCGCCCGAGCCGTTCGAGCGCAGGCTCATCGAGCGGTTCGCCCTGGTTGTTGGCATCGAACTGCTCCGCCAGCGCCACCTGCGCGACGTCGAGCGGCGGCTCTCGGGCGATCTGCTCGGCGACCTGCTCCGCCCCGGCGGCCCGACCCACGAGCAGGGCATCCTCGACCGCGCCGCGGCGTTGGGGAACGACCTCCGGCTGCCCCACGTGGTCGCGGTGCTCGCGCCCGAGCCGCCGCAACGGGTGTCGCGGCTGGGCGAGCTGGTGCGAGCGGGCGTCGACGGACCCGCCCTCGACGGCTGGTACGAGGACGTGCACGTGGTGGTGCTGCCCCTCAAGCCGGATCCGATGGACGCGCTGCGGCGGGTGTCGGCGCTGGTCGAACAGGCGCTGCCCGGCCTGGTGGTCGCGACGGCCGTTGGCGGCTTCACGACGGTCGCCGAGCTGCCCACGGTGTTCCGCGTCGCCCGGGGCGCGGCCCGGCTGCGCCGGGCGCACCGGCGCACCGGGGTCGTCGACGTCCGTGACCTCGGGCTCTCCGCGCTCATGCTGGAAACGGGGGCGCCCGACACGCTCCGGCGCTTCGCGCAGGACCTGCTGCACCCGGTCGTCGCCCACGACGCCCAGCGCGGCGGCTGCCTCCTGCCGACCCTCCGCGCGTGGCTGGAGCGCGGCTTCTCGATCCAGGCCACCGCCGCGGCGCTGGTCGTCCACCCCAACACGGTCACCTACCGGCTCAGCCGGATCGAGCAGCTGACCGGTCGCGAGCTGCGGCTCCCCGACGTCCGGCTGGAGCTGCAGCTGGCGCTGACCGTCCACGACATCATCTGGCTCGCCGACTGAGGCATTGGTCGGCAACCCAAACCGACCGTCGCCGTTCTGTGCCCGCGCCCATGGCTCGCCCCCCTTCGGAGCGCCAGGATCGGCGAGATGCGGCTGATCGACCTGTCACAGGACATCTACGAGGGTATGAAGGTCTACCCGGGGCACCTGAAGACCGTGCAGTTCGAGCACGCGACCCACGAGGAGACCGCACCCCGCTTCGAGGGCGGGTTCTCGTTCCAGACCACCGGCTTCATGCTCAACGACAACGGGCCCACGCACGTGGACTCGTTCTCCCACCTCGACCCGGACCCCTCCGCGGACACGATCGAGAAGATGCCGCTCGACCTGTTCTACGGCACCGCGGTCTGCCTGGACGTCACGGAGTTCAAGCCGCAGACCGACATCACGGCCGACGACCTCGACCGGGTGGTGGCCGCCGCGCCCGTCGAGGTCAACGCGGGCGACATCGTGCTTTTCCACACCGCGACCTGGAACCGCTACTCGGGCGACAAGCGCTACCTGACCGAGTTCCCCGGCCTCGGCGCTTCGGCGAGCGAGTGGATCGTCGAGAAGCAGATCAAGACCTTCGGGGTGGACAGCCCCACGCCCGACAACCCGTCGAGCACCAGCTACCCGTGCCACATGATGTGCAGGCGCGAGCACATCACGCACTACGAGAACCTCGCGAACCTCGACCAGGTCGTCAACACGCGCTTCACGTTCGTCGGCTTCCCGCTGAAGCTGCAGGGCGCGCACGGCGGCCCCACCCGGGCGGTCGCGATCGTGGACTGAGGGGCGCGGTCGGCGGTCAGACCACGCGCCAGTGGGTGACGAGGTGGTCGTCCTCGACCACGTGCAGGGCGATCGTCGGCGGTTGGGTGTAGTCGATCTGGGGCATGTCCTCGGCGTCCGTGGTGACCGTGGAGACCAGTCCGCCGCCGACCAGCACGGGGACGCCCGTGAAGGTGGTGGCCGCCATGGTGTGCGCGTGGCCGACCAGCACGGCGACGACGTTGTCGTGCCGGGTGAGCACCTCGGCCAGCTCGTGCGCCCCGGTGAGCTTGATCGGGTCCATCAGGTCGACGTGCAGGTCGACGGGTGGGTGGTGCAGCACGACGAACGTCGGCCGTGCGGCGGCGAGCGCCTCGTCCAGGAGTCGTAGCGAGCCCTCGGCGAGCTCGCCGTGGTCGATCCGCTCGTCCGCGGCGGCGTCCACGAGCGAGTTCAGGGCGACCAGCCGGTGGTCACCGACGTCGGTGACGGATTCGGCGGGGCCGATGTGCTGGACGAAGCGGGTGCGCACGTCGTGGTTGCCGGGGCAGGTGACGAGCGGGATCGTGACGGTCGACAGCAGCTCGGCGGCCACCTCGTACTCGACGTCGAGCCCGTGGTCGGCCACGTCTCCGCTCAGCAGCAGGACGTCCGGCGGCGGCGCGCACGCGGCGACGTGGTCGAGGGCGCGGCGCAGCCGGGCGGGCGCCTCGTCGGTGGCCCCCATGTGGCAATCGCTCAGGTGGGCGACGACGAACCGGGTCACGCGGGTGAGCGTAGCGAGATCGCGGCGGATCACGAAGGTGCGCAACGGATCGGGCGCACGAGGTCGATCAACTGTGGGTAATCGCCTGCCGGTAGCGTGTTCGCTCGATCAGGGGACGAGCGGGCAACGGGTGGGGTGAGACGGTTTCAGCATGGCGAAGTTCAGCGCGATACTCGACCAGGTTGACGCCGGAACGGTGCTCCTGCCCGAGTTCCAGCGCGGCTACGTCTGGAACCGTGACCAGGTACGCGGGCTGATGCGCTCGCTCTACAAGGGCTACCCGGTGGGTTCGCTCTTGGTGTGGGAGACCGACGCCGCGCACCAGGCGGTGCGGGGCGTGGCGCCTGCGAGCGGCACCCGCTCGCTGCTGCTCGACGGCCAGCAGCGCGTCACCACGCTGTACGGCGTCGTCCGCGGCACGCCGCCCGCCTTCTTCGAAGGCGATCCCCAGGCGTTCCGGAACTTGCGGTTCAACGTCGAGACCGAGGCGTTCGAGTTCTACGGCTCGGTCAAGATGCAGGACGACCCGCTCTGGGCCGACGTCACCGCGCTGTTCGCCGCCGGACCCGCCGCGGTGGTCTCCGGCTTGCAGGACCATCCCCGCTTCTTCGATTTCGTCGACCGCCTCCTCCGCGTTCGCAACGTGCTCGACCGCGAGGTCCACGTCGAGAGCATCACCGGCGCCGACAAGACCGTGGACGTCGTCGTCGACATCTTCAACCGGGTCAACTCCGGAGGCACCAAGCTCTCCCGGGGCGATCTGGCGCTGGCCCGGATCTGTTCGGACTGGCCGCACGCGCGCCCGGCGATGCGTGCCCAGCTCGACCGCTGGCGCGCGCAACGGGGGCTGCAGTTCACCCCGGACTGGCTGCTGCGCAACGTCAACGCCGTCGCCACCGGCCGTGCGCCGTTCTCCGCCCTCGAGGACGTCTCTGCCGAGGTGTTCCGCGACGCGCTGGGGAAGGCGGTCCACAACGTCGACCACCTCGTCGACCTGATCGCCTCGACGCTGGGTCTCGACTACGACCGCGTGCTCATGGGCCGGTACGCCCTGCCGGTGCTGGGGCGCCTGCTGCTGAAGAACAACGGGCGGTTCGCCGACGCCGCCGAGGCGGGCCGCGCGCTCTACTGGTACGTCCACGCCGCGGTCCGCGGTCGCTTCGCGGGATCGACGGAGACGCACCTGGCCAAAGACCTCGAAACCATCGACCGCGACGGGATCGACGGCGTCATCCACAGCCTGCGGCGTGCCCACAACGGCAGCCTGACGATCGACGCCCAGGACTTCGAGGGCGCGGGGCGCGGCTCCCGTTCCTACCCGCTGCTGTACCTGGTCGCCCGCACCGGCGGGGCCAGGGACCTGGTGACGGGTCGACCGTTCGGCGCCGGCACGGCGGCCGTCGAGGTCTGCGAGATCTTCCCGCGGGCGCTGCTGGCGAAAGCGGGCTACTCGCGCGCCGAGATCAACGCGGTGGCCAACTACGCGTTCGTCACCCCCTCGTCGGCGGTGGCGCTCACCGGCGATCCGACCCAGTTGCTGGCGGCCGTGGATCCCGCCGTTCGGGCCTCGCAGTGGATCCCGGACGGCGACTGGCGGGTGGAGAACTACCCCGAGTTCCTCGCCGCCCGACGGGAGCTCCTGGCCGCCGAGGCCAACGCGTTCCTCGACGGCCTGTTCGTGCGCGGGCTGCCGCGACGGCTGGCGCCGGTCACGCTCGTCCCCACGGTCGGCTCGGGGTACGACGTCCGCGTCGCGCAGGTGGACGCGCTCGTCGAGGAGGTCATCCACATGGGCCTCGCCTGCCCGACCCTCGACGCCGAGGTGCCCGATCCCGAGACGGGCGCGGTGCTCGCCGTCGCCCAGGCGTTCTGGGCCGACGGGCTCCAGGCCGGTCAGGGCGCTCCCGTGGTGCTGGAGCTGGATCCCGACGAAGCGGACCTGCCGCGGTTCGCCGAGCTCGGCTACGAGGTCTTCGTGAGCGTCGACGCGTTGCGGGGCTTCGTCCAGCGCCGCGGCGAGATGGCATCCGGCGACCGCGACGCGTCCGGCGGCGACGACGACGACAAGGCCCCGAGCGAGCCCGGGCGCCACTTCCAGGCCGCGTCCGCCTGACGCGGGCCTCCGGTCAGGTGCCGCGGCGCAGGCGGGCCACCTCCTCGAGCACCTCGGCGACGTCCTCGGTGTCGGCGACCACGTAGCCGGGCACCCCGTCGGCCTGGCCCTCGTTCAGCACGGTGATCGCGAGATCCCCGGGCCGGAGGGGGCGGGGCCGCTCGTCGACCGCGCTGACCCTGATCACGCCGGTGGCGTCGACCTCGTCGCGCAGGCCGTCGAGGTGCTGCGGCCCGACGTGGCGCAGTCCGCCCTTGGCGCCGGAGAGCCGCATCAGCTGGGCGACCTGCTCGGGGTCGCGGCGCGACACGACCGCCACGGTGGTGTCGCGCAGCGCCAGCAGGATGTTGAGCGCCTCGGAGGAGAGCTGCTCGGCGCGCGCGTCGTCGGGGTCGCCGAGATCGGGGGCCAGACCCCCGTCGAAGTCGCAGGCGACGAGCAGCCGTGGGGTGGTGGCGATGCGGTCGAGCGCGCGCCACAGCTCGTCGAGGTCGTCCATGGTCACGGGCCGATGGTGCCAGGCGTCGGCACACCCGCCCGGGGGGCGCGTCGTACTTCTTCGGCCTCCCACCGCAGCAGGTCGCCCGGCTGGCAGTCGAGCACCTCGCAGAGCGCGGCGAGCGTCGCGAACCGCACCGCCTTGGCGCGGCCGTTCTTGAGCACCGCCAGGTTGGCGGGCGTGATCCCCACGCGGTCGGCGAGCTCGCCGACGGACATCTTCCGCCGGGCCAGCATCACGTCGATGTCGACGGCGATCGGCATCAGATGACCTCGTCCAACTCGGCCTGCATCTGCGTGGCTTCGACGTCGCGCGCGACGGCTTGGGCGAGCAGCATCCGCAGCACGAGCACGATGAGCGCGACGCCGAGGATGGCCACGCCGATCCCGGCCATGATGACGGTGACGCCCGGGTCGTCCCGCTGCCCCGGCGCGTTGACGATCGTGACCGCGAACCACACGAGGGCGGCCGCCACGATCGCGCCGATCATGACGTCCACGTACCGGAAGGCGGCGTGGGAGAACACGGTGCCGCGGCGCACCATCGTCACCAGCCGCCACACGCAGACCAGGGCGACCTGGACCGACACCATGCCCAGGATCGTGATCACGCGCAGCGCGGTGAGCGGGAGCGACCCGTCCTCCGGGTCGTTCCCGCTGACCAACGTCCACACCATCCCGGCCTGTACGAAGACGGTGCCTGCGAGCACCACCACGAGCACGGCGCGCAGCGCGTGCACGGTCAGCTTTCCCACGGGGCCGTCCTTCCCATCGACTTGCGACATGAAACTATCGAATATCGATAGATCGAGCAAGGTGTGACCGGGTGGCACGATCGACGGGCGTGGGGGTTGGGCCGCCGCCGGGACGGGAGAGCACGAAGATGACGAAGGGCAACGACGCGGGCTCGCCGGTCCGCCTGCGCACGCTGCGGGAGATCGAACGGGTCGCCCTGCTGCACATGGATCCGGTGATCACCGAGTTCCTGCAGGGCGGGTCGGGCGCGGAGCTCACCCTGGAGCGCAACCGGTCCGACTTCGACCGCATCCGCTTCGTCCCGCGCGTCATGTCCGGCTGTCCCTACCCCTCGACGTCGACGACCGTGGCGGGCATCGACCTGCGGATCCCCGTGATGACCGCCCCGTTCGGCGCCGAGGGGTACTTCCACCCGGACGGGCACCTCGCCGTCGCGCGGGCCAACGAGCGCTTCGGCGTCGTCAGCGTCGTGCCGGAGGCGGGCACGTACTCGGCCGAGCAGGTCGCCGAGGCGAGCCCGAAGGCGGCCGCGTTCGGGCAGTTGCACCCGATGGGCAGCGAGCAGAACTTCCGCTCGATGGTGCAGCGCTACGTCGACGCGGGCTACCGCGGCCTGGTCCTCACACTCGACTGCCCGACGCCCGGTTGGCGCGAGCACAACCTGCTCAACGACTTCAACATCGACAACCGCGTCGTCGGCGGCAACTACCCGCCGGGCGCGGAGATCGACATGGAGCGCGCGCTGGGTCAGCTGTACGAGCAGACGGAGACCATCTGGAGCTGGGACAAGCTGCGTGGGCTGCTCGTCGACTGCCCGCTTCCCTGGCTGGCGAAGGGCATCGTGACCGGCCTCGACGCCGCCGCGGCCCTCGAGGCGGGCGCCGCCGGGGTGGTCGTCTCCAACCACGGCGGCCGCCAGCTCGACGGCGTCCGGTCGAGCATCGCGGCCCTCGAACCCGTGGTGTCCGCCGTCGCCGGACGTGGGGTGGTCCTGCTGGACAGCGGCATCCGCCGCGGCAGCGACGTCGTCAAGGCGATCGCGCTGGGCGCCGACGCCGTCCTGATCGGCAGGCTGTCCGCGTACGGGATCGCGGCGGCAGGCGAAGAGGGCGCCTACCAGGTGCTCGACCTGCTCCGCCAGGAGATCGAGACCGTGCTGGTGCTGCTGGGTCGAGGGGGCATCACCGACATCGACCGCTCCGCGGTCGAGTGGGAGAGCTGACCTGGTCGGCTGACCTCACATCCGGTAGCGGCCGGGTGTGGTGCCGATGAGCTTGGCGAAGGCCGCGATGAAGTGGCTGGGGTTGGCCCAGCCGCACGCGCGGCCGACGTGGGTGGTGTCGTGGCCCTCGGCGAGCAGGACGAGGGCGTGGAAGACGCGCAGCTGGGTGCGCCACTCGTAGAAGGTCATGCCGAGCTCGTCGTGGAACAGCCTGCTCAGGGTGCGGCCGCTGGCCCCGATCCGCCGCCCGAGCTCGGCCAGCGGCGTGTTGTCCTCGGGCCGCTCGCGCAGCACCCGGGCGACGGCGCGCAGCCGGTCGTCGGTCGGCTCCGGCAGGTGCAGGGGCTGTTCGGGAGCCTGGTGGAGCTCGTCGACGAGGACGCGGCGCAGGCGGGCGCGGGCGCCGCGGTCGAGGGGGCGTTCTGCCGGGTCGTAGCTGCGCGGGCCGGTGAGGACGAGCAGGGCTTCGCGGGCGAGGTCCGACGCGGTGAACACGGCGGGATGGTCGGGTACGAGGCGGGCGAGGGACGGCGGGAGGAACACGATCCGCATGTCGGTGTCGCCGTGGGCGCGGTGGTGGTGGGCGTACCCGGCCGGGGTCCAGGCGACGCGGTTGGCGGGAACGATCGACGTGCCGCGCTCGGTGTGCACCGACAGCACCCCGCGGGCCGCGTACACGAGGTGCCCACGGGCGTGGGACTGCTCCGGGCTCGTCGCCCCCGCAGGCCAGAGGTGCGCCCCACCGTCCGGCCACACGTGCGACCGGGAAGGTTGGCGGCCGATGGGCATGAGTTGGCATTCTGCCGGTGGCTGGCCACATCGTGCTGCGACGACCGTGCGAGGCATGGGTATGACGATGCGAGCAGCGGTCTGTGTGCGGGCCGGTGGCCCGGAGGTGCTGGAGATCCACGAGGTGCCGGTGCCCGCGGTCCGGGAGGGCTGGAGCCTGGTGCGGGTGCGGGGTGCGGGCCTGAACCGGTCCGAGCTGAGGACCCGG
>Ga0070663_100000880_pt1 | contig 16344 bp, 15 predicted proteins | sample KBSC63metaG_FD_65646 | JGI IMG/M metagenome (GOLD analysis project Ga0070663, IMG submission 65646) | Corn rhizosphere microbial communities from Kellogg Biological Station, Michigan, USA - KBS C6-3 metaG | ecosystem: Host-associated > Plants > Roots > Rhizosphere > Soil ...
CGTCTCCTCTATCAATACGGGCACATGCCCGCACCGATCAAGGTACGTCGATGATCAGTTCGACTCGTCGAGCAAACGCCCAACGCGGTAGCGGTTTAGTTCAACAGGCGAACGAACGCCTGACCCCGGAAGGTCACAAAGAAGCGATCTCTACGAGAAGCGGTGTCTAAATCAGGCTGGGGTGGGCAGGACGCCGTGCTTGGTCAGCATCTTGATCCAGCGGGGAGCGTTTCTGGCCACGCTCATGGCCTCATAGTTGATGGTGCTGTCCTTGTAGGGTTGACCATTCTTGAGCATGACAAAGAGGGTGCGCAGCGATTTGTGTCCGATGGCCACGATCGAGCGCTTGTGGCCTTTGCGAATGAGCAGAGCCTGGAACTTGTCCTTGAGCGCGCAGCGGCAGCGGGTGCGGCCTGAGCGAATTCGCATAGCAGGCGTCGCACGCACCCAGGCATTGCCTTTGCGAGGGAGTGCGCGAATTATTGCGTTTGCCAGCGATCTCGTTGTTGCCGGGGCACACACCGACCCAACTGGCCAAGCGCTCGGCCGACCCAAACACGCTCATGTAGGGACCGATCTCCACCAGCAACATGGCCGCACCAATAACGTCGATACCGGGCACGGTTTGCATCAGGATCAATTGCGCGTTGTAGTCCTTGAGCGAATCCAGCAATTGCCGCTCGAAGCGGGCAATGCGGGCTTCGAGGTCTTCGATGTGCTTCATCAATTCGTCGAGCACGAACACATGCGCAGGGGTCAAGTCGTCGGCCTGGATGGCGTCGAACAATTCCTGGTCGCTGGCCTTGAGGCGCTCGCTTGCCAGGGCGAGTACTGCGGGTGTGCTTTTGCCTGCAAAGATGGCCTTGACCATCGCCCGGGCTGATTGCCCATGCAAATCCGACACCACCACCGCCAGCCGCACGCCCGCATCGGTGAGCAACTTGTGCAGACGGTTATTCTCCGAGGCAAGCATGCCCACCAGCTTTTGACGCTGGCGCGCGATGTGGCGCAGCGCACGTATGTCGCCTTTGGGCACGAACGAGCCTCGCAACAGCCCGGCGCAGCCCGAGCATCGCAAGCCACTGAGCGTCTCCTATGTCGGTCTTGCGACCCGGCACCATCTTCACGTGGCGCGCACACCACCGCCGCGCAGATCCCTACCGCTTCGAGTGCCGCGTACGGACTTTTCCAGTAAATGCTGATGCTCTCCATGACCACCAGTTCCGGCTCAAAGCTCTGCACCCACTGTGCCATCTCACGCCGGTCGCGCTTGAACGCGCCGAATTGCTTTCTATGCACCTTCACTTCGCCGTCTTATTCAACAATGGCGCACGCAGCAATTTGCCTGATGCACGTCCAAACCAACGACGCGCTTGTGGATCGGCGTCAACTCCATTTGCATTCCTGTTCTCCAGTTGCTGTCCTACAGTGCTGGAGGCGGTGCTGCCTCACCGAAATAACCTGCCGGCTATGACACCGGTGGCTCTTTTAACGTGCGCTCTCTCTGCTTTCGCAGGGATGCAATTCGGGGTACGAGTCGGTGAGGCGGGTCCCGTTAGGTATCAGGGTGCAGTGCATGCCCGCCAGATATTTTCTCGACCTCAGCGCGCCGCCTCCGGCCCAGAGTGTCTTTCATCATCCGGGGTGCCGCTCGGCGACATGCCCGTTAGGCGTCTTTTGACGTGCTGCTCGGACACGCTCGCATACTCTCATCCTCTGAGCCTCTGAGCCTCTGAGCCTCTGAGCCTCTGAGCCTCTGAGCCGGCACAAGCCGGCTACAGCCCATTCCAGGACATCGGCGCAGCGCCATCAACGCCGAGCAAGGCCAACACCCGCTCGACCGTCTCGTTCACGAGCTCATCAATGTTCTGCGGTCGGTGATAGAACGCCGGCATCGGAGGAAAAATGATCCCGCCCATTTCCGTTACCGACGTCATGTTGCGCAGATGCGCGAGGTTGAAAGGCGTTTCGCGGACCATCAGTACCAGGCGGCGGCGCTCCTTCAAGGCTACGTCGGCCGCGCGAGTGAGCAGGTTGTCTGAGAGGCCGTGGGCAATCGACGCCAGGCTCTTCATGGAGCATGGCGCTACAACCATCGCATCGGTCGCAAACGACCCGCTGGCGATCGCAGCGCCGACATCGGACGGGCTGTAGGCTACGTCCGCCAGCGCCTCCAGGGCCGAGCGATCCAGCCCCAACTCGTGATGAACATTGAGCAACCCCGCTGGTGTTACGACGATGTGGATCTCGCGTTGCGCTGCCTTCAGGCGTTTCAGAAGCCTCAGGGCATAGGCCGCACCTGTGGCTCCAGTCACCCCGACGACTACCCGCGATGCGGAAGCAGTCAACGGCTTCAGGCTCCGGCGCCCAGCACTTGCTGCAACTCGCCAGCCTGGTACATCTCCATCATGATGTCTGAGCCACCGATGAATTCGCCATTGATGTAGAGCTGCGGTATGGTGGGCCAGTTGGCATAGTCCTTGATACCCTGGCGCACGCCATCGTCATCAAGGACGTTGACGGTCTTCAGGTCATTGACGCCGCAAGCCTTGAGGATTTGCACGGCGCGGCCGGAGAAGCCGCACATCGGGAATTGAGCGGTGCCTTTCATGAAAAGTACCACGCGGTTGGTTTTGACGAGATCGTCAATGCGTTGTTGAACGTCGCTCATGGTCGAGAGGCCTATCGGCTGGCTAAGGTGGAAAAGCCGTGGTTATACGGCAAACCCGAGCCGGTTTTCCGGCTGCGGTCGTGAAGGCTTTCTTCTTAGAAGGAGTAGGTCACGCCGAGTTGCAGCAAAGGGGACAAGCGCATGTCGCGCAGGGCCTCGTCCAGACTTGCGCCGCTGCCGAGTTTGACGGCCGAAGCGGGCTTAAGAGCCATAACGCCCAGGTCGGCGCTGAATCCCCACCCATCTCTGCGGGCCAGATGGGTGTAGCCCAGGCCGACATATGGAATCGGTGTTTGATCACCATTGCTGTTAGCGATGTTGGATATGCCCCAGACGTCGACAGTTCGACGATCCATATTGAAGGGCCTTCCACCAAGGCTAGTAGAAGGTGTTCCGAGCAAAAGCCAGGCATAGCGCGTCCCGATGAACAAGCCACTCGTAGCGCGAAAGCCGCTCGCGCCACCGACGCCTATGAGTGTTCGACTGAAATAGAAGTCTCCGAGGAGGCTTGCGCCGCTGAATTTCAAGCCTTGGCTATCGATGTTCATCGAATCGGGAGATGCTATCGGCGAGTAGGTGCCCAAGGCCAAGCGTCCCTGCCACCGCGGCCCAAGGCTCGCGACAGAAGGCACTAGTCCGTCGTCCAAGGCCCACGCGCTTCCTCCGGTGCTCATGGTCAGAGCTGCGGCCGCCAACCAGCATGCTGATCGCATAACAGGCTCCTCGAACAGTTGACATGGGTTAGGGGGGGAATTCGGCTTTCATGCTACGCCGCTGCGGTGGACTTGTGTACTGCTTATGAGTCGTTGTTGTCTCTCGAGCGAGATGTCCGATTTTTGGCACACGAAACCCGATCCAACGTGGACCGACGGTGGTGGGCGGCCTTCTCAGGCCCTGGGTCTGCGCAAGCCGACGATGACTTCCTCGACCGAGGAGGTTGCCTTCCAAGGCAGCGTCTGCGCGCTTGATGATCGAACCGTCGAAGTCAGCTTCGACATTGCTGCCGGCTAGATGCGCGCCAATGTAAGCCGCGCAGGTTTGGTGGTGATGGCACAGTGCGCGTGCTGTCGGGGCGCGAAACTCCGATTCCGAAGGGCGACGTGAGGCGCCCCTGGGCCGCTATTTCGACCATGACCATACCGCCGGACGTCGGCACGATCGGCGCCCCCATCCACCGTTGCGCCCAACATCGCCGTCAACACAGCATCCGTCACCGAGACCGCGCTCCGTTCAGAAAAATTTTGGAAGGTCGTCGGCGCATTCTTCCTCGGCGGTATCGCCTTGTCGCGCATGCCATGCATGCTGACTATGGTGCCCATCCTGTCATGAAGGCAGACGTCACGGAGAACAATGTGGAGGCCGTGAGTTGCTCAAGCGCTTTCAGCTCTTCGGCCCACCTGGAACTATCTTCGTCGACGTGCTGGGAAAGGAACTCACGCAACAGCGCGCCATCGGTTTTCCAGAACGCCGAGCGCTTTTCCGAAACGCTAAATGCTGCTTTGAGTGCATCCAAAGCGGATGTGATGCAGCCGTGTGCTATAGTCACAAGCTCAGTCGCGGGGTGGAGCAGTCTGGTAGCTCGTTGGGCTCATAACCCAAAGGTCGTTGGTTCAAATCCAGCCCCCGCAACCAAAAAATATGCGGTGCGAACCGATGCAAAACGCCAACCGAAAGGTTGGCGTTTTGCTTTGGGCTCTCATGTGATCCATCTGTGGTCTGCCGTGAATCTGGCGTACTGCGCATGTTCGAGTTCCTACTGCTCAAGCGTTGCTCACTCCGCCGCCGACTTCTACGGCACGCTCGCCAACAGATCGCTTGCGAGCTCTTGATTGACGAGGCGATCTTGACGTTCGAACTTCGCCGCCAATGCCTTTTTGATCCGGGGCAGTCGCCGCGCCAACACCACCTGCGAGTGCCGCATGTCGATCATGGCAACGAGGTGAGAGCGAAAGAATCCGGTGTACTCAAGCGCGAATCCCTCAAATTTCGATCCAGCGCATAACGATTCCTAGGAGATTGGGTGCACGCCATCAGCTGAAATGGCGAGCAATCACGTGGAAGTTTTGCAGGGCCACGATCTACACCGCCCGAGGTGGTGGCCGCCGCGCCGAAGTACGGCGCCAGCTGCGCGAGCATGATCCACGCACCCAGGCGACCCCCAGAGCATCGTCTCGCTGCTGGGCGAACACCGCGTTTCTGGGTAACACTGCCCGAGGCGCTCACCGGGACTCGGGTGAACTGAGCTCGACAAGGTTGATCTCGTCGAATCGGAATCCAGCCGATGTGGCGCCGCCTGGGAAGACTGGACAATTGCGGCCCGGAGGTCCATCGTTCGTACCGGGCAAAGCACCGGGGGGCCTTATGAAACTTGCTGTGCGCGCGGTCAGTCTCCACGCCAAGCTGATGTTCGCGCTCGCCGTGGTGGTCATCGCGATGGCGACCGTGTCCGTCACGCTGTTGACCAACCAGGAACGCGAGCGCCGCATGAGCGAGCTGGACGCCCGCGCCGAACGGCTCGCCGACCTTTTTAGCCGCTCGCTTGCGCCCACGATGTGGAACATGGACTTGGGAGCGATCCAAGGGCAACTGGAAGCGTCGGCGCCGAACCCGGAAGTCGTGCGCTTTCGAGTCATGGCAGCCAACCACGGCATCGTGTCAGAGGTGGTCCGCCAGCCGGATGCCGACTTGTCAAGCACGGTCGTCGTGGTGCGCCCCATTGTCTATCCGCTTAAGGGCGGCACGCCGCAGCAACTGGGGCAGGTGGAAGTGATGTTTACCCGCACCATCGCCGAACGTGACATCCAGCGCACGCGCACCACTATCACGGTGCTCGTCGCCACTGCGATGCTGGGGCTGTACGCCGTGACCTTTCTGCTGCTCAGGCGTCTGGTTAGCCGACCGATCGTGGAGATGGAGCGAATGGTCGATCGCATCTCCTCCGGCGACTTCGGCGCTCGCTGTTACGTGGGCACCGAAGACGAACTCGGCCGGTTAGCGACCCGGGTCAATGCCATGGCCGAAGCGCTGGAGCAGTCCAACCAGCAGCGCAAGCAAGCTCTCGAGGATCTGCGCCGCCACCACGACGAACTGGAGCGTGCGGTGCGCGAGCGCACAGCACAGCTGGAAGATGCCAAGGAGCGCGCCGAAGTCGCCAACCGGGCCAAGAGCGACTTCCTGGCCAACATGAGCCATGAGATCCGCACACCGATGAACGCGATCCTCGGCATGTCGCACCTCGCTCTTCATAGTGGCCTCACCGCGCGCCAGCAGAACTTCGTGAAGAAGATCCACACCTCTGCCGAATCCTTGCTGGGCGTCATCAACGACATCCTCGACTTCTCGAAGATCGAGGCCGGCAAGCTCGACATCGAGCACGCCAATTTCGATCTCGCAGACGTGCTCGACAACCTGGCCAACGTGGTCGGCATGAATGCGGAAGAAAAGGGCCTCGAATTGCTCTACGTGGAGCCGCCGGACTTGCCACAAGCGCTCGTCGGCGACCCTTTACGGTTGAGCCAGGTGCTGCTCAACCTTTGCAACAACGCCGTGAAATTCACTGAACAGGGAGAAGTGTCATTGGCGGTGGAGATCGCCCGACGCCAGGACCATGCGGTCGACTTGCGCTTCGAGGTGCGCGACACGGGCATCGGCATCGACGATGCGCAGCGGGAGCGCCTGTTCCAGCCCTTCGAGCAGGCCGATACCTCTACCAGCCGTCGCCATGGCGGTACGGGCCTGGGCTTGGCCATCAGCCGACAGCTGGTGCGGCTGATGGGTGGCGAGCTGGAGCTGCAGAGCACTCCGAGGCAAGGCAGCCGCTTCTACTTCACCTTGCGGTTCGCCTTGCAGCCGGCACAGGCATACCGGCCGCCGCTGCGCGAAGAAGGGCTGCTGGGCAGTCGTGCGCTGGTTGTCGACGACAACGCGCATGCCCGCGAACTGCTCACCGGCATGATCCTGGCGCTCGGCTTACAACCAGACGCGGCCGACGACGGTGACGAGGCGCTACGGCGAATCGTCGACGCCGAAGCTGCTGGCGCGCCCTACGACATCGTGCTGCTCGACTGGAAGATGCCTGGCATGGACGGCATCGACTGCGCACGGCGCATCCGCGACGTGGCTCGCCCCGGTCAGCGCTCGCCCACGATACTGATGCTCACGGCTTTCTCGCGCGACGAGGTACTGCGACGCATTGAGAATCAGGGCGTTCAAATCTCCGCGCTGCTGACCAAGCCGGTCACGCCCTCTTCGCTGTTCGATGCGTGCTGCAAGGCGCTGGGCCTCGCATCGTTGTCCAGAACGCGCGCCGAGCGGCGCAAAGGCACGCTCGATGAGCATCAATCGCGGCTGAAGGGTGCGCGCATCCTGTTGGTCGAGGACAACGAGATCAATCGCGAGGTCGCACTCGATCTGCTCAGCGAAGAGGGAATCATCGTCGAGTCTGCGCCCGACGGCCGCCAAGCTCTGGAGATTCTCGACAGGAAGCATTTCGATGGCGTGCTGATGGACTGTCAGATGCCGGTGATGGACGGTTTCGCTGCCACCCGCGCATTGCGCGAGCGCCCGTCGTTGCGGAATCTGCCTGTGATTGCGATGACAGCCAACGCCATGGTCGGTGACAAGGAGCGGGCACTCGCGGCAGGCATGAACGACCACATCGCGAAGCCGATCAACATTGACGAGATGTTCGCAACGCTGGCCCGCTGGATCAAGCCGAATTCAGCGGCTGCCGCTGCTCCGGCCGTCGTTTCGATCTTGCACACGCTGCCGGGCGTGGACGCGAGGGTCGCGCTGACCCGCATACGTTCCAATGAAGCCCTCTTTGCGCGAACACTGCAGATCTTTCTCGATGGCCATCGCGATTTCGTCGCCCGCTTTTCGTCGACCTGGGCGCAAGGTAATGAGGCGATCGGGCGCGAGATGGCGCATGATCTGCACTCAGCGGCCGGGACCCTCGGCATGCAGGCATTGCAGCAAGCCGCGTTGGCGCTCACGCAGGCGTGCAATACCGGCGATGCGCAAGCGGTCGAAGCGCGCCTACAAGAGCTGTCGGCACTGATGAAGCCCGTCATCCAGGGGCTGCAATCATGGGCCGAGAATGGCGCGCACGTGCCCGCCACACAGGGTTGATCACAAGGAGGCAATACCCGATGGAGCAATTGATGCAATCGCTGAAGGTTTCGATGTCTCGGTCAACGATCGATTCAGCAGCCGGCTGGTGATCCTGCGGTTAAAAACGCCCACCGGAACATATTCCGCTGTATCGCTTCCGGCACGAGAGGCGCTGTTCCCCAAAGTCGAGAAGGCAATGCGACATGCAGGCCAGCGGCGAACTTGAGGGAGTCCGCCGACAGGCGATGGTCAAGAATGCTGAAGGGAGCAGGCCACTGAAGTCCGCTTTTCTGCGTCGCAGCGAACAGCATCCGCTCGGGATGACGCCGCGCACCGGGAGACCACTTCAGAGACGGACCACCTCCGCATGAGGGATGTCTCTCTCTCTGCAATGTTGATTTGAAGCATGATCGTCGATGGGGGAGGCATGTGGCGAGGCGATAACCCCATTCGATGCAGCGGCGCAAAGGAACACTGATGGAATACCAGTCAAAGTTCAATGGAGCACGCGTTCTCCTCGTCGAGGACAACGCGATCAACCGTGAAGTGGCGCTCGACCTCCTCACCTCGGAAGGCATCAGCGTCGAAGTCGCCGTCAATGGCCGCGAGGCGCTAGACAAGCTGGCGGCCGAGCGATTCGATGGCGTTCTCATGGATTGCCAAATGCCAGTGATGGACGGCTTCGCTGCCACACAGGCATTACGCGAGAGGCCAGAGCTGCGTGAGTTGCCAGTGATCGCAATGACGGCCAACGCGATGGTGGGCGATCGTGAGAAGGCGCTTGCCGCCGGCATGAATGACTACGTCGCAAAGCCCATCGATTTCGACGAGGTGCTCGCGACGCTGGCGCGCTGGATTACGCCGCAGCGAACCGGGTCTGCCGAGGCTGCAGAGTTGGACCTGAATTCGCTTCCAGGTGTCAACGCAGTGGCCGCGCTCGAACTGTTGCGCGGCAACGAAAAGATGCTTCGACGCACGCTACTGCGTTTTTTCCACGCGCACAAGGACTTCACCGCCAGCTTCTTAGCCATCTGGGACGCCTGCGACCCCGCTCCAGCCAGACGCATGGCGCACGATCTCCAGTCCGTTGCAGGCCTGCTGGGCATGCTTGATGTACGTCAATGCGCGCTGGCGCTGGAGCAGTCGTGTGTCGCAGCCGATGAGCAGGCCGTGCGTGCCCGGTTGCAGGAGTTGTCGACCGCCTTGAACCCGGTGATTCAAGGCTTGGCCGCCTGCGCCGATCAACTGGCTCGGGATCAGAACAATCCCTGACTTTGATCTGGCGCTCGAGCTCCAGTGCAGCGCGTGATGCCGGCAAGATCCTTGCGCGATAGCACTGCATTGAAGCCAACGGCAGCGAGCAGTGAGCCAACCGCTTCGGCTTGATCGTGGCCATGCTCGAGCAAAAGCCATGCACCCGGTTTCAGATGTTTCATTGCCCCGGTGACAATGACGCGGATGTCATCGAGTCCATCGGCACCTGCAGTCAGGGCGGACCGTGGCTCGTGTGACAGCGACGCCAGGTGACCATCGCCTTCTGCGATGTACGGCGGGTTGCTCACTGCGAGGTCGAAGCACTGTGTTCCTGCGCCGCCCCACCAGTGGCCCGATCGCCAATTCACATCGAGCTCGAGGCGTTGCCCATTGGCCTTGGCAACGTTCAATGCCGCATTGCTCTTGTCCACCCCAGTGACTCGCGCCTGGGGCATCGCGTTCTTGATGGCCAGTGCGATGGCGCCACTGCCAGTCCCTAGATCGATGACCTCGGAATCCGCACGACCGTCGCCCAGCAATTCCAACGCCCAGTCGACCAAGGTCTCGGTATCAGCCCTCGGTACAAGCACGTCCGAATTCACGGACAGTGTCAAGCCGTGGAATTCTTTCTCTCCGAGCACATACGCAAGGGGCTCGCCTGATGCACGGCGCCCTAGCCAAGTGACAAATGTCTGCATCAAATCATCAGACAAGACCGCATCATCATTCGCGATCAGCCATGCCCGGGATCGATGCATGCATGCGGCCAGCAGCAGATGCGCATCAAGTCGATCCACGCCGGCTGCGCGAGCCCGACTCAGCGCTTCGACGACTGTCAGCACGCTCACAAGTCGCCACTTTCCAATGCCGCCAACTGCTCGGCCGCGCGCGCCGCTTCAAGTGCCGCGATGACCTCGTCGAGGTCGCCATCGAGGATGAACTGCAGCTTGTACAGGGTCAAATTGATGCGGTGATCGGTGAGCCGCCCCTGCGGAAAGTTGTACGTGCGAATGCGGTCGCTGCGGTCACCGCTCCCGATTAGTCCCTTGCGCGTTGCAGCTTCTTTAGCGGCCCGCTCTGAGCGATCCTTCTCGCGCAATCGAGCCGCCAGGACCGCCATCGCCTTGGCCTTGTTGCGGTGCTGCGACCGGTCATCCTGGCACTCGGCCACGATCCCGGTGGGCAGGTGCGTGATTCGGATCGCGCTGTCGGTCTTGTTCACGTGCTGACCGCCGGCGCCGCTGGCGCGGAAGGTGTCGATGCGAAGCTCAGCCGAGTTGAGCTGGATCTCCTCAGCCTCATCGGGCTCGGGAAGCACCGCCACTGTGCAGGCGCTTGTGTGAATGCGGCCCTGCGTTTCGGTGGCGGGGATGCGCTGCACGCGATGTCCGCCAGACTCGAACTTGAGCCTCGAATACACGCTGTCGCCTTCGACGCGAAATACAACTTCCTTGTACCCGCCGAGGTCAGACACGCTCTCCGACATCACCTCGGTGCGCCAGCCACGACGCTCCGCATAGCGCAAGTACATGCGCGCCAAGTCGGCTGCAAAGAGGGCGGATTCGTCGCCGCCCGTGCCGGCGCGTATTTCCAGAAAGGCATTGCGATCGTCGTCGGGGTCGCGCGGCAGCAGGGCAGTCTGAAGTTCCATGTGCAAACGTTCGACGTCGGTTTGCGCGAGCGAAATCTCTTCCCTGGCCATCTCCGCCATCTCGGGATCGTCGAGCATCTCGCGGGCGGAAGCGAGGTCACGCTCGCGCTGTTCGAAACGTTGGAATCGCTCGACGACGTCAGACACCTCGGAATGCTCGCGCGTCAGCTCGCGAAAGCGCCTCATGTCCGACGCGACATTGCCATCGGCGAGTGTCTCGTCGAGTTCGCCGAGCCGCATGGCCAGGCGCTGGAATTGTTGTCGGAGGGAGTCTTTCATCATGTGTTCGTTGCCAGAAACTGGTTGTGGGCTTCGAACACCGCGGGGCACAGGCCCCGCACCGTCACCGCCCGATATGGCGGCGCAGGCTAATCCTGGCCGTCAACTGGGTTGCGCGACGAATTGCGCAGGAAGAGCCTCGCCACAGTGTTTGCGAGTTCCTTGCGTTGCCCGGGATCGGCGGCGTGTAGCTCGGCCAGCGTGCCGTGGAGCATCTTCTGGGTGAGGCCGCGTGACAAGGCTTCGAGCACGGCCTCGATGTCCTCGCCCTTGACGAGCAATCGGCGGGCACGCGCAATTTCAACTGCCCGCCAATCATCGATCTGCGCATTCAGTGCCTGGATGAGCGGTACGGTGCCGCGCTGGTCAAGCCAGTTCACGAAGCCTTGCACGCCGGTTTCTATGATGGCTTCGGCCTGTTGCACGGCAGCTTGGCGCTTCTCTCCGGCAGTCTGGACGAGAGCCGAGAGATCGTCGACGGAATAGAGGTAGATGTCCGACAGGCGGGCTACTTCGGGTTCGATGTCGCGGGGAACTGCGAGGTCGACCATGAAGATCGGACGGTGCTTGCGCACCTTCAGGGCACGCTCGACCGCACCAAGGCCGATGATGGGCAGCGAACTCGCAGTACACGACACAACGACGTCAAATTCGGCCAGACGTTGCGGCAAGTCGGCCAGGCGCAGGGCCTCGGCGCCGAAGCGGCTGGCGAGTTTTTCACCGCGCTCCAGTGTGCGATTGGCCACCGCCAGCGCACGTGGGTTCTTCGCCGCGAAATGCGTCGCGACGAGTTCTATCATCTCGCCCGCGCCGACGAAAAGCACCTTCAGCTCGCGCAGGTCCTCGAACAACTGCGATGCGAGTCGCACCGAGGCTGCGGCCATGCTGATGGAATGCGCACCGATCTCGGTTGACGTGCGGACCTCTTTCGCGACGGCAAAAGATCGCTGGAACATCTGGTGCAGGGTGGTGCCAAGCGTACCGGCGGTGTCGGCCTCGCGAACGGCCTGCTTCATTTGCCCGAGAATCTGCGGCTCGCCCAGCACCATTGAGTCCAGGCCGCTCGCGACGCGGAAGGCATGCCGCGCTGCAGCGCCGTCGTGCAGCACGTAGGCGTGCTCGCGCAGGGTTTGAGTGGTTACGCCGCCGACTTCTGCCAGCCAGTCGACGGCAGGCTCGAGGATCGTTCCGCTGCTGTGCGCCTGACCGGCCACGTACAGCTCGGTGCGATTGCAGGTCGACACTATTGCCACCTCGGGCGAACGGTCCGCGCGTTCACGAAACGCCCGCAATGCCGGCACCATTTGCTCAGGCGAGAACGCGAAACGACCGCGCAAATCAAGGGGCGCAGTGGTGTGGTTCAGGCCGAAGGCCAGGACGGTCATGGCGCAATTATAAAATTCGTTGAAATTCAAGGACTTGAGCTTGGCTCATAGTCCCTGCGGGCTTACCCAGTGGACGTTACTACCGCGGGGCTGTCCTCGATTGCCGCGTTGTGTGCGTCTTGTTCATATTTTTCGGGGCATCACTCTTGGACTTCGTTGGCGCGTTCTGGCATCTGGTCAACTTCGCAGCTCCGGCGGCCTGCATTGGATTTTTCGCCTCCGTCATGGGCAAGATTCTGTGGCGAAGAGACATGGCGAGCGTGTCGGTCTTGAAACTGTGGTCATGGTCTGCGGGCCTCGCCTGCGTTGCTGCCATCGTCGCGCTTGTGGCGTTCGGTCGCGACGGCAAGATCGTGAACTATTCCGCAATGGTGCTGGCCAGCGCAGCGGGTCTGTGGTGGGCGGGATTCGTCCACCGCAATTGATGAACCAGGGGGAATTTGCCGATTCCTTCGAAGCGGCGCAGTTCAGAAGAGCCCGGCACTTTCCGTGAGCGCGAAGCCCGGGCGCGATTCGGAAGCAGCTGCGTTGCCTGCTCACGTAGCCCATCACAATTCCCGAAGTCAAACGGCGATGGGGTCCTCCTTCATCACCACCTCAGCCCGCAGCGAATGCGGGTATGCCTCGGTGATCGTCACGTCGACCATCTGTCCGATGAGCCGCTTCTGGCCTTTGAAGTTCACGATGCGGTTGCACTCAGTGCGCCCCATCAGCTCCGCCGGGTCCTTGCGCGACGGACCTTCGACGAGGATGCGCTGCGTCTTGCCAACCAGCGATGCACTGATGCGCTTGGCGTTGTCTTCGATGACGCCCTGGAGATGCTGCAGCCTCTTCAGCTTCACCCCCTGCGGCGTGTCGTCGTGCAAGGCTGCCGCAGGAGTGCCGGGTCGAGGGCTGAAGACAAAGCTGAAGCTGTTGTCGAAGCCGACATCGTGGATGAGCTTCATCATCTTCGCGAAGTCTTCCTCAGTTTCGCCTGGGAAACCGACAATGAAGTCGCTCGAAAGACTGATGTCAGGCCGCACCGCGCGCAGCTTTCGGATGGTGCTCTTGTATTCCATCGCGGTGTAGCCGCGCTTCATCGCCATCAGGATGCGATCGCTTCCGTGTTGCACCGGCAGGTGCAGGTGGTTCACCAACTGCGGCACTTTGGCGTAGACGTCGACGAGGCGCTGTGTGAACTCGTTTGGATGGCTTGTCGTGTAGCGGATCCGTTCAATGCCCGGAATCTCCGCGACGAATTCAAGCAGGAGCGCGAAGTCGGCAATTTCGGTGGTGTCGCCCATGGCGCCGCGATAGGCGTTCACGTTCTGTCCGAGCAAGGTCACTTCCTTCACACCTTGGTCGGCCAGTCCCGCAACCTCGACTAGCACATCATCGAAGGGCCGCGAGACTTCCTCTCCGCGGGTGTAGGGCACGACACAATAGCTGCAGTACTTTGAGCAGCCTTCCATGATTGACACGAACGCGCTGGCACCTTCGACTCGCGCTGGCGGCAGGTGGTCGAATTTCTCGATTTCGGGGAAGCTGATATCGACCTGCGGGCGTTGCTGCTGCGCTCGCTTGTTCAGCAGGTCGGGCAGGCGGTGCAGCGTCTGCGGGCCGAACACGACGTCGACGTAGGGTGCCCGCGCGATGATGGCGGCGCCCTCCTGGCTGGCCACGCATCCGCCCACGCCGATCATCACTCCCTTGGCCTTCAGGTGCTTCACCCGACCGAGATCGCTAAATACTTTCTCCTGCGCCTTCTCGCGCACTGAGCACGTGTTGAAGAGGATGAGGTCAGCTTGCTCAGCATCGGTGGTCGGCTCGTAGCCTTGCGCGGCATGGAGCAGGTCGGCCATCTTGTCCGAGTCGTACTCATTCATCTGGCAGCCGAATGTCTTGATGAATACCTTCTTGCTCATGGCTTCACCCAAACTTGCGCGACCGGGTCGAAGCTCCAGGCCTGGGATTCAGCGGCTGTCGTCGGCCAGGGCTTCTTTGCAGCCTCTTCCGGCGTAAGGATCCAGACTTCTTTAACAAGCCCTTGAATGTCGATCGTGTAGTTCACCAGCAACTTGAGCCCGAGCAGCGAGCCAGATAGCACGAGCATATTGTTTTGCCCCCTTATGCGAAGCCCTGGCGCGAGGCGGACTGGTTGCCCGTTGAGTATTGCGTCGGATGGTGAGCTGATGATTAACGCGCCGCGCAAAGCGCTCTGCGGGAAACTGCGTTGGGTCTGGGCCGCAGCGGGTGCGACGAGACAAGCTGCCGTAAGAGCAGCGAGAGCACAGCGGTACATGGTGTTGATCCAGTGGCTGATGAGAAAAAAGCCTTGCAGAGGCGAATCTACAAGGCTTTTATGTGTTTGGTGGCGCTTCAGGGATTCGAACCCCGGACCTGCGGATTATGATTCCGTCGCTCTAACCGACTGAGCTAAAGCGCCTAAGCCGCACATTATAGCTTGACGAAACCAGGCTGCCGGTCGGTTGGGCGACACTCCGAGCAATACTCCTGCAATCCGTTCTTTAGCCGGTCTTCGCGTCCGCGCTCTCTCAAGCATGTTCAGCTTTTTCAAGAAAAAGACCGCGGTCGAACCCCAGGTCGAGCCAACGTCTTCAGCGCCTGCCGCGCAGGCGCAACCCCCAGCGAAGGCGAGAGGCTGGCTGGAGAAGATTGGTCTCGGGTCGCCGCGCACCGTGCCTGCACCGGATGTTGTGGCCCCTCCAGTTCCACCACCCGAACCAGCCCCTCCCGTCGTGAGCGGTCCTCTGGAACCGACTCCCGCCGAACGAAGTACTTGGCTCACCAAGCTGCGCAACGGACTTCGCAAGACGGGGTCCAGCATCGCGCAGGTTTTTACCGGAACTCAGATCGACGACGCGCTATATGAAGAGCTCGAAGGTGCGCTACTCATGGCCGACGCTGGCGTGAAGGCAACCGAGTTCTTGCTCGAGGATCTGAGGCGCCGGGTGAAGGAGGCCAAGGCCACCGACCCCGCAGTGGTCAAGGGACTGCTATCGGATGCCGTCACCGAGCTACTCCAGCCACTCGAAAAACAACTGGTCATCGGCGAGGCTTCGCCTACCGTGATGATGGTTGTCGGCGTGAACGGCGCGGGGAAGACGACCAGCATCGGCAAGTTGACGCGTCACCTCGCAGATGCAGGCGAGAAGGTCCTGCTCGCAGCTGCCGACACCTTCCGCGCAGCGGCGCGTGAGCAACTTGCGGTGTGGGCGGATCGAACCAATGTGGAAATCGTGAGCCAGGAGGGTGGCGACCCATCAGCTGTTACTTTCGACGCCGTCGTTGCGGGCAAGGCGCGTCGCTGCGATGTGGTCATCGCTGACACGGCAGGTCGGCTTCCCACGCAGCTTCACCTGATGGATGAGCTGCGCAAGATCAAGCGCACCATCAATAAGGCACAAGACGCCGCACCGCACGAAGTGCTGCTCGTGGTTGATGGCAACACCGGCCAGAACGCGCTCGCGCAAGTGAAGGCCTTCGACGATGCGCTGACGCTCACCGGCCTTGTCGTCACCAAGCTTGACGGTACGGCCAAGGGTGGCGTGCTTGCGGCGATCGCGCGCGAGCGGCCCGTGCCCGTCTACTTCATCGGGGTCGGTGAAAAGCTGGAAGACCTCGAGACCTTCGACGCCCGAGAGTTCGCAAATGCGCTCTTGGACACTTAGTGTCGCGTCAAGCCTCAACTGTCGGGTGATCGTGCCACTGTCGGAGCGCAGTGCACGGCGCTCCGACGAGTCATAGCCATGCTATGGCGAGGAGTCGCAACCCGCAACGGGATGCGACACCTAGATCAGGCGCCTTTTGCCGTGCTGCTCGGGCACGCTCGAAAAACTCTCGGCCTCTAAGCCGGCCACCGGCCATCAACGTGCCGGACGATCCTTTTGCCGGACCACGTTCTTTGGCGGCTCTGGATCCAAGGGCGTAGGCGCGGTATCCAGGTCATCAAACCATGTCGACGGCGGAGGTTCGCGCACCGGGGGGGC
>Ga0070663_100000885_pt1 | contig 16301 bp, 13 predicted proteins | sample KBSC63metaG_FD_65646 | JGI IMG/M metagenome (GOLD analysis project Ga0070663, IMG submission 65646) | Corn rhizosphere microbial communities from Kellogg Biological Station, Michigan, USA - KBS C6-3 metaG | ecosystem: Host-associated > Plants > Roots > Rhizosphere > Soil ...
GCAGTAGCTGTAGCCGGCCGCTCCCGGCCAGGTTCGATCGCTTCACCGCCGGTCGGGAGCGGGCGCACTCGACCGGTGTCGAGTCGACCACCCAGACCGGGTCTGTCCACAGATCGGTATCGGTGGCCAGTATCCGGATCAGTTGTTTGATCAGCGGCAACGACGCGCTCAGGCGTTTGTTGTAGCCGGACTGGCCCGGAAGGTAGGGGAACGTTGGTCGTCACGAACTGGCCTTGGACACCCTCCTGCCATGTCCGAAGCAGCCACTCCGTTCTGACCTACTCGTCTAGCGCCCGGCGGCCTAGAGCGCCCGGCGGCCGGAGAGCGCGCGGCCCAGGGTCAGCTCGTCGGCGAACTCCAGGTCGCCGCCCATCGGGAGGCCCGAAGCCAGCCGCGTCACGCTCAGCCCCGGGAAGTCCCGCAGCATGCGGACCAGGTACGTCGCCGTCGCCTCGCCCTCCGTGTTGGGGTCCGTGGCGATGATGATCTCCTTGATGTCGGCCTCGCCGATGCGCTTGAGCAGCTCGCGCATCCGCAGCTGCTCCGGGCCGATGCCCGAAAGCGGGTCGAGCGCGCCGCCGAGGACGTGATAGCGGCCTTTGAACTCGCGCGTGCGCTCGACCGCCAGCACGTCCTTCGGCTCCTCGACCACGCAGATGACCGTGAGGTCTCGGCGCTCGTCGCGGCAGATGCGGCACTTCGGGTGCTCGGAGACGTTGCCGCAGATCTCGCAGAACTGCACGCCCTCCTTGACCTTGCCGAGGACGTCCTGCAACCGCGAGATGTCCGCCGGATCCGCGGCCAGCAGGTGGAACGCGATCCGCTGGGCGCTCTTCGGCCCGACCCCGGGCAGCCGCCCGAGCTCGTCGATCAGGTCCTGGACGACACCTTCGTACAAGTTCGTCAGCCGCCGAAGCCGAGGCTGCCGAGGTCCGGCATGCCGCCACCGCCGCCGAGCCCGCCGGCCAGCGGGCCGAGCTTCTGCTCGGTGAGCTTCTGCGCGCTCGCCGACGCGTCGCGGACCGCCGCGACGATCAGGTCGGACAGCGTCTCGACGTCGTCCGGGTCGACCACCTTCGGGTCGATCTGCAAGCTCTTCAGCTGGCTGTCACCGGAGACGGTCGCGGTGACCAGTCCGCCGCCGGCCGTGCCGGTGACCTCGGTGTTGGCCAGCTCTTCCTGGGCCTCGACGAGCTTCTGCTGCATCTGCTGCGCCTGCTGCATCAGCTGGGAAAGGTCGAAGCCGCCGCCGGGTTGGGCCATGATCGCACTCGGTCCTCTCTGCACGCCTGTGTCCCCACCAGGGTAGTCGCGCCACGCGAAGTGCCGGGCTGTGGCACCGTGGTCGCCGTGCGACGCGCGACTGCTCCCCTGCTGCTGGCCGGTGCCCTTCTGCTCACCGGCTGCTCCGACGACGCTCCGGCGGCGACCGCGCCCGCACCCGCGCCCGCACCCGCGCCCGTGGTCACGCGGACGGTCACGTCCACGCCTGCCTCGCCCTCGCCGCCGCCGTCTTCGACGTCGCCGTCGGCCACGCCGCCGCCTGCGGCCACCGGGAAGGTCGTGGTGCTGGATCCCGGGCACAACGGCGGGAACGGCGCCCACCCGGCGGAGATCAACCGCCAGGTGCCCGCCGGGCGCGGGCAGACCAAGCCGTGCAACACCACCGGCACCGCGACCAACGCGGGTTACCCCGAGCACGCGTTCACCTTCGATGTCTCCCAGCGGGTCGGGAAGGCGTTGGCGGACAAGGGGATCCGCGTTGTCTACACGCGACAGGACGACACCGGCGTCGGCCCCTGCGTCGACCGCCGCGCGGCCATCGGCAACGAGGCGAACGCGGACGCGGTCGTCTCCATCCACGCCGACGGCTCGGAAGCGGCCGGGGCGAACGGCTTCCACGTCGCGTATTCGTCACCACCGCTGAACGCCGCGCAGGGAGAGCCGTCGACGCGGCTCGCGCGGACACTTCGCGACACGATGCGCACGAGCGGCTTCAGCGCGGCGAACTACATCGGCACGAGCGGGCTGTCGGGCCGCGTGGACCTCGCCGGCCTCAACCTCTCGACCCGCCCGGCGGCCCTGGTGGAGTGCGGCAACATGCGCAACGCAACCGAGGCGGCCCGGATGACGAGCGCAGCGGGACGCCAGCAGTACGCCACAGCCATCGCCGCGGCCATCGAGGCCTACCTGTCCTCCTGACCCGAGGTCAGTACCCCGGGGTCAGTCGAGGGGGCGGGCGCCGAGGTGCTCGGAGAGGAGTTTGCGGGCCACCTCGTCCGGGTCCTGGTCCGGCGGGGGTGGGGGCGGCGGCGGGGCCGGGCTGGCGTCCTCGTTGTAGAGGTCCTCGTCGTCCTCGTCGGAGGGTTCCGGGGGGAGCGGGATGTCCGGCTCGGTCGTCGTGACCTTGGGCCGGGACGGCGGCGGCGGGCTCGCCGGGCGCGCGGCCGGTTCGGCGGCGGGCGCCGCGGCCGCCGCCGACTGGCGGGTGAACGACCGTTCCGGTGCCGGGGCCGCCGGCTGCGGGCGGGCGGCGGGGGCGGCCGGTGCGGTGCCGTGGACGCAGCGGACCTGCCAGTCGCCGCCCAGGACGTCGGTCAGGGCGCCGGCGATCTTGCGGGCGTTGTCCTGGTCGGAGAGGCGGCGGGCCAGTGGCTCGGACTTGTGGGTCAGCGTCACGGCGTTGCCCTCGACGGTCGCCACCGTGGCCTGGGTCAGCATCGCCTCGATGCTGCGGCCGCCGGTGAACTTGCGCAACGCCGTCATCAGCTGCGGCCAGATGTTCCGGATCCCGGCGGCATCCATCCCGCCCGACGCCGCGGGCGCTTCCGCCACCGGGGCAGGCTCGGTGGCGGCCGCGGGGGCGCTCTCCGCCGCCGGAGCGGGTGTACCGCCACCCGGCGTCCGCACCGCACCCCAGCCGCCGTCACCCGCCGGAGGCGGGGTCGCCGCGGCGGCGGGAACGGCCGCGGGAGCGGGCGTGGGCGTCGCCGAAGCAGCCGGCGCAGCGGAGGAAGCGGCGGCGGGCGGGCTCGCGGGCTCCGGGCGGGCGGGCGGCTTGACCGGCTCGGACACCGGCGCCGGACCCGCCGAAGCGGACCGCTGCGACGGCCTCGAGAACTCGCGTTCCGGCGCGCCGCGAACCGGCGGCTCCACGCCGCCCTCGGCGGGCGCGCCGCCTCCGCCGGCCAGGGTCGCCCGGCGTTCCAGCCGCTCGATCCGGGCCAGCAGCGCCTTTTCCGCCTCGGTCACCGAAGGCAGCAGCATCCGCGCGCACAGCAGTTCGAGCACGAGCCGGGGCGACGTCGCACCCCGCATCTCCAGAAGTCCATTGTGGACGATGTCGGCGTAGCGCGAGAGGGTGCCGAGGCCGATCCGCTCGGCCTGCGCGACCATCCGCGACAGCTCCTCCTCCGGCGCGGACACCAGCCCGCCGGCGGACTCCGGCACCGCGCGCAGCAGCACCAGGTCGCGCAGCCGGTCGAGCAGGTCGGTCGCGAACCGGCGCGGGTCGTGGCCCGCCTCGGTGAGCTTCTCGACCGTGCCGAACACCGTGGCGGCGTCCTCGGTCGCCAGTGCGTCGACCATGTCGTCGATCAGCGCGACGTCGGTGACACCCAGCAGCGCGACCGCGCGCGAGTACGAAACGCCTTCCGGCCCGGCGCCGGCGAGCAGCTGGTCGAGCACCGACTGCGTGTCACGCGCCGACCCACCGCCCGCGCGGATGACCAGCGGGTACACCGCCGGCTCGACCTCGACGCCCTCGGCCGCGATGTTGCGCTCCAGCAGGTTGCGCATCGAGCCCGGCGGGATCAGCCGGAACGGGTAGTGGTGCGTGCGCGAGCGGATGGTGGTGAGCACCTTGTCCGGCTCGGTCGTCGCGAAGATGAAGATGACGTGCTCGGGCGGCTCTTCCACGATCTTCAGCAGGGCGTTGAAGCCCTGCGTGGTGACCATGTGCGCCTCGTCGATGATGAACACCCGGTAGCGCGACTCGGCCGGGGCGTAGAACGCCTTGTCACGCAGCTCGCGGGCGTCGTCGACACCACCGTGGCTGGCGGCGTCGAGCTCCGTGACGTCGACGCTGCCCGGGCCTTCGGGCGCGAGCGCGCGGCACGAGTTGCACTCGCCGCACGGGTCCGGCGTCGGCCCCTTGGCGCAGTTCAGCGAGCGCGCCATGATGCGCGCGCTGGACGTCTTGCCGCAGCCGCGCGGGCCGGAGAAGAGGTAGGCGTGGTTGATCCGCCCGGCGGACAACGCCGTGCGGAGGGGTTCGGTCACATGCTCCTGACCGACGACCTCGGCGAAGGTCGCCGGACGGTACTTGCGGTACAGCGCGAGAGCCACCCGGCGAGAGTACCGGGGACCACCGACAACCTTCGCCGTGCGGTCAAGAGACCCGATAACCTCGATGCCTGTGAGCCGCACGCGGAAGCCCGAGCCGGTGCCCGGGCGCTACCCCGTGCGGTTCGGCGCGGCGGAGCTGGTCCGCGACGCCGACCGCGGCAACGCCTGGCTCGTGTCGGTGGACGGCGTCGCGCAGTCGTACGTCGACCTCGACGACCCCACCCACCTGGAGTTCGACTACGTCCGCCGGTTCGGGGACGTGGTGGACCGGCTGCCGCCCGGCCCCCTGGACGCGCTCCACATCGGCGGCGCGGCGTGCACGCTGCCGCGGTACGTGGCGGCGTCGCGGCCGGGCTCCCGCCAGCTGGTGTTCGACGCCGACGGCGAGCTGGTCGAGCTGGTCCGCGCGCAGCTGGGGCTGCGGGTGCCGGGCGTCCGCGTCCGGGTGACGGACGGCCGCGAGGGCCTGGCGACACGGCGGGGGGATTCGGCGGACCTGGTGGTGGTCGACGCCTTCCGCCGGGCGACTCTGGCCGGCGGCCTCGCGACCCTGGAGGCGACGAGGGCCCTCGCGGGCATCCTCCGCGCCCCGGGCGTCTACCTGGCGAACATCACGGACGGTTCGGGCCTGCCGTTCGCCCGCCGCTTCCTGGCCACGCTGCTCGAGGTGTTCCCGCAGGTCATGCTGCTGGCCGACCCGGGGGTCCTGCGCGGCCGCCGCTTCGGCAACCTGGTGCTGGCCGCCTCGGCGAGCGAGCTCCCGACGGCGGAGATAGCGCAGAAGACGGCTTCGGCGGCGTTCCCCGCGAGGTGCGTTCACGGCGCGGAGCTGCGGAAACTCGCGGGAAAGGCGGCCCCGATCACGGACGCGGACACCCCGCCGTCCCCCAGCCCCCCGGACGACGTGCTGGGCCTGTTCTAGGCACGGGCTCTTTTCAGACAAAAAAAGGGGACCCCGCGCACCCGTCAGAGCCTGCTTATCCTTGCTGCCTTCCGGCCCTGGGGAGGTTCACAGGGTGGACGCCGCGCGGGGTCCGTGGATCAGTGTAGCGAAGTCCGCTCAGGCCCCCGCGCCCGCCTGGGCACGGGCCCTCTTGAACGTGTTGTGCAGTACCGCCAGCAGCGCGTCCCGCACCGACAGCTTCTGCCGGGCGTCGAACGTGATCAGCGGGACGTCGTCGCTCACCGCGAGCGCCCAGCGCACGTCCTCGAGGTTGTGCCCGAGCGAGCCGTCGAACATGTTCACCGCCACCACGAACGGCAGGCCCGCGTTCTCGAAGTAGTCGACCGCCGGGTAGCAGTCGTCCATGCGGCGGGTGTCCACGATCACCAGTGCGCCCAGCGCGCCGTGGACCAGGTCCTGCCACATGAAGCCGAAGCGGTCCTGGCCGGGCGTGCCGAACAGGTACAGCTTGACCTCTTCGTCGATCGTGATGCAGCCGAAGTCCAGCGCAACCGTCGTCGTGGTCTTGGCGGGGACGTGGCCGGTGCTGTCCACCGAGGCCGCCACCGACGTGATGGCCGCCTCGGTCGTGAGCGGCTTGATCTCGGAGATCGACGACACCGCCGTCGTCTTGCCGACGCCGAAGCCGCCCGCGATGACGATCTTGACCGGGGCCGGCGGCCGGGCGCCCGGTTCAGTGAATGGCTTCGAGTCCACGAATGACCCTTTCGATCATGCCGAGGTCGTGCGAGTTGTGGTTTCCCGGCCGCCGGACGACGACGTAGCCCAGCTCGGCGAGGTCGGCCACCAGCACCCTGGCCACGCCGATGTGCAGGCCGAGCATGGCGGCCACCTCGGCGACCGACATCGTGTTCCGGCAGAGGGAAACGATTTCCTGGCGTTCGAACGTGAGCTTCGGGTGCGACGCCGCACCGAGGCGGGACGTCATGACCTGTGCCTCGATCTCGAGGCTCTGGTCGACCGGCTGGGCCCGTCCCGAGGTCATCAGGTACGGCCGCAGCAGCGAGATGTCCGGTTCTTCGGTCATCGCGTCGCTCTCCCTAGCTGCCGACGGTGTTCTTGAGCTCCTCGATGAGCCCCGGCGTGAGAACTTCGGTGGCGCGGTTGGCGAACATCGCCATTTCGTAGGCGATGGTCCCGAGGCTGGCCTGCTTGTTCGCGAGGACGCCGAGCGAGCAGCCGATGCTGATCGTGCAGACGAGCAGGTAGCCGTACTCGAGCTCGATGATCACCTTGTCCGGCGCGCCGAGCGGGTGGCTTTCGGAGACACCGTGGGCGAGGCCGAGCATGGCGGAGGAGATCGCGGCGAGGCGGTCGGCGTTGGAGCGCTCGAGCTCCGTCGACATCGCGATCAGCAGGCCGTCGGCCGAGACCGCGATAGCGGCTATCGCGCCCGCGGTGTGCTGTGCGAAGCGGCTCACCAGCCAGTTGAAGTTCTGGGCTTCGACACTGACGCCAGCTGCGGGGATGCTCATTTCCTGCTCTCTTCTCCTCGTTCCATCACACGACCGGCGACCACGCCTTGGGGCGGGCTGTCTGCCGTAACGTCCTCCGCCTTGGCGAGGCCTGCGGCGAACGCGTCGAACGCCGCTCGTTCGGCCGCCGGGTCCCGCTTGCTGCGGTTGACGACGGCGCGGGCGAGCGGCCGTCCCGCGGGCTGCTGACGCAGGCCGGGGGCGAGCTGGGCACCGGGGACGCGGCGCATCAGGCCGTCGCGCGACCGCTCGGCGGCCGTGAACGGGGCCGTGGCCACCGGTTGCGCGTCCGCCGGGACGCGGACCGGGGGTGACACGGGTGCGGTCACGACGGTGGGCGGCGCGGGCGGCGGGTCGGCCGTCAGCGCGCTGACCTCGGCCGCCTTCGGGAAGGACGCGGTGGGCGGCGGGCCGGCTTCGGCGGCCTTCGCGAAGGCGCTCGCGAAGCCGTCCATCGCGGCCTTGGTCGCTTCCGGGTCGTGCCGCGGCTTGGTGTCGGCCGCCGGCGCCGACGTGCCCGGGCTGGGCAGCTGGGCGCCACGAACCCGGCGGCGCAGGCCGCCACGCGAGTCCGAAGACGCCGAAGACGCCGCTGCGGCCACCACCTCCGGCTCGGGTGCCGCGGCGGGCTGGGCGTCGGGTTCGGCGTCCGGCCACACCGGTTCCAGTTCGCGGAACCAGCGGAAGCCGTTGCCGTGGCCGAGCAGCGCCGGGATCGCCGGCGCCGGCAGTTCGGCGGGCCGGTCGAGTTCGGGCGCCGGCGGCCGGAAGTCGTCCGAAGAGGACAGTGGGAGGGGGGTGGCCGGCGCGGCGTGCCGCGGCTGCGAAGGCACGACCGGCGGCACGGCCTGCGCCGGGATCACGGGCGCCGGCTCGCTCTTCGGGCGCAGCGCGGTGCGGTGGGTGAACAGCGCCGCCGGGATGGTCAGCCGCGCGGTCACGCCGCCGGTCGTCGGCGTCGCGAGCAGCTCGACGCCCAGCTCGTGGCGCCGCGCCAGGCGGCCGACCACGAACAGGCCGAGCACACTGGTCGGCGCGAGCTCCAGGCGTTCGCGCTCGACGAGCCGCTGGTTCTCTTCGGCCAGCTTCTCCGCGGTCATGCCGATGCCGTGGTCGACGATGCTCACCAGGCAGGCGCCGTCGGCGAGCTGCATGGTGTCGACCTCGACCATCGAGCCCGGCGGCGAGAACGACGTCGCGTTCTCCAGCAGCTCGGCGAACACGAGCACCAGGTCGGCACCGAGAGCCGACGACAGCAGGATTTCGGCGACGACCCCGAGCTTGACGCGCTGGTAGTCCTCGATCTCGGCGAGCGCCGAACGCAGGGCCGTGGACAGCTCGATCGGGCCGGCGATCCGGGTTTCGTCGCGGGTGCCGGACACCACGAGCAGGTTGTCGGCGTTCCGGCGCAGGCGGGTGGAGAGGTGGTCGAGCCGGTAGAGGCTGGCCAGCAGCCGGGTGTCCTGCTCGTTGCGCTCGACCTCGTCGATCAGGGCGAGCTGGCGGCCGACGAGGTTCTGCGTGCGCTTCGCGACGTTCGCGAACATCAGGCTGGTGTTGCGCCGGGTGAGCGCCTGGCGTTCGACCAGCTCGGCCGCGGTGGTCTGGACCCGGTTGAACGCGGCGGCCAGCTTGCCCAGCTCGTCCTCGGAGACGACGTCGATGGTGGCCAGGCGCGGGATCTGCTCCTCGGCCTCTTCGGTGTCGGTCACGCGGACGAGCTCGGTGCCGGCGAGGTCGGCGACGGACGTCGCCGCGGTGGTCAGCTGGCGCAGCGGACCGGCGATCGAGCGGGAGACCGCGACGGCGAGGAAGGCGACCAGCAGGAACAGTGCGCCGGCGCCGAGGCCGACCGTCCAGGCCAGCTGCGTCGCGCCGTCGGCACGCTCGGTCGCGGAGGAGGCGATCTCGTTGATCGCCCGCTCCTGCACGAGCTTCCGCTGGCCCGCGTGGGAGTCCGCCGCGGAGAGCACGTCCGCGACGTACTGCGTGGTGCTCGCCGCGTCACGGGACTTGTCGACCTCGGCGGCGAGTTGGTCGACGCGCCGCCCGGCGTCGCTCTGCTCGACCCGGACGACCAGTGCGGACCGCTCGGAGTCGTCACCGTCGTCGCCCTGCTTGACGAACCGGTCGATGAAGATCGGCGCCTGCTGGGTCGCGTCGTCCAGGATGGGCCGGCCGGCCTCCGGCGACACCGCGGTCACGATGAGAGCCATCGCGCGCAGCGAGTTCTCTTCGTTCGCGCGCAGCAGCGCGTCCAGCGCGGTCAGCTCTCGCGCGCCCTCGGCGTCACTGGTGAGCTGCGGGACCAGGCGCAGGGAGTCGATCACCGCGTCGATCACGGCGTTGTAGGTACGCGCGACGCTGTCGAGCGCGACGCCGCGGCGGACGGCGTTCTGCCGCAGCTCGGCGAGTGAGCCGATCCGGGTCAGCGCCGCGGAAAGCTCGTCGGGGGCGTCGTCGCCCAGCGAACCGCGGACTTCGGCGACCGCCTGGTCGACCACCTTCTGCTGCTGGACCATCTGGTCGGGGCTCGCCGACGGCGTCGCCACGAACGCGCCCGTCAGCAGCCGCTCGCGTTGCAGCTGCCACATCAGCCCGCCGAGCTGCTGGGCGTACCGCGCCACATCGGCCGACTGCCTCGCCGCACCGGCGCTGCTCGCCTGCGTCAGCACGAACGGCACCGACACCAGCACCACCGCGACCAGCGGGGGCAGGAGCAGCAGGTTCAGCTTGCCGCGAATACCGAGCCGGGCGAGAAAACCTCCGCCGCCGGCCCGTTTCGCGGTCGGCCTGCCGTGTCTCATCCCGCGACCTTCCCGTCTTCCGTTCTCACTCGACCGCGGCCACCCGGCTCACGTGGCCCCGGTGCTGCTCCCGGACCAGGTCCTCGATCCGGGCGCGCAGCTCGAGGAACCGCGGTTCGCGCTTCACCGCCAGGTCCCGCTCGGTGGGCAGCGCCACCTCGACGTCGGCGGCGATCCGGCCCGGGTCGGAGGCGAGCACCACCACCCGGCCGCCGAGGAAAACCGCTTCCTCGACGTCGTGGGTGACCATCAGCACCGTGGTGCCGGTGTCGGCCCACACCTGGCGGATGAGCACCTGCATGTCCTCTTTGGTCTGGACGTCCAGCGCGCCGAAGGGTTCGTCCAGCAGCAGAACTTCCGGTTCGCACGCCAGGGCACGGGCGATCGCGACACGTTGCTTCTGGCCGCCGGACAGCTGCTTCGGCAGCGACTTGCGCACGCCGTCGAGACCGGTTTCGGCGAGGTACCAGTTCACCCGCTCGGCGCGCTCGGCCGGGTCGAGCGAGAGCAGCTCGAGTCCGAACGCGACGTTCTTCTCGACGTTGCGCCAGGGGTAGAGCGCGCCGGCCTGGAAGACGAGCCCGCGGTCGGGCCCGGGCCCGGTCACCGGCACGCCGTCGAGCACGATCTCGCCCTCGGTCGGCCTGCTGAGCCCGGCCACCAGCGACAGCAGCGTCGACTTGCCCGAGCCGCTGGCTCCGACGACGCAGACGAACTCGCCGCGCAGCACCTCGAGGTCGACGCCGTCGAGGGCGCGCGTGACCCGGCCGCGGACGGTGTAGTCCTTGGCGACGTTCCGCAGTTCCAGCGTCATGCCGCCCACTTCCCGACCCGCGTGCGCAGCAGGCGCAGCAGGACGTCGATGAGGAGCCCGGCGATCCCGATGACCACGAGCACCGCGAAGATCTTGTCGGTCTGCAGGAACCGCTGCGCGCGGACGATCCGGTAGCCCAGACCGGCCGAGGAGTTGATCAGCTCGGCGACGACCACGAAGTTCCACGCCGCCGCGGCGTTGACGCGGATCGCGTCGATCATGCCCGGCAGCGAGTGCGGCACGACGATCTTGCGCAGCACCTCGCCGCGGCGCGCGCCGAGCGTGTACGAGACGTCGATGAGCGAGTCCGGCACGCCGCGGACGACGTCGGCCGTCATCAGCGTGTTGAAGAAGACCGTGCCGATGAAGAGGATGGCGATCTTCGACGGTTCGCCGAGGCCGAGCCAGATGATCAGCAGCGGGATGAAAGCGCTCGCCGGCAGGTAGCGCAGCAGCCCGATCAGCGGCTCGAAGAACGCCTGCCCGGCGGTGAAGGTACCCATCAGGATGCCGAGCGGCACGGAGACGAGCACGGCGAGGCCGAAGCCTTCGAGCACCCGCAGGGTGGTCGTCCCGAGGTCGTCGAAGAGCTCGCCGGTGCTCGCCATGTCCGCCCCGGCCTTGAGCACCGCGACCGGGGACGGCAGGAACGTCGAATCGACGGACCCGCTGACGCTCAACACGATCCACGCGAGCAGCGGGATCGCGAACGACAGCACTGCCAGTGTCCAGCGCGACGCCGCGGAAATCGGCGTGCGCAAGGAGAAAAGCGGCGAAGCGGACGGCTTCAGCCCGGCCCGGCGGGGCAGCGGCGACCAGTCCGGTCGTCCGCCGCCCGCCCGGCCTGCCTCCTGCTGTTCGGCGAGCCGCTGCTCCGCTTCCTGCGCCTCGGCGGCCCGCGCCTCGGCCGTGCTCGCCGGGGTGGTGCGCTGGGTGGGACCGGTCACTGGGGCGCGGCCTTGACGAACTGGTCGTCGAACAACCCGTCGAGCGACGGCCGCTGCTGGGCGAGTCCGGTGCTCACGATGAAGTCGATGATCTTGTTCGCCTGGAAGTCGAGGTGCTGCGCGGTGACGCCCGGCGTGAACGCGTCGATGTTCTGCTGCCGCGTGAAGATCGTGGTGCCGGCGTCGTAGGTCTTGTAGTCCGCTTCGGACACGCCACCGCGCTTGGCCATGATCTTGACGGCCGCGTCCTTGTTGTTCTTGATCCAGGTCAGCGTCTCGAACCAGGTGTTGACCAGCGCCTGGACGTCCTTCGGGTGCTCCTTGACCAGCTTCTGCGACGTGACGAGGTGGTCCGGGATGGCGCCGGGGAACTCCGCCGACGAGGAGATCGCGCGGCTGCCCGGGCGCTCGAGAGCCGTCGAGGTGAACGGCGCGAACGCGGCGACCGCGTCGACCTGGCCGCTCTTGAACGCGGCGGCCGCGGCGTCGGTCGGGAGGTTGACGAGCTGGATGTCCTTTTCGGTCAGCTTCGCCGTCTGCAGCGCCAGCAGCAGCAGGTAGTGGTCGACCAGGCCCTGCTCGACGGCGACCTTCTTGCCCTTGAGGTCGGCGATGCTGGTGATCCCGTCCCGCGCGATGATCTTGTCGTTGCCGGTGGAGTTGTCGTTCACCAGCACGATCGACAGCTTGGCGCCGCCGGAGACCGACGACAGCGTGTCGTTGAGGGTCTGGCTGTTGGCGTCGATGGCGCCGCTGGAGAGCGCGTTGATGCTGTCGGTGTAGTTGTCGAAGTACTTGAGGTCGACGTTGACACCGTTCTTGGCGAACAGGCCCTGTTCCTGCGCCACCTGCCAGGGGAACCAGCCCGGCCAGGCGCTGAACCCGATGGTGATCTTGCTCCCGCTTCCCGAGGCGGAACTGTCACTGCACCCGGAAAGCGCGGTGACGCCGGCCAGGGTCAGCAAAGTGAGGAGCACCGTCAGCAGACGGGGGCGAGGACGGGAAATCACAACGAAACTCCAGGTTGCGGGGGAAGTGGAGTGGTGCCGTACCAAAGGGGGAATCGCGGTGCTCGGGGCTACAGGTGGTGACGACGGGGTGGTCGTTCGGGTGGAGCTGCGCTGCCGCGCACGGTCATCGCTGCTCACTTCCGGCCGCACCTGATCGGGTCATCGCGAGAGAACGCGGACAGGAAGCACTTACACCCAGTGAAATACCAGCACTCAACGTACTGGAGCAGCCACCCCTGTCCCTCTCCCGGCGGAGAGCCTAGCGACTAGCACAAGATCCCCACAACGTCCGGGCTTAGCATCCGAACGAGTGACCGCCACCTGGCGTAACCAGCAAAATCGACCGGTTTCGAGATCACCGTCGGCGGGTTTTCTGTCGGCCGCCCGGTCAATAATCGGCCGTGCGCGTGCAGTGCGCGCGTGCAACTGCACGGCCCGTCACGCCTAGTCGTTACAGCCGCAGCGTGGAGTGCCGAGATCATCACCGAGAGCGAAGCGCCGGATCCGAACAGTCGTTCGGAATGAGCCGGTCGTCGCCGGGAATTCGAACACCTGTCCGCATCCGCCGATACCGCACGGGCCCGGGACGCGCCGATGATTCCCAGAGTGTTTACATGCCTGAAACAATCCGTCCGCGTTCGACGGATTTCTATCAAACGACAGATTTAGTCAGGTCGTAAACGGTCGTGCCGCCGGCGGTGACCGGCGCGAAGTTCTGCTCGACCCAGGCCTGGATCTCACCGGCGGTCCCGCGGCCGCCCCCGAACCCGCCGCGGCCACCGGCGACGTAGTAGTGGATGTCGCCGTCGGCGACGTACTGCTGGAACTGCCGCAGCGTCGGTGCCGGGTCGCTGCCGCTGAAGCCGCCGATCGCGAGCACCGGCCGTCCGCTCGCCAGCGCCAGGCCCGCCGACTGCATCGCGCCGCTCTGCGCCGCGGCCCACTTCGTCGTCGCGCCCTTCAGCAGGTCGATGACGGCAGTGTCCACTTCCCCCGCACCGAAGCCCCGCGGACCGCCGAAGCCGCGTCCGCTCGCGACGGCCGGGCCGGACGACGGCGTGCCGCCGGAGTGCGCGGTCGCCGCCGTGGCGAGGGTGAAGGAGGTCGTCCCGAGCAGCGCGCCGCACAGGCCGAGCACGGCCACGACCGGGCCGAGCCGCCGGAACCGGTCGGCGCCGAAGAGCAGGCCCACGACCGCGGCGGCGCCGGCCACCAGGAGCGCGTACCGGACCCACGGCTGCCAGTCCGGCGTCCGCGCGAGGAGCACGAAGGCCCAGACCGCCGTCACCGCGAGCATGACGGCGAGCACCGCGCGGGCCGCGAAGTTCGCCCGGCCGCGCCACAGCTCGCGGGCGGAGATCGCCAGCGTGGCGGTGATCCCGGGAGCCAGCGCGACCGTGTAGTACGGGTGGATGATGCCGCTCATGTAGCTGAGCACCAGCGCGGTGACCACCAGCCAGCCGCCCCACAGCAGCAGCGCCGCCCGGGTCCGGTCGGTGCGCGGCGCGCGGCGGGTGAACCACAGTCCGGCGGCCAGCCCGACGACCGCGGCGGGCAGCAGCCACGACGCCTCGCCGCCGAACTCGCCGGAGAACAACCGCGTCAAGCCGGTCTGGCCGCCGAAACCGCCTCGGCCGCCGGCGGGCAGCTCCGTCCCGGCGGGCGGCGTGAACGCGCGGCCACCGCCCCCGCGTCCTTCGCCGAAGATCCGGCCGAGGCCGTTGTAGCCGAAGGCCAGCTCCAGCACGGTGTTGTCGGTCGAGCCGCTGATGTAGGGCCGGTCCGCGACCGGCCACAGCGCGACGGCGGCGATCCACCAGCCGGCGGAGACGACCACCGCGCCCGCCGCCGCGCACAGCTGGCCGATCCGGCGGCCGGGCGACGTCGGCGCCGCGACGGCGTAGACGAGCACGAAGGCGGGGAGCACCAGGAAGGCCTGCAGCATCTTGTCGAGGAAGCCGAAGCCGATCGCGACCCCGGCGAGCACCAGCCACTTCGTGCTCGCGTGTTCCAGCGCACGCACCACGCAGTAGGCACCGGCGACGAGGAGGAGAACGAGGAAGGCGTCGGGGTTGTCGTAGCGGAACATCAACGCGGCGACCGGGGTCAGCGCGAGCCCGGCCCCGGCCAGCAGCCCGGCACCCGGCCCGGACAGCCGCCGCACGGCGAGGTAGAGCAGGCCGACCGACGCGACGCCGGCGAGCGCGTCCGGCACGAGCAGGCTCCAGCTGGAGAAGCCGAAGACCCGGCCGGACAGTCCCATCACCCACAGGGAGAACGGCGGTTTGTCGACGGTGACGACGTTGCCCGGATCGAGCGAGCCGAAGAACCACGCCTTCCAGCTCCACGTGCCGGCCTGCACGGCCATCGCGTAGAAGTCGTTGGCCCAGCCGGTTTTCGCGAGGTCCCAGAGGTAGAGCAGGCCGGTGCCGAGCAGCAGGGCAGCCACGGAAGGCTTGACCCACCGGGGTTTCCGGGCGGGAGCGGGCGGCTGGGGCTGGGCGTGCGCGGGCGCCGACAGCGTGGTCGTCATGAAGGTCACCGTGTCGGCGGTGCATGTGGTGAACTTGTGGCGAAGCTGTGCGTCAGCTGTGCATCGACCCCGGACGGGTGAGCCATGTCGGAGAACGGAACGGCGGAGTACGCGGGCGAAACCGGCTTGCCCCCGCTCGTGCGGCGCGCGGTGCGGGCAGCCGGACGGGCCGGCTTCGGTTTCTCCTGCCGCCCTGCCCAGGGCCGGCTGCTGCGGCTGCTCGCCGGCGGCGTCGCGGGTGGCCGGATCGGTGAGACCGGGACCGGACTCGGCGTGGGCCTGGCCTGGCTCGTCGCGGGCGCCGGCCCGGGCACCACGCTGGTCAGCGTCGAACGAGACCACGAACGGCACACCGCCGCGGCCGAGGTGTTCACCGGTGTGCCTGCTCGCCACCGAGCTGCGGCTGGCTCCGGACCTGGCGACGGTGGTGGCCCGCTACCCCGGCCGCCGCTAAGCGGGAGCCGGCGCCTCCGGGAACGTGATCTCGAACTCCGTCCGCCCCGGGCGGCTCTGCACCCCGACCCGCCCACCGTGCGCCCCGACCACCGCCGCCACGATCGCCAGCCCCAGCCCCGTGCTGCCCGCCGCGCGCGAACGCGAATTGTCGCCGCGGGCGAAGCGCTCGAAGATGTCCGGGAGGATCTCCGGCGGGATGCCCGGGCCGTCGTCGGCCACGCGGAGCCGGACGATTCCGTCCGAAGTGGACAATGCCGTCGTCACCGTGGTGCCCGGCGGGGTGTGCGTGCGCGCGTTGACGAGCACGTTGATCACCACCTGGTGCAGCTGGCCCGCGTCGCCGAGGACGCCGATCGGTTCGCCCGGGACGTCCATCAGCCACTTGTGGTCGGGGCCCGCGACGTGCGCGTCCGCGACCGCGTCGGCCACCAGCCGGCACAGGTCCACCCACTCGTGCACCACCGGCCGCCCCGAATCCAGCCGGGCGAGCAGCAGCAGGTCCTCCACCAGCGTCGTCATCCGGCGCGACTCGGACTCGACGCGGCTCATCGCGAAGGCGACGTCCGGCGGCACCTGCTCGCCGCCGCGGCGGGTCAGCTCGGCGTACCCGCGGATCGCCGCCAGCGGCGTGCGCAGCTCGTGGCTCGCGTCCGCGACGAACTGGCGGACGCGGTTCTCGCTCGCGTGCCGCGCGGTGAGCGCGTTCGCGACGTGCTGCAGCATCCGGTTCAGCGCCGAGCCGACCTTGCCGACCTCGGTGTTCGGGTCGGTGTCGGCCTCCGGGACGCGTTCGGACAACGCCACTTCGCCGCGGTCCAGCGGCAGCTCGGAAACGCGCGTCGCGGTCGCGGCCAGCCGGTCGAGCGGCTGCATCGTGCGCCGGATCGTCGCCGCGCCGACCGCGCCCGCCACCAGGATCCCGGCGAGCGCGACGCCGCCGAGGATGAA
>Ga0070663_100000886_pt1 | contig 16297 bp, 18 predicted proteins | sample KBSC63metaG_FD_65646 | JGI IMG/M metagenome (GOLD analysis project Ga0070663, IMG submission 65646) | Corn rhizosphere microbial communities from Kellogg Biological Station, Michigan, USA - KBS C6-3 metaG | ecosystem: Host-associated > Plants > Roots > Rhizosphere > Soil ...
CCGCCGCGTGGGCCCTCGATGCCCTGTCCCTCTACGTCAGCGCCTACGCCCTGGAGCAGTCGCTGGTCCGGCAGCGGCGGAAACTCCCGGACGACGAATGGGTGGTCAGCCGAGAAGAGCTGCAGAACCGGTTCACCGCGCTGCCGGCCGGCGCCTTTCCGCAGACCCGGCGCTATGCCGCCGAGCTGACCTCCGGCACCGGAGAAGACCGGTTCGAGTTCGCCGTCGGCCTGATCGTGGACAACCTCGGCCGGCCCTGGCCGGGGTGAGGGTGGTGGGCTTGGGCCACGGCGTTGACGATGGCGAGGCCGAGACCGTGACCACTGCGGTTGCGGTCGGCTGAGAGCCGCTGGAAGAGCCGGAACAGCCGCTGCGGCTGGTCTTCGGGCACGACGGCGCCGCCGTTGGTGACCGTGATGGCCGCGCCGCGCCCCGTGCTCGGCCCAGCCGCCTGCCTCAGCGTTGCGCGAGCCGGTGCAGGGCGTCGAGCGCGGCCGGGGCGAGGGCAGCCGGGTGGCCGGCGTCGTGCAGCAGGTGGTCCACTTCGGACAGTGGTACCCGGCCCGGTCCGCCGGCGTGCGCGCGGCGCAGGGCGACGGTCAGGGCATCCGTTGTGGCGCAAGGAACCTGGGCGTCGTTCGTGCCGCAGGTCAGCAGCACCCTGGTCCCCGGTCGCAGCGCCGCCGCGGTGGACGGCGGGTAGACGGCGTCGTCGCTCTCCACGAACCGGCTGTTGGGCCCTTGGAAGGCCTGGAAGAGCTGGGCGACGGCGGGCGGCAGGCCGGTGGTGTCGACCGGCCGGTGTTCGCGCAGGGCGGTGACGGCGGCGTCGATCGCCGCGTCGATGGCGCGCTGCTGCTCCGGCGTGAACCAGCCCTGGCGGGCCGCCTCGGCGATCTGGGCGTGCAGTTGCAGCGCGACCAGGTCCAGCAGGCGGATCGCCTGCGGTTGCAGCAGTGCCAGGCCGGCCGGGCGCGGGTGGACGCGGCCGCCGAGCAGCAGCGCGGTCATCGCGCCTTCGCTGTGCCCGACGACCATCAGTGCGTGCGGGTCGTTCTCCGGCTGATCGCGCAACAACTCGTACGCGGCCGTTGCCTGACGGACGAAAGCCGGGTAATCGAGTGCTTCGGGGTGGTCGCCGTAGGCACCGAGCCCGGTGCGTCCGGTGCCGTACTTGTCGAACCGCAGCGTGACGACCCGGTCGCCACCGAGCGCGTCGGCGACCTGCGCCAGGGTGTTCGGAGCCGCGTGTGGTGGCTGGTTGCCGTCGCGGTCGGTGGGTCCGCTGCCGGGCAGCAACAGTGCGGCGCGCAGCCGTTGCCCGGCGCGGTGCGCGGGAACGTGCAGGGTGCCGTACGTCGCCGTCCCGTCGACGGTGAAGACGACATCGCGGTCGGCGGCGGGCACGAGGCCGGGCGTCGCCTCGGCCGGGTTGGCGGTCACGACGGCCAGCGACATCACGACCGTGGCGAGGTGCGAGAACATCTTCACCGCAGGGCGTTCTCGACCAGCGTGACGGTCTCGCGCGGGTTGTCGACTTGGAGGACCAGGCGGGCGTAGCGCTCGTCGGCGAGTTCGATCACGACGGCCTTCGACGGATCCTTGACGTCCCAGAAGATCTTTTCGCCGTCGAGGTGGAAGGTGCCCGCCGTGATCACGCCGGGCAGGTGGGCGCCCGGCGCGCGGATCCCCTTGGGATCGGCGGCGATGCCGGGGTCCGCGGTGGCGCCGCGGACGTTGGCCAGCGGGATGGTCAGGCTGCTCTTGAAGGCCCAGAGCTTGTCGAGACCTTCGATCACGACAACGAGGTCGTCGCCGTCGATGTGGACCAGTGCCATGGCTGTTTCCTTGTCAGTCGAAGCGTTGGGTGAGCGCGGTGCCGACACCGTCGGGGTTGCCGCGCAGGACGATGCCCAGCGCGGCCGCCGTGAGGGCGGCGGCCAGCGCGGGGGAAATGCTCAGTGCGTCGGCGATCGCCTGGTCGATGGCGGCCAGTGCCGCGGCCACCTCGGCGGCCACCTCCTCGTCGGCCGGTGCCCGTTCGACCGCGGCCAGCAGCAGCAGACCGAGGTCTGCCGACGTGACCAGCCGCAGCGCGGACGCGGCATCCGGTGCCGCGGCGAGCGTTTCGGTCAAGGGGCGGACGTCGTCGGCGAGGTGACGGCGCAGCGCGACCAGGTAGAGACCGCGCTTGCTGCCGAACGTCTTGTACAGGCTGTTGCGGTGCACGCCGAGGTGGGTGACGAGGTCGTCGACGGACACCCCGTCGTACGCGCGGCTGCCGAACACCCCCACGGCGGCGCGCACCACCTCGTCCTCGTCGAACGCCCGTTGCCTGCCCATGCCGTGACGATAGCCTTTTGAGGAACGATCAGTCAAGAACGATCGTTCCTCAATATTTCCGGCTGTGTGAGGGGCCCGGTTTCGCGGGTGAGGTTTAGCGGTTACTCCGGGAGAGCAGTGTTGTCGTAACGGATCATCGCTTCACGGGTAGCCGACACGTACCCCCAGGTGACCAAAACGATCAGGACCGCAGCGATGGCGAGGGTGATCCATATCGCCGGCCGGCCCTTGTCCACGCCGAACGCGATCAGGACCACGATGCCGCCGGTGGCAAGCACGAAGACGAACAGCGACAACAGCGCCCAGAGCAGCGCGACCGGCCAGGCCGCGCCGAAGCCGGTGGGATGGCCGCGGACGGCCAACTGGAAAGACCCTAGCCCCCACAGGCAACACAGGACGAGTGCGACGACCGTCCACCCGGCCCCGACCAGGATGTGCGTCCACGCTCGCCGCCCCGACATGGGGCTCTGTCTAGCCGAGGCACCACACGGTCACGTCCGGGCTCCGCCTTTGTGATCGATCCGTGACGGACCCCGTGTCCAACGGCAGCATCGTCGATAGCGGGTGCGCCAGGTTGACTGACCCGCCGTCCGCTTCCCTGACCAGCGCTGTTCGTCGTGGGGTGACCTAACCTGAACGCTTTGGGCGCGCGTTGGCAAAGACGGGGTGTCAGAGCGAAGCGAAACCCGAGGAGCTTCATGTCGTCAGACGCGGAACTGATCGGTAGGTCGCTGCGCGGAGACACCGATGCCTTCGTGGAAGTGATCAGCCGGCACGAGACCGCGCTCGGGAACTATCTGGCGCGCAGAGTGGGGCGGCAGGCCGCCGAGGACGTGCTCGGCGATGTGTGGGTGGCGGCTTACGAGTCCCGTGCGAACTATGACCTTTCGTATCCCGAAGCCAGGCCTTGGTTGTACGGCGTCGCGCTGAACAGGCTGCGCCGGCACTGGCGGTCCGCGCCGGCCGAGGAGCCGGCGTCGGACCTGACCGGCGTGGCGAGTGACTGGGATCCCTGGCCGGCGGTGGATGCCCGCGTGGACACGCAGGCACTGCTGAGCAGGGCACTGGCTCGGCTCAAACCGGAAGAGCGGGAAGTGCTGGGCCTGGTCGCCTGGGAGGACCTGACCGTCGCCGAGGCCGGGCGGGTGCTCGACATCCCGGCCGGCACGGCCCGCCGCCTGTTGCACCAGGCGCGCAAGGCATTGCGTGAGGCCCCCGAAGTGGTCGCGCTGCTGCAAGTCCCGACAACGTGAAAGACAGCCCATGGATGAAATGGATCTCATGAAGAATCTGCGTGACGTGCCGTCCCCCGGTCCCGAGGCCTATGACCGTGCCCGCACGGCACTGCAGGCGGCGATGGGGGAGCCCGTGGCCACGGTCGTGCGACCGAAGCGCTGGTTCTCCTGGCCCAAGGTCGGCGTCGCCGCCGTGGGCGCGGCAGCCGTCGCGGCGGCCGTGGTGATGGGTACGTCAGGCGGCAGCGTCCCGGCCGGCCCGTCCGGCGCGGTCCCGCAGGCGGTCGAGGCGCCGCTGGTGAAGCTGGCCTCCGCGGTCAAGGCGGCCGGCACGCAGCCAGGAGACGCGTCGGTGATCGTCAACACGAAGTTCGGGCTGGACAACAAACCGGACCTCTACTACACCCTCTACACCGACAAGGGCGAGCAGTTCACGGGCGACTCGGCGAAGACCCTGGTGGACGCGGTCGCCAAGGGCCACGCCGAGCCTGCCACGCCGTACGACGGGAAGGTGATGGCGGCGGCCCGTCTCGCCGCGAACGGCGACGTGGACAAGGCCAGGATCGCGATGATCACCGCGTCCGGCAACGCCCTGGGAATCGGCCTGAGCCCCGCCGAGGCCGACAAGGCCTGGGCGGCCGCCCAAGGGGAGACCGCGGAGATGTTCCGCAAGATCGGCAAGCCGGTTCCCGCCCCCAAACCGCGTCCGACGGGCAAGGACCTGGAAAACCTCATCAACAACCACCTGTGGAGCAGCGCCCAACACGCGCTGTTCGCCAACGCCGCCGATGCGGAGGTCCGCGCGGGCGTGCTGAAGCTGTACGCGACCATCCCGGACATGATCGTCGGCAAGACCAACGTCGACGGCCAGGCTGTGCTGACCCTCACCGCGCCCCCCGCCATCCTGGGCGGCGGCGCGGACGTCCTCGTCATCAACGCCGACAACGGCCTGCCGATCCGTGAGGAGATCACCTCGGCGGAATCGTCCCAGCGCTGGGTGGTGAACTACAAGGCCTTCCGCGTGACCCTCGCCGACGTGGCCGCGGGCAAGATCTGATCCTCGCACCGAGCTGTCCAGGGAGGGCCGAGATCATCTCGGCCCTCCCGGGACAGCTCGGTGCGCTGCAGCTCAGCGGGCGGCGGTCAGCGTGCGCAGCCGGGCGAACGATTCGCGGAGAGTGTCGCGCAGGTCGACGTCGTCGTCGGCGGCGTCGACCCATCGTTGGAAGGCGACCCGGTACACGGCGGCGCCGGTCTCGGCGGCCAGGCCGGCCTCGGCGTCACCGACGCCTCGCCGTCGAAGCGCGTCGGCGAGCGCGGCCGACATGTGTTCGAACTTGATCAATTCACGTTCCCGCAGTTCGGCGTTGGCCATGATCACCGCGTGCCGCTGCCGGGCGAGTTCGCGCTCGGGTCCGATCAGGTCGGCCACGGCGTACAGGGCGGCCGCGACGACCTCCAGCGTGGCCGCCGAGGCGGGCGCCGCTTCCAGTGCGGCCAGCGACTTCTCCGCCATTTCGGCTGCCCTGTCGAAGAGGACCTCGCGCTTGTCGGCGAAGTAGCGGAAGAAGGTGCGGGCTGTCACGCCTGCCCGCTCGGCGATGTCGGCCACCATGGTCTCCTCGAAGCCGCGTTCGAGGTACAGGGCCAGTGCGGCCTCGCGCAGCCGGCCACCGGCTCCCGGCTCCCATCGTCCCATCGTGCGAGTGTAAGGCCGCTCCCCAGTGATGTCATCAGCTGACATCAGTGTGCTACGGTGATGTCAGCTGATGACATCAGCGCTTTCCGGTGAATCGCCGTCGAAAGGAAAGAGCATGCCCACGACCCGGAAACCCGGCTCGGCGCAGACCTTCATGGTGGTCGGCACCCTCCGGGACGACACGGACCTCACGGAATTCGCCGCGTTGAGAGAAGCCGAGCAGAAGCAGCTGGAAGTGCTGCGCTCGGCCGGGAAGATCGGCGCCCACTACGTCTCCCCGGCCCGGCGGGCGACGTTCGTCGAAATCATCGCCACTGATCAGGAGCAAGTGGCGGAAACCCTGGCCACGCTGCCGTTCGCCCGGTTCTTCGACGCCGACGTCTACCCGACCGCACCCCCGGACGCGGCGGAGATCGCCCACCGGGCGGTGGTGAGCCTCGACGGGGCGCGATCAACCTGACGCCGCGACCGTGCGGTCGTTGCACTTCCCGGTGCCTGCTCGCATGGTTCAGCGGCCCGAGGTTGCCGCTTCGTCGACCGTCTTGAGCGCGCGGCTGTGGTTGACGAGGTCGCGCAGGGAAGCCGGGACGAACTCGGCGACGCGGCGCGCCCAGTCGGATCGCTCGGTCATTTCGCCGGCCGGGTCGAGGATGCGGTCCGCGTGGGCGAGGGCGAGGCTTCGCGGCAGCGGGAGCATGCCCGCCTTGCTCAGCGACAGCCGCAGGCTCTGGCCGGCCAGTGCGCCGCCGTGTGCGGTGGTCGAGTACGTCACTATCGAGGCGGGTTTGCCGGATGCCTCGGTGGCGAGGAAGTCCAGGGCGTTCTTCAACGCGGCCGGCGGTGCGTGGTTGTACTCGGGGGTCACGAAGACGTAGGCGTCGGCCGCCGCCATTTTCTCGAGCCAGGCCCGCACCGGAGCCGAGGGCCGGCGGTCGTGGTTGGCGAGCGGCGCGAGGGGTTCGTCGAAGAACGGCATCGGGTGGTCGGCAAGGTCGAGCAAGGTGAACGTGGCACCGTCGACAAGGCCGGCTTCGGCCAGGACGAATCGGCACACGCGTTCACCGAGCCGCCCGGGTCGCGTGCTGCCGAGGACGACCTCGATCTTCATCGCCGCTCCTCGGTCTCCAGGAGTTCGCACATCGTCTTCAGGGTGCGTGTCGTGGTGGCCACGTCGGCGTCGGTCAGGTGCGCGCTGCCGAGACCTTCGTACTCGTGTTGCACGGCCAACCCGTCCTGTACCAGGGCTCGGCCGGCTCGGGTCAGGGTCAGCGCGTGCTCGCGGCGTGATGCGGACGAGGTCGCGACGGCGAGCCAGCCTCGTCGCCGGGCGGTCTCGATGTGCCGGCTGACCGCGCCCTTGGTGAGGCTGAGGAGGTCCGCGATCTCCTGTTGCGACGGCGGCACTTCGCCGGCGTCGGCGATCGAGCGCAGCACGAGGAACAAGGTCCGTCCGATCCCGATCCGCCGCTGGAAACGGCGCTCGCCGGCGCGTTCGCTCAACAGCGCCGCCCGGTGCAGGTATCGCATGAGGTCCCGATGCGGGGACGGCTGCCGGCTCATGGCGACAGTTTACATGTAAACAGTTGATGTGTGAACCTTCGGGTTCACAGCGCGGCCTCGACGCCCAGCACGCCGAGAAGCGCCAGAGCCTCGGCGCCAGGGGATCCCGGCGGCGCGCTGTAGAGCACGAGGTGCTGGTCGCGGTCGGCGAGGGCGAGCGAGTCGCAGTCGACGGTGATCTCCCCGACGACCGGGTGGCGGAAGGTCTTCGTGAGGGTCGGCGGGGCCTGCACGTCGTGGCGCTCCCAGAGCCGCGCGAAGTCGGGGCTGGCATCGCGGAGTTCGTCGACGAGGCCGGTCACCGTGGGGTCCGACGGATAGCGGGCGAGGGTGCTGTGGAGCTGCATGACCACGTGGTGCCGGAACTCGGCGGCGTCGGAGATCCCGTACAGCGTCGTGTCAGGGCGCGCCGGCCCGAGGAATGCCCGGCGCGCGAGATTGCGGTCCTCCGGGGCGAGTTCGGCGAAGTTCTCCATGAGCGCGGCCGCGAGGTCGTTCCACGCGAGCACCTCGAACGCGGCGGAAATCACGAAGCCGGCCGTCTGCGGCAGCCGCTCGAGGAGCGCCAGGATGCTCGGGCGGACGTCGCGCCGGTGCAGCCGGGTCCGGGTCGGGGCGGTCCCCGCGAGGACGTGGAGGTGGTCGGACTCCGCGTCGGTGAGCCGCAGCGCGCCCGCGATCCCGGCAAGGACCTCGCCCGACGGTCGCGGCGCCCTGCCCTGCTCGAGCCGGACGTAGTACTCCGTGGAGATGTGCGCGAGGACCGCGGCCTCCTCGCGGCGAAGTCCCGGTGTCCGGCGTCGCGGCCCCGAAGGGAGGCCGACGTCCTCCGGCCGGAGCCGCTCGCGACGGCTGCGGAGGAACGCCCCGAGCTCCTGCTTGTCCATACCCCGATTTTGCCCGTCGCACGGCGACGGATCCTGGTACAGCCTGTGCCTGCATCCGGCCGGAGCCCGCCCCGACGCTGTTGTCATGACGAACACCAGCGACATCGCACCCATCGGCCTGCTCACCGGCAAGGTCGTGTTCATCACCGGCGCCAGCCGCGGCATCGGCGCGGCCGCCGCCCGGCTGTTCGCCTCCGAGGGCGCCGCCGTCGTGCTCGCCGCCCGCGGCACCGACGCTCTGCAGCGGATCGTGACCGAAATCCGCGCCGACGGCGGCGTCGCCGACGCCGTCACCCTGGACCTCGCCGACCGCGCCGGCATCCGCGCGGCGGTCGACCGCGTCGAGGAGCTGCACGGACGGCTCGACGGTGCGTTCAACAACGGCGCGGTGATCCAGCAGCCCGGCCCGCTCGACACCACCGGCGACGACGACATCGACGCGCAGTTCGCCGTGAACTTCCGCGCGCACTGGACGGCCATGACCGCCGAGGCCGCACTCATGCGACGGGGCGGTGGCGGGGCGATCGTCAACACCTCCAGCATCGGCAGCCGCCGCGCGAACCCCGCCCTCCCCGCATACGGCGCCATGAAGCGCGCGCTCAACAGCATCACCGAGACCGCGGCGGTGACCTGGGGCCCGCACCGCATCCGGGTGAACGGCATCACCCCCGGCGGCACCGCCACGGAAATGATCGACGCCTGGGAAGCGGTTTCCCCGGGCATCGTCGAGGCCATCAACGCGGCGGCCCCCCTCGGCCGCATGGCCGAGCCACGCGAGGTGGCCGAAGTGGCCGCATGGCTGCTCAGCGACCGCGCCTCGATGGTGACCGGCGCAATCGTGCCGGTCGACGGCGGGGCGGGTGCCTGAACACGCGTGGGCCAGGCTCAGTTTTTGATGGGCATCCAGGAAGCGACGTCGGCGAGGGCTTCGAGGGTCTCGGTGTCGACATGGCCGGTGGCGGTGTCGGCCTCGGCGATGACCATGCCGTTGCGATCGGCGCGGGGAGCGTAGTGCAGCCCGGTCATCCGCACGCCGGCCACCCCGAGGGCGGCGGCGATGTCCGCGCGTTTTGATCGAGCGGCCTGGCAGCGAGTCGACGACGTCGCCGGCGGCGTTGCCGGCGAACATCTCCGACGCGGCCCCGCCACCGGAGCCACCCAAGGCGCCCAGTTCGCCCTTGGTGATCCAGCGACCCACCCTGCATTTCCCTCGCTCCGGGACCTCGCATACGAACCCGCACGCGAGGTGTAGCCGAATACTCACGCGCCGCGCCGTTCCGGCGCTGCCCGCCGAACGGGTCATCGCCAGCGAGACAGCAGCACGGTGGCGGCCGCGCCGAGCAGCGTCAGCAGGCTGCCGACCACGATCGGGCCGGTCGGCGGCATGAGCTCGGGCGCCTGTTCGGGCGGGGAAGGGCGCCCGCGGTACCGCCCCGCCGGGCGTTGACGGGGTGGTTCACCGGCTTTCAGATGGAAGCATGCGGGGGAAGGCCGAATCCGGCGGCGAACCGGCCGAACACAGCCGTGCTGCTCGGCAGCGGCCGAGGCCGTCCGGTGGGGCGCAACGCGTGCTGGACCTGCAGCGGCTGGCCGGGAACCAGGCCGTCACGCGGTCGCTGACCGAAGCACCCCAGAAGGCCGCCACCGAAGCCGTCGAAGCGCCGCAAACCACCGCGGGGGAACGGCCGCTCGCCCCGGCGGCGGCCGAGCTGTACGACGAGGTCCAGGCCTGCGACGACGCCGGGCAGGCCGAACTGGACGCCGCCCTGCAGGAGACGCTCGGCAGCCATCGTGCCGCCGTCTCCGCCGAACAAGAGCAACTCACCCAACGCGAACAGACCGAACTCGGCGCCGTCGGGCAGGCGGTTGCCGCGGCTCGGGGGCGGGTTGCCGGCGCTGTCGCGGCCTCGCAGGCGGCCGTGACCGCAGCCGGGGCCGGTGCGCGGGCGGAGCTGGCCGCGCGGCACGCCGCGCAGCAGGCCGAGGCGGGCGCGCTCGTCTCCGAAGCCGCCGCGCGGGTCCGTCAGGCGGGCACCGCGCGGGGCGACGAGGCGGTGTCGACCGCGGACAGCGTCGCGAACTCCGTGCGCGGCGCGGTGGAGGGCCAGGCGAACGACGCCCGGCAGCGGGGTGCCGCGCGGCTCGGCTCGTTCCACGGCGAAAGCGAGGAGTCGACGACGGCGATGCGCCGGGCCGCTCAAGAGGTCGCCGGCCAGACCGCGGAGCAGATCCGGGGCAACCTCGGCCGCAGCGACGCCGACCTGCGCGCGGCCGGCCCGGAGGTCCGGGGCGACCTGGTCCGGCAGGCCGCCGCGCTGGCCGGGCAGCTGAACCAGCAGACCGAACCCGTGCACCGGCGGCTCGCGCAGGCCACCGACCAGGCGACCGGCTCGATCGGCCGGGCGGCAGGCGAAGGCGCCTCCGCGGTGGCGGAGATCGGGGGCGCGGTCTCGACCGGGCTGACCCGGTTGCTGACGACCGTGCGCGCCTCCATCCGGCACCGCGCCGCCGCGGGACGGACCGCGTTGCGGCAGAGCGCGGGCGAGGTCGAGAGCGCGCTGACCGAGCAGGGTGCCCAGACCGCGGCGGCCGGCCGGGAAACCACGGCCGGCATCCTGGCGCAGGTCACCGGCCGCCCGATCCGCCGCCGGTTCGCCCGGCAGCTCGGCGACACGCTCGCCGGCACGCTGCGCGAGGCCTACGGGATGTCGGCCGGGCAGGCGCGGGCGATGTCCGGGCAGATCGCGTCGGAGTTCAGCCGGGCCGCGGCGCAGGTGCACGAGTCGATCGGCGAGGCGGGCACGGCCGGGGTGGCGCAGGCCGGTTCGGTCGGCGCGGGCGGCGTGCGGCAGGCCGCGGGCCTCCAGGAACGGCTGGCGCGGCAGCTCACCACGCTGATGCGCGAGGCCGTGGCGCAAGGCGACCAGGTCGTCGACGGCACCGCCGAATCGGTGTTCCGGACCGCGACGGAGGTCGACCAGGGCTTCGCCCAGGCCGTCCGCGATCTGCGGACCCGGCTGGAGCAGCACGCCGCCGAAGCCCGCACCCGCACCGGTGAACCGCTGACGTCGCTCGACGGCCGGATGACCGACGCCGCCGAGCGCGCCCGCAGCCGGGTCGAGGACGGCTGGCTGCTGTCACAGCTGCGTGACGCCTGGGACGCGCTGACGCCGGGGTTCATCGCCGGGCTCGTCGTCGGGCTGCTGGTGACGATCGCGATCGTGGCGATCTGCGGCACCGGCATCGGCGCGCTGATCCTGGCCGGCGCGGTCGCCGGTGCCGCCTCCGCACTGGCGTCCAACGCGACCGATTACGCGGCGGGCACCGGGAAGTACGCGGGCAACCACCCGTGGAGCTGGGGTGAGGTCGGCAAGGAGATGTTCTTCGGTGCGGTGTTCGGCGCGGCGGGCGGCGCGCTCGGCGCCGGGGTCAGCGGCGCGATCGGCGCCCGCACCGGCAGCACGATCCTCAACGGCGTCGCGCGCAGCGTCTTCGCCGAAGCGGCGACGCAGCAGGCGGCGAGCAAGGTGGCGAACGTCGTGGTCGGCGTCGGCATGGGCGTCGTGCAGAACGTCGTTTCCGACGGCACCAGCCGTGGCTGGGACCACGCCTTCGACCACTGGGACCGCGGCCTGCTCCTGAACGCCGCCGTCAGCGGGATCATGGTGTCCGACGCGGTCGGCGGCCGGATCCACGCGGCCACCGAAGGCGCCCGCGGCGCGATGGTCGACGCCGGGACGGCCTTCAACGTGACGCCGGCGGAGTACGCCGCGTCCTCGGCGCGGACGGCCCCGGCACCCGAAACCGCCCCGGCGGCGGGCGGCGGCCACGAGACGGCACCGCCGGTCCCGGAACGCGAACCGGTGCCGGGCCCGGACGCCCCGCTGACCGAGCCGACCGTCGCCGAACCGGTCGAGGCGCCTTCACGGACGCCGATGCAGGAGCAGGTCGAGCGGGCCGCCGGTGTCGACCGCGGCGCGGCGCACGAGCAGAGCATGGCCGACCTGCGGGCGTTCTACGAGAACCAGCAGCGCGAAGCCGCGATGTCCACCGACGTGAGCGGCACCCGCATCGACCAGATGGTGGACGCTTCGGGCACGCCGCGGACCCAGCCGGACGGCAGCCCGTACGGCTACGGCGTCCAGCAGGGGTTCGAGGTCCGCTCGTTCGACTACGGCCCGGGCGGCCGGCTCACCGAGGTGACCATGAAGGTCCGGCTCGAAGGCCGGCCGGGCGTCACGCCGGCCGAGCTGACGCGGCTGCAGGAGAACGTGCACGCCGGGATCGACCAGCACTACAACAACGGCCAGACGCTGCCCAACGGCGACCGGCTGCACGTGACCGTCGAGTTCGTCACCGATGCGGCCGACGCGCACCTCAACGTCACCGTCGAGCCCGGTGCCGGGGCGACCAACCAGAGCCGGTGGTTCACCGGCGACAACCCGACCACGCTGGCCCACGAACTGGGGCACCAGCTCGGTTTCCTCGACGAGTACGTCGATCCGCGGACGGTCAACCGCGGCACCGCGGCGGCGCCGGGCGTGCACCGGGACGGCAGCCTGATGGGCGACTTCTGGTTGCGGGACGCCGCCGGCAACCCGGTGCGCGACGCCGCGGGAAACCCGATGGTCGACCCGGCGACCCGGCTGCAGGACCGGCACCTCGACCAGCTCGGCGCGGACATCGACGCCGCACGCGTCGCGGGCGGAGCGGGCGGGGCCCCGGCGCCGAGCCCGCGGGAGGCGGCGCCCGCCCCGGACGCGTTGACGACCGGCGGCGAAGGCCTGCCGACGCGGTATTCGGAGGTGCTGTCCGCCGCCGACCAGCGGATCAGGACCGCCGAAGCGATGCTGCGGCGCAATCCCGAGCTGGCCACGCGGTTCCAGGGCGAGGCACGCGCACTGCGGATGGCCTACGGCGAGCAGCGCGACATCTTCCTGGACATCTCCCCGGACAGCGCGACCCGCAGCGGCGGGATGAACGCGCTGGCCGCGGCCGAACAGGGCGCCCTGCTGGAAAGCCGGGCCGCCGACCTGCTCGGCCGGATCGAGGAGGCCCGCACCGGCGGGGCGGTCGACACCGGCGCGTTCGACAACACCGTGTTCCAGGACGAGATCCGCCGGCTGTCGCCGAACGAGCGCGTCGCCCGGGTCGAGCAGACGGCGGGCACGGTGGCCGAGGGCAACGGCTGGACCTACGACAGCAGGCTGAGCTCGATCAACAACCGGAGCGTGTACCGGGATACCGCGACCGGCACGCTCTACGCTGTCGACACCCAGCACGGCACCTTCGAGCGGTGCGCCGCCAACGGCAGGCACCTCGGCGAGGTCAACTTCGTCATGGAGCCCACCGAGGGCCGCGACACCAGCGGCGGCCACGACCTGACCGTCCCCTGATCGAGGAGAGGCATTGGCACACGTGTGGTACGAGGCGGGCAACGAGCACAACCCGGCCGACCCGTTCGGGCGCGTGACGCTCGAAGTCGAGTCCGGCGGCGAGCTCCGGCTGTCCCGCCACAGCCGCGACGGCGCCGAAGCCTGGACCGCCCGCGTCGGCCCCGCCTTCCTCGACAACCTCACCGCCGCCCTGCGCGACGCGGGGTTCCCGAAGGCGCCGTCGATCATGCCGCACCCGGACGATCGCCTGCGCGACCTGCGGATCACCGGGTCGGGAGCCGTCCTGCTGCCGTGGTACGACGCGGCCGAGCTGCCCGGCTACGCCGAGGCCTTCGCGCTGCTGGACGGCCTGGTCGCCCAGGTGACCGGCCTCGACCTGCGGGTCGCCCCGCTGCAACCGCCCGCGACCGACGTCGTGCGGGTCGGCGGCTGAGCGGCGACCCGCCGGATCGGGAAATCGGATCGTTACACAACTTGGAGCGGCGTGGCGCGTCTTGTGGATCGTGAGAATGATCCGCAGCGCCGGGCTCGGCCTGGTGGCCCTGATGCTGGCCGCATGTAGTGGACAGACCGAAACCTCGGGGGCTGCGCAGCCGGCCGGAGCGATCGGGACGGCGGCGGAGCCCGGGGCGGCGGCCGCGACGGTGGCGTTCGAGGGCGGGGACCAGCTGAGCCCGAAGGACCCGATCGTCGTCAAGGCGTCGGGCGGCACGTTGCAGGCGGTCACGGTCAAGAACCCGCAGACCGGCAACGCCGTCGAAGGCGACCTCTCGCCGGACAAGACGACGTGGACCAGCAAGGACCGCCTCAGGTACGGGGCCACCTACCAGGTGGTCGCCACCGCGGTGAACCCGGCGGGCGCGGCGACCGAGCAGCGCGGCGAAGTGCACACGATCAAGCCGTCCGGAGTCGCCACCCCGTCGCTCTTCCAGCCGGCGTCGGGCGATTTCGGCGTCGGCCTGATCATCGGCCTGAAGTTCGACCACGACATCGCCGACAAGGCCGCGGTGGAGAAGTCCTTCAAGGTGACGTCCTCGCCCGCCCAGGAAGGCGGCTGGTACTGGGTCGGCAAGCGCGAAGTGCACTTCCGGCCCAAGGACTACTGGAAGGCCGGCTCGACCGTGAAGCTCGAGACCACGACCTTCGGCACGCCGATCGGGGGCGGCGTGTACGGCGGCCAGGACGTCTCGGCCACCTACAAGGTGCACGACTCCTGGATCGCCAAGGCGGACGGCAAGACGCACCAGATCAAGGCGTACCACAACGGAGAGCTGGTGAAGACCGCGCCGACCAGCATGGGCAAGACCGCCGACACCCCGCCGCGCGGCGCGACGCCGACCTTCAACGGCACGCACGTCGTGCTGTCGAAGGAGGCGCACAAGATCATGGACTCCTGCACCTACGGCGTGTGCGAGGGCGACCCCGGCTACTACAGCGCGCCGGAGAACTGGAACGTCCGCATCTCCAACGACGGCGAGTACCTGCACGAGAACCTGAAGACGGTCGGCGTGCAGGGCAGCCAAAACGTCTCCAACGGCTGCCTCAACATGAACACCGAGAACGCCAAGTGGTTCTTCGACACCTTCAACGCCGGCGACGTCGTCGAGGTGACCAACTCGGGCGGCCCCCAGCTGGCCATCAACAACGGCCACGGCGACTGGGCCATCAGCTGGACGGCCTGGCAGGCCGGCAGCGCCCTGCGCGGCTGAGTCCGCCCGGCCGGGCGGACTCGGCGTGGCACGGTGCCGGCCTCCGTGGCCTACCCGCAGGAGCTGTCCTTGACCGTCGAAGCCACTCCCGGGATCGACGCCGCCCTGGTCGAAGCCGGGGACGCCTTCGACGTCGAGGCGATGCACGAGCTGTGGGAGGCCGCCCTCGTCGCGTCCGAAGTGGACGGTTCGCGGGTTTGGCGCCACGGCGATTTCCACACCGGCAACCTGCTGACGACGGGCGGGCGGCTCGGCGCGGTGATCGACTTCGGTGAGCTCGGCGGCGGCGATCCGGCCTGCGACCTGATCATCGCCTTCACGCTCATGTCGGCCGGGACGCGGGCCACCTTCCGCGCCGCGCTCGAGGTGGACGAGGCCACCTGGACCCGCGGTCGCGGTTGGGCCCTGGCCACCGGGCTGACCGCCTACCTCGCCTACGCCGCGGTCGATCCCCGCGTCGCCGCCCAGACCACCCACCAGATCACCCAGGCCCTCGCCGGCTGAATCCCGGTCACAGCGGGTCGTATGCGTCGCCGTCCTCGTTGAGCAGCGGGTAACCGGGTGAAAGGTCGGTCAGGCACGTTCTCAGTGACGTCAGCAGGTCCTCGACGTCGAGCCGGCCGAGCTCCAGCTCCGCGACGACCTCGGCGGAGACCGCGTCGAGCTGGGGCTCGTACTCCACCATCTCGGCGTGGGAGGACTCGAAGGACGCGCGCATCGCATCGAGGTCCGGTGCGGACGACACGACGTCGTGCCAGGTCGGTACCCCGACGATCAGGCGAACCGCCGCGTCGAGATCGGGGGCGAGGATTCCTGCGGTGCCTTCGGAGCCGGCGTAGAGCACGGGTCCGCCGTCGCACACGAAGAACGAGCCGCCCGATGCGTCGCCGGCGACCACGCGCAGCTCGCCGCCCGTGGCGAGCCGCACCGGTTCGACGGGGTCGAGGCGGGCGATGTCGAAGTCGAACACGCTCGCCAGCAGGCCGGCGGCGCGGGGGTGGTTCCGGATGCGATCCAGCATGGCCGAACGATAGACCGGCGCCCCCACCCCGTGCGGGCGCCGGTCCGTCCGATCAGCGCTGCAAGGTCAGCACGCCCGGCCGCCAGGGCAGGTGGTTGTAGTCGGTGCCGTCGGAGCTCGGGTCCCGTCCCTGGTAGAGCAGCTGCAGGTTGCAGGGGTCGATGGTCTTGGTCTGGTCGGGGTTGGTGCGCACGAGGTCGCCGTGGCTGATGTCGTTGGTCCACGTGGCGCCGCTGTTGGCCTTGCCCGCGAAGGGATTGCTCTCGGTGGCGGCCTGCGGCGTCCACGTGCCGCCGAGGCCGGTGGCGGTGAACGAGCGGAAGAACCGCCCCTTCGCCCCCATCGCCTCCACGAGCATGAGGTACTGGTTCTGGTCCTTGACCTTGTAGACCTCGACCGCTTCGAACAGGTTGGCCTGCGTGTCGCTCATGATCGTCGTGTAGTTCG
>Ga0070663_100000891_pt1 | contig 16222 bp, 11 predicted proteins | sample KBSC63metaG_FD_65646 | JGI IMG/M metagenome (GOLD analysis project Ga0070663, IMG submission 65646) | Corn rhizosphere microbial communities from Kellogg Biological Station, Michigan, USA - KBS C6-3 metaG | ecosystem: Host-associated > Plants > Roots > Rhizosphere > Soil ...
TCTGTCACATGCCCATGCCGTTGTAGCGCCTCTGCGTATCGCACGCGGCATCCAGAACAAGGTGCTGGAAGCCCTTGCGATGGAAAAAGTGGTGCTGGCGACACCCGAAGCCTGGGAGGGTATCGAGGATTTCCCAAGTCGCGAAGGCTGCATCAGCGGTTCACCCGAGGTAATGGTGACCGAGGCATTGCGATGGTTGGACAAGCCGCAGCCGGCGCGGGTACCGGCCGCCCGCGCGATGGTGCAGCAGCGATATGACTGGACGCGCAACCTCGATGCCTACGAACGCGTGCTGCGCGGTGCGCAGCACGATGCAACTGGCGGATCGGTGACCGCGTCAGTACCAGCGGAGGCGTGCGCATGAACACCCTGCTCGGCGCCGAAGACGGTTTCGTTACGCGTGCCTCCGGCTGGCGGATCGCCGTCGGAGCCTTCGCCGTCGCGGTGGTGGTGCTGCTGGCCTGCTATTGGACCACCGTGGAATCATTGGTGGGTGTCTGGGCGCACGACGGCACCTATCAGTATGCGTTCCTGATTTTCCCGTTGAGCGCGTGGGCGGCGTTCGATCTGCGCGACCGGGTGCGCGCCAACCCCCCGGTGCCCAGCGCGTGGGGCCTGCTCGCGATCGCGTTGCTGGTGGCGATCTGGTACGCCGGTCGCATGTTCGCGGTCAACCTGCCCCAGCATTTTGCGTTGGTGGCGATGTTTCCCGCACTGGTGCTGGCCTGCTGGGGTTGGCGCGCAGTATGGGTGTTGAAGTTTCCACTCGCGTACCTGGTGGTCTTCGCGGTGCCGTGGGGCGATGCGATGGTGGGGCCCCTGCAGGACATCACGGCACGGTTTGCGGTGCACGCACTGAACTTGACCGGGGTCCCCGTACTGATGAACGGCCGCGAGCTGATCACGCCTTCCGCGACATGGATGGTCGAGCAAGCCTGCAGCGGCGTGAAGTTTTTCATTGCCTGCACCGCACTCGGGTGCATTTTCGCGTGGCTGATGTATTCGCGCGGGTGGAAACGCGTGGCGTTCGTCGTGCTCGCAGCCATCGTGCCGGTCATCGCCAATGGCTTCCGCGTGTATTTCACCATCCTGATCGGCGAGACCTGGGGGCTCGAGTACGCCACCGGCACCGATCACATGATTTTCGGCTGGCAGTTTTTCGGCACCGTGCTGGTGTTGTTGCTGGTGGCAGGCTGGTTCTTTCGCGACCGTCTGGAGCCCGGTAAAAAACCCTCGCCAAGTGATGCCCGGGTTGCGCGGGCCCGCACCCTGGTATGGCCCGGTGTACTGGCGTTGTTGGTGGCGGGGCCCGCCCTGGCCGCCGGCCTTGCGACCGCTGCGGCTCCCGAGGCCGTGCGCCTTTCGGCGCCTTCGCTTGCCGGATGGAACGGTCCGCAGGCTTCGGTGGAAGATGATTGGCGACCCCGGTTCCAGGGCGCGGCCGGACAGTACCGCTTCAGCTACAGCTCGTTTGCCGATGGGACGAGCGTCGAACTGTTCCATGCCGTTTACACCGGCAAACCGCGGCGCGGGCACAACCTTGTTACCTACGGCAACAACCTGTACGACCCGGACAAGGCGCAGATCCTGGCGAGCGCCACGCGGCGTGTCGAGTTCGCTGACGGATCGGAGATCGCGTTGCGCGAATTGCGCCTGACCGGATCGGGCGATCCGCGCCTCGTGTGGTACTGGTATTGCGTGGACGCGCGCTGCACCGCTTCGCCCGTACTGGTCAAATTGAGCCAGGCGTGGGACGTGTTGCGCGGACGCTCGCCGCGATCCTCGGTGTGGGCCTTGTCGCTGCCGGCCAGCCATGGCGATCCCGCGAAAGCACGCGAAGCGCTGGATGCGTTCGTGCGCGCGTTGCCATCGCCCGGCGTGCAAGGAGACGCGCCGTGAGCGAGAAACCGCTGATCGCACACGTGCTGTACCGCTTTGACATCGGCGGCATGGAGCGATTCATTCTCACGCTCATTAACGCGACGGGAGACCGTTATCGTCACGCGCTGATCTGCCTCGACGACTTCGGCGCTCTGCGCAATGAGATCGTGGATCCTTCCTTCCCCTGTATGGCATTGCACAAGAAACCGGGCAAGGACTGGCATTGTTACATCAGGTTGTGGCGCGCATTGCGGTCGTTGGCGCCCGACTTGGTGCAGACCTACAACTTTGGCGCGCTGGATGTTGCGCCTATCGCGCGGCTTGCGGGCGCTCGGCGCATCGTCCATGCGGAACGCGGACGCGACGCCTCGGATCCGCAGGGGACAAACGCCCGGTATCTGCGACTGCACCACTGGGTCAATCCGTTCATCGCGTGCTTTCTGGCGGTTTCGCGCGATCTGGAGAAGTGGCTCATCGACGACGTCCGTATCCATCCTGCCAAGGTCAAGTACATCGGCAACGGAATTGACATCGACCGGTTTGCCGACGCGTCCCAAGATGGCCGTGAACGGCCACTGCTGGGTGCGTTTGCCCCAGCCGGCAATATCCTGATCGTCAATGTCGCCCGCCTGGATGCGGTAAAGGATCAGGCTGGCTTGATTGCCGCGTTCCGGATGTTGTGCGACATGGAGCCGGATGGCGCTTCGCGTTTGCGTCTCGCGATCATCGGCGGGGGTGCGGACCACGACAAGCTTCAACAGCAAATCGAGCAACTTGGGCTGACGGCGCAGGTGAGCTTGCTCGGTATGCGTTCGGACGTGCCCGTGCTGCTGGCGGAAGCGGATCTATTCGTGCTTTCATCGATTGCAGAGGGTATGCCCGGATCGGTATTGGAAGCCATGGCCAGTGGATTGCCGGTTGTTTCCACCCGCGTCGGTGGCGTGGGCGAGGTCGTTGTCGATGGCGCGACGGGTACGTTGGTCGCGCCGTCGGATCCGGCCGCGCTCGCCGGCGCGCTGCGCAGGTACGTCGATGACGAGGCCTTGCGCCTGCAACATGGGCGCGCGGCCCGCGAGCGCGTCGAAAAACACTTCAGTCTTCCGGTGATGCTGTCGGCTTATTCCGCGTTGTATGACGGCTTGCTGGCCGGCAATCCATCGCGCGCGCGACGGGCACGCGAACCGGTCGAACTGGCCGGTCGGGCGGAGCGCTGACGATGTGCGGGATAACGGGCATCGTGACGTCGCGCCAGGGCGACAGGGCCAACGAGAACATCCTCGTTGCGATACGCGACGTGCTGCGTCACCGCGGTCCCGACGAAGCGGGGCTGTATCTCGGAGAAGGCGTTGGTCTCGGCCATCGCCGGCTCTCCATCATCGACCTCAGCCACGGCCAGCAGCCGATGGTGGACGAGGCCGCCGGGCTTGCGCTGGTCTACAACGGCGAGCTGTACAACTTCATGTTGCTCAAGGCGGAACTGGAGGCAGCGGGCTTCGCGTTTGCCAGTCACAGCGACACCGAAGTCCTGCTGCGCGCGTGGCAGCATTGGGGCGAAGCGTGCCTTGCGCGGCTGCGCGGCATGTTCGCGTTCGCGATCTGGGACATGCGTGCATGCCGCCTTTTCCTTGCACGCGACCAGCTTGGCATCAAGCCGCTGTATTACGGCTTCACCACCCGTGGCGACCTCGTGTTCGCATCTGAACTCAAGAGCCTGATGGTGCATCCCGACGTCGCGCGCGTGGTCGATCCGCAGGCGCTCGAGGATTACATGGCGTTCGGCTATGTGCCGGATCCCAAGTGCATCTATCGCGGCATCTTCAAGTTGCCGCCGGGTCATTGGCTGAGCTGGCGCGCGGGCGAATCCGCGCCGGTACCGAAACAATACTGGGACGTTCCGTTCGCGGTTGACGAGGGCATCGGGCTCGATGCTGCCATGGCGCGGGTGCGCAGCTTGCTGGACGAATCCGTTTCCAGTCAGATGGTTTCGGATGTACCACTCGGCGCGTTTCTTTCCGGTGGCGTGGACTCAAGCGCAGTGGTCGCCAGCATGTGCCGGGTGGCACAGGGATCGGTCAGCACCTGTGCGATCGGCTTCGATCATGCAGCCTTCGATGAAACCGCGTATGCGCGCCAGGTGGCCGTCCACCTTGGCACGACGCATTTCGAGGAACACGTCGATTCCGATGACCACGATCTGCTCGAAACGTTGGCCGGCATCTACGACGAACCGTTTGCCGACAGTTCGGCGTTGCCGACATACCGGGTGTGTCAGCTCGCGCGCCGGCATGTCACCGTGGCACTCTCGGGGGATGGCGGCGACGAGAATTTTGCGGGGTATCGGCGCTATCGCCTGCACGCCTTCGAAGGTGGCGTGCGTGCGCGCCTGCCCTCTGCGCTGCGAAAGCCGGTGTTCGGCTTGCTCGGCAGTCTTTATCCGAAAGCCGACTGGGCGCCGCGTCCGCTGCGGGCCAAAACCACTTTCCAGGCCTTGGCCCGCGACGATGTCGCGGCGTATTACCACAGTGTCAGCACCACGCCCACCGCGTTGCGCGCAGAACTCTACAGCCCGGCATTCAAGCGCGAGCTGCAGGGTTATACGGCACTGTCGGTCTTTCGCACCCACGCCGCCGCTGCGCCGACGCAGCATCCACTGCTGCTGGCGCAATACCTCGATTTCAAAACCTGGCTGCCCGGCGACATCCTGACCAAGGTCGATCGCGCCAGCATGGCGCACAGCCTGGAAGTGCGAGTGCCGGTGCTCGACCACAAGCTGGTCGAATGGGCGTCCAGCCTGCCGCCCGATCTCAAGCTGCGCCGCGGCGAAGGCAAGTACGTGTTCAAGAAGGCGCTCGAACCCGATCTTCCGCACGACGTGCTGTACCGGACCAAGATGGGCTTCAGCGTGCCGCTCGCCGCATGGTTCCGTGGGCCGTTGCGCGAGCCGCTGCAAGCGACGTTGCACAATGGGGCGCTGGCGGAAAGCGGCTGGTTCGATCGCGCCGCGCTCGATCAATTGGTGACGCAGCATCTCAGCGGACGCAGCGACCACAGCGCAACACTATGGAAACTCCTGATGCTTGATGCGTTCCTGCGGCGCACGCAGCAGCCAGCCATCGCCGCTGTCGAACCGCACAACATCGAACCCGAAGCACTCGCCGTGGGCGGGGTGCAGTAATGAAACCCTGCATCCTCATATTCGGCATGCCGCGCTCGGGCACAACCTGGGTTGGCAAGCTGTTCGATAGCCATCCGGACACCTTGTATCGGCATGAGCCCGACAGCGTGCGGAAACTCAGTTTTCCGAGATTCCCCGATCTGAAAGACGCAGGGCGTTACCGGGAAGAATTGGAACAGTTCGTCGCATCATTGCCCCGGATGTGGTCGTCGGAAGTCGTAGGCAAGCAGCCGTTGTTCCCCAAAAGCTATCAGTCGCACGCGGCGTTGACGGCGTACCGTACTTGTGTTGTTGCCAGCAAGGCTGCCAGCCGAGTCTGGCGACATTTTCCGTGCATGTTCCGTCCCACAGGTGAGAATCAGGAGCGGGTTCGTGTGGTCTGGAAGTCAATCGAGTCACCCGGTCGGCTCGGTGTTTGTGTCGAAGCGCTTCCGACCGTGCGAGCCATCCACTTGATGCGGCATCCATGTGGTTACGTCGCGTCGGTATTGCGTGGTCGGACAGCACGGCGATTCGCCCATTCGGAACCGAGTGACGATTGGCTGTTGAAAATGTTGTTCGAGACCCCGGCTGGCAGGGCTCGCGGGATGACGGCGCGTGACTTGGACCAACTGACGCTTGAGGAGCGCTTGGCTTGGTGCTGGGTTTTGACACATGAAAAGATAATTGCGGACGTTGCTCAATCAGAACAGGTGATGACTGTGCGCTACGAAGACGTGTGCGTGGATCCGAAAACCGTGACGCGCCGGATGCTCGAATTCACGGGTCTTGATTGGCAGGCCCAGGTCGAGCGCTTCATCCTTGCAAGTACCCAGTCGGAAGGAACTGGTTATTACAGTGTTTTCAAGAACCCGGATGCTTCGGCCGAACGTTGGCGTTCGGAACTTGCTTCACCCGCTGTCGATCGCATCATGAGAGTCCTGCGATCCAGCGAGATGTATCGCTTCTACCGCGATTCCGCAAACGTCCCGCTTGCGACGGCCGGTGCAGCATCATGACCGATACTTCCACGCCCTCGGTGCGAACCGTACCGGGCGCGCGATTTGTTGGCCATTTGACTCCCCAGACGGAAGTCGCGCGATCGCGCGATGCCGCAGAGTCACTGCCAACGGGATGTGATCGCCCGATTCGGCTGCTCGTATTCACGAGCCTGTATCCCAACATCGTGCAGCCGCGCCACGGCATCTTCGTCGAGGAGCGATTGCGCCACCTGATCGATTCCGGCCGCGTCTCGGCGACGGTGGTGGCGCCGGTACCGTGGTTTCCATTCCGGCATCGGCGGTTCGGCCGATACGCGCAACTCGCGCGCGTGCCCGCCCGCGAAGAACGTCACGGCATCACCATCCTGCATCCACGTTATCCGGTCATTCCAAAGATTGGCATGAACGTCGCGCCGACGCTGATGTATCGTGCGCTGCTGCCTGTACTCCGAAGACTGGTCGCCACTTGTGACTTCGGCTTGATCGACGCGCATTACTTTTACCCCGACGGCGTGGCCGCGGTGAAGCTTGGCGCCGCAACCGGTAGGCCCGTCGTGATCACCGCGCGCGGGAGCGATTTGAACGTGATAGCAGCGCATCACTCGGCACGACGGCAGATACGGTTGGCAGCCGCGCGCGCCGCCGCGGTCGTGACCGTGTCTGAATCGTTGAAGCGGCAGGCACGGGAGTTGGGTATCCAGACTGACAAGCTCAGCGTGCTTCGCAACGGCGTGGATCTCGATCGCTTTCGTCTGCTCGATCGCCTCGCGATTCGGACACACCTCGGGTTAACAGGTACGGTCTGGCTGGTGGCTGGCAATCTGGTCGAACCGAAGGGTGTGCACCTCACGCTCGCAGCACTGGCTGAGGTTGCCGATGCGATTCTCATCGTTGCGGGAGACGGGCCCGAGGCGGCGCGGTTGCGTGAGCTCGCCTGCGCTCTCGGCGTTGACAAACGTGTGCGCTTTCTCGGCAATGTTCCGCATACGCAGCTCGTTGAGTATTACAACGCCGCAGATGCCTTGTTCCTGGCCTCCAGTCGCGAAGGCATGCCGAACGTAGTGCTTGAAGCTCTTGCGTGCGGGACTCCTGTCGTTGCCACTCCGTTCGACAGCGCCGCGGAACTGTTGACTGTGCCAGACGCCGGAGAAATCGCCGGAGCTCGCACGGCCGACGCGATCGTCGCGGCATGGCGACGACTGGAACACCGTCGACCGGCACGTGCCGCCACACGCCGGCACGCAGAGAGCCTTGGGTGGGCACCCGTCGTGGATGCGCAATGCGCGTTGTATGCACGCATCGTGCAGAGCGGCGCTTCCGTGGGAGGCCGCGCGTGATCGGGAATACGCCTGCAGTTGTTCTCGGAGCCGGCATCAATGGCCTCGGCGTAGCGCGCAGCTTGGCGCTTGCGCGAGTGCGGGTTTGGCTCGCGGATTCGGATCCGCGGCGACCGGAGATGCACACACGAGCGGCTCGATCACTGCCGATCGAATCGTTGCATGGCGATGCGCTTATCAATGAACTGGTGCGGCTCGGCAGCACACAATTTGCTGGCGTCCGCCCTGTTCTGATGCTGACCCAAGAGGAAAGTGTCAAGCTCGTCTCGCGGCATCGAGAACGATTGACGGAGTTGTATCGTTTCAGTCTGCCAACGCGCGAGCTGGTTGAGACGCTGCAGCACAAACACGGCTTTCAACGCCTCGCAGAGCAACTCGGGTGTCCAATACCGGCGCTGGTTCGCATCGGCAGCGTTGACGAGTTGGGGCTACTGGAACAACTACGGTATCCCGTCGTCGTAAAGCCGGGCGAACGGCATGACGCGTACAGCCGACAGTTCAAGAAGGCTTATCGGATGGTGAGCGCGAGCGAAGCTGCCGAGCTCGTCCGCCGTATCCTTCCGGTAATGCCGGACGTCGTCGTGCAGGAATGGACAGAAGGGCCGGACTCAAATATCTACTTCTGCCTCCAATACCTCGATCGACACACGCGCGTCACCGCGTCGTTCACCGGGCGCAAGGTTCGTTCCTGGCCACCGCAGGTGGGTGGAACCGCGAGTTGCATGCCCGCGCCCGAAGCCGATGCGGAACTGTCGGCAATGACGGCCAGGTTCTTCCATGAGGCTGGCGTTACCGGGCTGGCAGCCATGGAGTACAAACGCGATTCGCGCGACGGACAATTCCGGATGGTCGAACCGACCATCGGGCGCACTGATTACCAGGCCGAAGTCGCGACATTGAACGGAGTAAACCTGCCGTACGCCGCCTATTGCGACATGGTCGGAGATACTTGCACGGCAGGGCGTGTCGTGCGCAGCATGGGCTGGCGCGTGCGCTCCGAGGACGTCCAGTCGGCAGCAGCGCAGCGTCAGCGCATGAGTGACGGTTTCGCCGGCTGCGCTGGCGTTGCCGACGCCTTGTGGAGGTGGTCGGACCCTGTCCCAAGCCTGCTGCGAAACTTGCAGCGCGTCGGGAATTCGCTCAAGTCGCATGTCGTGAAGAAACTGCCGAAGTCACGCCCGCTGGAGAGCAAATCTTGAGCGTTTTCGCGAAGCTGGTCCCATGGCGCAAATCGCGCGCAAACAATGATCCGGCGCAGGGTGTCACCGCTGCGGCCGAGTGGCTGGCGCGCGCGCAGGACGTAACCGGTTCCGGTGGCGTGAGCGCGCGGTATGACGCGGCCAAACGCCGCTGGGCCGGAGCCTATCCCGAGACCACCGGCTACATCATCCCGACGTTCTTTCGCTATGCAGGCTTCTCTGGCGACGATAGATATCGCGAACGCGCCATCCGCATGGCGGCGTGGGAATCGGACATCCAGCTTGCCGATGGCGGCGTGCGCGCGGGCACCATGGATGCCCCGGAAGCGGTGCCGACCATTTTCAACACCGGGCAGGTGCTGTTCGGTTGGTTGGCGGCGTGGCAACAAACGGAGGATGCGCGGTTTCGCGATTCACTGGTGCGCGCGGCCGATTGGCTGATGACGGCGCAGGATCCCGACGGTGCATGGCGGCGCTTCGCATCGCCATTTGCAGGTCATACACTCAACACCTACAACACGCGAGTCGCCTTTGGTCTGGCCGAGGCCGGTCGTGCCTTGAACAAGCCGCGCTACCTCGACGCCGCCATGCGCAACGTCGAGTGGGCGCTCACCCGGATGCGCCCGAACGGTTGGCTGGACAACAACGATCTCGAAGACAACGCGCGACCGCTCACGCACACCATCGCGTACGCCACCCGGGGAATCCTCGAAGTCGGGGTGATCACGACGAACAGCCGGTTCGTGGAGGCCGCTTCGCGCATTGCCCGCGCGGTCGCGGCAACGCAACGCGACGACGGCGCGCTGCCGGGGCGGCTCGACCACGAATGGCGACCGGCCGTCGGTTGGAGTTGTGTCACCGGCAACGCGCAGATGGCGATTATCTGGCAGCGCTTGGCTCGAGAAACTGGCGACACTTCGTGGCTGCCGGCGGCGCAACGCACCAATAAATTCAACCTGTCGGTTCAGGATTGCGCGTCGCCGGACCCAAATGTTCGTGGCGGTATCCCGGGGTCACACCCGCGTAGCGGCGGCTACATGACCCACCGCTACCCCAATTGGGCCGCAAAGTTCTTCATGGACGCGCTGATGCTGCAACTGGAAGCGGGATAGCAACATGCGCGACATCGTCCTTGCACTCATCATCTTTGGGACTATTCCCTTCATCCTCAAGAGTCCGTTTTTCGGGCTGATGGTGTGGTCCTGGCTCGACTACATGAATCCCCACCGGTTGACCTACGGATTCGCATACGGCTTTCCGTGGGTGATGCTTATTGCCGTTACCACCTTTATCAGCCTCGCGATAAGCAAGGAACGGAAAAATATCCAGTGGTCATCCACGACAGTACTGCTCGTGCTGTTTTTTTTATGGACAACAATGTCAACCGTCTTTGCGGTTGAGCATGACTCCGCGTGGCTACAATGGCAGCAATTCGGCAAGACCTTGATCATGGTGTTTGTTACCTTGATGCTGGTCAAGGATCAGAAGCGGATGTATTGGCTGATTTGGGTTATTGTCGTTTCATTGGATTTTTATGGCCTGCGGGGAGGCATATTCACGGTCGTTACAGGTGGTGCATACCACGTGCTGGGCCCTCCGGCGAGCTTCATCGCGAACAACAATGACCTGGCAATGGCACTTTGCATGACGCTGCCATTGATCCGTTACTTGCAGTTGCATACAGGCCGCAAAATTGTTCGGCTGGGGTTGGGCGCCGTCCTGGCCTTCACCATCATTGCCATCCTCGGTACCTATTCACGCGGCGGTGTGATCGCTCTGATGTTCGTGAGCGCTGTACTGTTTCTCAAGGGGCGCAAGCGGATCCCGGTCGCCTTCATGGTCGTGGTTGTGGGGTTCGCTGCATACCACTACATGCCGGCAAAGTGGACCGAGCGCATGGGGACCTTGAAACATGCGGAGGAGACCGATTCCGCACAAACCCGAATCGAGTCCTGGACGTTTGCCGCGAACGTGGCATTGCACAGACCGCTGGTGGGTGGTGGGTTCAATCTGTATGAGAGCCCATCCCTGTGGGCCAGGTACGCGCCAGAGGGCTCCGTCCGCCGTGCTGTTCACAGCATTTATTTTCGTGTCCTCGGCGAACAGGGGTTCGTGGGACTCGGACTGTTCCTGGCGCTACTGGCCACAAGCTGGCGATGCTGTACCAAGGTGCGGCAGCTTGCTCGGGGCTCACCCGAGTACAAGTGGGCGTTCGACCTCGCGCTGATGCTGCAGGTCAGCCTGCTGGGTTACATGGTCGCAGGAGCAGCGAAGGCGAATGCCTATTTCGACCTGAGTTATCAGCTAATGGCGATGTGCGTATTGCTGAAAGCCATGATGGAACATGGCGTTGCGCAAGCATCAACTACGCAAGGCGTCAATGCGCTACGTGGTTCGCTGCAGAAGGCGGAAATCATGGTGTCGTCCGCGCGTGATCGCATGTGACGCTTATGCAGCAGGAGTTGCGGACCATCTGACGAGGATCACAGATTCGTCCATGGTCCATGGTGGATTACGACCCGCCGCGAATATCGCGCGAACCCGGGAGTCGCGGTGTGAAGAGGGTATTGATGGTCGCGTTTCAATTTCCACCTGCAGCCGTCGGAAGCGGGTACCAGAGGCCGTTGGGTTTCGCGCGCCATCTTCCTGAGTTCGGGTGGGAGCCCGTCATATTGACCGCGGGAGTATCCGCGTATCCGCGTGTGAGTGCCGCCAGCGAGCGCCTGGTTCCGGCCGGCTGTGAAGTACACAGGGCGCTTGCGTTGGATGCAGGTCGCCACTTCGCAATCCATGGAAAGTATCCGGGGTTCCTTGCAAAGCCAGATCGTTGGATGTCGTGGTGGCTCCCTGCGGTGTTACAGGGGCTGGGATTGATCCGTAAGCGTCGGATCGACGCCATTTGGTCGACCTACCCCATCATGACCGCGCACGCAATCGCCGGAACATTGAGCCGCAGGAGCCGCTTGCCTTGGGTCGCGGACTTTCGCGACCCGGTTGCCAGCTCGGTTTCCACGAACAATTCTTTTGCCCTTCATTCACAGCAGCGTGGTGAGCGACACGTCATGGGTTCCGCCGCACGTGTGGTCCTGACGACAACCGGCGCATTGCAACATTACGCGAAGCACTGGCCGACAGCCGCGCAGGAAGGCCGCTTGTGCGTGATCCCCAACGGGTATGACGATGAAGCATTTGCGAACCTTGCGCCGAGGGCAAATCATCTGACCGGCGCTCCGCTGCGCCTCGTGCATAGTGGAGTGTTGTACCCGGACGGCCGCGATCCGGTTCCCTTCTTGACTGCGCTTTCGCGATTGCGGAACAAGCACATGCTCGCTGACGATGCGATTCAGGTCGTCCTACGCGCAAGCGGATCCGAAGACACATACAGGGAGCAACTGCGGCGGCTGGATCTGGAAGGCGTGGTTGAGCTTGCGCCGCCAATATCGAACCGGGAGGCGTTGGAAGAACAGGCTGCTGCCGACGGGTTGTTGCTGTTTCAGGGCGTCAAGTTCGATCGTCAGATCCCTGCGAAGGTGTACGGGTACCTGCGTATCGGAAGGCCAATCTTTGCGCTGATCGGCAGGCGCGGCGACACCGCCGCGCTGTTGCGCGAAACCGGGGGAGCAACATCGGTCCCGCTCGATGATGTCGATGCGATCGAGGCCGGCCTGTTGAGCTTTCTAGACGCCCTGCGCATGGGCAGGGCGCTGCCCGCGGATGCTGCCGTCATTGCGCGATATTCGAGGCGATCGGGGGCAGCCCAACTGGCCGGGCTGCTGACGCAGGTGAGCACATGATCGCGTCGCGGACATTGCCGGTGCCGGCTGGGCTGGTCGCCTCGGAAAACGCCAAGATCGGGCCCGAACAAGCATGAAACGTTCAGGCAACTCGATTCGTGGCGCGCTGTCGAGGACGTTCGTTCAACGAGCCGTCAGTGTCATCTTTACGTTCGGTTCCGTGACGATCATCAGCCGCTTGCTGACGCCCGCGGAAATTGGCATCTTTTCGATCGCGATGGGGTTTCTCGCGCTCATCCAGATGCTGCGTGATTTTGGTGTCACCGAATTCGTGATCCAGGAAAAGAGCGTCAGTGAGCCGCTTGTCCGGACCGTGTTCACCATGAACCTCGCCATCGCGTGGTCGCTGGGGGTGCTGGTTTTTGCAAGCAGCGGCGCTGTCGGACGCTTCTATGGAGACTTGGGGGTGGCGCATGTGCTGCGTGTCATGAGCCTGGTGTTCGTCCTGTTGCCGTTTGGCACTACGACATTGGCGCTTATGAAGCGCGACATGGAATTCGGCAAGCTGGCCAGAATCCGGATCGGCGAATCCGTCGTGCGAAGCTGCACTGCGATCGGGCTCGCCTTCGCGGGCTTTTCGTATATGAGCATGGCCTGGGCGGCCTTGGCCGGCGTCACGACGAGCGTCATCGGATGCGTGGTGTGGGGATGGAAGTACCGGGTCAGGGGATTGGGTTTCGACCAATGGCAGCGGGTGGTACATTTCGGCTCATTGCAGACCGTGTCGGATATTGCCAAGACCATCGGCGACCAAGCTCCCAATCTTGTCGTTGGCAGGTTGTTGGGGCTAGCACCGGCGGGCTTCTTCTCTCGCGGGTTCGGGATCGTCAACCTGTACAATAGCAACGTTGAAATGGCCATTTCTACGGTCGCCTTCCCGGCGTATGCGCGGGAACATCGAAGCGCCGGGCTTGCTCCGGAGTTGTATCTCAAGTCGCTGGTCTACATCACGGGCATCAGCTGGCCCTTTTTTTCCGCTGGTATCCTTCTGGCTCAACCGATTATTCGACTCTTGTTTGGGCCGCAATGGGCCGTGTCCGTTCCGCTGATGCGTTGGCTATGTGCGGCAGCGCTGATTGGGACCCTGATTTACCAGTCCGGCAAGTTCCTCGTCGCTCTTGGGCGCGTGAGCGATGCGACGCGGCTGATGCTGCAATATCAATTGGTCGGGATCGCATTGACTGTGGGAGCGGCGTTCTACAGTCTGCAGGCCGTCGCTGCAGTGCAAATCGTGGTAAACGTGGTGGCGGCAGTTCTTTATTTCCAGTCGATGCGGAGGTATAGCGCCCTTCGTTTCGGCAGCTGTGCCAAAGCGTTGCGTCCAAGTGCACTCGTGGCTTTTACGACGTGCGTCGCTCCCGCTGTAGTGGTTGGATGGCCGGGTTTCGTCGATGGGCATATGCTCATCGCATTGACGATCGCCATTCTGGGTGGCGGATTAGGGTGGCTGCTGGCGTTGGTAGCCGTCAAACATCCACTATTGGACGAGATTCGACGCGTAACGGCACGAATCGCGCGCGTGTTGCCGATCAAGCGCGTCATTTAGACAAATCCAAGTCCAAGATGTAGGGCGCCGACTTGTCCGGAGTGCAGATTTGGCAACAGGAGAAGAGTTGTAGGCAATGTGACGTTTGCCGCGCCGTACATATAGAGGTGTTTCGTGGATCGTGATCCATACTCATGCGCAACCGCGCATTTGCGGGGACTACCCGCGGTCATCCACAATCGGGGCGCGCAGCGCCACTGCGCGTCGTGACATGACCAGAATCTGCCACCTGGCGTCCAACCACGAAGGGTTGGACACCCGCATCGCGTTGAAGGAATGCACGTCGCTGGCGGAGGCTGGCTATGAGACGCATCTGGTGATCACCGCGTCGGCAGCTGATGTCGAGCGCGCGGCGGGACATGGATTCAAGGTGCACCCGCTGCCGCCCGATACCGGCCGATTGGCGAGAATGCTCAAGCACACATGGCGCTGTTATCGCACGGCGAGCCGTGTCGGAGCCGGCATCTATCACTTCCACGATCCGGAATTGATTCCGTATGGAATGCTGCTGCGGATGTCGGGACGGCGGGTGATCTACGACGTCCACGAGGATTTTCCGCGCGACATCCTCGACAAATACTGGTTGCCCAAATGGACGCGAAAACTGGTGTCCGGCGCAATCGCCGCGTTGGAATATGCGGGGGCACGCTGGTTTTTTCGCGTGTCCGCCGCAACGCCTTTCATTTGCGATCGCTTCCGCAAAATCAACCCGTCCGCGGTCAACATCAACAACTATCCGTGGCCGAGCGAGCTGGCCCCACCCGAGGCGGTGCGCGAACGCAAGCCGCAGGTCTGTTATGTCGGCAACATCACCCGGGTGCGCGGTTTGGGCGCAATCATCGAAGCATTGCCGCAGGTGCCCGAGGTGACCTTTGTGCTGTGCGGAGACTTTTCCGAGCCGGGATTCGAGGACGAACTGCGCGCCCTGCCGGGCTGGAGCCAGGTTCGATTCCTGGGCAAGGTCAATCGCGCGCAGGCGCGGCAGGTGATGGCCGAGAGCGTTGCGGGTCTGGTCACCTTTCTCCCGATCCGCAGCCACCTCGATGCGCAGCCCAACAAGCTCTTCGAATACATGTCCGCCGAGCTCCCGGTGATCGCATCGGACTTTCCGCTGTGGCGGGAAATTGTCGTTGACACCGGTGCGGGCATCTGCGTTGATCCGGAATCGCCCGATTCCATCGCATCTGCAATCCGCGATCTGGTCCATGACGGATCCGCAGTCGAGAGGATGGGCAGTGCCGGCCGGCAGGCCGTGTTGAACAAATACAACTGGCCCACCGAGGCCGCCAAGTTGGTCAGGTTCTACGAGGAGCTTGCATGAAGGTGCTGACCGTCATCGGCGCACGACCCCAGTTCATCAAGGCGTCAGTCGTCTCGGATGAAATCGCGCGGCGCGGAACGATCGAGGAAACCGTCGTCCACACCGGGCAGCACTTCGACGCCAACATGTCGTCGGTGTTTTTCTCCGAGCTGGGCATGACCGAGCCTCGCCATCATCTTGACATCCACGGTGGCCACCATGGCGAGATGACGGCGCGGATGCTGCAGGGGATCGAACGAATCCTGCTCGAGTCGCCGCCGGATGTGCTGCTGGTGTATGGCGACACCAATTCCACGCTCGCGGGCGCGCTGGCGGCGGTCAAACTCCACATTCCGGTGGCGCACGTGGAGGCGGGGCTACGTTCGTTCAACCTGCGGATGCCGGAGGAAGTCAACCGCATCCTGACGGATCGCGTGTCCACTTGGCTTTTCACGCCGACCACGGTGGCGGTTGCGCACCTGCGCCGCGAAGGAATGGATGCCACTCACATCCACGAGGTAGGCGATGTCATGTACGACGTGGCCTTGAGACACGGCGAACGCGCCAACGCACTGAAGGTGCATCGGCTGAAAGAATGGGGACTGTCGCCAAAGGGGTACGTGTTGGCGACCATCCATCGTGCTGAAAACACCGACGACCCGGCGCGCCTGCACGCGATCGCGAATGCCCTTGCGCAAGTCGCGCGCGAAATGCCCGTGTTCTGGCCGCTGCACCCGCGCACACGTGCGGCGTTGGCCGGCGCCGGTCTGCTTGGCCCATTGGAGGCGAAGGTCAAGATCGTCGAACCCCTCGGATATCTCGACATGGTGACGGCCGAGCGCAATGCGGCGGTGATTGCTACCGACTCGGGCGGCGTGCAGAAGGAAGCTTTTTTCCATCAGGTGCCATGTGTCACCTTGCGCGATGAAACCGAGTGGATCGAACTGGTGGAGGCGGGCTGGAACAGGCTGGTCGCGCCGGTGGAGGCGAACACGATTGCTGGTACGATC
>Ga0070663_100000896_pt1 | contig 16189 bp, 12 predicted proteins | sample KBSC63metaG_FD_65646 | JGI IMG/M metagenome (GOLD analysis project Ga0070663, IMG submission 65646) | Corn rhizosphere microbial communities from Kellogg Biological Station, Michigan, USA - KBS C6-3 metaG | ecosystem: Host-associated > Plants > Roots > Rhizosphere > Soil ...
GGTCGGCGAGGTCGACGCAGCGAACGCCCGGACGGTACGACGGCACGACGCTGCCGAACGCCGTCGACGGCTGGCCGCGCAGGAAGTCGCCGACGCGCTGACCCGGTGCCTGGTAGCCGCCGCCGCCGAGCGCGAACGCGCGCGACTCCCAAAAGCGCTGGAACGCGATCCCCGCAAGCGCACCGTCGTCGTCGCTCGAGTCGGTGGCACCTGGAATGCCGCAGTCGGCGGCGGCGATGCCGACGACGATTCCGGCGTTGGCGTTGCGCTCGTTGCGCGAATACTGGCTCATCCCGTTGGTGACGACGCGCTCGGGCTCCGAGGTCGCGGCGACGACGGTCCCGCCGGGACACATGCAGAAGCTGTAGACCGTGCGGCCGTTCGTCGCGTGGTGGACGAGCCGGTAGTCGGCAGCGCCGAGCAGCGGATGGCCGGCGGCGGCACCGTAGCGGGCGCGGTCGATCAGCGACTGCGGGTGCTCGATGCGAACGCCGATCGAGAACGGCTTCGCCTCGAGGTGGACCCCTCGCGCTTGCAGCATCGCGAACGTGTCGCGTGCGCTGTGACCGGGTGCGACGACGACGTGCTCGGCCGCGATCTCCGCGCGCACGCGTTCGCCATCGCCTTGGCCCGCGCGCTCGACGACGACGCCGCGCACCGCGCCGTTCTCGATCGCGACATCGACGACGCGGGTCGCGAACCGGACCTCGCCGCCGAGGCGCTCGATCTCCGCGCGCATCCGCTCGACCACCGCGACGAGGCGGAAAGTGCCGATGTGCGGCTTGGCGACCCAGGCGATCTCTTCCGGCGCACCGGCACGCACGAGCTCTTCGATCACCTTGCGGGTCAGGTGGCGAGGGTCGCTGATCTGGCTCCAGAGCTTGCCGTCGGAGAACGTGCCGGCGCCGCCTTCGCCGAACTGCACGTTCGACTCCGGGTCGAGGACGCCGCGCCGCCACAGCCCCCAGGTGTCGCGGGTCCGTTCACGGACGGCGCGGCCGCGCTCGAGCACGATCGGGCGGAGGCCCATCTGCGCGAGGACGAGCGCGGCGAAGATGCCGCACGGCCCGAAGCCGATGACGATTGGCGGCGGCGTGGCGCTCGTCGCGAAGTCGGCGGGTGCGTGCGCGACGAAGCGATAGCGCATGTCGGGAGTCGCGCGCACGTGCGGGTCGCCGCGGCGGCGCGCGAGCACCGCGTCCTCGTCGACGACGTCGCAATCGACCGTGTAGACGGCGACGATCTGCGCCTTGCGGCGTGCGTCGTGGCCGCGGCGAAAGACCGTGAATGCGCGCAGCGCCTCGTCGCCGATGCCGAGCCGCTCGACGATCGCGGCGCGCAACTCGGCGTCGGCGTGCTCGAGCGGCAGGCGGAGTTCGGTGACACGCAGCACGCGTCGATTGTCGCGGCGGGGCGTGGCGACGCGCGCGCGTCAGTAGAACGCTTCGATCCGCGCCGCGCCCATCAGGGGCTCGAGCAGTTGCGCGAGCGGGCGCAGGGCCTCGTAGCGTGTCGCGACCTTGTGCGCGTAGGCGAAGAAGCGCGGCAGGTCGGCGCTGTACGCGGGCTTGCCGTCGCGGTGCTTCAAGCGCGAGAAGATGCCGAGCACCTTGAGGTGGCGCTGCAGGCCGATCCACTCGACGCTGCGCCAGAAGTCGCCGAAATCGCCCGGCACCGGAAGCGCGACTTTCCGCGCCGCTTCCCAGTAGCGGATCGCCCAGTCGAGCTCGTGCTCCTCGTCCCACGAGATGAACGCATCGCGCAGCAGCGAGGCGACGTCGTAGGCGATCGGACCGCAGACCGCATCCTGGAAGTCGAGGATCCCGGGGTTCGGGTCGGCGACCATGAGGTTTCTCGGCATCCAGTCGCGATGGACCGCGACCGCGGGCTGCGCGAGCGCGGCGGCGACCAGGGTGTCGGAGACCGCGCGCCAGATCGCGAGGTCGGCCTCGCTCCAGGTGGCGCCGCACTCGCGCGCGACGCACCACTCGGGGAAGAGCTCGAGCTCGCGGCGCAGAAGCGCGTCGTCGTACGGCGGCAGCGCGTTGCCCGGCACCTTTTGCTGCCAGACGACGAGCGCCGCGATCGCATCGCGCATCAGGCGGTCGGCGCGCGCGAGGTCGCCTCCGCTCTGCGCACGTTGCAGCGCCGCGAGGTAGAGCGCGTCGCCGAGGTCGTCGAGGAGAAGGAAGCCCTGCTCGACGTCGGCCTCGAGGACGCGCGGCGCGTGCAGGCCGGCGGCGGCGATCAGTGCGGCGACATGGACGAACGGGCGGACATCCTCGCGCGGCGGTGGCGCGTCCATGACGACGACACTGCCTCCGCCGGCGCGGTCGGCGCGGAAGTAGCGGCGAAAGCTCGCGTCGGCCGATGCCGGCCGGAGCGACAGCGCGACGACGGCATGGCGCGGCCCGACCGCGGCGAGCCAGGCAGCGAACGCGGCGGCGCGCGCCGGGTCGCTCCAGGCGATCGCGGCGGCGGACGAAGCAGAGGAGGTCAAGGGGCCAGGGCGCGAGGCACACACGGCGTCGCCGACGCCTCGTGGATAATCGATTCTACAAATCGGCGCCGCGCGGATCGTCCTTCGCGGCGCCGTTCACGTCGGCGCGCGCCGCTTGCGTGTGCCGACGCCGCGCACCCCGGGGTCGCCCGGCGCGGGTGCGATTCGGGGTTCAGTGGACGAATGGGTCGAGCCGCACGACGACAACAGACACGCTCGATCCGTCGTCGACGGGCGCACGCCCCTGTCCGCTGGATCGCCGCACCGGTCGCGGCGTGCGCGTTCGCAGCAACGGCGCAACCCTCGACGCCGGCGGGCGCGGCGCCGGTGGCGTCGGCAGCCGCGAGTGCCGCTTCAGCGCCTGCTGGCGCTGCCTCGACGCCGCCGATCACGCTCAGGATGTCCGAGACGCTGCAGGCGCCGCCGCGCGGCGAGGCGGCGCGCCAGCTGCCGATCATCCTGCGCGCGCGCGAGGTGCGCGGCCGCCCGGACGTCGATGCGAGCGCCGAAGGCGACGTCGAGTTCCGGCGCGGCAACACCGTGCTGCGCGCCGACAAGCTGACCTACGAGGAAGCCGAGGACCTGGCGCGCGCGACCGGCCACGTCGTCATCGCGCGAGACGGCAACGTCTTCAGCGGCCCGGAGCTGCAGCTCAAGATCGAGCGCTTCGAGGGCTTCTTTCGCATGCCGACGTACCGCTTTGCGCGCACCGGCGCCGGCGGCAGCGCGAAGATGATCGAGTTCATCGACGAGCAGCGTGCGGTCGCCACCGACGCGAACTACTCGAGCTGCAGCGTCTACGACGACAGCGGCGAGCCGGTGTGGATCCTGAAGGCGCGCGAGCTGCGCATCGACCACGAGACCAACGAAGGCGTCGCCAAGGACGCCGTGCTGCGCTTCTACGGCGTTCCGATCCTGGCGTCGCCGACGCTCAGCTTCCCGCTCAGCGAGGAGCGCAAGTCGGGCTTCCTGCCGCCGAGCTTCAGCATCGACAGCAGCAGCGGCTTCCAGGCGGCGATCCCGTACTACTGGAACATCGCGCCGAACCGCGACGCCACCTTCACGGTGCAGGAAAGCCTGCGCCGCGGCCCTTCGCTCGACACCGAGTTCCGCTATCTCGAGCCTTCCTACTTCGGCGCCGTCGACTACAAGATCCTGCCGTACGACAAGGTCGCGGAGCGCACGCGCTATTCGCTGCGCGCCGACCACGAAGGCGCGCTGCCGTTGAACGCCTATGCGCAGCTGCGGGTGATGCGCGTCTCCGACGACGATTACTGGAAGGACTTCGCCGGCGAGATCAAGTCGCTGACGCCGCGCCTGCTGCAGACCGACCTGCTCGTGACGCGGCCGTTCGGCGACTGGTCGGCGTACGCACGCGCGCTGCGCTGGCAGGTGCTGCAGACCGACGACCCGACGACGCGGATCGACTCGCCGTACGAGCGCGTCCCGCAGGTCGGCGCGCGCTACGCAGCGCCGTGGCGCGGCGGCTTCGACGTCGCGCTCGAGACCGAGATCAACCGCTTCGCCAACCCCGACGACCGCTTCGTCGGTGACCGCCAGACGGGGGTGCGAACGCACGCCGTCGGCAGCATCGCGCGGCCGTTCGGCTCGCCGGGCTGGTCGGTCACGCCGAAGGTCTCGTTCAACGCCGCGACGTACTCGCTCGACCTGCCGCTCGCCGACGGCTCGCGCAGCGCCACGCGCGTCATCCCGACGCTCAGCCTCGACAGCGCGTGGACGCTCGAGCGCGACGCCCAGTTCTTCGATCGCGCCGTCCGGCAGACGCTCGAGCCGCGCCTGTTCTACGTCAACACCCCGTTTCACCGCCAGGACGACCTGCCGAACTTCGACTCGTCACCGAAGGATTTCAACTTCGATTCGATCTTCACCGAGAACGACTTCTCCGGCATCGACCGCGTCTCCGATTCGAACCAGCTGACCGCAGGGGTCGTCTCGCGCGTCCTCGATCCCGACACCGGAGTCGAAGCGCTGCGCGTCGGCATGGCCCAGCGCTACCGCTTTCGCGACCAGCAGCTCACGCCGGAGGGCGTTCCCCAGACCAAGCACTTCTCCGACTTTCTCGTCTTCGGCTCGACGAGCCTGGTGCCGCGCTGGGTCTTCGATGCCGCGGCGCAGTACAACCCCGACACGTCGCGCATCGAGCGCTCGCTGCTCGGCGCGCGCTATTCACCGGGCCCGTTTCGCACCGTCGGTGCGACCTACCGGCTGACGCGCGGGCTCACGGAGCAGCTCGCCCTCGGCTGGCAGTGGCCGGTCTACGGTCCGGCGCGCGGCGACGCGGGCGCCGGCGCATCGCGCAGCGGCTGCGGCGGCACGCTCTACAGCGTCGGCCATCTCAACTACAGCATGCACGACAGCCGTCTGACCGACGGCATCATCGGCTTCGAGTACGACGCCGGCTGCTGGATCGGGCGGATCGTCGTCGAGCGGCTGTCGACCGGGCGCAGCGAGCAGACGACGCGGCTTTTGGTGCAGCTGGAACTCGTCGGCCTGTCGAGGATCGGAACGAGTCCGCTGCGCGTCCTGAAGGACAATGTGCCCGGCTACCAGCTGCTGCGCGAGGAGCGCACCGCGGCCCCCCCGTACACCCCGTATGACTGATCTGCAGACTTTCCTCGGGCGCGCGCTCGTCGCGGCGGTCATCGCCGCCGTCGCGCTCCCCATCGCGGCGCAACGGGGCGACTACATCGTCGCGGTCGTCAACCAGGAGCTCGTCACGGCGAGCGAGGTGCAGCAGCGGCTCGCTCGCATCCGCGAAGAGGCGGCGCGCAATCGCACGCCATTGCCGCCAGCGCCGGCGTTGCGCAAGCAAGTGCTCGATGCGCTCGTCGACGAGCGCGTCCTCATCACCAACGCGCGCGAGAGCGGCGCGCGCGTCGACGAGCCCGAGCTCGACCGTGCCGTCGCCAACGTCGCGCAGCAGAACCAGATGACGATGGCGCAGCTGCGCGAACGGTTGAAACAGGAAGGCATCAGCTACGCCAAGTTTCGCGACAACATCCGCGACCAGATCCTGGTCGAGCGGGTGCGCGAGCGCGAGGTCGTGAGCCGGATCCGGATCACCGACGCCGAGATCGACGACCTGATCGAAAAGCGCCGCAAGGCGGCGGGCATCGCGAGCGAGATCAACGTCGCGCAGATCCTCGTGACCGTCCCCGAAGGCGCTTCCGATGCGGTCGTCGCCGAGCGGCGCGCGCGCGCCGAGGCGGCGTTGAAGCGGGTCCAGGGAGGCGACGACTTCGCCGTCGTGGCGCGCGACGTCTCGGAGGATGCCAACCGCGCGCAGGGCGGCGAGATCGGCCTGCGCCTGGCCGACCGGCTGCCCGACCTCTTCCTGCGCGCGGTCGAGCGACTGAAGCCCGGCGAGGTCGCTCCCGAGGTGCTGAAGAGCGGCGCCGGCTTTCACGTCGTCAAGCTCGTCGAGCGCAAGGAGTCGTCGAACTTCACGATCGACCAGTCGCGGGTGCGTCACATCCTCCTCCGGCCCTCGCCCGAGCTCACGCCCGAGGCGGCGGCGCGCCGGCTGCTCCAGTTCAAGCGCGACATCCAGGCCGGCGCGAAGACGTTCGAGCAACTCGCCCGCGACAACTCGGAAGACGGCAGCGCGGTGCAGGGCGGCGACCTCGGCTGGGCATCGCCGGGATCGTTCGTTCCCGAGTTCGAGGAGGCGATCGCCAAGCTGCCGGTCGGCGGCCTCTCGGATCCGGTGACGACGCGCTTCGGCATCCATCTCGTGCAAGTCGTCGACCGCCGCAAGATCACGCTCGACAACCGGCAGCTGCGCGAGCAGGCGAGGAACATCCTGCGCGAGCAGAAGTTCGAGGAAGCGTTCGCCGAGTGGCTGCGCGACCTGCGCGGCCGCTCGTACATCGAGTACCGCGAGCCGCCGCAGTAGCGACGCCTGGCTGTGACGCACGCGAGGAAGCGCTTCGGCCAGCACTTCCTCGTCGAGCCGGCGGTCATCGAGCGGATCGTCCGCGAGATCGATCCGCGTCCGGGCGATGCGCTCGTCGAGATCGGCCCCGGGCGCGGTGCGCTCACGGCACCGCTCGTCGAGCGTGCCGGCGCGCTGACCGTCGTCGAGATCGATCGTGATCTCGCGGCGCGTCTGCGTCGCACGCCCCGGCTCGCCGTCGTCGAAGGCGACGTCCTCAGCGTCGACTTCACTGGATTGCCGGGCGCCGGACACGGCGCGAAGCTGCGAATCGTCGGCAACCTGCCCTACAACATCTCGACGCCGATCCTCTTTCATCTGCTCGAAGCCGCAGAGGTCGTGCGCGACCAGCACGTGATGCTGCAAAAGGAGGTCGTCGACCGCATCGCCGCGCGGCCGGCGAGCAAGGACTACGGCAGGCTCACGGTGATGATGCAGTGGCGCTACGAGATCGAGCCGCTGTTCGACGTCTCGCCCGCTGCCTTCGATCCGCCGCCGCGCGTCGACTCGACGGTGCTTCGCATGGCGCCGCGTGCCGCGCCTGCCGACATCGACCCATCATTGCTGCGCGAGCTCGTCACCGTCGCCTTCTCGCAGCGCCGCAAGCTCCTGCGCCACACGCTCGGCCGCTGGCTCGAAGCGCGCGGCGCTTCAGGCGACTTCGACGTTCAACGTCGCGCAGAAGAAGTCGCGGTCGACGAATACCTCGCCCTCGCCGCTTCGCTCGCCCAAAAAAAATCGACCCCGGAGGGGTCGACCCCTCCCTCTCGGAGGGCGGGGTTGGGGAGGGAGCAAACCTGACGCGCGAAGCGCGCGGCGCAGCAAGGCGGCTCGCGGCGGCTATGCCGCCGTGAGCCACCTTGCTGTGTCAAAAGCGCTGCTCATCAACGGCATGTTCGCGCCGAAGCTGCTGTTCGCCGCCGTCTTGGCGGCCTTGACCGGCTTGTCGCTGCCGTTGACGCTTGTTCCAGGGGCCACTTCCGTCGCCCGCTCCCATGACCCGTTTTCTTGGGAGCGGGCTACTGAAAAGAATAGAAGCACCGGAATGGTACTTTTCGTTCGGCCCAGAAGTCGGCGGCGTCGCGGAAGACGTCGAGCAACTGCTCGCGCGCCTCGCGATCGAAGCGCGGGTTGTCCGGCAACTGCTCGAGCACGACAACGAAGCCCGGCTGCGGGCCGGCCTTGTGGACGAGGTCGGTCATGCAGTCGAACAGCGCATCGAGGTTCTTGCCGAAGTGCGCCGGGAACGTGAACGACTCGGCGATGCCGTCGAGCACGTCCTGTTTCGACTGCGCCGTCGTCAGGTTCGCGTACAGGAAGTGCTGCCCGGCGTGGCGCGCCGCATGCATCAGGTCGTCGACGCGGTAGGCGCGTATCGATTGGACGATGTTGGGACGGACTGTCTGCAAGAGCATGTCGCGTTCCTCCTGTTCAAGAAAAATGGCTGCTGCGCTCATGGCGTGATGCGGCGAAAACTCGCGTAGTGGTCGGCGGTGTAGTAGCACGCCAGGGGGGCCTGCGGCTCGGGTCCGCCACAGACGATGCGTCTCGCGCCGCGATCATTCGCGCCCGGCGTGGGCACGGTGTACTCGCGGTAGTAGCCGCGCCACTGTGGCGGAAGCAAGCGCTCGCGGTTGGCGAAGACGATGCCATCTTTCGGAAAGGCGAACGGACCACCTCGGTGGATCGAACGCTGGACGGCCTGCGCCTCGGCAGGAAGCGCGGCGACCGATACGGTGGGGAGCGAAGGCGCCTCCTCTCGCGCCTGAACCGCCCCGATCGACAGCAACCCTGCGACGCCGATGCCCGCTCCCAACCGGAGCATTGGCCGCCACGACTGCAGCCGACCCGACAAAACCACGGGAAATCCCTGAACGAACAATCGCGGGATGTTACCGAATCGGTGCGGAAACCTCAACCCTTTGCTACATATTTGGGCAATCTGAAGAGGATTTAAGTCAGCACATACTCTCAGTAATAGCAAGATAGATAGTTGCTTTTGACGACGCTGCCGTTCGTCAGCGCGCGGCGTTGGCGTCGGCAACCGCCAGGGCGGTCATGTTGATGACGCGGCGGACCGTCGCCGACGGGGTCAGGATGTGCACCGGCTCTGCCGCGCCGAGCAGGACGGGCCCGATCGCGATGCCGCCGCCTGCCGCCGTCTTGAGCAGGTTGTAGGCGATGTTGGCGGCATCGATGTTGGGCAGGACGAGCAGATTCGCCTCGCCGGTCAGCGGACTCGACGGCATCAGGTCGTGGCGGTACGCGCTGTCGAGCGCGGTGTCGCCGTGCATCTCGCCGTCGACCTCGAGCCAGGGCGCTCGCTCCTGGAGGAGCGCGAGCGTCTGCCGCATCTTGACCGCCGAGGGCTGGTTGCTCGACCCGTAGTTGCTGTGCGAGAGCAGCGCCGCCTTCGGCTTCAGGCCGAAGCGCAGCATCTCCTCGGCCGCCATGATCGTGATCTCGGCGAGCTGATCGGCGGTCGGGTCGTAGTTGACGTGGGTGTCGACGAGCATGACCTGTCGTCCGGGAAGCAGCAGCGCGTTCATGCACGCGTAGGTCTTCGCTCCGGGTCGAAGGCCGATCACCTGGTCGATGTAGTGCAGGTGCAGGCCGGTCGACCCCCAGGTGCCGCAGAGCATGCCGTCGACCTCCCCGGTCTTGAGCAGCATGGCGCCGATCAGCGTCAGCCGCCGCCGCATCTCGATCTTGGCGAGCTGCGCGGTCACGCCCTTTCTCGCGGTCAGCTGGTGGTAGGTCTGCCAGTAGCTGCGGTAGCGGTGGTCGTGCTCGGTGTTGACGAGGTCGTAGTCGCGACCGGCCTCGAGGCGAAGGCCGAACTTCGCGACGCGTTGGGCGATCACCTCGGGGCGGCCGATCAGCGTCGGCCGCGCGAGATGCTCGTCGACGACGACCTGCACCGCACGCAGGATCCGCTCTTCCTCGCCCTCGGCGTAGGCGATGCGCTTCTTCTGCGCCGTCTTCGCGAGGTTGAAGATCGGCCGCATCGCCGTGCCCGACGCGTAGACGAAGGTCTGCAGCTTGGCGCGGTACGCCTCCATGTCGGCGATCGGCCGCGCGGCGACTCCCGACGCCTCGGCGGCGCGTGCGACCGCCGGCGCGATCCGCATCATCAGGCGCGGGTCGAACGGCTTCGGGATCAGGTACTCGGGTCCGAAGCTCAGCTTGGCGCCGGCGTACGCCGCCGTCACGACCTCGTTCTGCTCGGCCTGCGCCAGCTCGGCGATCGCGTGCACCGCGGCGATCTCCATCTCGATCGTGATCGTCGTCGCGCCGGAGTCGAGAGCGCCGCGGAAGATGTAGGGAAAGCAGAGGACGTTGTTGATCTGGTTCGGGTAGTCGGTGCGGCCGGTGGCGACGATTGCGTCGTCGCGGACCGCGTGGACCTCCTCGGGCAAGATCTCGGGAGTCGGATTCGCGAGCGCGAAGATGATCGGCTTGGCCGCCATCGAGCGCACCATGTCGGGTTTGAGCACGCCCGCCGCCGAGAGGCCGAGGAAGATGTCGGCGCCGGCGATCACCTCGGCGAGCGTGCGCTTGTCGGTCGGCTGCGCGTAGACGATCTTGTCGTCGTCCATCAGCTCGGTTCGGCCGCGCCAGACGACGCCGGCGAGGTCGGTGACCCAGATGTTCTCGCGCCGGATGCCGAGCTGCACGAGCAGGCCCAGGCAGGCGAGCGCGGCGGCGCCGGCACCCGAGGTGACGAGCTTGACGTCCTCGATCTTCTTGCCGCTCACCTTGAGCGCATTCAGCACGCCGGCGCCGACGACGATCGCGGTGCCGTGCTGGTCGTCGTGGAAGACCGGGATGCGCATTCGCGAGCGCAGCGCCCGCTCGACGTAGAAGCAGTCGGGCGCCTTGATGTCCTCCAAATTGATCCCGCCGAACGTCGGCTCGAGCGCGGCGATGAGGTCGATCAGCTTGTCGAGGTTCTTCTCGGCGACTTCGATGTCGAAGACGTCGATGCCGGCGAACTTCTTGAACAGCACGCCCTTGCCTTCCATCACCGGCTTGGCGGCGAGCGGGCCGATGTCGCCGAGTCCGAGCACCGCGGTGCCGTTGGTGATGACGGCGACGAGGTTGCCGCGCGACGTGAAGCGGAACGCGTTCGCCGGATCGGCGGCGATCTCCTCGCACGCCGCGGCGACGCCGGGCGAGTAGGCGAGCGCGAGGTCGTGCTGGTTGACGAGCTGCTTGGTCGCGGCGATCGCGACCTTGCCCGGCGTCGGGAACTCGTGATAGTCGAGCGCGGCACGGCGCAGCTCGGCGGACTTCGGCTCGGAGTTCGGCATGGTTCGCTCGATGGGTGTCGGCGCAGTGCAGTCTTCGGCGATCATTGCAGACTTGACGAACGCTGGCGAACCGGAGGTTCCCCGCGTTTCGCGGCGCCGCTGCGCGACGGGCGCGGATAATCTTCGCGACCATGGCCGACCTCGGCGAATTCGAGCTCATCGATCGCTTCTTCACGAGGCCGACGAGCCGCGCGACGCTCGGCGTCGGTGACGACTGCGCGCTGCTGCAGCCCGCCGCCGGCACGACCATCGCGGTCTCGACCGACATGCTCGTCGAGGGCCGTCACTTCCTCTCGACCGTCGCGCCCGAGCGCCTCGGCCACAAGGCGCTCGCCGTGAGTCTCAGCGACCTCGCAGCATGCGCCGCGCGGCCGCTCGCGTTCACCCTCGCACTGGCGCTGCCGCGCGCCGAGGAGGCGTTCCTCGCCGGCTTCGCGCGCGGCCTGCTCGCGCTCGCCGATCGCGAGGCGTGCGAGCTGGTCGGCGGCGACACGACGCGCGGCCCGCTCGCGGTCTGCATCACCGTCTTCGGCGAGCTGCCGATCGGCTCGGCGCTGCTGCGCTCGGGCGCGCGTCCGGGCGACGAGCTCTACGTCAGCGGAACGCTCGGCGACGCGCGCCTCGCGCTCGAGGCGTTTCGCGGCAATGTCTCACTCGCCGAGCCGGCGTTTCGCCACGCCCGCCAGGCGATGGAGATGCCGCTCCCGCGCAACGGCCTCGGCATTCGCCTGCGCGGCATCGCGACGAGCGCGATCGACGTTTCCGACGGCTTCGTCGGCGACCTCGGCCACATCCTCAGTCGCTCCGGCGTCGGCGCGGTCGTCGACGTCGACGCGCTGCCGAAGAGCGCGGTGCTCGCCGCGCAGCCGCTCGCGCTGCAACGCCAGTGCCTGCTCGCGGGCGGCGACGACTACGAGCTCGTCTTCACTGCGCTGCCGTCGCGCCGCGACGCGGTCGCCGCCGCCGCCGCCGGCGCCGGCATCGCGGTGACGCGAGTCGGTCGCATCGAGGCGGGCAGCGCGCTGCGCCTCGTCGACCGCGACGGCGCCGCCGTCGAGAGCAGCTTCGCGTCGTTCGATCACTTCCGCAGCTGATCGCGACGATGGCCGAGCCCGCGCTGCACCGTCCGCTCGCCGGCGTCGGTCGAAGACCGAACCTGCGTTTCGTCGTCTCGCATCCCGCGCACGCGATCGCGCTCGGCTTCGGCAGCGGGCTCGCGCCGATCGCGGCCGGAACATCGGGGACGCTCTTCGCCTGGATCACCTACGACCTCTTCATCGCGCGGCTCGGCGACGCGGCCATCGCCCTCGTCCTCCTCGTCTCGTTTGCGGTCGGCTGGTGGGCGTGCACGGTGAGCGCGCGCCATCTCGACCAGACCGACCCGGCGGCGATCGTCTGGGACGAGGTGCTCGCGTTCTGGCTCGTCCTCTGGCTCGTCATGCCGGCGTCCTGGCTCGCGCAGACGGTTGCGTTCGTCCTGTTTCGCGTCTTCGACGCCGCCAAGCCGGGCCCGGTGGCGTGGGCCGATCAGCGCTTCAAGGGCCGGCGCAGCGCGCCGATCGGCTGGGCGCAGGGCTTCGGAATCCTCTTCGACGACCTCGTCGCAGCGCTCTGCACGCTCGTCGTCATCGCGGTCTGGCGGTTCGTGTGAGCGGCGACGAAGCGACCGCGGCGCTCGTCGCGCGACTCGGCGATGCGCTCGTCGCGCGCGGCGCCACGGTCGTCGCCGCCGAGTCGTGCACCGGCGGCCTCGTCGCCGCGGCGTGCACGTCGCGCGCGGGGTCGAGCGCGTGGTTCGAGCGCGGCGTCGTCACCTACTCCAACGCAGCGAAGACCGAGCTGCTCGGCGTGCCCGAGGCGTTGATCGCGGCACACGGTGCGGTCAGCGGCGAGGTCGCGCGCGCGATGGCGGCAGGCGCGATCGCGCAGACGCCGGCGACGTTCGCCGTCGCCGTCACCGGAATCGCCGGTCCCGACGGCGGCACGCCGGCCAAGCCGGTCGGCACGGTCTGGATCGCGACGTGCGCGCGTGGCGGCGAAGCCGACGCGGTGCTGCTGCAGGCGAGCGGTGACCGCGCCGCGGTGCGCGCGCAGTCGGTCGTCCGCGCGCTCGAACGGCTGCTCAAGCGCGTCGAGGCGTCGCCGCGCGAAGGGACTTGATCAGCGCATCCCTAAGCCGTCAGCGCGACGCGCGCGATCGGCTTGGCGCCGATGCGCGCGGTCTCTTCGGCGAGCATGAGGACGAGCCGCTTCAGCCCCTCCCAGGGATCGAGCGGCCAGTCGGGATGCTTGATGCCCTTGACGAGGCCGTCGCAGACGTGCGCCGCGTCGAGCAGATGGGCGATCGCCGACTCGCCGATCAGCGTCACCGCGCGCTCGAAGACGCGCTCTTTTGCGCCCCAGACGCGCGCTTCGCGCAGCGCGAGCGGCAGCGGACGACCGGCGGCGAGCGCGTCCTTGACGCGCTTGAGACCGCGGATGTCCTCAGCGATCGTCCAGTGGACGAGCACCGCCGCCTCGCCGGCGCCGCGCAGCCCTTCGAGCATGCGCAGCGCGCGCGCCGCCTGGCCGGCGAGCACCGCCTCGCCGAGACGAAAGACGTCGTAGCGCGCGACGTTGAGGACCGCGGTCTCGATTTGCTCGAACGCGATCTCGCCCGGCGGATAGAGCAGCGCGAGCTTCTGGATTTCCTGGTGCGCGGCGAGGAGGTTGCCCTCGACGCGGTCGGCGAAGAAGGCGAGCGCGCGCTGGCCTTCCGCCCCGGCGGCGACATGCTGGCCTTGCGCGGCGAGCCGCTCGGCGATCCAGCGCGGCAGCGCCTGCCGCTCGATCGCATCGACGCGCACCGCGATGCCGGCGCGGTCGAGCGCGGTGAACCACGCGCTCGACTGCTGCGAGCGGTCGAGCCGCGGCAGCTGGACGAGCGTGATGACGTCGCGGCCGTCGCCGGCGAGCTCGCAATAGCGCTGCAGCGCCTCGGAGCCGTCCTTGCCGGGCTTGCCCGAGGGGATGCGGATCTCGATCAGCTGGCGGTCGGAAAAGAGGCTGAGCGCCTGCGACGCGCCGAGCAGCGCGCTCCAGTCGAAGTGCGCGCCTTGCACGGTGTGCACTTGCCGTTCGCTGCAGCCGGCGACGCGTGCCGCGGCACGGATCGCGTCGCCGGCCTCCTGTGCGAGCAGCGGCTCGTCGCCCCAGACCGTGTAGACCGGGCGAAGGTCGCGCTCGAGGTGCGCGGCGAGGCGGTCGAGTGGGATCTGCATGGAGCTCCTAGAGCGGGCGCACCGAGGCCAGCCGGCGCAGGACCTGCGAGACGATGTCGCTCTGCATGCCGCGGTAGAGGAACGCCTCCTCCTGCTCCTTGCCGAGCGCCGCGGTCTCGGTGTAGGTGAGCGAGCGCGTCAGCAGGATCTCGCTGTCGGGGATCAGCACCTTGCCGGTCGGGTCGAGCAGGCGAAAGGCGAACCGCAGGCGCAGCTCGAACTCGCGGATCTGGTTGGCGGCCGTCTGGGCGACGACGACCTTCTCGCGTGCCTCGTTGATCGCCTGCAGCACCGCCTGCGCGCCCTGCCCTGCCTCGACGACGCGTGTCGTCGTGCTCGCGTCGATGCTCGACTTCAGCTCGGCGGCGAGCGGCGAGCGCGTCGCGAAGCCGGAAAGCTGGATCTTGCTGAAGTTGAGCGCCGGCGGGCGTTTCAGCTCGAAGCCGCAGCCGGCCAGGGCGACTGCGGCGGCGAGCAGGAAGCGTCGTCGCATCGTCTGGCCGGCCCTTCGTCTAGACGACGATGTTGACGAGGCGACCGGGGATCACGATGACCCGCTTCACCTCGCGTCCGTCGGCGAACTTCGCGAGCTCCGGCGTCGCCAGCGCCGCCTTCTCGATCGCCGCCTTCTCGGCGCCGGCGGGGACGCGCAGCGACCCGCGCAGCTTGCCGTTGATCTGCAGCACGAGCTCGACCTCGTCCTGCACCAGTGCCGCCTCGTCGACCGCCGGCCAGGGCGCGTCGAGCAGGCCGTCGTGCTCGGTCGCAAAGCCGAGCTCGTTCCAGAGCGCCCACGTCGTGTGCGGACAGACCGGGTAGAGGACGCGCAGCAGGATTCCGGTGCCTTCGCGCAGCGCCGCCGGCGCGACCGCATCGCCGCCGGCGTGCGCCTCGAGCGCGTTGAGCAGCTTCATCGCGCCCGAGACGACGGTGTTGTATTGCATCCGCTCGTAGTCGTAGCTGACCTGCCGCAGCACCGAATGGATCTCGTGGCGCAGCGCCGGCGCGGCGCCACGCAACGGCTTGCGCGCCGGCGCCGAGTCGATCACGTCGGCGTGCTTGGCCGCGAACTTCCAGAGCCGGCGCAGGAACCGGTGCGCGCCTTCTACGCCGGCGTTGTTCCATTCGAGCGTCTGCTCGGGCGGCGAGGCGAACATCACGAACAGCCGCGCGGTGTCGGCGCCGTAGCGATCGATCAGCTCCTGCGGATCGACGCCGTTGCGCTCGGTCTTGCCCATCTTGAGCATGCCGCGGTACTCGACGCGGCTGCCGTCGGCGAGGAGGCCGCCGGCCGCGCCCGGCGGATCGGACGAAGGGGTGACGTCATCGGGTGGGAAGTAGTCGACGCCGCCCTGCGCGGTGGGGCGCGCCCAGACGTGGTTGAGCACCATCCCCTGCGTCAGCAGCTTCGTGAACGGCTCGTCGATCGCGAGCAGCTTCATGTCGCGCATCGCCTTGGTCCAGAAGCGCGCGTAGAGCAGGTGCAGGATCGCGTGCTCGATGCCGCCGATGTACTGGTCCATCGGCATCCAGTACTTCGCCCCGGCGCCGACCATCGCGTCGTCGAGCTTGGGGTCGCAGTAGCGCATGAAGTACCACGCGCTGTCGACGAAGGTGTCCATCGTGTCGGTCTCGCGCCGCGCCGGGCGGCGGCACTTCGGGCACGCGACGTCGATGAAGGCGTGGTTCCTGACCAGCGGATTGCCCGAGCCGTCGGGGATGAGGTCCTCGGGCAGGACGACGGGAAGGTCGCGCTCGGGCACCGGGACGACGCCGCACGCGTCGCAGTGGATGATCGGGATCGGCGTTCCCCAGTAGCGCTGCCGGCTGATCCCCCAGTCGCGCAGCCGCCACGTCGTCTGCTTGCCGCCGAGGCCGCGGTGCTCGAGCGCCGCGGCGACGGCGTCGACCGCGACGTCGTACGTCATGCCGCTGTAGATGTCGGAGTTGACGGTGACGCTGCACGTCGTGTCGGCGTACCAGTCCTGCCAGCGGTCGTACGAGAACTCCTCGCCGTCGACGTGGATGACCTGCAGCATGTCGATGCCGTACTGGCGCGCGAACTCGAAGTCGCGCTCGTCGTGCGCGGGCACGCCCATCACCGCGCCGTCGCCGTAGCCCATCAGCACGTAGTTGCCGATCCAGAGCGGGATCTTCTCGT
>Ga0070663_100000897_pt1 | contig 16169 bp, 13 predicted proteins | sample KBSC63metaG_FD_65646 | JGI IMG/M metagenome (GOLD analysis project Ga0070663, IMG submission 65646) | Corn rhizosphere microbial communities from Kellogg Biological Station, Michigan, USA - KBS C6-3 metaG | ecosystem: Host-associated > Plants > Roots > Rhizosphere > Soil ...
TCTTTGATTGACTTCATCGACGACTTCGTGAAGCGCTTCCCGAGCTACATGGACGAATACGAGACGCTGCTCACGGACAACCGCATCTGGAAGCAGCGCACGGTCGGTATCGGTGTCGTGTCGCCCGAGCGCGCTCTGAACCTCGGCTTCACAGGCCCCATGCTGCGCGGCTCGGGCATCGCCTGGGACTTGCGCAAGAAGCAGCCGTACGAGGTGTACGACAAGATGGATTTCGACGTCCCTATCGGGGTCAACGGGGACACCTACGACCGGTACCTCGTGCGCATCGAAGAGATGCGCCAATCGAACCGCATCATCAAGCAGTGCGTGGACTGGTTGCGGGCTAACCCGAACTTGCCGGTGATCACCAGTAACCACAAGGTGGCGCCGCCTTCTCGTATCGAGATGAAGTCGAGCATGGAGGAGCTGATCCATCACTTCAAGCTCTTCACCGAAGGCTTCCACGTGCCTGAAGGTGAGGCCTATGCGGCTGTGGAACACCCCAAAGGTGAGTTCGGCATCTACGTCGTGAGTGACGGTGCTAATAAGCCGTACCGACTGAAGATCCGTGCTCCAGGCTTCCCGCACCTGGCGGCGCTTGACGAAATGGCACGCGGGCACATGATTGCCGACGCGGTCGCGGTCATCGGCACGATGGACATCGTTTTTGGAGAAATCGACCGATGACGACTGACGACCCAAAGGCCGCCGCTTCGCGTCGTCCGTCCTCAGAGGGGAGCAAGGAGACCATGGGAGGCACGTCGCTTCTTTCGGAAGCGATACAACAGCGCTTCGCCCGAGAGGTCGCGAAGTTCCCCATCGATCAGAAGCAGTCGGCCGTGATGGCCTGTCTGGCCATCGTGCAGCAGGAGTTCGGCTACGTCTCGCAAGACAGCGAGGTCGCCGTGGCCGACTACCTCGGCATGCCGCCGATCGCGGTGCACGAGGTGACGACCTTCTACAACATGTACAACCAGCAGCCGCTCGGAAAGTACAAGCTGAATGTTTGCACCAACCTGCCTTGTCAGTTGCGGGATGGCGAAGCTGCGCTTGATCACATCTGCTCGCGCTTGGGCGTAGAAGAGGGTGGCACGACCCCCGATGGCATGTTCACCGTGCAAAAGAGCGAATGCCTGGGCGCTTGCGCCGATGCGCCAGTGATGCTGGTCAACGATCGGCAGATGGTCAGCTTCATGAGCAATGAGCGGCTCGATGAGCTACTCACGATGCTCGCCAACCCGAAGTAGTCGGAAGAGCACCAACGACATGCTGGACCTCTCCAAATTCCAAGCGACGGGCACCGAGACCTGCTTCCACGGTCGCCACATCAATCCACAGATCTACGCGGACTTGAATGGCCGCAACTGGTCGATCAAGGACTACGAAGCGCGCGGCGGCTACAAAGCGCTGCGCAAGATGCTCGGCCAGGACGGCGGGGAGGGCATGACGCCCGAGCAGGTCGTGGCTGAAGTGAAGACCTCGGGCCTGCGCGGCCGCGGAGGCGCGGGATTCCCCACCGGCCTGAAGTGGAGCTTCATGCCGCGGCAGTTTCCGGGTGCGAAGTACCTGGTGTGCAATTCGGACGAAGGCGAGCCGGGGACTTGCAAGGACCGCGACATCCTGATGTTCAATCCGCACATCGTCATCGAAGGCATGGCGATTGCGGCGTACGCCATGGGCATTGCCGTTGGCTACAACTACATCCATGGCGAGATCTTCGAGGTCTATGAGCGCTTCGAAGCCGCGCTGGAAGAAGCTCGCCGTGCCGGGTACCTCGGCGTGGGCATCATGGGCTCGGGCTTCAACTTCCAGTTGCATGCATCTCATGGTTTCGGTGCCTACATCTGCGGAGAAGAAACTGCGCTGCTCGAATCGCTCGAAGGCAAGAAGGGCCAGCCTCGATTTAAGCCGCCTTTTCCCGCAAGCTATGGCCTTTATGGCAAGCCGACGACGATCAACAACACCGAGACCTTTGCCGCGGTGCCGTGGATCATCAACAATGGCGGGCAACCCTACCTCGAGATCGGTAAGCCGAACAACGGCGGTACGAAGATCTTCTCGGTGGTCGGCGACGTGCAGTTTCCCGGTAATTTCGAAGTGCCCTTGGGCACGCCCTTTTCGAAACTTCTCGAACTCGCCGGCGGTGTTCGTCCCGGACGCACGCTAAAGGCGGTCATCCCGGGCGGATCATCGGCGCCAGTTCTGCCTGCGAACATCATGATGGAAACGACGATGGACTACGACGCCATCGCCAAGGCCGGGTCCATGCTGGGCTCGGGCGCTGTCATCGTGATGGACGACACGCGCTGCATGGTCAAGAGCCTGCTGCGCCTGTCCTACTTTTACCAGCACGAAAGCTGTGGCCAGTGCACGCCATGCCGAGAAGGCACCGGCTGGCTGTGGCGCATGGTGGATCGCATCGAACATGGTCACGGGAAGATGGCCGACATCGAGCTCCTGAATTCGGTGGCCGACAACATCCAGGGCCGCACGATCTGCGCGTTGGGCGACGCGGCTGCGATGCCGGTTCGCGCCATGATCAAGCATTTCCGTGATGAGTTCGTGCATCACATCGAACACAAGACCTGCGTGGTGTCTGCTCATGCTTGAAATTGAAGTCGACGGAAAAAAGGTGTCCGTACCGGAAGGCAGCGTCGTGATGCATGCCGCCGACAAGGCCGGCACCTACATTCCACATTTCTGCTATCACAAGAAGCTCTCGATCGCGGCCAACTGCCGCATGTGTCTCGTGGACATCGAAAAGGCGCCCAAGCCGATGCCCGCCTGCGCTACCCCTGTGACGCAAGGCATGATCGTTCGCACCAAGAGCGACAAGGCGATCAAGGCGCAGCAGAGCGTGATGGAATTTTTGCTGATCAATCACCCGCTCGACTGCCCCATCTGCGACCAGGGTGGCGAGTGCCAGTTACAGGACCTGGCGGTGGGTTACGGCGGTTCATCGTCACGCTACGAAGAAGAGAAGCGCGTGGTCTTCCACAAGGAAGTCGGGCCGCTGCTCTCGATGGAGGAAATGACGCGCTGCATTCACTGCACGCGCTGCGTTCGCTTCGGGCAGGAAGTGGCAGGCGTGATGGAACTCGGCATGATCCATCGCGGCGAGCATTCCGAGATCACGACGATCGCTGGCGACACAGTGGACTCCGAACTGTCGGGCAACATGATTGACCTGTGCCCGGTTGGCGCGATCACCAGCAAGCCCTTCCGCTACCAAGCCCGCACCTGGGAGCTGTCGCGCCGCAAGAGCGTCAGCCCGCATGACAGCACCGGCGCGAACCTGATCGTTCACGTCAAGGCCAACAAGGTTATGCGTGTCGTTCCGCTCGAGAACGAGGACATCAACGAATGCTGGATTGCCGATCGCGATCGCTTCTCGTATGAAGCGCTCAACAGCGACGAGCGCTTGACGGCGCCGATGATCAAGCAAGGCGGCGAGTGGAAGGCGGTCGACTGGACCACCGCGCTCGAATACGTCGCCCGTGGCCTGACGCAGATCAAGGCGGACCATGGAGCGCAAAGCATCGGTGCGATCTGCTCGGCGCACAGCACGGTCGAAGAGTTGCACCTGCTGGCAAAGCTGGTGCGTGGCCTTGGCAGCGAGAATATCGACTTTCGTACGCGCCATGCCGACTTCCCGACGTCCGAGGCGGTTCGGTGGTTGGGCACATCCATCGCATCGCTGTCGAACCTGCAACGCGTGCTGGTCGTAGGCTCATTCCTGCGCAAAGACCATCCGCTGTTCGCGGCGCGTTTGCGTCAGGCGGCGAAGAAGGGCGGCAAGATCCACAGCATCCACGCAGTGCAAGATGACTGGGCGATTCCGCTGGCACAGGGCATCAGAGCCGCACCAAGCGGCTGGGTCGGCGCACTCGCCTCAGTGGCCGCATCCGTCGCGACTTCAAAGGGTGTTGCCTCTCCAGTGCAGGGCGATCCTTCCAGTGAAGCAGACGCCATCGCTGCATCGTTGCTGAGCGGTGAGCGCAAGGCCATTCTGCTCGGCAATGCCGCTGCACAGCATCCGCAAGCGTCGAGCATCCTCGCAATCGCGAACTTCATTGCAGATCAGACAGGTGCCACGGTGGGGTATTTGACCGAGGCCGCCAACACTGTCGGTGCGCAGCTTGTAAAAGCAGTGCCGGGGCAGGGCGGGCTGAACGCGGCCGATATGCTTGGCGGCAAGCTCAAAGCTGCGCTCCTGCTCAACATCGAACCGGCCTTCGACGCCGCCAACCCAAGTGCAGCCATCGCCGCCCTGCAGAAGGCTGACATGGTTGTTGCGCTCACACCTTTCCGCAGCGCTGCCGTGGAATGCGCCGACGTCATGCTGCCGATCGCACCGTTCACGGAAACTTCGGGCACCTTTGTGAATGCCGAAGGGCGCTCGCAAAGCTTCCATGGCGTGGTGAAACCGCTTGGCGATGCGCGACCTGCTTGGAAGGTCTTGCGCGTGCTCGGCAATACGCTGGGCTTGCAAGGCTTTGCGTTCGAAACCTCGGAAGAAGTCCGTAGCGATGCGCTCAAGGGCGATGTCGCTTCGCGCCTTGGCAACCACACGAGTACTGCCGTCGCAAGGACCACAGCATCTAACGAAGAGCTCGAACGTGTCACCGACGTGGCGATCTACGGCACCGATTCGCTCGTCCGCCGCGCCACCTCGTTGCAGCTCACAGCTGATGCCAAGCCCGCGCTCGCCGGGCTGTCGCAAGCAGTGTGGTCGCGTCTTGGGCTCACCAGCGGTGCCAAGGTTCGCGTCATCCAGGGCGATGCGCAAGCCGTGCTTCCTGCCCAACTCGACACAACGCTTGCCGCGAACGTGATCCGCGTTCCCGCAGGTCGCCCTGAGACGGCCACGCTGGGCGCGATGTTCGGCCCGATCAGTGTCGCGAAAGCCTGAGAATCCCGATGCTCGACACCATCCACCTCTATGGCAACCACTGGCTCGGCGCCGGTTGGCTGGCCGTCTGGACGCTGATCAAGATCGTTGCCGTCGTGCTTCCGCTCTTGCTGAGCGTTGCATACCTGACGCTGTGGGAACGAAAGGCCATCGGCTGGACGCAAATTCGCCCGGGTCCCAACCGCGTGGGCCCCATGGGTCTGTTGCAGCCGATCGCGGATGCGGTGAAGTTGATCTTCAAGGAGATCATCGTCCCGACGGCCGCGAACAAGGGCCTGTTTTTCCTCGGTCCTGTCATGACCATCATGCCCGCGCTGGCTGCGTGGGCGGTCGTGCCATTCGGGCCGGAGGTGGCGCTGGCCAACATCAACGCCGGTCTCCTGTTTGTGATGGCGATCACCTCGATGGAGGTTTACGGCGTCATCATTGCCGGCTGGGCGTCCAACTCGAAGTACGCCTTCCTGGGCGCGCTGCGCGCTTCGGCTCAGATGGTCAGCTACGAAATCGCGATGGGCTTCGCGCTCGTGGTGGTGCTCATGGTGGCGGGCAGCATGAACATGACCGACATCGTGCTCAGCCAGGGTACGGGCCGATTTGCGGGTATGGGTCTCACCTTTTTGAGCTGGAACTGGCTGCCGCTGTTGCCGATCTTCGGGGTCTATGTGATTGCCGGCATTGCCGAGACCAACCGCCACCCCTTCGACGTGGTGGAAGGCGAATCGGAAATCGTGGCCGGCCACATGGTCGAGTATTCGGGAATGGCCTTCGCCATGTTCTTCCTCGCCGAATACGCCAACATCATTCTCGTGTCCACGCTCGGATCGGTGATGTTCCTCGGAGGATGGCTATCTCCAATCGATAGCGCCCTCTTCAACTGGATTCCGGGCTGGATTTGGCTCGGTATCAAGGTCTTCATCATCTGCACGCTGTTCCTATGGGTGCGTGCCACCTTCCCGCGCTTCCGCTACGACCAGATCATGCGTCTGGGCTGGAAGATCTTCATCCCAGTCACGTTGGTCTGGCTGGTGGTGGTTGGGCTGTGGATTCAGTCGCCCTGGAACATCTGGAAGTAGGACACACCATGGCTGCTGCATCGCCGATCAAGGATTTGTTCTCGAGCTTCTTTCTGCTTGAACTCGCCAAGGGCATGAAGCTCACGGGGCGCCATTTCTTTCAGAAGAAAATCACCGTTCAATTTCCGGAAGAAAAGACGCCGCTGTCGCCGCGTTTCCGTGGTCTGCACGCGCTGCGCCGCTACGAAAACGGCGAGGAACGCTGCATCGCTTGCAAGCTGTGCGAAGCGGTCTGCCCGGCGCTCGCGATTACCATCGAATCCGACATTCGCGATGACGGGTCGCGCCGCACAACCCGATATGACATCGACTTGACCAAGTGCATCTTCTGCGGATTCTGCGAGGAGAGCTGCCCGGTCGACTCGATTGTCGAGACGCATATTCTGGAGTACCACGGCGAAAAGCGCGGTGACTTGTACTTCACGAAAGATATGCTGCTCGCCGTTGGCGACCGCTACGAAAAGGAAATCGCGGCCAACAAGGAGGCTGACGCCCGCTACCGCTGAGGCCGAACGGCTTCGCGTGAAGGCCCGACTGAGAGTCGGCGGGCCCGGCGTTTCACTAAAAATGCACACCATGACCGCGCTCTTCTATGTCTTTTCGGCCGTATTACTGTTCGCCTCATTCAGGGTGATAACGGCGCGCAGCCCTGTCTACGCGGCGCTCTACCTCGTGCTTGCCTTTTTCTCGGCGGCGTGCGTGTGGATGCTTCTTCGCGCGGAGTTCCTCGCCATCTCCCTTGTACTCGTGTACGTGGGAGCAGTCATGGTGCTCTTCCTGTTCGTCGTGATGATGCTGGATATCAACGTCGACACGATGCGTGAAGGCTTTTGGAAGCACTTTCCCGTGGCGCTTCTGGTGGGCGCGGTGATTGCGCTCGAAATGGGGCTGGTGCTCATGCCCGGCTTCGACGTGCGAAGCGTCCCGGCAACCGATGCAGCTTCGCTCAAGCTCGGCAACACCAAGATGCTGGGCATAGAGCTTTATACCCACTACCTGTATCCGCTGCAGATTGCGGCCGTGCTGCTGCTCGTGGCCATCATCGCTGCCATTGCGCTCACGCTGCGTCGCCGTAAAGACACGAAGTACATCGATCCGTCGGATCAAATCAAGGTCAAGAAGGCCGATCGCGTGCGCCTCATCAAAATGCCGCCGACCATCGAGTTGCCTGCGGTACCGCAAGCGACCGGAGAAAAAGCATGAGCCTAGGCCTTGGCCACTACTTGTCGCTGGGCGCGATCCTCTTCGCGCTGTCGGTGATCGGCATCTTCCTGAACCGCAAGAACTTGATCGTGCTGCTGATGTGCATCGAGTTGATGCTGCTCGCGGTCAATCTGAATTTCGTCGCCTTCTCAAACTATCTGCCGATCGGTGCAGACAAGATGGGCGGGCAGGTCTTTGTCTTCTTCATCCTGACCGTGGCGGCGGCCGAATCTGCCATTGGTCTTGCAATCCTCGTGGTCCTGTTCCGCAATCGAGCATCGATCAATGTCGACGAGCTTGACGAGTTGAAGGGCTGAGAGGCTGAGAGTATTTCGATCATGCCCACTCATCATGTCAAAAGACGCCTGCTCGTCGTTGCAAATGCTTGCCATAGCACGAGCTATGGCTGCGCTTTGCGCCTAGATCAGGCGCCTTTTGACGCGCTGCTCGGGCACGCCCGAAAAACTCTCAGCCTCTGAGTGAGGCAAAACAGAATGTCAGCACAACTCTCCCAAACGCAACTCCTGTGGGTGCCCCTGGCACCCCTGGCCGGCGCCATCATCGCGGGATTCTTCGGCAAGGCCATTGGCCGCCGTGGTGCCCACACGGCCACCATTCTCGGCGTGCTCATCTCCTTCATCCTGTCGGCGATGGTGCTCAAGTCGGTGGCAGTCGAGGGTGCGCGATTCAATGCCACCATCTATGAATGGATGACGCTCGGCAACCTGAAGATGGAAGTCGGCTTCCTCGTCGACGGATTGACCGCAATGATGATGTGCGTGGTGACTTTTGTGTCGCTCATGGTGCACATCTACACCATTGGCTACATGGAAGAAGACCCTGGTTACCAGCGCTTCTTCTCTTACATCTCGCTGTTCACCTTCTCGATGTTGATGCTCGTCATGAGCAACAACTTCCTGCAGCTCTTCTTCGGCTGGGAAGCGGTGGGCCTCGTTTCCTACCTGCTGATCGGCTTTTGGTACACGAAGCCCACGGCAGTGTTCGCCAACATGAAGGCATTCCTTGTGAACCGAGTGGGCGACTTTGGATTCATCCTCGGCATCGGCCTGATCGTGGCCTTTGCGGGCACGCTGAGCTACGCCGAGGCTTTCGCCAAAGGCTCTGAGTTGGCCAAGCTGAGCTTCCCTGGCACGAGCTGGATGCTGATCACCGTGATCTGCATTTGTCTGTTCATCGGCGCAATGGGCAAGAGCGCGCAGTTTCCATTGCACGTGTGGCTGCCCGACTCGATGGAAGGTCCGACGCCGATCTCCGCGCTGATTCATGCGGCGACGATGGTGACGGCCGGAATCTTCATGGTGGCCCGCATGTCGCCGCTGTTCGAGCTGTCAGACATGGCGTTGAACTTTGTGATGGTCATTGGTGCGATCACGGCGCTGTTCATGGGCTTCCTGGGCATCATCCAGAACGACATCAAGCGTGTGGTCGCGTATTCGACACTGTCGCAGCTCGGCTACATGACGGTTGCGCTCGGTGCATCGGCCTACTCAGTCGCGGTGTTCCATCTGATGACGCACGCATTCTTCAAGGCCTTGCTATTCCTCGGCGCTGGCTCAGTCATCATTGGTATGCACCACGACCAGGACATTCGAAACATGGGCGGGCTTCGAAAATACATGCCCATTACGTGGATCACCTCGCTTCTAGGATCGCTGGCGCTCATCGGCACGCCATTCTTTTCGGGCTTCTACTCGAAGGACAGCATCATCGAGGCAGTGCACATGAGCCATCTGCCTGGTGCGCACTTCGCGTATTTCGCTGTCGTGGCAGGGGTGTTCGTCACTGCGTTCTATTCGTTCCGGATGTACTTCCTCGTCTTCCATGGCAAGGAACGCTTCCATCACAAGCCGTTTCCGCCTGAAGGCGAAGACCCGCACCATGCGCCGCATGGGGACGAGAAGCATGATCCGCACGAATCACCGTGGGTCGTGACAGTGCCTTTGATCCTGCTCGCAATCCCCTCCGTCGTCATTGGCTACATGACCATCGGCCCGATGCTTTTCAGCGATTTCTTGAAAGAGTCGATCTTTGTCAATGCTGAGATGCATCCGGCAATGGAAGAGATGGCCAAGGAGTTCCACGGCGCCGTGGCAATGGCCGTGCACGGCGTGATGTCCTTGCCGTTTCTCCTCGCACTCGCCGGCGTGGTCGTGGCCTACCTCTTCTACATGGTCAAGCCGGAGATTCCGGCGGCCATCAAGGTTCGCTTCGGCATCGTCTACCGCGTGCTCGAGAACAAGTACTACATGGACTGGTTCAATGAGAACGTGCTTGCGCCGCTGGCACGTGGGATGGGGCACGGCCTGTGGAAGGGCGGTGACGTCGGCCTGATCGACGGCGTGATCAACGGCTCGGCGAGCGGCGTTGGCGGTGTCGCGTCGCTCGTGCGCCTCGTCCAGACCGGCTACCTCTACTGGTATGCCCTTGTCATGATCCTTGGTGTCATCGGACTGATGACCTGGCAGTTGTGGCCGTACTTGCTTACCTTCGTGGGCACTTGAAACAGGCTCGGAGAATAAGAACATGGGATTGTTGAGCCTCGCCATCTGGCTGCCGATCATCGCGGGCGTCGTCCTGCTGATGGTCGGTCGGGACGAGCATGCGAACGTGGTGCGCTGGACTGCCTTGGTCGCCGCGCTCGCGAGCTTCCTCGTCACGCTGCCACTGATCATCAACTTCGACGCTGCTAGCGCGGCGATGCAGTTCACCGAGAACCTCGCGTGGATCGACCGATTCAAGGTGCGCTACCACTTAGGAGTGGACGGCATCTCGGTGTGGTTTGTGCTGTTGACGGCCTTTATCACGGTGATCGTTGTCATTTCGGCCTGGGAGGTGATCGAAGAGCGTGTGCACCAGTACATGGGCGCCTTTCTCATCTTGTCCGGAATCATGGTTGGCGTCTTCAGCGCCCTCGACGGACTGCTGTTCTACGTCTTCTTCGAAGCGACTCTGATTCCGATGTACATCATCATCGGCGTTTGGGGCGGCCCGAACCGGGTCTACGCGGCGTTCAAGTTTTTCTTGTACACGCTTGCCGGTTCGCTCTTGATGCTCGTCGCGCTGATCTTCCTGTACTACAAGTCAGGTGGGAGCTTCGACATCATCGAGTGGCAAAAGCTCCCGCTGGGCATGAAGTCTCAGGCCTTGCTGTTCTTCGCGTTCTTTGCGGCTTTTGCGGTCAAGGTGCCGATGTGGCCGGTACACACGTGGTTGCCCGATGCCCACGTCGAGGCGCCAACCGGAGGCTCTGTGGTGCTGGCTGCGATCATGCTGAAGCTGGGCGCGTATGGGTTTCTGCGTTTCTCGCTGCCGATCGCGCCCGACGCGTCGCACGAGTACGCTTGGCTGGTCGTCGCGCTGTCGCTGATCGCGGTGCTCTACATCGGTCTCGTCGCGCTTGTGCAGAACGACATGAAGAAGCTGATTGCGTATTCGTCAGTCGCGCACATGGGTTTTTGCACGCTTGGATTCTTCATCTTCAATGAGTTGGGAGTCTCCGGTGGCATCGTGCAGATGATCTCGCACGGTTTTATTTCGGGCGCTATGTTCCTATGCATCGGCGTGCTCTACGACCGCGTGCATTCGCGTGAAATCGCGTCCTACGGCGGCGTGGTCAACACCATGCCCAAGTTTGCTGCGCTGGCCGTCTTTTTCGGCATGGCCAACTGCGGCTTGCCGGGTACCAGCGGATTCGTCGGCGAATGGATGGTCATTCTCGGCACGGTGAAGTTCAACTTCTGGCTGGGAGCGCTGGCCGCGACCACGCTGGTGTTTGGAGCTGCGTACACGCTGTGGATGGTCAAGCGTGTCTACTTCGGATCGATTGCGAATGACAAGGTCAGAGCGCTCAGTGACATCAACTCACGCGAGTTCGTCATGCTCTCGCTGCTCGCCGTCGCCGTACTTTGGATGGGCGTGTACCCCAAGCCTTTCACTGACACCATGCACGTTTCCGTCACCGAGCTCCTGAAGCATGTGGCGCTTTCGAAGCTTTCAAGCTGATCAGAGGGCCGTACATCATGAATACTCTCGATCATTGGCTCAAGGTCGCCCCAAACGCGACGGCCATCGCGCCGCTATCGCTCTTGCTGCTGCTCGCCTGTGTGGTGGCACTGGCTGACTTGTTCATTGCCGACCCGCGCAAGGTTGTCACCTATCGGCTGACGCAACTTTCGCTTGCGATCGTTGCCGGCTTCCAACTCTGGTATTTCGACCACGGCTTCACCATTTACGCCATGCAGCGCATGGTGGTCGCCGACCCCATGGGCCACGTGCTGGGCTTCTTCGCCTGCATCGCGACCATGGTGACGCTGGCCTACGCGCGCTCGTACGCTGCATCGCGCGACATGCTCAAAGGCGAACTCTTCACGCTTGCGATGTTTTCTCTGCTGGGCATCGGCGTGATGCTGTCGGCAAACAATTTCCTGGTCATCTACCTAGGTCTGGAGCTGATGAGCTTGTCGCTCTACGCGCTGACGGCCATGCGGCGCGACAACCTCAACGCCACCGAAGCGGCGATGAAGTACTTCGTGCTGGGCGCATTGGCGAGCGGCTTCCTGCTCTACGGGCTGTCGATGATGTACGGTGCCACCGGCTCGCTGGAAATCGGCGAAGTCTTCAAGGCGATTGGTACCGGGCTGATCAACAAGTCGGTGCTGGTGTTTGGCTTGGTGTTCATCGTCGCTGGCCTTGGCTTCAAGCTGGGCACGGTGCCGTTTCACATGTGGGTGCCCGACGTCTATCAAGGTGCTCCGACGGCCATCACCTTGCTTATCGGTGGTGCGCCCGAGTTGGCGGCCTTCGCCATCTGCATTCGCCTGCTTGTCGAAGGCATGCTCGGCCTGGCGGTGGATTGGCAGCAGATGCTGGTCGTGCTGTCCGTCGGGTCGATGGCGCTGGGCAACTTCGCAGCCATAGCCCAGACCAACCTCAAGCGCATGCTGGCGTACTCGACCATTGGCCAGATGGGCTTCATGCTGCTTGGCCTGTGTTCAGGCGTGGTCAGCAACAACACGCTATCCGCCGGCAACGCTTATAGCTCTTCGATGTTCTACATCGTGACCTATGTACTCACGACTCTCGGCACCTTCGGTGTAATCATGCTGTTGTCGCGTCAGGGGTTCGAGTCGGAGCAGATCGACGATTTCAAGGGCCTTGCGAAGCGCAGCCCTTGGTATGCGGGCGTCATGGCAATTTTCATGTTCTCGCTGGCCGGCCTTCCGCCAACGGTGGGCTTCTTCGCCAAGCTCGCGGTGCTGCAGTCACTGCTGACGACGGCTGTCACTGGGTACATCTGGCTGGCGGTGGCGGCGGTGTTGCTGTCGCTGGTGGGCGCGTTCTATTACATCCGCCTCGTGAAGATCATGTACTTCGACGAGCCGATCGAGACAGCGCCAATTGTCGCGACTACCGACGTGCGCGCCATACTGTCGCTCAACGGCGCGGCCGTGCTGATCTTCGGTCTGATGCCGGGTGGCCTGATGTCCTTGTGCGTGGACGCGATCGTCAAGACGCTCGCGACCTGAGAGGCTAAGAGTCTTTCGATCATGTCCGCTCGTCACGCCAGAAGGCGCCCGCTCGTCGTTGCAAATGCTCGCCATAGCGCGAGCTATGGCTGTGCTTTGCGCCTTGTGTCGCGTCAAGCCTCAAGTGGCGGCTGCTCGCTTGCTCTCGAAGCGCATTGCGGCGTTGCGCCTCCTCGCCATAGCAACGGCTATGACTCGTCGGCGCGCCTTGCACTGCGCTCCGACAGCAGCGCGATCAACCGACACTTGAGGCTTGACGCGACGCTAGTTCGGCCACCTTCTGGCGCGCCGCTCGGGCACGTTCGAAAAACTCTCAAACTCTGAGTCGCGCTTCGATCATGCCCGCTCATCACGCCAAGTGGCGCCTGCTCGTCGTTGCAAATGCTTGCCATAGCACGAGCTATGGCTGCGCTTTGCGCGTAAATCCGGCGCCATTTGACCTGCTGGTCGGGCACGCTCGAAAAAATCTCAGCCTCTGAGGACATGAACGTTCCGGCCTCCCCCGATGACGCACACCTGCGCGAAGAGACCATCGACTCTGAGCAGGTGTTTCTCGGCAAGCTGCTCGACGTTCGTCGCGACCACGTGCGCCTGCCCAACGGCGCTGTGGCCACGCGTGAGTACATCGTGCATCCCGGTGCGGTGATGATCGTTCCCATGCTCGACGACGGCCGTCTCGTGGTCGAGCACCAATACCGTCACCCGCTGTCGCGCGTGATGCTCGAGTTTCCTGCGGGCAAGGTGGATCCCGGCGAATCGGGGCTGTCCTGCGCCATGCGTGAACTGGCAGAGGAAACCGGTTACTGCGCGGCCGAATGGGCGCGCGCCGGCATCCTGCACAACGCCATCGCGTATTCGAGCGAAGGCATAGAAATCTGGTTTGCACGCGGCCTGACCAAGGGCGAGCAGAGGCTGGACGACTGCGAGTTTCTCGAGGTCGACACGGTGACGATGGACGAGTTGCTGGCCCTCGCGCAGCAGGGCGGTGTGACCGATGCGAAGACCTTGATTGGGCTCTTGTGGCTGCAAAACTGGCGCAAGGGCCTCTGGAGCCTTGACTGGCAGGCGGCGACTTGAAATGCCGTTCTTTCGTGCAACGCTTCCCATCCTTGCCCGCTCGGCCCGCCCGGAGCTAAGAGGTTGAAAGTATTTCGATCATGCCTGCTCATCACGCCAAAAGGAGCCTGCTCGTCGTTGCAAATGCTCGCCATAGCACGAGCTATGGTCGCGCTTTGCGCCTAGATCAAGCGCCTTGTGACGTGCTGCTCGGACACGCTCGAAATACTCTCCAGCCTCTGAGGCCGGACTGTTCATAATCGGGCGCCATGAAGGTTCTGGATTTGCATTGCTCACATGGCCACCGTTTCGAGGGTTGGTTCACCTCGAGTGCCGATTTGCAGATGCAAACCGAGGCCGGATTGTTGGAATGCCCGGTGTGCTCCGACAAGAACATCAAGCCACTGCCCTCGGCGCCGCGGCTGAATGTGTCGGGTGCTCGCGAGTTGCAAATCGGCAATAGCTCCGGTGGATTGCAGGACTCAGCACAGGCCCGAGGCTCTGAGCCCATTGAAATGACGATGCAGGCCGCATGGCTTCGTGCAGTGCAGCATGTGATCAGGAACACCGAAGACGTCGGCGACCGCTTCGCAGAGGAAGCTCGGCGGATTCATTACGGTGAAATAGATGAACGCGCCATCCGCGGACGAGCGACGCCGGACGAAGCAGAGGCCTTGAAGGAAGAAGGCATCGAGGTCATGTCGCTGCCAGTTCCTGCAAGCCTCAAGGGTCCTATTCAATAGATGGGCAAAGCCAAGTGCCTGGACCTGTCGAACAAGCGCGCGCCGGAACTCCGCTCTGGAGCGAAAGACACAGCGTGTGGGAGCTGTGTGTGACCCAGGCTACAGAACCCGTCCCGGGTTCATGATTCCTTTTGGATCAAGTGCCGACTTGATCGCGTGCATCAGCCCCATGGCCACTGGCGACTTGTGCTGAGCCATTCTCTCGCGCTTCAGGGCCCCGATGCCGTGTTCCGCCGAGATTGACCCGCCGTGGGCCACGACTGCGTCGTAAACGATGTCATTTGCGCGGGTCTCGCAGTCGCGCAGAAAGTCTTCCGCCGCCATATCTTCCGGCGCCTGCACGTTGTAGTGAAGATTGCCGTCGCCCAAATGCCCAAAATTCACCAGCCGCACACCGGCGAAGGCCGATTGGAGGGCGGTATCGGTGCTCGCCACGAAGGACGGAATGCGTGACACCGGCAGTGAAATGTCGTGTTTGATGTTGAGGCCTTCTTCCGACTGTGCGAGCGGGATCGATTCGCGCAAATGCCACATCGCATGCGATTGTTCGAGCGTCTGTGCCATCGCAGCATCGCTCAAGATGCCGTCTTCCAGCGCCGATTCGAGGAGCCCCTCGAAGAGGGTTCTTGCGTGCGCCTCGCCCTCGGTGTCCGAAAGTTCCAGCAGCACTGTCCAGGGTGAGGGCGGCAGGGGACTGGGAAGTTGGGCAAAGTGCTTGCGAACCAGCGACAGCGCAAAATCACCCATCACTTCGAAGCCGGTCAGTCCGGCACCCAGGCGCGCCTGCGCTCGCGCGAGCAATCGAACCGCATCGTCCATGGACGCCACTGCAGCAAGCGCCGTCATCACGGCGGCAGGTGCTGGAAACAGCTTGAGCGTCGCCCCGGTGATGACGCCGAGTGTGCCTTCGCTGCCGATGAAGAGATCGCGCAAGTCGTAGCCGGTGTTGTCCTTTCGGAGCCCGCTGAGCCCATCCCACACTTCACCGTGGGCCGTCACTACTTCAAGCCCCAGGCACAGCTCGCGGGCGTTGCCGTAGCGCAGTACCTGCGTGCCGCCCGCATTGCAGGCGAGATTGCCGCCGATGGTGCAACTGCCTTCCGCGGCGAGACTCAGCGGAAAGAGCATGCCTTTCGCATCGGCAGCCTCCTGAACGCTTTGAAGGATGCACCCGGCATCGACGGTCATGGTCGAGTTCGCGAGGTCGATGCTGCGCACCTGGTTCATGCGCGTCAAGCTCAACACCACCTGCGTGCCGCTATCGTCCGGCACTGAGCCGCCGACGAGCCCTGTGTTGCCACCTTGCGCGACGATGCCCGCGCCATGCGCCCCGCAGGTTGCCACCACGCGCGCCACCGCTTCGGTCGTCGCCGGTCGCACCACGGCCAGGGCGCGGCCCCGATAGCGCTTGCGCCAGTCCACTTCCCAGGCTGACAGATCGCCCTCGGAAATGACATGGCATTCACCGACGGCGTCACGCAGGGCAGAAATCAATTCGTTCATGTCGAACTCGCAGGCTAGTGTCGCGTCAAGCCACAAGTGTCGGCTGCTCGCTTGCTCTCGAAGCGCATTGCGGCGTTGCGCCTCCTCGCCATAGCACGGCTATGACTCGTCGGCGCGCCTTGCACTGCGCTCC
>Ga0070663_100000899_pt1 | contig 16138 bp, 14 predicted proteins | sample KBSC63metaG_FD_65646 | JGI IMG/M metagenome (GOLD analysis project Ga0070663, IMG submission 65646) | Corn rhizosphere microbial communities from Kellogg Biological Station, Michigan, USA - KBS C6-3 metaG | ecosystem: Host-associated > Plants > Roots > Rhizosphere > Soil ...
CGATCAACCGGGTCATCTCCGGCACCGACGAGGCCCGTCAGCTATCGTTCACCGGTTCGCCACCGGCACCGGCGGGTGGCCGGGAGAACGGGTCGGGACCCGGCTGAGCAGGGGGCCTGAAACGTTTCAGAACGTGGTAGGCTCACACTTTTCGGCGAGGGGGTCCGGTGGTCGGCATCAAGGACGTCGCGAAGCGGGCCGGCGTCTCGATCGGCACGGTGTCCAATGTGGTCAACCGGCCGCACGTCGTCGCGGCCGCGACCCGGAGCCGGGTGCTTTCGGTCATCGAGGAGCTCGGCTACGTCCGGGACGAGTCCGCGCGGCAGCTGCGGGCCGGGCGCAGCCGCGTCATGGGACTGCTCGTGCTCGATCTGGGCAACCCCTTCTTCGTCGACGTCGCCCGCGGGGCCGAGCAGGCCGCGCACGCCGAAGGCCTCAACATCATCACCTGCAACAGCGGGCAGCGGTCCGAACTGGAATCGTCGTACCTGGCGATGTTCGCCGAGCAGCGGGTGCGCGGGGTGCTGCTGAGCCCGGTCGCGACGTCCGGCGAGGCGCTGCGGGCGTTCCGGCGCAGCGGCACGCCGTACGTCTTCGTCGACCGCAAGGCCCCGGCGTCGGAGGCGAGTTCCGTCTCGGTCGACGACGTCGCCGGCGGAGCTCTCGGCGGACGGCACCTGCTGGAGACCGGGCACCGGCGGATCGCGTTCGTCAACGGCCCCGCCATCCTCGCCCAGTGCCGCGACCGCGAGCAGGGGCTCAGGAACGCGCTGGCCGGCTCGGGGGCGGAACCGACGGTTCTGGAAGCGATCGGCCTCGACGTCGCCTCGGGCCGCGACGCCGGCGCACGCCTGCTCGGCGCGAGCCCCCGGCCGACGGCCGTGTTCTGCGCGAACGACCTCCTCGCGCTGGGCGTGCTGCAGGCGATGGTCGGCGCGGGCGTCCGCGTGCCGGACGAGATGGCGATCGTCGGCTACGACGACATCGAGTTCGCGGGCGCGGCGGCGGTCCCGCTGACGTCGGTCCGCCAGCCCGCCCGGCGGCTCGGCCGCACGGCCGCGGAACTGCTGCTGGCCGAGACGTCGGACACGAAACCGGAACGGCAGGCCGTGGTGTTCACCCCGGAGCTGGTCGTCCGCGAATCGACCCGGGTGCACCGCTGACCTTTTCGCGGCCCTGACCGGTAAATCGGTTGGAATTCACCGGAGGCTTCGGCAAGCTCGGGATCATGGCGTCGAGGTGGGTGCGGCTTCAGGCCGTCATGGTGTCCGGTTCGTCCGCCGAAGGCCTTCTCCTGGCCGCTCTCCCCTTGCTGGCCGTGTCCGTCACCACCGATCCGCGCGAGGTGTCGCTGATCAACGTCGTCGGGGAGGCGCCGTGGCTGCTGCTCTCCCTGTTCGCCGGGGTGCTCATCGACCGGGTGCGGCGGACCACCGTGCTGGCCTGGGCCTACGCCGTGCTGGCCGGGGCCGCCGTCGTGCTCGCCGCCGTCGCCTCGGCCGGGCTGCTCAGCCTGCCGGTGCTGCTGGTGGTCGCCTTCGTCATCACCTCGGCGCGGGTGCTCGGCGACGGCGCCAGCGGCGCGCTCGTGCCGGAACTGGTCGGACCCGGGCAGCTCGCCCACGCCAACGCGCGGCTCACGGTGATCGACCAGGGGGTCGTGCGGTTCGTCGTGCCGCCGCTGACCGGGTTCCTGATCGCGGTCACCGCCGGTGCGCCCGCCTGGCTGGCGGCCGGCTGCGCGCTCCTCGCGCTCGCGCTCGCCCGCCGGATCCCTTCCCGGTCCGTGGTGGCCGCGACGACGCACCCGCTGCGAGACCTCTCCGGCGGGCTGCGGCACCTGGTGCGGACGCCACTGCTGCGGTCGATCACGATCAACGTCGCCCTCGGCTCGTTCGCCGCGAGCGCCGGCAACTCGATGTTCGTGCTCTACGCGACGCAGGTCCTGCACGTCGGCCCGGTCGGCTACGGCCTGCTGCTCGCCTGCCTCGCCGTCGGCTGGGTCGCGTCGTCGTTCGTGGTGCAGAAGGTGGTGGACCGGCTCGGCTACTCGTGGTCGATGCGGCTCTCGCAGAGCCTGGGCGCCGTGGTGACGCTGATGATCGCCCTCGTCCCGCCGTGGCCGCCGCTGGTCGGCGCCGTGCTGATCGCCCTGACGGCGACCGTGCTGATCTGGAACGTCTGCTCGCAGTCCAGCCGCCAGCGCTTCACGCCGGCGCCGCTGCTGGGCCGGGTGCTCACCAGCCACCGGGCGCTGGCCTGGGGCCTGACCCCGCTGGGCGCGCTGGCCGGCGGCCTGGTCGCGGCGCACTGGGGCCTGCGCGCCGTCTGGGTGATGGACGCGGCCATCCAGGGTTTCAGCGCGGTCCTCGTGTGGTTCCAGCTCTCCCCCGCGGCGTTCCGGCGGACCGAAGAACTGGCGGCGGCCGAAGCCTGAAACCGGGTGGTGCGCCGGGTCGGGGCACCGGCACACCACCCGGACGCTCAACCTCCCAGTGCCAGCGCCACCGCGCCCAGCAGTGCCGCGTCCTGGTCGAAGCGGGCCGCCACCAGGTGCGGCGGGAACGGCACCGCGTGCGCGAGCCGGTCCGCCAGCGCCGGCAGCAGCACGTCCGCCGAGCGCACGAGCCCGCCGCCGACCGCGATGCGCTCCGGGTCCAGGGCGATCGCCAGGTTGGCCACGTGCATCGACAGCTCGTCGAGCGCCGCCGTCACCAGCTCCTTGGCCTCGACGTTCTCCTTGGCCAACGCGAACAGTTCCCCGGCGGTGACCGGGCGGCCGAGCAGTTCGCTCGCCCGGCCGCCCAGCCCACGCCCACCGACGGCTTCCTCCAGCGGCGCCGCTCCGCTCGCGAAACCCTCGGTGTCCTGCGGCGAGAGCAGGTTGTACCCGATCTCGCCGGCAGCTCCGTTGGCGCCGGTGAACACCCGGCCGCCGATCAGCACCGCCGCCGCGATGCCGGTGCCCAGCGACAGGAACACCGCCGGGTCGGCCCCGGCCAGTGCGCCCCAGCGCCACTCCGCCAGCGCCGCCGCCTTCGCGTCGGTGCCCACCGAGATCGGCACGGCGGGGAACTCGGCGGCCACCAGCTCCGCCAGCCGCAACTCCTCCCAGCCCGGCACGTTCGGCGCGAGCAGGATGCGATCCGGCAGCACGATCCCCGGGCTGACGACGCCGATGCAGGCGGGCACCGCACCCTCGTCGGCCAGGAGGGCCCTGGCCGCGGCGAGCGCGCGCACCACCACCTGCTCGGCCCCCGCCTGCGCGTCGGTGTCCAGCCGGCGCGTGGCCAGCAGGGTGCCGTCGCGGTCGGCGAGCCCCAGCGCCACCTTCGTGCCGCCGAAGTCGATCCCGAGAATCCGTTCCTCTGTCACGCGTGCGCCCCTCCTGTCCCCCGCACCACGATCCGGCCCGTGGTGAACCCGTCGACGCTGATCACCGGCGCCGCGCCGCGCAGGTCCGCGGCCCGGTAGGTGACGGTCAGCGTCTGCGACTGGCCCGGCCACAGCGTGATGTCGTTGTCGTCCCAGGTCGCGTTCGCGAGCTGGTTGTCCCCCGGCGCCTCACGCCCGTCCGGCGTGCCGCGGCGGACGTCGGCCCGCAGGAAGAACGCCGCGCCCGGCGTCTTCGCGGTGTTCGTGACCGTCACCGTGGTGACCAGGTCCGAGCCGCTCCGGCGGGTCGAAGCCACCGCGCCGACCTGCGACTTCGGCAGGTTCTGCAGGGCCTGCAGGTTGCTGTACTGCGACAGCGTCGCCTGCGGGTTGCCCAGCGTCTTCGCCCAGTCGACGACGTCCTTCTGCGTCGAAAGCCAGTAGACGTTCCGGTCGACGACCTTCCCGCCCTGCTTCACCTGCAGCTCGACGAAGTAGACCTGCGCGGGCGCCGGTGCCTTCGTCTCGGCCGGCACCTTCGGCTTCAGGACTCCCGTGCGCACGCCCTGCGAACCCAGCGAGAGTCCCGAGGCCGTCCGGTCGTCCAGGACCTGGCCCGCCGTGTCGAGCACCCGGGCCTGCACCGAAAGCCCGGACTGCGTGGTGGCACCGAGGTTGTCCAGGGTGACGGACCCGTTGTCGTAGCCGTAGATCGCGTGCAGCGGCTTGTTGGCCTTCTGGGCGCCGAAGTACGCGCCCGCCTGGTCGCCGTCGTCGTTGTAGAGCGACCACAGCAGCGTCGGCCAGCCCTTGTTCAGCTGCCAGTAGACGACGCCGGTCGAGGGGTTGGCGCGATCCGTCGAGTGGTGCAGGAACGCTTCGAACTGCGAACGGGTGTTCTCGTAGTTCGCGATGTTCGCCAGGTCCACATAGGACTTCAGCGAGTTCCACTTCCCGTACCGCTGCTCGATCGACCGGTCGAGCGTGTACAGCGTGCCGAACGCGTAACCGCCGTGGCCCGGCTCGAAGTTCGCGTGGTACTGGTTGTACTCCGGGTCCTGCCACAGCTTGGCCTGCTCGGCCGGCGAGAGGAACCGCTTGATCGAGTCGAGCGTCGGCACGGTGTGCCCGGCGCTCTGCTCGCTCGCGAAGCCCCACGCGCCACCGGCGTTGGTGCGGGAGGAGTCCTCGGCGTCGAAGTGCGAGCTGTCGTACCAATAGGACGGCGGGACCCAGTCGTACGGGCCTTCCTTCTCCCCGGACTGCCCCAACGTCGGCGTGCTCTTGTACTCCGCCGAAGCGATCACCGGCACCTGGAAGTCGGCTTCCTCGAACGCCTTCAGCGTCTCGGACTCCTGGCGCGGTACCGGCTCGTTGTCGCTCCAGCCGTAGTTGAAGACGCTCGGATGGTTCCGCTCCATCTGCGCGATGGTGTACGCCGAGTCGTGCATGATCCGGTAGTCGCGCTCGGTCAGCGTCGAGGCGTCTTCCGGCTGCCAGGCGTCACAGCACAGGAACCCGCCGATCACCAGCAGCCCGGCCCGGTCGGCCTGGTCGTAGAAGTCCTGCGGCATGTCGTGGCCTTCGAGCCGGACGCCGGAGAGCCCCAGGTTCTTGATCAGCGCGATCTGGTGTGCCGTGTCGGCCCTGTCGTAGCGCAGGAACAGGTCCGGGGCGAAGCCGCCGCCGCGGAACACCAAGTCCTTCCCGTTGACGGTGAACTGCCGTGCGCCTTCGGGCAGCGGCGCGGACTTCCCGACCAGGCGGGAGGTGACCGTGCGGATGCCGAAGGTGCTCTTCGACGACGTCGAAAGCACGCCGTCCTGCGAAACCGCGGTGGTCAGCGTGTACAGCGGCCGGCCGCCCATCGAGTACGGCCACCAGACCTGCGGCTTCACGATCTTCACCGGTGCGAACGCCACCGTCTGCTTGGTGTTCGCCGGGATCGTCACGCGCTGCTCGACGACGATCGGCGCGCCCGAGGGCGGGGTGACCGTCGCCGCGACGTCCCCGGACTGCGCCGTGGCCGCGTTGTTGGTGACGTCGACCTTCACCGTCAGCTTCGAGCTCGACAGGTCGGGCGCGTTGTCCTGCACGACGTGGGCGTTGTCGCCGGTCAGCGCGTCGGAGACCTGGAGGGTGGGCGGGAACTGGATGCCCGTGTCGTTGTCCGGCGGGATCTGGCCCCAGTCGACCTGGTCGAGGGTGTACATCTTCGTCGGGTCGTTGGGGTAGATCTTGATCGCCAGGGTGTTGCGGCCCGGCTTCACCAGCTTCGTGACGTCGAAGGTGTGTCCGGCGAACGCGCCGCTCACGATGTCCTTCGTGGCGACGAGCGAGCCGTTCACCCAGACGTCTCCCTCGCCGACGATGCCCGGGATGGTCAGCTTCGCGTGCTGCCCCGGCCGGATGTCCGGGGTGAAGTCGGTGCGGTACCACCACGGATCGGAGAACGGCAACGCGGCGACCGGGCCGAGTTCGTCGACGTACCCGAAGCACTTCCGCATGTTGTCCGAGTAGAAGACGTCCGGGCACTTGCCGTTCTGGACCAGGGCGTTGATCTCGGTGCCCGGCGCGCCGGCGTCGTCCGGCTTGACCGGCAGCCAGCCGCGGGTGGCGTACCCGGGCGTGGAGACCTTGTCGCCACCGTCCTTGACGCTCGCCGTGGTGAGGACCTGCCAGCCCTGCAGGCCGATCGTGGTGAGGCCGTGCGGCTTCGCGAGATCCTGCTGCGCGGACGCCGGCGCGGCCACGCTCAGCACGCCGGGCACGAGGAGCAGCGCGGCGAGGACCGCGAGCTTCCGGGTCATGCCTGAGCCCCTTCCGGTTCGGTGGCGAACGCTTCCTTGATTTCCTTGGGCCCGAACGGCCACGTGTTCTCGGCCTTGGCGTAGCCGAGGTACGCGATCGCGCCGATGGCGATCCAGCCCAGCGACAGCCCGATCGACAGCCGGCCGGCGTTGAAGTAGATGTAGACCCAGCCGACGAACGCGACGAGCGTCGGCACCGGGAAGAGCCACTGCCGGTACGGTCGCCGCAGGTGGGGCTGCCGGAACCGGAGCACGACGATCGCGGCGACCTGGGCCAGCGACTGGATGATGACGAGCGTCGCGACCGCCGCGTTGATCACCGTGGTCAAGGTGAACAGCGAGCCGAGCATCGTGATGGCGCCCATGGTGAGCACGCCCGCGGTGGGCAGGTGCAGCTGCGGGTGCAGCTTGCCGAACACGGGCAGGAACACCTTGTCGCGCGCGGCCTCGAACGGCACGCGCGAGCCGCCGAGCAGCCCGGCGAACACCGACCCGATCGCGGCGATCACGATCAGCACGGTGACGGCCTTGGCGATACCGGTGCCCCACACCTGTTCCAGCACCGACGACGCCACCGACTTCGCGTCCTTCAGCTGGTCCAGCGGGATCGAGCCGAGCACGCCGATCTGCAACAGGAAGTACAGGCCCATGATGCCGATGATCGAGAAGATGATCGAGCGGGGCAGCGTGCGGCCCGGTGCCCGGACTTCGCCGCCGAGGTAGGCGGAGGTGTTGTAGCCGAGGTAGTCGTAGATGGCGATGACCAGGCCGGCGCCGAGGCCGCCCCAGAACGTGCCGTTGCCGAAGGAGCTGAACGCGCCCGGGGTGAAGGCGAACGCCTGCGCCGCGCTGAAGTGGGAGAACGCCGCGACGATCGTCGTCAGCACCGCGGCGAGCATGATCACGAACAATACCGTGGTGAGCTTCGAGATCTGGCCGATCTTGCGGAACAGCGCCAGGACGACCACCAGCGTGATGCCCACGCCGACGAGCTTGCCCAGCGGCGTCGTGCCCGCGTCGTCGGTGACGCCGGGGATCAGGTAGCCGAGGTACTGGACGAGCCCGATGATGCCGGTCGACATGATCAGCGGGATGAACAGCACCGCGCTCCAGACGAACAGGAACGGCATCAGGCGCCCGGTCCGGTACTGGAACGCTTCGCGCAGGTAGAGGTACGTGCCGCCGGCACCCGGCATCGCGGCGCCGAGTTCGGCCCAGATCAGCCCGTCGGCCAGCGCGACGATCGCCCCGATGATCCAGCCGAACATCGCCTGCGGGCCGCCCATGGTGGCGACCATGGCGGGGATCGTGACGAACGGGCCGATCCCGCACATCTGGGTCATGTTGATCGCGGTGGCCTGCAGCGGCCCGATCCGGCGCTCCAGGGCGGCCGGTTCCCCGGAACGAGTGGGTGGACTCACGACGTGCCTCCGACTAGTAGTTAGTAAAGTTTCTTAACATAGAACGCTCCGAGCCGGAAGGGTTCGCGGATAAACTTGCGGCAACTCAGGAGGACGCGTGGGACGAAACGGGCCGCAGGTCGGGACGCCCGCGCACATGCGGGCGTTGAACCAGCGCCTGGTCCTGGACCGGCTGCGCGAGCACGGCGAAGCGACGCGGCCCCGGATCGCGGCCGGCACCGGAATGTCGAAACCCACGGTGGGCCAGGCTTTGCTCGACCTGGAGCAGCACGGCCTGGTCCGGACCACCGGGCGCAGCCTGAGCGGGCCGGGCCGCGCGGCGGTCGTCTACCAGGCCGCACCGGACGCGGGCCACGTCGTCGGCGTCGACATCGGGCGGCGCGCGATCCGGATCGCCGTCGCCGACCTGGAGGGCAGCATCGTCGCGCGGCTCGACGAGCCGAACCGGTGCCGGTCGGCGAGTGCACTGGTGCGCGTGGTGAGCGAATCCGTCGAACGCGCGGTGTCCTCGGCCGGGCTGAGCCCTCACGAGGTCGTGTCGACGGTGGTCGGCACGCCCGGCGTCCCCGACCCCGCGACGGGCACGGTGCACCGCGCGCCCAACCTGCCGGACGGCGCGGCGGGCGAGATCGCGGACCTGCCGTTCGGCCCGCGGCCGTCCGGTGCGGGAGCGCGGCGCCCCGGCCCGATGGAGACGGCGGCGGCGGGACAGGCGGTGGTCGACGCGGCCCGGTCGCGGGGTTGGCGAAGGCCCGCTCGGCGAAGGACGTGTTCACGCTGGCCCGCGCGGGCGACGAGCGGGCTCTCCGCGCGGTCGAAGAGGAGGCGGAGAAGCCGGCGCACGTGGTCGCGTCGGTGACGGCGGTCCTCGACCCGCGCCTGATCGTGCCGGCCGGCGGCATCGGCGGCAACACGGACCTGCTCGCCGGACCGACGCGGCGGGCACTGGCCGCGACGACACCGGCGGTCCCGGAGATCGTGGCGGGCGGGCCGGGCGAGGACGCGGTGCCGGCGGGAGCGATCGCGACGGCTCTGGGCACGGCGCGCGAGCTGGTGTTCGACAGGCGGGGTTTGCGCCGCGCCGCCGGGGACGCCTGACCGGCCGGAGCACGGCGAGTCCGCCATCGCTCCCGGGCACAGCCGAGTGTCCGCTGTGGACTAGTCGGACGGCCCGCGCAGGGTCAGCACCACCCGCAGCACGTACTCCACCGCCGTCGGGAACGGGGCACCGCGCAGCTCCCCACGGTCGGCGAGGTTGCGGGCGGCGAACTCCAGTTCCCGCTCCGGGCCGCCCCGCCGGACCACGAGCGCAGCGATCTCCTCGAAGTCGAGCTCGGGGTGGTCCAGGCGCGTCAGGGCGAACTCGATCATCAGTTCATCAGCCGTCACGCCGCCTCCTCCTGCTGCCTCCCAGCCTACCCGTGAGCGGCCTCACCAAGATTACTGTACCGTCCAGACGGTATAGTAACCCTCATGACCAGCACCCTGCCGTCCTCTGTCCGCCCGTTGAGCCCCCGGCGCCGCTGGGCCGCGCTGGGCGTGCTCGTCGGCGCCGTGCTCCTGCTCGCGGTCGACGGCACCGTGCTGTACCTGGCGGTGCCGTCGCTCACCCGCGAGCTCGCGCCGACCGCCACCGAAATCCTCTGGATCGGTGACGTCTACTCCCTCGCGCTGGCCGGGCTGCTCGTCACGGCCGGGAACCTCGCCGACCGCTTCGGGCGCAAGAGGGTGCTGCTCATCGGCACGGCGGCGTTCGGGCTCGCCTCCGCACTGGCCGCCTTCTCCCCCACCGCCGGCGTGCTCGTCGTCGCCCGGCTGCTGCTCGGGGTCGCGGGCGCGACGATCATGCCGTCGACGCTGTCGCTCATCCGGACCCTGTTCACCGACCCGCGCGAGCGCACCCGCGCCATCGCCATCTGGTCGGCCGGGTCCGGCGGCGGCATCGCGCTGGGGCCGCTGGTCGGCGGGATGCTGCTGGAGCACTACTGGTGGGGCTCGGTGTTCCTGATCAACGTGCCGATCGTCGTCGGCTTCCTCGTCTTGGGCACCTGGCTGCTGCCGGAATCGCGCGACCCGAACCCGGGGCGGTTCGACCTGCTGTCGGCCGGACTGTCGCTGGCCGCGATCGTTCCGCTGGTCTACGCGGTCAAGCACGCCGTCAGCTCGGGGCCCGACCTCCAGGTGGCCGTCGCGGCCGCGCTGGGGCTGGTGTCCGGGCTCCTGTTCGTCCGCCGCCAGCGGCGGGCCGAGGCGCCCCTGATCGACGTCACGCTGTTCCGCAACGGCGCCTTCAGCGGCGCGGTCCTGGCGAACTTCATCGCCGTCTTCGCCCTGATGGGCCTGCTGTTCTTCTTCTCGCAGTACCTGCAGCTCGTCCGCGGCTTCTCACCGCTGCAGGCGGGGTTCGCGGAGATGCCGGCGACCCTCGCCTCGATCGTCGTCGTGGCCGCGGTCGGCGTGGTCGCCGGGCGGCTCGGCCGGGGCCGGGCCGTCGCGGCGGGGCTCGCCGTCGCCGCGCTGGGCCTTGCGCTGGTGGCGGTCGCCGAGCGGGCGCCGCAGTACTGGTGGCTGGGCCTGACGCTCGTCCCGGTCGGGCTCGGCGTCGGGCTGGCGCTGACGCTGACCGTCGATTCGGTGCTGTCCGCCGTCCCGCGGGACAAGGCCGGCTCGGCGTCGGCGATCTCGGAGACCGCCTACGAACTCGGGGCGGCGCTGGGCATCGCGGTCCTCGGCTCGGTGGTGAACCTGGTCTACCGCGCATACCTGCCGGCAGGCCCGGTCCCGGCCGAAGCCCGCGACTCCCTCGCCGGAGCGGCGGCAGTGCTGGCCCCGGACTCGGAACTCGCCCACGCCGCCCGGGAAGCGTTCACCGGCGCCATGCAGGTGACGTCGCTCGCCGCGGCCGCCGTCACCGCCGTCGCCGCGGTGATCGCCTGGCGTACGATTCCGTCCGGAAAGGACTGAGCATGCCTCGCAAGGCCGGGCGCAGCCCGGAAGAGACGCGCCGCGCCCTGCTCGACGCCGCCGCGACGGTCGTCCGCACCCGCGGCGTGTCGGCTTCCCTGGACGACATCGCCCGGGCAGCCGGCGTGTCGAAAGGCGGGCTGCTGTACCACTTCCCCGCCAAGGACGCGCTCGTGCGCACGCTGGCCCAGGACCTGCTGGACGAGTTCCGCACCGAGGTGCGGGCGGCCCTCGACCCGGCCGACACCGCCCCGGGCCGGCTGACGCGCGCGTACGTCCGAGCGTCGCTGGACACCTCCCACGACGAGGTCGCGATCCGCGAAACCATCGCGCTGATCGCCCAGCTGATCTCGATCCCGGAGATCGCCGAGCTGGCCCGCGCGGACGCGGAACGATGGGAACGCGAACTCCGCGACGACGGGCTCCCGGCCGACGTCGTCACCCTGGTGGTCGCGGCCGCGGACGGCGCGAGCACGGCGCCGCTGTGGGGTGCGGGCATCGACGTGGCGGCCGCGCGGAGGCTGGAGCAGCAGCTGCTCGCCCTGACCCGGGCCACCTGACCGGCCGCTGTCAACAGACTTCGGTACTGGGAAATCACCAGTTGCCGAGCCCTACGTTAGTTGGCTCCGGCGAAGGTGTATTCCGGGTAAATTCTCGACAGCGCGCGCAATTCCGGCAAATCCCCGTCCCCCACGAGGAGTCTTCCGATGTCGAGGAAGTTCGCCCTGGCCGGCGCTGTTGCGCTTGCCCTGTCCGTGACCCCGCTCGCCGCGGGGACCGCGTCGGCCGCCACCGAGCAGGAAGCCGCCGTCACCACGGTCTACTACAGCACCGCCAGCGCACCGACGTTCCGGTCGGTGATCAACGCCGGTGCCGCCAACTGGAACCGCAGCGTCACCAACGTCCGGCTGGTCGAGCGCAACTCCGGCGCGAGCCTGCGCTACACCGAGGGCAACGACCCGCGCGGCTCCTACGCCTCGACCAACGGGCACGGCAGCGGCACCATCTTCATCGACTACAGCCAGGCCCGCCAGTACAACCCGACCCGCATCGCGGCGCACGAGACCGGGCACGCCCTCGGGCTGCCCGACCACTACTCGGGCCCGTGCTCCGAGCTGATGTCGGGTGGCGGCCCCGGCCCGTCCTGCACCAACGCGGTGCCCAACAGCGCCGAGCGCAGCCGGGTGAACCAGCTGTGGGCCAACGGGCTCGTCGCGACCAACGCCGAGCGGGCCGTCGAAACGATCTACGGCTTCTGAGCCGGCGAGTTGTGGCCCGGGCCCCCGCGCCCGGGCCACAACCCTGTCCGGGTCGATCTCGGTGACCATCCCGATGTGAGGCAACCGGGCCGTCAATACGGTCAAAGGATGCGAAAACCACCACTCGTCGCCGGGCTGGCCGGTGTCCTCCTCCTGACCGCGCTGCCCGCCTCCGCAGCCGCGGCCACCCGGCTCGCGTTGCCCGCGCCCACCGGCCCGTACGCCGTCGGCAGCGTCGATCTGCACCTCGTCGACCACGCCCGGCCGGATCCCTGGGTCGCCGGGACGCCCCGCGAACTCATGGTGACCGTCCGGTACCCCGCCCGCTCCGGCGGTGGCCCGAAGACGCCCTACCAGACGCCGGCCGCCGCGGCCGTCATCGCCGGCGAAGACGCGCGCGTGCTCGGCATCGCCGCCGACCGGCTCGATTACACCTTCCCCACGCACTCCCGCGCCGGCGTTCCCGCGGCCGGTGGGCCGCGGCCGGTCGTGCTGTACTCGCCCAGCGCCAAGTACCCGCGCTCGGTCGGTACCACGCTGCTGGAGCAGCTCGCGAGCGAAGGGAATGTGACAGTGGCGATCGACCACACCCACGAGCCCGCCGCGGTGGAGTTCCCCGGCGGCCGCGTCGAACGGCAGGTGCTGCCCACCGGGCCCGACGCCGGCCGGCAGCTGATCGCCACCCGCGTGGCGGACACCCGGTTCGTGCTCGACGCGCTGGAAACCCTGGCCCGCGGCGGGAATCCGGACGCCGAGCGTCGTGCGCTCCCGGCCGGGCTCGTCCCGGACGTCTCGCGCGCCGGCATGTTCGGCCACTCCGCGGGCGGGTTCACCACCGGGGAAACCATGGTGTCCGACCCCCGCCTCGACGCCGGGGCCGACCTCGACGGCAGCATGGCGTACTCCCAGTCCCGCCGCGAGTTCGGCCGGGTCGCCGACGAAGGCCTCGACCAGCCCTTCCTGCTGCTGAGTGCCGGCAACCACAGCTCGGCCTCCGACCCGTCGTGGCAGGAGTTCCTCGCCCACCAGCGCGGCCCGGTCCGCACGCAGCACCTGCCGGACGGCGAACACTTCAGCTACACCGACTACCAGGCGCTCCTCCCCCGCCTCGGCCTCGACCCGGCGTCGCTCGCGCCGTTCATCGGAACCGTGGACCCGGACCGGAGCATCGCCGGCCAGCAGGCGACGCTGAGCGCATTCTTCGACCGTTATCTCAAACGAAAGTAATCCAGCACCGGATGGCCGATTCCCGAAACCGGGAATCGGCTTTCCTTTTGCGGTTTTCCCTGTTCAGGTGGTCATTTCCGGCGTAAGGTCGCAGACTCCGGTTCTCTCTCCTTCTCGTCGATGTGAGGGCACAATGCGGCGACTACCCTGGCTGGCGGCGGCAATTCTGCTGACCGGTCTCTTCGTGGCGGCACCCGCGCGGGCGGCGACCACGTTCAGCAGCACGATGGTGAATCAGGGCAGCGGAAACTGCGCCGAGGTGCCCGACGGTTCGAGTGCGGTACAGCTCGTCCAGCGCGGTTGTTCCGCCGCGGCGAACCAGAGTTTCACGTTCACCCCGTACCAGAACAGCGCCGACGTCTACACCATTGCGACGATGACCGCGGGCAGCTGCGTCGACGTCTACGGCGCGTCCACCGCCGACAACGCCACCGTCATCCAGTACGCCTGCCATTCCGGCACGAACCAGCAATTCCGGCTGCAGGCCGCGGGCACGAACACGTTCACCGTCGTTTCGGTCGGTTCCGGGAAGTGCGTTTCCCCGGCGGCGAGCGGGAGCGGGCTCGTCCAGCTGCCGTGCACGACGGCGGCGAGCGGGGTCTGGCGGATCGCCGCCGGGACGAGCGCGGCCACCTTCACCAACCCGCTGAGCCAGCACGGCCCGGACCCGTGGCTGCAGTACTACAACGGCTACTACTACCTGGCCACGACGACGTGGAACTCGACGATCACCATGCGCAAGTCGCGCACGCTCGGCGGGCTGGCCACCGCGCCGGACACGGTCGTCTTCACCCTGACCCGCCCGAATGGCGCGGGGACGATGTGGGCGCCCGAGTTCCACCTGCTCACCGGGCCGAACGGGCCGCGCTGGTACCTGTACTACGTCGCCGGCCGCGAACCCTACGACCTCGGGACCCAGCGCATCCACGTGCTCGAAAGCTCGGGCACCGACCCGATGGGCCCCTACAGCTTCAAGGCCGACCTGCTCGATCCGGCCCAGGACAACACCTGGGAGCTGGACCCGAGCGTCCTGCAGCTCAACGGGAAGCTGTACCTGCTGGGCACGTTCTACAACGGCTCCCAGCCCAACTTCATCCGGCCCCTGTCCAACCCGTGGACGGCGAGCGGGACGCGGCACGTCCTGTCGTCGCCGACGTACAGCTGGGAGACCGTCGGCGGCGCGGTCAACGAAGGGGCCGAAGTGCTGCAGCGCAACGGGAAGACGTTCATCGTGTTTTCCGCCAGTCACTGCTCCACTCCCGACTACAAGCTCGGCATCCTGACCTACAACGGCGGCGACCCGCTGCAGCAGTCGTCGTGGGTCAAGTCCGCCCAGCCGGTCTTCCAGCGCAGCAACGCGAATTCGGTGTTCGGGCCCGGCCACAACGGGTTCTTCAAGTCCCCCGACGGCGCCGAGGACTGGATCGTCTACCACGCCAACAACTCCGCCGGCGGCGGCTGCGACATGAACCGCACCACCCGCGCCCAGAAGTTCACCTGGAACGCCGACGGCACGCCGAACTTCGGCACCCCGGTCGCCCTGGGCACCCGGCTCCCGGTCCCGTCCGGCGAACCCGCGCCGTGAGCCGGTGCAGGCCACCTCGGCGAACCCGGGGTGGCCTGCCCGGCCCTCAGCCGACGACGATCCGGTCGATGTCCGGCGCCCAGCCGGACGCGTTGCCGATCCGGATGGTGTTGGCCCCCGCGGCCAGGGTGAGCGTCACCGAAACCGAACCCACCGTGTCCCAGCCACCCGTGCCGGGCGTGGCAACCGAAACCGCGGCACCGCCGTTGACGCTCACCGTCAGCGAACGGGCCTCACCGGAGGCGTAGAAGATCGTCACCGGATGCGCACCCGCGGTGGAATCGACCCCGGAGAACTGCAGGTAGTTCGCCGAACCACCACCGACATAACCGACCAGGGCACCGCCCGAGGCACCGGACGAACTCCGCACGGCGGCCTGCCCGGCCAGGGTGCCCGACTCGGCCTCGTAGGACGATCCCGACGACGTCCCGCCGTCCTGCGCTCGCCACGCGTCGTTGGCGTGCACGACGGAGAACGCCATCGCCGGGCAGTCGAACCGGCTCCCGGACGGCGGGGACGCGAGCGAGGAGTTGGCCGGGCTCGCCGGCACCCACGCACCGCCCTGCTGGACCTTGATGTCGGTCGCCTCGATCGTCTTGCCCGCCAGGTCCCGGCAGTAGTAGCCGGCGCCCGTCGCCGGGTTCACCGTCGTGTAGATCTCGAAGAAGTCCCAGCTGGAGCCGGGAATGTCCTTCGCGCCGGTGCTGGTGTAGAAGACGTCCCACGCACCCGTGACGTAGTTGCGCAGGTACGCGGTCCACGTGTTCGCGGTGGTCGAGGTCCGGTGCTCGTCCATCGTGTAGACGCGGCGGCCGTTCACCACGGTGGTGTACGTGGCCTGGAACGCCGCGTTCATGTCGACGACCTTGCCGATGGTGTCGCGGCCGCCGCACCAGTCCCACGCCCACAGCTTGGGGCCGCTCGGCGTATACGCCGTGGTCATCTCGAGGCACGCGTTGCCGGGCGGCAGCGCGGTCGGGGCGTAGACGTAGTCGCCGCCGGTGGTGGTGACGTCCAGCACGGTGTGCGTCGCCTGCAGACCGGCGCTCGCCGTGTCGTTGAAGAAGGTGCCCCACGCGTCGTGCAGGTCGGCGGCCCGGGCGAGCCGGGCCTCGGTCAGCGCGCGGAACCGCACGGCGGCGTCGCCGGCGGCCCGCTCGGCCGCCGGACCGGTGAGTCCCGGCACCACTCCCCCGGTGGCCGAGGCACTGTCCACGAACGACAGCAGGAGGACGGGGACGAGCAGGAGTGTCCGCATCGCCCTCACCCCACGACGATCCGGTCGATGTCCGGCGCCCAGCCGGACGCATTGCCGATCCGGATGGTGTTCGCGCCCGCGGCGAGCGTCAGCGAAACCTGCACCGACCCGACCGTGTCCCAGCCGCCGGTGCCGGGCGTGGCAACCGGAACCGCGGCACCGCCGTTGACGCTCACCGTCAGCGAACGGGCCTCACCGGAGGCGTAGAAGATCGTCACCGGATGCGCACCCGCGGTGGA
>Ga0070663_100000907_pt1 | contig 16093 bp, 10 predicted proteins | sample KBSC63metaG_FD_65646 | JGI IMG/M metagenome (GOLD analysis project Ga0070663, IMG submission 65646) | Corn rhizosphere microbial communities from Kellogg Biological Station, Michigan, USA - KBS C6-3 metaG | ecosystem: Host-associated > Plants > Roots > Rhizosphere > Soil ...
CGGCCAACAGCGTGGGCGCGGCTCGGGCGGGGCGGTGTCTCCATCACTGGCCTCCCATGCGACCGGCGACCGCTCGATGCCGTTGGGCAAGAATCGGCTCGTACTCCTGGCGGGCCGAGCTCGCCAGAATCAAACCCTCGATGATGTTGCCCCGGCGGATCTCCGTTTTGAGCTCCGCCATGAGCCAAGCGTTGAGCGCAGTGACTCGGATTAACTCCCGCGCCAAGTTGTCGCCGCTCATGGATTGCAGGTCAGCCTGGTAGGCTGTGTTCGCGTACCGGCGGCCGACCTCGAATGCTTCGAACTCTCGCGCCGACATGGTGTTGGTCGCACGGGCCTGTGGTGAAGCCACTTGCTGGAAATATGAATTGGCGGCGGGTGACGTGAGCACCTCTTGCAGCAACGGTCTGGTGGTCGGGTTCGGGGCACTGTCCGCGATCTGTTGCTCGAGTGGGTCGGCGGCTGCGGAAATGATGGCGTTGAACTGGGTGAGCAGCCCCACGTACTGGGCGCCCGCGACGGTATCGGCCTCTCCCTTGCGGAGCTGTGGGCCGATGGAACGCCGAATCCCGTTCTGTACGTACATGAGCGCGGCGTCGATCTGCGCCTGGGAGAAGGTCAGATCGGGCGCCTTGCCGTTGGGGCCGGCGCCGATGAACAGGGAGTCGACGCGTTTGTCAGCGCCGGGCATCTTCGTCGACGTGGCCGGGCATGCACGCGCGCCGCCGTAGGCGGAAAAGTCGTCGGCGTCGCAGAACTGCGCGTGAATGCGAGCGGCGCGGGAAGAGTCGATTTCTTGAGAAACGGGCGGGGTGTTGATGGCCTGTGCAATGGCGGCGTTGGAAATGACGGTACCGCCATGCGGCCGGATGGTGCCCTTGGTACTGCCGGCGGCAGCTTCGATCTGAGAGATACCTCCCGAGCCGGCCTCGCTGCAGATACTGGTCGGAACAGCGTACCGTTGGCGCGCGTCTTCATACCGTCTGTTGCGCTCTTGTGCCACCGCAAACTCTCTCTCGGAGCGGGACGCCGCTTCAATCGTGCTGGAGACCTTGCTGGTGTTCTCGTTGATCGCGGTGCCGATGTTGTAGAGCAGCTGAGACAGGCTCGTATTCATCGCGTTGACCGACGCCGTGACGCCGTTCACTGACGCATTGACCGTATTGACAGCGGCGAGAACGGCAGCGTCGATGACGGGCCATGCGGCGTGCGCTGGAGACGTGACGAGGGCGCAGATCGCCAAAGCGACAGTGCCTCTGATAGGGAATCGCTTCAGACTCATTGCGGCCCTCGTCCTTCCTTGCGCTGCTGCTTGGCGTAGTCGCTCAGGAGCTGGTTGGCCAGCTGCTCGATCACCGAGCCCTCCGCGCCTTCCGCCGCGGTGGTGCGCATGTGTTCAACAGTCGCGATTGCGGTCCCAAGAGGGAACTGCTGCGCGAGCAGCTTGCGCGCGGCGTAGGTTCCAATGGCGGCGTATAGCCTGGTGCGAAGCGCCACGTCCTCCAGCGTGCTGGAGAAGGCCCAGGCCTCGATGGCGCCGACGGTGTTGGTGAGCATCTGCACGACGAAGCCGCGTTTCGTCTTGAACAGAGCCAGGAAGTTGCCGCCCTCTTCGGCGTTGGGCCCGACCGCTTCCCTTTGCAGCCGACGAATCGCTTCCTCGGAGACCTTAAAGGTGTCTCGCAAGATTCGTTCGTCTGCGACGTTGCCTCCGCGCATGACGTACACGCAGGTGGCCGCATTGAGCAGATCCTCCGGGTAGTGCGAGAGGTACTGGGAGAACGCCGAGATGCGAATCCCCCACTCGCGGCCCTCCAGGCCGTCCTTGATGATCGTCGCGGTGAACGACTGCTGCCCGCCGGTGTTGTGGAATTCGTCGTACGCGATCGTCTTCTTCTCATCGCGCACATCGGCAATCCTTTGCCGGTGATACTCGTGGTACAGCGGTGGGACAACGGGAAGAAGGGCTTCTTCGCGAATGAAGTAGTTCTTGGCCGCGAGCTGTCGCGCGAACATGTACATGATGCCCGTGCGCACGAGGCCCTCCGGTGTCTTGCCGCCGATGACCTCGTTCAGGTCCATGCCGACCACGCGCGTCTCGCTGCTCAGCTCGAACCGCGTCCGCCCGGAGAACAACTGGTACTGCGAGTTGGCGGAAATGAAGCAGCGGCGCATGTAGTCGAGAATGCCCTCGCCGCCATTGATGGTCGCGGTTCCGTACAGGTCTGCAACGCTCTCGTTGTTCAGCGCCGCGATGAAGTCCGCCAGCAACGGCGAGGCCTGGCGCTGAGCGATGGCCGCCTCACGAACGTAGCCGGCGGCGAACAACAAGTCGGTGACTTCGTACCAGGTGGCAGATGCCCACCAATCGGTGTCATGCGCGGACTTCACGCCGCTCGCTTCGAGCGCGCCGTCGACGAGCCGATCGACGCCGGACTCGTAGGGATATGGAGCACGGTTCGCGCGATCGTCGTAGACGATCTGCAGAAGCATCTCGTTGACCCGTGCACAGTCACCCGGCGCTGCCTTGAGCTTCGGGTCGCTGCACAGCGCGGTCATGAAGTCACATAGGAAGTCGGCTTCCCGCGAGGTGGGAAATCGGGCGCCGAGCTGGGTGTCCCATGGATTGACAGCGAACTCCCGAGAGTTCCGAAGGCGCAGGTATATGGCCTCATTCCGCCGGTGCTCAGGCAGCGAGTCGACGATGAGCTGGATCAGACCCGCGGAACCGGGCTTGACCTCGACGATCGTCATCAACGGCAGGCGCGAGCTGCCTGGGTTGTGCAGCATCGCGTTGTTGATCGAGTTCAGCAGCGTCGTCTTGCCGGATCCAGGCGTGGCGGCGCCTAGCTCGATCCAGGTGTCCTGCAGGCGACTGCCGAGCTGGATCGGAAAGATCTTGCCGTCGGGGGTCCGGACGACGAACGAACCGCTCTCGCTCCAAGGTGTCGCGGGCCGTTGGAGCGGCAGCATGCTCAACGCATCATCGAGCGGCGGGACCATGCGGTTCGCCAGGTTCTTGGTGGTGAAGCCCGGAATGGTCGAGGCCCACGCTGCAAACGGATCGCCGTGCACGTCGGTCACCTGGCAGGTACCCCAGGCCTGGATGGCCTTTTCCAGCGAGGCAGCGCGCTGCTTGGCCTCATGCTTCGTGCGGCCCCAGGTCGACGCCGTGAACTTCATCGAGCAGATGGCGTCGTGCCTGCTGCGTTCAGCGAGATCGTTGAACGACTGCTTAATCAACTTGTTCGAAGGAAACATGCCTGCGAAAGCCAACATCATCTGGCGACCGCGCATCTCGTTCAGGCCGCCGGGGTTGATGTCGAAGCGGACGCGCCAAGGCATGCGGCGATCGATGTTGCGAAACAGATCGGAGAACGGTTGCGGCTCCTGCGGCCCGAGTTCCATGGACAGGTTGGCGTGCCAGAGGTCGTCGGTGCGAATCAACTCGCCGTCGATATCTACCGAGGCCGTGCAGACTTGGTAGCCGATCAGCGGGGCGGACAAGTCGGAGAAATCGCTCTTCGATTCGCGGCCATGCGGGATGAAACGGTCCCCGGGCAGTACCGGCCGATACTTTTGTGACGTGCGCTCCCTGTTGACCATGATGCGAAGCCGCTTGATTGCCTCGTGCGCGCTGATGGGCTTGAGCATGATTCCTGCGGCGCCTTCACGGCCGCACTGCTCGAAGTCCGCCTTGACGCGAGCCACCATGGTGTCGTGTCGGTACTTCATTGCCAACAGCACCGCCGCGGGGTTCTGGCCGAACTCCATCAGCGGCAGCTGGTGCTTCGTGGCTCGATCCGACCTCTCCCTCAACTCTCGCTTCGTCTCGTCGTCGCCCATCACGTTCATGTGTGTGAAGACCACGAGCAGGTTTTGTTCAAAGGCCACGAGCGGCGCGTTGCGCAGCACCCGATCCAGGATGATGTCTTCCGACTGGAGGCCGATTCGTCGAGCCGTGTTGATCTGCGGCTCTGCAAGGCGCATCAGTTCGTCCAGCGCGCGCTCGGGATCGCTCTCGAAGCCGAGTGACAGCGAGTGCCCGTGCCTGGACATGTAGCCGTTCATCTTCACCCGCAGGTTGTTGACGATGTCGGTGAAGTCATCGGCGGACGTGATCTGGTAGGTGCCTTGGAGGTCGAACACCGTCGCCAGTGCATTGGCCTCCGTCACCAACACGTACGGGTCTCTGAGCCCGGGCACGCGCTTGATATCCTCGTCGCTCAGCGGCAACGCCGTGACCAGCTCGCAGTAGCCGGCCATGTCTTTGCCGATCATGTAGCGGCCGATATGCGCCAGCAGGCCTTCGAGCGCTTCTACTCCCCTGTCAAAAATCCCAGGCACTTGCAGTCTCCATCATGTTGGCGCGTTCATCACGTCGTGGTGCACGCTGGACCAGGCGTTCGCGGGCCACTTGGCGCTCAGGTCTGCAGCCCACTGTTGAACTGCGCCGTCCAGGGCATCGGGGTTGAGGACAAGGGCAAGGTGCTCGAACGCCAGTGCTCTCCGGCTCTTGTCCTCTTGCGCCGTGCGTGTGATTGCAGTTGCAAAGACGCTCGGATCGCTGGACCCCCATGCGTCTGCAACATATTGGTGGTGTGAGGCCATCCAGTTGAGCAGTCGCCGACCGTCGTCGCGGGTGCTCTGATCGCGAGATTGCAGAGCGACCAGGATCGTTCGGAGCAAGTGGCTCACGTCGGGAGGCGCAAGATTTGGTAGGTAGACGAGAAGGCCGTTTCCCTGACCAATCTCGCCCAGGTGTTGCCAGCGATGGCAGATGGCGTCGGCCACCCCAAGGTTGTCCGGCTGAACATCCCGGTGGTTGTCGTTGCGGTTGTGGACTTCGTTCGCGATGGATTGAAGGCCACAGAACATGCATCGGTTGTGATGCTGTTGCAGCGTGTGGCTGCGCGCAGATCCTTGACCCCAGACGGGTTCCATTGCGCTGCCCGACGGGTCGCCCCAAACGCTGCTCTTCGTGGAGAGCATCAGAGGCGACAAGGCTGGACGCGCGAAGTTAGAGGCCAGCTCGCTGTGCGGCTGCGGCTGTTGTTTGCTGCTCGATGCAGTCGGCATGCTTTGCGTCGTGGTGGTCATCGTGTGGCGGGGCAGCGCAAGCGCTGCCCCGCCGGCTCGGTGGTTTAGTTGGGCAGCGCCCCTTGCGATGCACCCGAGATGCCGATCGTTTCGCCGGCCTTCACGAGCATGAAGCCCGTGGCACCGAGCGCCGCGCCACCGAGGATTGGCCAAGCGATCTGACCTGCCTTGACGTGGCTTTGTTCGCCTTCCTTCCCTTTGCGCCACCAGTTGTAGCCACCGTGTGCGGCAAGGAGAAATCCACCGGCGGCGAAGAGGCGGCCGGCGTAGGTCTTGATCGAGTCGCCTTGATCGGCAGCCTTGCCGACCATGTCCGCGATGCCGTCCGCGTGGGCTGTTCCAACGCAGAGAGTAAGCATCGTGACGCCTGCGCTCAGCTGCATGAGGCGACGCTGCGCAGGATTCTCTGCACATTCCATGGTCTTCATGACCACGAGGATGTGGGCTTTGCGTCCGGCCTCACTGATCCATTCGAGCGGGTTGAATTTGCTTGCGTTCATGCTTTGTTCCTGTCTTGAAGAGTGGACTTACCAGATGAGACCCAGGGTCGTGCGAAAGCGGTCGATCATGTCGTCGATCTGAACCAGACATGCTCCGCCGAGCATGTGGGTGACCGCGCGCCAGACGACGTCGTCGGCTCCGTGCGAGGTGTGACCCGCTGCGGTGGCTCTTCTCAAGAGCAGTACGCCCTTGAAGAAGAAGTAGCCGCCTGCAATGCTTGCGAGCGTGAGGACGGCATTGATTGCTGTGGCGAAGACGCCAAAGCCTGCGGCACCGCTGTACGAAATAGGCCCGTAGGTGATGGTGCCCTTGCCCATGGAATTCCATGTTGCATTGATGAAAGCAGAAAGGTTGACCATGGTCGCGGCCACAAGCGCCACGCTCACGACGTCGCCCAAGGTCACAGAGTGCTGGCCCGGAAAGCGCGACGCGCGATGCATCTTCATCAGCACGTGGCCGAAGTACAGAAAGCCGGCAAGCCCGGCGGTGATCCATAGCAACCGCCACAGTGGCGCGGTCAGGTCGTTGGCCAAGTTGACGAGCATTTGAGCCAGGTCCACGTTGGCGCTCCCTAGCGAATCTCGCCTTGGGACGTCACCACTCGACGTCTTGTCGCGTCGATGCGCTCGATGCGCATGCCATCGATCGACATGCCAGGCTCGACGACATAGGTGTGCTGTTCGCCGTCGATCCACGCCTGTCCGTTGTAGATCGTGTTGAGGTGGTAGGCGGACAGGACGCTTCGATCGCCAGGTGCGTCGTCTTGAGTGACCGGCCGACGCGGCACGCGAGGTTTTGTGGGCTTGACGGTATTCGCGGCTGTCGTCGCACTGGATGCCGCTGAAGCAACCGGTGGGCATACCGAAGGCGTTGCTTGGACGGCTGCCAGTTCCGCTTGCAGGGAGAGGACTTGGCTACGGAGAGCGTCGACCTCGCTTGAGCTCCAGGTGCTGGTGGCCGCGACGGAGGTTTGGCCGACTGGCGCAGACGCACTCTCGACCACTGGATCGGCACGCGTTGGCGTTGCCGCATTGAGGCTCTTTGCAGAGCGTGCCGATGATGTCGCTGCGTCAGGATCCGCGAAGTAGCGTGACGTCGCCGAGTCCACGGCGGGCGACACCGTGACTTGGTCCGACGTTCCAGAGAGAAGAGGTTTGCCAAGGATCCACGCGGCAGCGAGAACAAATGCCCCGCCGAAAACGTGAACCGGCTTGATCCGGTCTCTCCATCCAGACGCACGAGGAGCCGGCTTTGTCGTGCTGCCTTTGTTTTCGGTGGCCGTTGTGGCTGCGGCCATCGGAGATGCACGCTTGGTGAAGAAGTCCGCCTCGTCAGCGTCGTTGCTCATGTTCGTGGGGCTCCGTCGTTGGACTACTGCTTGGGCGCGAATTGACTGATGCCAACCGGCGCAAACGGTGTTGCAGTTGAAGGATTGAAAGGCTGCTGTTGCGCAGCGCCGGCAGTTGCTGATGTGTCAGCGGTTGCCGATTGCCGAGGCGGCGAACCTCCATCTGACCCCTCGATGGCGGATGTCTTCGAGCCCCGGACTTCGTCGCCCGTCAGGACCGGGGCGAGGAACCGGATGCCGATCGTCGTCTCAGCCGGCACGAGGACCTGCTTGACTGGCAGTGCTGCTGCGTCTTGCGTCAGCACGGTCGCAGCTTGTTGACCGATGCCACCAATCACCGTGCCCGCGATTGCTTTGCCACTGGGGGTTTCCGGTGCTGTGACCACAGCTCCTCCAAGCGGAGAAATGACCGTCTGCGTTCCGCTTTGCTGGTAGAGCTGTCCCGCGCGGCCAATGCCTGCGGCTACCGCCGGAAGAAGGATGCGGCTGAACCAGCGGTTGTTCACGTCGCCGGAAAGGGTCGTGCGCAGCGTGTTTTCGTCGACGGCCTTTGCGGTGATCTTGTAGGTGCGCCCATTCCAGCTCATGCCGGTAAACGTCATGTCGACCGAGTTCCCCAGCCGCTTGTATCCTGGAGCAAATACGCGAGCGCCGGCATAGCGCCCAGCCGGCATGAAGGCTTCGACCACGGACGTTTCGTCGGTATCGATGTTTGTCCGGAGTTGCGCCGGTACCAGTTCGTAGCCCGGGACGATCGTGTCTCCGCCAGCATCCGCGACGGTTAGCGCCGCTGCCTGAGGTGCCGCGGCGGGCATCAGCGAGTCCGCATAACCCTTGCCGTCCTTGGCGACCGTTGCCAACCCGTGCGCTTGTCCCGTCCAGTTGGCGAGCATGCCTTGCACCTGTTCGGCGAGGTATTTGTCGTGCTCTGGATTTGCTACCTGACGTTGCCGGGGCGGCTCGCTCCGGGACTGGGGCGCTGCCGCTGCTGCTGATGCAGCGGCTGGGCCCGATGCTGCCGACGCTGCAGGTTCGGGGGCGGCGGGCGCGTTGACAGCCCGCGTGGACATCACAGACAGGTAGCTGTCGCCGGCCTGCTCTGCGCGCACGGCATTCTTCTTGTTGTAGTTTTCGAGAACCTGCTGATAATGCTCCGACTCCTTCGATGGAACCCCACGGTTGCCAGCGCGTAGAGGCGAAATGTCGGATGGCTTTGGGCTGTGGCTGCTTTGCCAATACGAGTACCCAAGGTAGGCCAGAGCGGCGGCGACGAGGACGCCGGCGACTGCGACGACGATCCCTTGGCGGCCGATGTCAGCTTGCAGTTTGCTCATGGGGAGCCCTCACTTGATATCGACTTGGAAAGTCACCGACCGACCCGCGTCGGAGAGGGTGACGAATGGGGTGGGCGGGAGGCGATAGATCCGAGTCCCATCGCTGGCCGCGAGCGTGTTGTCGAAGGCCGTCTGGATGTCGAGACTCGTTCGCACGAATAGCGCTCCGGCGTACTGCCAGACCGACGTGCGTGCGGGAATCTCGCCGCGGGGTTTCAACTGCACGGCCTCGCGCGGTGGGATGCCATCCAGGAACGACTGCATGGTGTCGTCGTACAGGGCGATCTTGGCCGTGCCGGCGATTGGCGTCTTGGCGTACGGGCTGCGGCCTGGCACACGCAGATCCAGTCGATAGTCGACTTCTCTTGTTTGCGACTTGCTGTCCGGCTCGCCCGCCGTGAGCTTCACAACGACCGGCGTGGCCAGCCCGCTCAGGAACACGGTCAGGTTTGCTTCTTCGTAGGGCGACAGCAGAGAAACGACGACCGATGGCGACCCTTCAAGCCACTCCGCCGCAGCGACATCTGCCCGGGAGACGCGCGGCACGGCGACCAAGGGCCACGGAGTACCAGTGGCATCAAGGAAGACCACGGTGGATGTTTCGCCTGGCAGTGTGCGCAAGATTGGAAGCGCAGAGCCTGGGGCAAGGTCCACAGATGCTGACCGGATGCGCGGCGATGTTCGAACGGGCCGATAGGCCTTGGCCTTTCGGCTGGAGTCGAACTTCTCGCGTAGCTTCTTGATCTCGCCCTCGGCCAACGGCGAGACGAGTGCGCTTGCTCGTTGGTAGTCAGTCGGCGGAGTCAGCGGCGGCAGGGGCGCTGTGCCGTCATGTGGGCCCGGCCGCTGGATGCCCGCCGATTGGCCGGGCAAGGCGTAGTTCGTGGCGTTGTAGTTGCTCTGCGGAAACGCCGCTTGCATCTGTTGCGAGCGGTTCGGCGTGCCAGGCTGCGACGGGAAGGTCGATGCAGGACTTCCATCTTGCGCTTTTACCCACAGAGGTGCCGATGCCGGAGTAGTGCGTACTGAAGCAACTGATGCTGCAGGCTGCTGGCCAGGATTGGCGGTGCTCGACGCTGCTTGCTGCGCCTCGACCGTTTGGAGGGAAAGAGATGATGCTGCGACGACCGCAGCAACCAGCACGAAGCTCAACCTCATCGTCTGCTCCTCAGTTGGGCTGGGTGATCAGCTGTCCGACTGCTATCCCCTCTATGGAGTCCAGCGTCGGCACGCGCGTGACACGAACCGTCGCGCGGAAGCGCTGTGGCGGCATCTCGGAGGTTTGGCCTGCGAGCTTGACTTCGATAGGCGCCTCGATGTACCAGACGTACACGCCGTCCTCGAGGCCATCCTTGACGAGCACACCCGTCCCAGTCGTGAGGGACATGTTCATGCGCCTGCTGCGCACGGCTTCCAAGATGCCGGACTTCTGCAGAGCGAGCAGGTAGGACTTGAAGCCCTCGCGGTCGTAGCGCGAACGCACGTCCTCGAGTTCGGCCTGCCAGTTGTTGAAGTCGAGGGTGAAGGACTGCGTGAGCGTGTCCTTTGCGAACTGAATGACGTCAGGCGGTTTCCGATACGGCCGGCTGAGCGGGATCAAGGGAAAGATGCGGCCGTTGTCGACGCCGAAATACTCGCGGATGGGGTGTACAGCCGCCCAACCGAGCAGCACGTTGCTGACGAGAGATAGCACCAGCGCGCCGGCGAGCAAGAAATTGAGCTTCACAGAGCTTCGCGCCAGCCATGCCATCAAGCGCCGGCCGAGTTCTGCGCGCGTGGCGGGCAGCACGGCGTCCGCGGTGCTGTGCAACTGCTTGGTGATCGACGCCAAATCGTCGTCGAAGTCGTGGGATCGGGGGTGGCCGGCGGCCTCTTGCAACGCAGTCAACAGAAACACCTTTCAAATCCGTAGTATGGACATGATACGGAATACAGAAAGGTTCGCGCAACTCCTGTCGAGCAGGCCGGCCCGACGGTCACGCGGAAATGAGGGGCCCCCCAGAAAAAGCGAAGCCCGGATCAGCGGCTACCGAACCGGGCTTCTACCTGTAGCGGCCCGATAACATCGCGACGGGACCTGATTACACCGGTGTTTGCGGGACCACATTGGCTGAGAACGTCGGTGCGCTCTGGCCCACATTACGTGAGAACCAGCCCACATCATTTGAGAACAACCCGATTACATCGGCCAGGACCCACATTGGCCGCCGCCGGCCTTGCGGCATCAACAGGAAGAGGGAATGCCAACAATTGAGAAGCAGAAGCGTGCGGTCGGAGGAAGCGCCGCAGAGCGGGGCTTGGACTTCCAAGCCCGTGTAAGTGCGGTGGTAATGGCAAACCTGCTCGCCGAACGCCCCCTCGGCTGGCTTGACGGTGTGCTGAATGATGTCCCGATAGAACTGGACGCCGAAACCGGCGGACCGGGTGACGATATCCGCTTCCTCACTGGCGAGGGAAAATGCGTCGAGCTGCAGGCAAAGCGTGGCTTGAAGCGCGGCAACGACTTGTGGGACGCACTCCTTACGCTTGCCCAGGGTCTAGGCGACGATCAAATTCATGCGGGCATATTGGCGGTCTGCCCGAACTGCAGCGCCACGATCAGGGATAAGTTGGCAGACGACATCATTCGGTTGGGCAGCGGCAGATCCGATGGCCTGCACGAGATCGGGAAGGATTTCTCTGCAAGGCTCGCTCTGGCCTCACTTGACGTGCGCCTTGCCTGCAGCCGCATCCGCATCGTCGTAGTCAGTGCCGTGGACGGCAACCGAGAGTCCGAGACCACAGCCAGCGAGCGGCTGGGGCGCATCTACCAAGACCCGCACCTTGCGTGGAGGTCGCTAGTCGAGTTCGGTCGGGAGCTCATCCGTGTTCGAGGGAAGGGCTTGCCTGAGCAAATATACCGATGCCTGTCTCTCGCCGGCGTTGCGCTCAAGCCCGGCGACGTCGACACCCGCGCGCAACTTCAAGCTGCGGTTCGCAAATGGATTCACGATACCTACAGTCAGATCACCATTCTTGGGGTGACCGGCTTCGTCTCGTTTGACGAATGCTGGCTCACTCTCGACGCTCATCTAAAGGAGGGTGATCTCACGACCCATGAGGAGTTGGACACAGCACTCAAGCGATATCACGACTACTCGTTCCAACGCAGATCCTCCGGCCAGACGTTTCAATCACACACGATCGGACGGTTCATCAACAGGTGTGTCGTTCTCGGAGGTCCGGGCATCGGCAAGTCAACGTTGCTGAAGAAACTTGCCCTCGACTATTCACGGGACGGCTACTTGACTCTCTTGGTCAGGCTGCCAATGGTCGTCGCGCTACTCACACGGGGTCGTCGGTTCGAAGACAGTATTTTGGATGTTGCGCTAAGCGGCTCCGGATTGAGGGCGTCGGCCATTTCGCTCGATTGGGTCGTGCTGCTCTGCGACGGCATGGATGAGTGCGGAACTCAGCAACTGCTCGTGTCAGCTGCTTTGCATTCTTTCTCTGTTGCTCATCCGAGAGCTCGGATCGTCGTTTCAAGTCGCCCGATCGGATACCGGCCGTCTGAGATTTCAACTTGGAGGACCTACGAGCTCCAGCCTTTTGAGGAAACGGAAGCGGAGGAGGCCATTTCAACGATTCTGGAGGCACTTCCGTTCTCGAGCGAGGACCTGCGTGAGAAGGCGAGTGCACTCGCCAAAGAGCAACTGAAGAGTGGAAGCATAAGAGGCGCGGCGTCACGCAGTCCGCTCATGCTCTCGTTGCTCGCGGCCCTCTCAGCTAAGGGGATCGCTTCAGGAAGTGGAAAGGCGGCTCTGTATCGTCACTTGTTCCAACTCATTGAGGATCACCCTCCGGCGCGTCTGGTCGAGTCGCCGCCTAACGAGCCGGAGAGAGGACGATTCCTAGAGCTGTTGGGATGGTCGTTGCTAGCTCACGGAAATGAGCCGGCGACGGAGACGCTCCTGAGATGCGCTCAATGGTGGAGTCAAGAAACTGGCGCAGTTACGTTGACCAGTCAAGCCAAGGTTCGAGCCTGTTGCGACTACTGGGAGTGCCTTGGCGTTGTGGAGAGGGTGCGGACCCTGACCCAAGAGGCAATTACATTCGTGCACAAGACATTCGGCGAGTTCGCGGCGGCACGATACATCGCGAATTGCCAGAGGGAGGATCAACGAGGCCACGTTGCTCGTGCCATTCAGACACCTGAGTGGAAGGAGGCGCTGTCGTTCGCCAGCCATCTGGGCTTGGCATCCATGATCCTGGAGGTGTGGTCGGAGCTAACCGTGGCAGGCGATCTGAAGGCCGGAAACGGACTGGACGACGCGATGGAACTGGTCGTTCAGTCCGGCGCCCAGATCGCCGGAAGTGCGCTCGAAGACTTCGCCGCGTGTTGCTGGCGGGTCGTTGCCAACTCGGCATCGAGGACTCGCTACGCGGCGGGCGAGGCCCTTTGCCTTGTGTCCAAGGAACACTGGCCCGTAGTGCGCTCCGACGTGCTCCGGAGACTCAATGATCCGGACAAATGGATCAGGCTCATCTGCTGGGCATGCATATGTGTCAGCCCGGAGGGCGACATCGACTTCCCGGAACTCATTGCCGTCCTTCGTCAACTGGACGATCTGACGCCTCGCGACTCCCACGTTGGGAGCTTCTCGCTGGCACGAACTGCTGCGCCCGTTCGACATCACCTGATCCTGAGTTCAGCCAGGCGCATTCTTCAGAAGGGGCCGGACCCCGAGGGGCTTGAGGTTCTGAAAGGCCTGCTTGTAGAGCCGAATTCATTGAGCATGGGTGCCCTTTCGGATATCACCTCGCTCTACAAGGAGTTTGGATTGGAGGCGCCTGTGAATTTCGGAAAGAGATGGGCGAAGGAATTGGCCTTGCATCTTCCAACGCGCGACGACTTGAAGGCGGAAGACGCGTACTTCCTGGAAGTCATCGACGATCCCCTTCTTGTTGTGGAGCTTGAAGCGGATGAGGATCCTGCCAGGTTCTGGGAACTTGGAGCTTTGATTACCGCGAGCAGTTTGATGCAGATGCCCGCGGGCGAGGTTCTGAGTATGTCTGTCGATGGTGATGTATTGGAAGCCCGCCGCACAGTGATGCATGGTGTAGCGAAGGCTGCCGGCCTGGACCAGAAGAAGCTGGTCCAGCAAGCCAAGCTGTTGCGTCGGAGGGTCCTCGATGGCGAACCGATGGGTTGGCTGATGCTCTTTGAGTTGCCTCGCATTGACGTAGACACGGACTTCGAGTCCGCGGCAGTAACGATTGAAGAGATCGGCGTGCTAGAGAAGGTCATCCTTGGCGTTGGCACGTTCTTTCCGCGGAATGCCGGTCGATTGATGTATGGGCTGCGCGACAAACCCGAGTTCGCGAAAGCCGTAGAACGACTGCTCACGAGTGGGCGCGGCGACTCGATGAGCGTTGCTGCCGAGCTGGCCGCGTGTCTACCGAGCGAAATCGGACAACCGTTGCTTCTGAAAAGGCTTTCCGTGGATGAGCTTAGCCCCGGTTGCCGGCACTTTTACGCGAAACTAAAGCCGCCATTCGATGCTCGCCATGTTGCCGTCGTCTGCCGGGGGCTGGATGGAAATTCTGCGCAAGTTGCCAAGGCGGCGGCTGAACTAGCGACTCAGCTTCCCATGGAAGGTGGACTACCAGTTCGCCTTCGCACCTACTTCGATAAATGGAGGACGAAGGAGACGCCGTATCCGAAGAATGGTGGCGCCATTCCGGACAGTCCTCGCGACGCGCTAGCCAAGGTTCTCGCGGTGGAGTTCTCGGGGGACAACGAGTTCTTGATTGGTCTGGCCAAGGATGACCGCTCAGGCGTCCGTTCCGCAGCCAGAGAGCCGATCTTGAGCGCTGCAGCGCGTTCAGCAAAGCTGAGAGAGTGCCTCTTACGGGCAACAGAATTCGACAGCTTGGAGGCTTCACTACTGAGAGCAACAATAGGGGCAGGCATTTACACCGGCGAAGAGGCGACGGCGGTTCTCCGCCTGCTTCAGAACGATAGCGCTCGCGTGCGCTTCGCGGGACTTCCGATCCTCGATGCTCTGTACGTCCCGGTTGAAATCGTGCGTGCCGAATGCGAACGGCTTTCGTCAGACGTCGACTTGGACATCAGGGAGGCAGCTAGTCGGGCGCTCGTAAAGGCGAACGGTGCAGCGGCGAGCATCTGAAACGCCGCGCCGAGTACGTTGGCAAATACAGAGGGCTCATGTTGCTCTGCAGCGGCCCATGATTTCTCGGGCCAGTGTTCTCTCACCCACCAAGCGCTCTCCTGAGGCAAGTCCTCGTCGTTCCGTCATTCCGCGGGACGGACCGGCAAGACACACCGACCGATCGGTGAAGGTCCGGTTTTAGGACGTGTGTTCGTCGATGCGCAGATGCGCAAGTCCGCTTTGGGTCGACTTCGACCGTACGATCGACGAACTTGGCCGACCGGTCTGCATCACTTTGCCGTCATAGCAATTCGGATGTCGGCAACGTGTCAGCGACCTGCCGCTCGAATTTGTCCGTTGGCCTTCGCTTGCCGGCCAAGAGCTGCCTTTGGTGAAGGGCCGCTTCGGCGCCCCACCCCATCGGCACATCGCGTTCCCGGCCTCGGACTGTCACGAACCGGCGGGGCAGATCAGAAGGGGTCGCCAGGCCCCGACTGCAAGGTATGCGGTTTCGGTCCCATGGCGATCAGGAGTTACGAACGTCGCTTACGCCGAATCCGATCCTGCTCCACATGATATCGAGCCTCCAGTTTTGACAGCAACGAGTGGTACTTCCAGTGGTCCCAGTGGTGCCAGGCCTTCCAGTACTCCCCCAATGCCCTGCGCTCGAATTCTTGTCGCCTTCCTGGATCGGTGGATGCCCGGCGCAGGTAGTAATCGATATGGTACTCGTACAGTCTTCCAAGCTCGCGAGGCGATTTGCTCCGCTTTCCATCCATCGCCTTTTCCAGTTGCTTCCAGGCAAACTTGAGGTCATCCTGGCGAACCATCGCCACCGATGCGAGCAGTAGCTCGTTCCGAACGGAGTCGCTCCCTGTGTAGTGCCGTTTCGCTACCTCGGCACTGACCTCGATCCAATTGGCGATCTCTTCGCTGTTCTTCTTCCGGCTGCCAACGACACCGCCGATCCATGGTTTGTCGATGTTGCCGATGTGAAAGAGACCGAAGGCCAAGTTCGAGCAGGCCTCCTGGACGCCCCAGAATTCCTCTGCTCGAGTGAACAGGTAGACCGCGTGCGTTAGATAGGCAAGCGCCTCGCGCGCCTTGTCGACTGCTCGCGACTGCGCCAGCACATTGACGTTGCGCTCAAGATCCTTGATGACTATCAAGCCGTATTGCGTGGCAACGAACGAGTGCCGGATGTCGTCCGGTCCTGCCCGCTCTAGCGAGGCCATGGCCCGATTGATGAACGTATAGCCGAAGTCCCCTTGCGTGTAGGCGAGCCACGCGCGGTTGAAGTGGATGCGTGAGACCAGGACCGGGTCCGCCACGGGGATCGACTCAACCAGCCTCGTCGCAGCTTCGATGAACCGCTGGGCGCCGGCCTCATCCCCGCGCCGAAGCATGGAGCGCACCATTCGGAACAGGATCACCGCTCGGTAGCGAGGCTCGGTCAGGTCATCGAGCGAACGTGTGAGACGTTTCTCCGCTTCGTCGAGTCGCCCTTCGTCGAACTCGCGGGCGGCCCCTTGGATTGCCTTGACGAAGGTCGCCAACTGTCCAAGGTCGTGCACCGGTAGGCGCAGCCAGCGTGCGTCGCCAGCGGCCTCATCCTGTTGCAGGATGGCTTTAAGCTCGGGGGCAAGGCGCACGGTGGC
>Ga0070663_100000917_pt1 | contig 15999 bp, 11 predicted proteins | sample KBSC63metaG_FD_65646 | JGI IMG/M metagenome (GOLD analysis project Ga0070663, IMG submission 65646) | Corn rhizosphere microbial communities from Kellogg Biological Station, Michigan, USA - KBS C6-3 metaG | ecosystem: Host-associated > Plants > Roots > Rhizosphere > Soil ...
ATCTTCGATGGGACGCAGGAGTACTGCCTGTGGCTCGGCTGCATGGGGGGCTACGATCCGAAGGGGCGCGAGATCATCGCAGATTTTGCGCGGGTGATGGACTACCTGGGGACGACCTTCGGGGTGTTGAAGAAGGAGAAGTGTACGGGCGATCCGGCGCGGCGGCTGGGCAACGATCTGGTGTTTCAGACGCTGGCGGAGTCCGGGCTGAAGGCGTTTGAGACGGCGAAGGTACAGAAGATTGTGTCGATCTGCCCGCACTGCGTGAGGACGATCTCGAACGATTGGCGCGAGTATGGGATTGCCCCGGAGATCGAGCATCACTCGGAGTTCATGGCTCGACATAAGGACCGGCTGCCGAAGCAGGGTTCTGGAGAGAGCATCGTCTATCACGATCCTTGCTATCTGGGGCGGTATCGCGATGTGTACGAGCAGCCGCGGGATATTGTTTCGCTCGCTGGAGAGTTGGTCGAGGCTCCGCGTTCGCATGAGCGTAGCTTCTGTTGCGGTGCTGGCGGCGGGTTGGCGTTTCTTGGCGAAGAGAAGGGCGAGCGCGTGAGTCACGTGCGCGCGGCTGAGCTTGCGGGGACCGGGGCGCAGGTGATCGGCACGGCCTGTCCGTTCTGCAATACGATGTTTCGGGATGCGCTGCCGGCGGTCAGTGATGCTCCGCCGCAGTTGCTCGATATTGCGCAGTTGACGGCGCGAGCCTTGCCTCCGACGGACGTCGGTTCGGCGTTGGCGCAGCCGAAGAGTTGACATGAAGAGGATTTGGGACCAGATTCGAGTGAACCGATGCCAAAAGGAGAATTAGTGCAAGAGAACAGCGCGATTGTTCGAAGTTTTATCGAAGAAACCATCAACCAAGGGCACATCGATTCCGCTTCACGCTTTGTCTGGGACGATGTCGTGGAGCAGGTGCCCTTTCCCGGCCAGGGGCCTGGCATTGAAGGCTTGAAGGATGTACTACGGGGCATGCGTGCTGCGTTTCCTGATATGCACTGGTCCGTCGCAGAGCAGATTGCCGAGGGCGATAAGGTGCTGACCCGGTTCGAGTGGACGGGCACACATCGCGGGGCGTTTCTCGGCGTGCCGGCGACGGGGCGGCCAGTCAAGGTCTGGGGCATGGTGATCGACCGGCTGGTGGATGGAAGGATCAAGGAGACGCGCATCCTTATGGATGCGCTTGGAATGATGATGCAGCTTGGCGTGTTTCCTCCGGGACCAAAAGCGTGATTTCTGAACCACCTCATCCTATGGTGGTTCTTCAATTCTTTGCAGCATGGAGTGTGGCGTACATGAAGATATTGGTGGCGATCAAGCAGGTGCCGGAGCGGGATGCGCAGATTCGTGTGGCCGCGGATGGCAAGTGGATCGACGAGAGCGATTTGAGCTACACGATTAATGAGCCGGACGCCTACGCTCTCGAAGAGGCGTTGCAGTTGAAGGAGAAGAATGGCGGCGAGGTGGTTGTCGTATCGGCCGGACCGGAGCGTGTGACGAGCACGCTGCGTGAGGCTCTGGCCAAGGGGGCGGACCGCGCGATTCATATCGAGGCCGACGATCTTGGGAGCCGCGATACGCTGGGTGTCGCGCAGATTCTTGCAGACGCGATGAAGGCCGAGGCGCCGGATTTGATCCTGACTGGGTTACAATCTGACGATCTTGGGCTGGGGCAGACGGGCGTAGTGCTGGCGGAGTTGCTGGGGATTCCGCATGCGACGATCATCATGCAGGTAGAGGTGGTGGGCTCGGGGTTGAAGGTGAAGCAGGAGCTGGAGGATGGCTGGTTCCAGCATGTGGAGATGCCGCTGCCTGCGCTGCTGACGATTCAGTCGGGCGGCAATAAGCTGCGCTATGCGACGCTGATGGGGATCAAGAAGGCGAAGACGAAAGAGACGAAGACGGTACAGGCTACGGCTGCGGCGACTGGGCCGGCACTGGTGCTGGACCGCGTGTATCTTCCGGAGAAGCAGAAGAAGACGGAGATGCTAACCGGGACGGCTGCGGAGGTTGCAGCGAAGATCGTCGAGAAGCTGAAGTTTGAAGTGAGGGTGCTATGAACGGTGTTCTGGTTGTGTTGGAGCAGCGTGCGGGCGTTTGGAGTCGCATGAGTTTTGAGGCGCTGGCCGCGGGGCAACAGTTGGCGGCGAAGCTGGGCGTGGACTGCTCGGCTGCGATGATGGGCGAGGGCGTGGCTGCGCTGGCTGCGGAGCTGGGCGGGAAGAAGCTGGCGAAGGTCTTTGCGGTTGAGCACGCGCTGCTGAAGGAGTATACGGCGGATGGGTATGTCGTGGTGCTCGAACAGGTGGTGAAGCAGGCTGATCCGGCGTATGTGGTGCTGCCGCACACGTATCAGGTGCGAGACTTCGCGCCGGCGCTGGCGACACGGTTTGGGTCGGTGCTGGTGAGCGATGTGATCGCCATGCATGACGGACCGGTGTTTGTGCGGCAACTGCTGCAGGGGAAGTTGAACGCGGATTACAAGCAGGCGTCGGCGGGGCCTTGCTTTGTTTCGGTGCAGGCAGGGACGTTTCGCGCAGATGCGGTTGAAGCGGGGACCGCCGCAGTGGAGACGATTGCGCCGAAGCTGGAGGCGGGGCAGATTCGCAACAAGCCTGGAGAGCGGTTCCGCGAGTCGACGCAGACTGTGGATTTGAGCGCAGCGCCGGTGATTGTTTCGGTGGGGCGGGGAATTGGCGAGCAAGAGAATATCGGCATCGTCCAGGAGCTGGCGACGGCGCTGGGTGCGGAACTGGCGGCTTCACGGCCGATCTGCGATAACGGCTGGCTGCCGATGGAGCGGCAGGTGGGGAGTTCGGGACAGACGGTCTCGCCGAAGCTGTATCTGGCGGTAGGCATCTCGGGCGCGATTCAGCACCTGGTCGGGATGAAGGGCTCGAAGGCGGTGATCGCGATCAATAAGGACGAGAATGCGCCGATCTTCGAGGTGGCGGACTATGGCGTGGTGGGAGATCTGTTCGAGGTCGTTCCGGCGCTGACTAAGGCGGTGCTGGCAGCGAAGGGGTAGGGGGAATCTCTTCGCCGTTCGCTCTCGCTTACCCAATCAGGTTCCACGGCATCCATTCTGTTAACGCGTAAATTTCGTGGTGGTTGATCGATTGCGAATTCGACGCGACTATACTGTGGACACCTGTATCTCTGTTTCTCTTGACGAGCCGACGCATAGAACTTCATCCGTAGAAACGACGCCATGGATGCCAAGATCGGCATTCATTAACTGAGCGTCCCAGAGTCGGGCATTGCTGCCGTCTCCTTGAGGACCATTCAGGACGGCGTCCCATTTGCGGAACCGATAGAGGGATCGATGCGTATAGACGGTTGGCGGCGCCAGATAAGGCAGGCCCACTCCGATGGATCGGGTTCTGCAACCAAACATCGCATAATGGGAATGACAGAGATGAACTTCATGGATTTTTTTTCGGTGGATCTTGCGTCTGATGTATTTTGGCTTTCATAAGGATCAGATTTGAAAGACAGGCGTCAGTTTGAGGTTATCGAAAGTCGTCAGATGGATCACCTGCGGGTGTTCCATGACGTTGCGCGTGCGCTGACATCGAGTTTGGAACTGGAAGAGATTCTGGGCGCCATCATGGACAAGATGGCGAAGTTCTTCGGGCCTGAACGGTGGTCGATGCTGATGGTCGACGAGGCTGCGAACGAACTTTACTACGCGATTGCGGTGGGGGAAAACGCGGAGAGCCTGAAGGGACTGCGCGTGCCGCTGGGCGAAGGAGTGGCGGGCTGGGTGGCTGCGACGGGAAATCCACTGATTGTGCCGGACGTGAAGCTGGATCAGCAATGGTCGGCGTTTGCGGCCAGCCATCCCGACCTCAATATCCACTCCATTGCCTGCGTTCCGGTACGGTCCGGGACGAAGACGCTGGGCGTTATTCAGTTACTGAACAGCAAGCTCGATCTGTTGTCGGAGTATTCGATCTCGTTTCTTCGCATTCTGTGCGACTATGCTGCGATTGCAATTCAGAATGCGCGGTCGATGACGCTGATTCAGGAGTTGACGATTACGGATGACGTGACGGGCCTCTTCAACGCCCGGCATCTGTACACGATGCTGGACGATGAGGTGAAACTGGGCAGGGTGTTCAGCCTGTTGTTTGTCGATCTCGATCACTTCAAGTCGGTGAACGACACGCACGGCCACCTGATTGGGAGCCGCTTGCTGGCGGAGGTGGGCGGCCTGATGAAGCGTTGCCTGGGGCCGAATAACGCAGCCTTTCGGTATGGCGGCGACGAATTTGTAGCGCTGCTGCCGGGGATGGGGAAGGCGGCCGCGACTGGTGCCGTCCTCGCGCTGTGCGAAGACCTGCGCTCCGCGCGCTTTCTGGAGGGTGCGGGACTTTCGCTGAGCCTGTCGGGCAGCTTTGGGTTGGCGTCATATCCGGAGGATGGTGATTCGGTGCCGACCATTCTGCGGTCGGCGGACACCATGATGTACGAGGCCAAGACGACACGGGATAATGTGGCGGTCGCGGGTAAGGGGTTGCTGGTAGAGCGGGCACGTTTGACGGCTGTGGGACGAGGATCGCGGCAGGCTGTGTCCGGGTTGTACATCGAGCGAGATCCGATGCCTCGCGCCTGAAGCGTTCGCCTTTCAAAAGCTCGGATTCCAACTTCGAAATGTGCCTTAGTTGGGGCGGCGGCGTTCCAGGGTGACGGGACGCTTTGGTTCCGGCTTGATCGCGTCACGATTCTCCGGAGCAACCGGATGCACGCCGAAGTCCCAGACGCCGAGGTTCACGGACTTATCCGAGATGACTTCCATCAGGGCGTACTCGCCGAAGTCGAGCGGCCGCGTAGGGGTGATCTTCATCCAGTGACCGCCGGGCAACATCTCTGTTGTGGTCTCGACGACATCTTCCTGAAGGTGTCCGCTGCCGAGCAGTCCGATCTGGAAGCTGGCGATCACGCGCACTCCCGTGCGCACATCTGCGCGGACGATGACATAGCGGCTGTCGGGCGAGCCTCCGCCGGGATCAGATTTGATGGCGCTGGCAGCACCGTGCGTGTCCACGGTCAGAGGCGTGCCGCCGCTCGGCGTCGTCGTTTCGTCGCCGATGCGGATGTAGAGAACAGGCGTGTCCACATGGATCTGGACGAGGGAGGTTTCGCCTTTGAGTTCGACGATCTGATGTGCGCTGGACAGAGGGTTGATCGCGGCGCGAAGGATGTTGTGAGCCGTGTTGCGGTTCAGGTCGCTATCCGTCTGGGCCAGGGGAACCAGTTCCGGAGTGCCGCGGAAGGTATCGAGAATGAGCGTGCTGTCTTCTTCCGGAAGGCGCAGATCTTTGGCCACCTCCGGGGTCAGTGCGGCGCGGTCTGCCTCTTCCTTGAGCAGTTCAGGGTCGATCGGTGGAGGCTGTCTTTGAACGCCATTGGCGTCGGTGATGGGCGCGGCGTGCTCCTGCTCCCATCGATGGGTCGCGTCAAAGTCCACGAGCGCGACCGGAACCTCTTCTTCCGCTCCACCGCGCTCGGCGCTGATGTAGCGCACCATCTTGCCGACGACGCGATAGCTCATCACGATCTGATAGCTGCCGTCCTTGAGGATGAGCCGCGTACGATGCGGCGTTGTGTCGGTTGCGGAAGAGGGTGTTTGCTGGGCTGCAGCTACACGGACCATCGGGCCGCAGAGCCAGAGGCCGGACGCGAGCAGAACAGCAGTGGTTGACATCCAACGTTTTGTCGATAGGGCAGGCATCTTCATCGTGCAATCCCATCAGTTTAGACGCAGAACGTCCTCCTCTTGCTGGCAGCGATGTCCTCACGCGGAATATAAATGGGCTGCGAGACTTCAACGAAAGCGCCGAAATCCGTTACGGACCTCTTTGCGCTCCGTGCGCACCACGTACTAAACTTCAGGGAAGGAAGAGTGGCCGAGTGGTTGATGGCTCCAGTCTTGAAAACTGGCGTACCTGAAAGGGTATCGGGGGTTCGAATCCCTCCTCTTCCGCCATATTATTTATTATCAATAGCTTGCGAGATGGTAGGGCGATGAATGTGGCGTTCCGCGGCAGTTTAGCGAAATCAATTTTGGAAATGCCACTAGAGAAAAAGCCTTAGGTTTGTGAGAGCGTGACCACTCTCCTCCCTTCTCCGACCTTGATATTTTTCTCCAAAGGGTAACTCCGGTTCTAGCCGCCGAAACCCACGCTTGGAGCCAACGCATCAACCAAGACCAAGCCACCATCGACTGGAAATTCACGCAAGAAAGCAAGACTGAAACTAAACTACGCAATCAAGCGGTCGTGACGCTAGTTCAATAAAATAGATTCCAAAGAGAACGAAGAGTGGTGGCACCACGCTCCACCACTCTATCCGTAAACCGGAATCAGAAGTAAAGTTTCGCGGCGAGTTCCACTTGACGTGAGGCGTTTCGAGTCGCTGTGATCTGCCCGGTTGAAGTTGAATTGATATTAGTAGAAGGAGCTGCGAACGTCGTGTGGTTGAAGATATTGAAAAACGACCCTCGGAACTCGAGAGATCGCGTGTCAGTGAAGTGGAATGACTTGAGAAGCGATAGGTCGAACTGTACCAACCCGTCTGCTCTGAGAGTGTTGACGCCTCCATTTCCATAGGTGTAAAGGGCAGGAATTGCAAAGGCATTCGTCCCCGCACCGCAGGAGATGTTCTTGGAATCAAAGAACCAGCAGTTGGGCTTGCGCACCAGAACCGGAGTCCCAATTACATTAGGCCGCTGGCCGGAGACGCCAGTATTCGCCTGATCACCGCTGATGGTTGGATTGAACGGAAGCCCGGACTGTAGCGTACTAATTCCCGACAGCCTCCAGTTGGAGACAGCTCCGTTTGCCAAGCGAGGAAGGTGCGCGAGAAAGGCCTTTCCTCGTCCGAACGGAAGCTCGTCGAACATGCTGGCTACGAAGTTATGCGTAATATCGTAACTGCAAGGGCCATAGTCTCGAAGCGCCGGATTTAGTCTCCGAGTACCATTGTTCGACAGGCATTTACTATAGGTATAGGCGACCAACACAGTAGCTCCAGCGAGAGAACGCGTTTCGAGCTTGGTCTGTAACGAGTTGTAGTTTGCGCTACTGGCGAAACGTGCGTAAGTAATAGGGCCCCATTGCTTTAGAGGGCGGCGAGCTTGGATAGGGCCGGGAGCAGGATCCGGATCGTTGTTTGACCACGACTGCTCCATGTGCGTCGTCTTGTTCCCCACGTAGGAGACATCGAGCGAAACTTTTGATCCAAATTGATGCTGAACCGCAAGGTTGTACTCTTCGACGTAGGTGCTCTTTACGTGTAAATCCATCGTGCTCAGGCTTGGGGTCGAGCAAGAGTTCGCTACAAATCCGAACGCGCAAGGCGCGCCCGGATTTGGATTGGCGCTAGCGATTGGCTGGCTCTGATAAAAGTCGCCGAAGGTAAGAATCGGAGTTGGCTTGGTGTTGTTCACAGCCTGCGAAGCAATGAACGGGATCGAGCCCTGTGTGTTGTTGATGGCATTGTCATCGGGGAAGACAAAGAAGATGCCAAATGCTCCACGGAACACAGTATTTCCCGTTCCTGGGCTATATGCAAAGCCGAGTCGGGGAGCAATGTCATGCGTACTCGTTGAACGAATCGTCGTGGGCAGATGTAGGTCGTCGGTAAGCGCAATACGGTCAGAGAACAGCGGATACAGTATTGGCGTTTGCGGCTGTGCGTCGATCGAAAAGTTTGAAGGAATTACGAGCTTACCTGTGGTCGGATCAAAACCAGTACCCTGCCCCTTGATCGAATTGTAAAACGGGTTGATCTCCCAACGAATGCCCATATTAATAGTGAGGTTCGACTTCGCGCGATAGTCATCCTGCACATAGAATGATTGGAAGTTTCCTGCATTACCCCACAAATTTCGGAAGTAGCTACGCGAAGAACTCAGTGGATAGCCAAGCATGAAATCTGCAAAATTGTCTCCCGAATAGTCACCGTTGAAAGTGAAGATGCCAACCGAAGTTGTTCCCGCAACATAGGTCTCTGTATTGTGGAAGTTTTCATAGCCGACGCTGATATCGTGTTTACCGCTCGAGTAATTTATATGATCTACATACTGCACCGACCGAATCTTGTTGTGCTTCGGATATTGGTTACCTCCCTGACCGTTATAGGCTGAATAATTTGAGATAGTTATGGTAGGAAAGCCTTTGACTGCATCCGGGGCGAGATCCTGAAATCCCTGGATGCCAGCTGCCGCATTGATATTTTGGCCCTGGAGAGAGCTGGTGAAGAGAAAATTGCTCCGGTAATAGGAAACCTGGGCCTCGTTGAGCAACCGCGAATTGAAAATGTGGGTTTCGCGGATGAGTGCATCTTGGCCACGGCTCCGCAGCGGGAAGCTTCCCATCGCAGGATAACCGTTCGGGTCCGTCTCACGATTGTTCGCGATTGAATAGCGGCCCATGAGCCGGTCGTTGGAGGCCAGCTGGTGATCGATACGGATGTCCCCTTGGCCAAGCTGCTGCTTGAGAGTATTGGTAAGTACGGCATGCGAGGTGGTGCCACGCACCTGGTTGGCATGTGGCATGTACTGTAGCAGATATTGCGCCTGCGGTGAGATCAGATTTGCGGGGATGATGTTTGGAACGCCGTTGCTGCTGACTTGTGCACCCGTCAACGGATTTTTGATCACCGGCAGACCTGCAGCAGTGAAGTCGCCAGCGCGCATAGCATCGCTCGGTACTATTTGGTCGAAGTTCTCTGCGGTAGTGAACAGCGTCGTCTGCATATCGAGGAAGAAAAACGTTTTGTTTTTCCAAATCGGGCCGCCGATGGCGAATCCGAATTGATTCCGATGGAGTGGCTCATCGCGTCTGTTCGACCCAGGGGCAGGAGTGTAGAAATAGTTCTTCGCATCGAAGGCATTGTTGCGGAGGAATTCATATAACGTGCCGTGAAACTCATTTGTCCCATTTTTCAATGTAGCGTTGACGATTGTAGGACTGTGGCCATAATTAGCGCCCATATTCCCGGACTGTACCTTGAACTCCTGAAGTGCATCCACATTCGGCTGAATGATCGTCCCACCAAGTTGGAACTCTGTAATATTTGCGCCGTCCAGATACCACCCTGTGGTCGAAGGAGGAAGACCGTTGACGTTCACATTCACGACGCTGGCACGAATGGACGCGCCACCTGGTTGGGTGCCTTGACCACCGGGGATGTAGCTCACTCCCGGCGTGAGCTGTGTCAGTTGCCAGAAGTTGCGGCCGTTCAAAGGCATGTTCTGGACGGTCTGCGTATTGATGACCTGACCAACTGACGAGGACGCCAGATTCAGCAACGGAACATCGCTCGCGATAACTGTTATCTTGTCCGTTACCGCGCCGGCATGGAGTACCGCATTGACCATTGCCCGCTGCGCAACCTGGAGTTCGATATCGCCGATCTGGAGAGGTGCGAAACCCTGCCGTGTGACGGCCATAGAGTAGTGGCCAACCTGAAGGTTAGAGATCGTAAATATCCCGCTGGAACCGCTTTTGACCGTGCGTTCTTCCCCAGTGCCCAGGTTCCTCGTTATTACGGTTGCGCCAGGAACAACAGCGCCCGAGTCGTCTGATACTGTTCCGACAATGGCGCCGGCAGTGGACTGTGCATATGCGGTGTGCGGTTCCGCAAAGGCAAGTAGCAGGAGTAGAAATGCTAAGAAAGTTCCCGTTTGCAAAGTACGCATCTGATGTGCTCCGTTCTTGGTCAAGTTCTTGGTCCTCTTCTGGGGAGAACGTCTGCTTGCAACAGCAAGTCCGACCAGAAGCTAGCAATGTTTAATGCCAGCTTCTCGATCAAAATTGCCACTATCACATCTCAATAAAGCACCGAGGTCAAACTCAAACGCCTAATTTTAGGAAGCGTTTCCGAGCATATCCCACCTATCGCAAAACTGTCAACAAATTGGAATGCCTGACACTCTTTGATCGTCCCCGGTGTTTCTTCCGCCAATTGGATTGTCAGTCTTCGACCAGAACGTGACCTGAAAAGTGGAGGGATCTGGATGAAGAAATAAGCGATTTTCTGTGAACAAATATCCTGTGGCGGAGTTGATCTGGAAGGTTGAGATCGGCAGGCGTTTTATCTTTCGAAAGGCGAAGTGCGCAGGCCTGGAGGTAGATCAGGCCCATCAGATGGCGCAGTTGTAGGAAGAGAGGCTGCGGCTGAAGCGTCTGAAGGCCGACCTGACACTGACAAGAGCACGGACTAAGTTTGCGAATGCGTATCAGCGAGATCGCTCAGGCAAGAGTGCGCCATGCGTATCGCAAGATTCGCATGCTATTGAACCGCGAAGGCTGTGAGGTGGGCAAGTACTAGGTGTGGAGCATGGGCTTCGTGGCGGACCAGTTGCAGGATGGGAATCGGTTGCGCTCGTTCCTTCCGGCTCTGGACTTAAAGCGACTACCGTACGGTCAATCAACAAAAATGAATCTACACGAATGTCCTTGGAAGACCCGCTGTAAGGCGGCACGGGTAAATTGACAGAAGAAGTAAGAGTGATATAAACATAGATTCGGAAACGGTTCCAATATGATGTCACTCAATCCCTCCCAGAAAGAGCTATATGCCGCTGACAACCACTCCTCTCAAGTCTGATAAACCTTTTCACTGCATGACCGCACTTATTACCGGTGCAAGTAGCGGCATTGGCGCAGCTACCGCCCTAGCTCTCGCGCAGCATGGCGCTTACGTTATCGTGCATTTCAACTCGCGGCAGACTGAAGCGGAGTCCATATTGAGTGAGATTCGCGCGGGCGGCGGGGACGGCGAAATTGTACAGGCCGATCTTGGGACAGATGACGGCTGGCGTGCGCTCGCAGCATTCGCCAGAGATCGCCCGATTGACATACTAGTAAACAATGCTGGCTCTCTCGTAGCGCGCACGCGCGTTCTCGATTTCACGGAGGATCTCTGGGACCGGGTGCTGACGCTCAACCTCACGAGTGCCTTCTTTCTTGCGCAGGCAGTTCTTCGTGGCATGGCGGAACGAAAGCGCGGATACATCGTGAATATCTCGTCAGTCGCTGCGCGGTTCGGTGGTGGCCTCGGCTCGCTGGCGTACTCTTCCGCAAAAGCTGCTATCTCCACTATGACAAAGGGGCTGACGAAAGAGTTTGCGCCGCAGGGAATTCGTGTCAATTGCGTCTCCCCAGGCACAATCGACACTGGGTATCATAGAGCTTTTTCTTCGGCTGAAGGGCTTGATAGCGTAAGAGCCGCCACGCCAGTCGGGAGGCTCGGTACTCCCGAAGAGATTGCTGATGCGGTCGTCTTCCTCTGCAGCGACCAGGCCAGCTTCATTCACGGCCAAGTGATAGAGATCAACGGCGGGTTCCTGATGGCTTAAGCGGTGACCGGTAGATACAAGAAAGTCCTACGTTGATATGAGCTGTTACGAAACGAAGGTCTAGGAACTTGTTGAAAAAGGCACCTGATAGTCACTTGCAGAAAAACACGTAGTGCCAGAATGCCCCAGGAACGATTTGCAGTAGTCCGGCGACCCCACAGCATCCTCAAATCTGTACCCTAAGCGAGTGTTGCAGTAGTTTTTCAACGAGCTCCTAGATGGGATGGATGAGAAATGCTTTCGCGGATGCGAGCGCATTTCTCTCTATGGACTATATCGATGATGAAGCACAAAGTCAGTGAACGCCGGAAGGAGTGAAGCCGCTTGCGGTTCACATCCGGTCTCGGGATGTCCGAGAAATGCTGTTCGGCTGATCGATTCTCAAGGAGTGGGCGAACACTCGTGAAGGTTATTCCTCTGCCGGCATCATCTGGATCTCTGGTATGGTCGCCCTGCTAGGCAACTTCGCGATATAAAGGATCATTTCCGCGACGTCCTGAGGGTGCAGCGCCTTGGCGAGGACCTCAGGAGCGAGCTTTTTCGCCCTCTTTTCCACTAACTCTGTGTTCGTGAGACCGGGACATATCACGCAGGTTCGAATTCCGTTCTGTCTCTCTTCTAGCCGGATTGCATGTGCAAGGCCAAGCATTCCCCGCTTGGATGCCTGATAAGCCGCACCGGAAAGGTCTGCCAATACCCCAGCGATCGAAGATACGTATATTAAATGCCCGGAATGTGCGGAGCGCATGGATGGCAGAACTGCGTGCGAGACGTAGAAAGCTCCATTCAAATTTGTGTCGAGGATTGAGTTCCACACATCCGGCTGCAGGCGCTCCATCGTACGTTCCGGGGTGTTTGTTCCGCATGCGTAAATGACAATGTCGATCCTTCCGAATCGCGCAAGGGTTTCGTGCGTGAGTTGTTGTACGTCCTGGAGCCTACAGGCATCAGTTTGCCTGATGGTGATATCCAATTGCTCTGTGGCCAACTCATCTTTAAGGCTTTGTAGACGGTCATAACGGCGGGCTGCTGCGACGACCCTTGCACCGTCGCGCGCAAAGAACGCAGTCGCTAATCGGCCTATCCCGCTCGAAGCCCCGACTATCAAAACTACCTGATCCTGGATGGAGACCGTCATGTTGATACCCATTTGATTGCTGAAGTTTCGCGGATCCACAAGCGATTTGTGGTAACTTGGTTTGCTCTGTCCGGGCTAGCTTGACATTGCTGAAATTGACCTTCACTCTTAGATTGGAATAATTTCGGGAGCGTTTCCAAGTATCAAATGGATTCTTGGGATTGTCAATGCGCCACGTTTTTTAGAATGGTTACTTATGTCCGCTTGATAGAGTGCCAACTAGCGCCGCCCAGACTAGCATAATGAGTCGCTAAATATTTGCAGAAGGATTTAACTTTCTCAATCATGAAACCTACTTTATCTAAGACAAAGCTACCCACTCTTCACGACGTTGCAGTTACTGCCGGAGTCACCAATGCTACTGCATCGCGCTCTCTGACGGGCGCGTATGGGGTCCATCCAGACACGCGCAAGCGGGTTACCGAGGCCGCCATCAAGCTCAACTACAAGGCGAACCGATTTGCACGTGGACTGGTTACGGGACGCTCCGACGTTATTGGCCTGATTGTCAGCGATATACGCAATTCCTACTTTGCCGAGGTAGCGCGCGGCGTAGAAGACGCTGCATATTCCGCCGGACTCGATGTCCTACTTTGCAATAGCGATCTCAATTCCACCAGGCAGATGCGCTATATCAATTCATTAATGGGGAAGCGGGTGGAAGGCATCATTATGAACTCGGTTGCAAACCTTTCGCGCGAGGACCAAACGTATATTGCCAACAGCCGAGTACCCGTCGTGCTAATCAACCACCCTGACAGATCAACGTTATTCTCCACTGTGTGTGCTGACAATGAGCGTGGTGGTGAGTTGGCCGCGGAGTGCCTCCTCGCGCATGGACATCGCCGCGTTATCCATCTGACCGGGCCAGAAAAGCACGCTAATTTCTCCAGGAGGGCCCGTGGCTTTGTCCGCGCGGTGCGCCTCTTCGGCCAATCTGCCGAAGCTTCGGTCGTGCATGGCACACATACCCTCGCCGGAGGATATGATATGGCGAAAACACTCTTCCGTCATCTTGGAAGCATCACGGGTATATCAACTGCGAGCGACACGGTTGCCTTCGGCGTTATTAAGGCTGCGATGGAGATAGGCCTCAGGATTCCAGAGGATGTTTCCATTATCGGCTTCGACGACGTTGAGCTCGCAGCCTTGGTGCATCCATCTCTCACAACCATTCGACAACCGAAATACGAGATAGGGTCTGCTGCAATCGACATTCTTCTGCGTCTTTCATCGGGCAAAGATCGAACCCCTGAGCACCGCGTACTTGGCGTCGAGTTGATCGAGCGCTCTTCTGTCAAGACTCTACGCACCCGCAATAAATCGTAGGTTACGAGTAGGTGGGACTATCCGTAGGTCTATTCAAGAGGGTCTATTTTCGACCTTGACAGAAAGGATGTTCATGTATGAGGATCATTGTCCGGAAACGATTCCTAAAATTTCTGGAGGTCGGTGCCGCAAATGCGGAATGCCCTAACTTATTGGAGACCGGTTCACCGTGCGTTTTTATCTTTGGAGCAGGCGTCTCATAACTTCTCGATCAGCAAACGCTCATCTGCATGAGCTAGTTGAAGAGCTTCCAATGAGAAAGGTTCTTGCGATCGTTGCGTATGTGGATCGGGCGGTCATCATTGCGATGTCTTCTATTTCACGACAGGACGTAATGAAGAAGGCTTCAACAATTCGGCAAGCAGTCGGATTTTGAGCAATGCCGTCGAATACCACCGACCTGCGGCTCGAAAATCCTTATTACATAAAGCCCTCTAAGTGAGGAACATGAAATTGGAGTGAGAATGGCTTCCGGAAAAGTCTGCGCACCCTACAAATTGCTTCTAGTAGTCTCGCTTGGGGTTCTCTTCCTCCCCCAAGTTTTGATCTGCCAGGGTCCGCGTGCTTTGGAGGCATCCATCGTTCGGGATGGGAAAGTGATATACACAAACAACTGCTCCGGCTGCCATGGATCGGATGGATCGGGGACGGGGCATGCTCCCAAGCTCGCAGGCAACCAAGACTTGATCGGACGTCCCCTCGGTAGGCTGCGTAATACGATTGCTGCTGGATTCCCCGCGTCTGGTATGCCTCCATTCACCAGCTTGCCACCACGGGACCTCGACGCTGTCGCAACATACGTGTACTCGCTCAATTCGCCGGCGGCGGAAGCCGCCATTCCCGGCGATGTATCGGTGGGAGGCCAGTTCTTTTGGGGACAAGGTAAGTGCGGCACTTGTCATATGGTTCACGGTATGGGATCGCCCATCGGTCCAGACCTGTCGGATGTAGGGCGCAGGATAACGGCGAAACAGATACAGGATAAGCTGTTGGCCCCGGATTTACACATCACACCTGGATACGAACTTGCTACTGTCAAGACACGCAACGGCCAGACCCTTCGTGGATTTATGCGGGACAGGTCCAATTATGACGTTCAGTTACAAGACCTCTCCGGTTCATTTCATTTCCTCCAGGCAGATGAGATAGCTTCGCTTACCGAAGAAAAGCGATCGCTGATGAAGCCCTTGACCGCCACGGCGGAGGAGTTTCAGAATCTACGGGCCTATCTGAGGCAACTGACGGGCATCGAGCCGGGTGCGTTGAAGGAACCGAACAAACAGGCCGCCGCGGAGGCTCAAAGCGTCGATTTTTCAAAAATTCTCGACCCCAAGCTGGGAGATTGGCCCACCTACAATGGCAATCTGACCGGCAACCGCTACAGCCCTTTGAAGCAGATTGATCCTTCAAATGTGAAGGCGCTCGCTCTCAAATGGATCTTTCCCATGCCCCAGCTTGGCCTGGAGGCAACGCCGCTCGTGGTCGATGGCGTCATGTACTTCTCTGGCCAGAACCAGGCCTATGCACTCGATGCCCTTACTGGACGGCAGATATGGAAATACTTTCGTCCACCCACACCAGGACTTGTAGGCGATGCATCTGTCGGAACCAACCGCGGCGTGGCTTTGCTTGGAGACAAGGTCTTCGTGGTAACAGATAACGCTCACCTTCTTGCGTTGAATCGGGTGACGGGCAGGGTGGTCTGGGAAGTTGTGATGCCCGAGCAACGTGAGCACTACGGATCAACCGTGGCTCCATTGATAATCAAGAACACCGTCATTGCCGGCGTCTCCGGCGGCGACTGGGGCATGCGCGGCTTCATCGCGTGTTACGACACCGCCACCGGCAAACTGATCTGGAGACACTGGACGCTTCCTGCAAAGGGCGAACCGGGTATTGAAACCTGGGGTAAGAATCCACCACTGCTGAGCGGTGGGGCTACCTGGTTGACTGGATCGTATGATCGCGAGACCGATACGCTCTACTGGCCGACGGGAAATCCCTATCCGGATCGTGACGATGTTGATCGTCCAGGTGACAACCTATATACCGACTGCATCCTGGCGTTGGATCCACAAACAGGTGCGCTCAAATGGTATTACCAATTCACTCCTCATGATACGGCGGATCGTGACGCCCAGGAGCCCCCGGTCCTGAT
>Ga0070663_100000921_pt1 | contig 15954 bp, 12 predicted proteins | sample KBSC63metaG_FD_65646 | JGI IMG/M metagenome (GOLD analysis project Ga0070663, IMG submission 65646) | Corn rhizosphere microbial communities from Kellogg Biological Station, Michigan, USA - KBS C6-3 metaG | ecosystem: Host-associated > Plants > Roots > Rhizosphere > Soil ...
GTGCTGAGCAACGACCAGCTGGCGCTCGCCACCTATCGACTGGGTGAAGCCTTGCGGCTGGCGGGCGAGCTGATCCCGGCACTGGTGCACCTGCAAGAAGCAACCGAGCTCGCCCCCGACTCGCCGCACCCGCTGGTGGCGCTGGCGCAGATCCAGGAAGCCCTGCGCGATTACCAGAAGCTCGCCATCACCAAGCGCAAGATGATCGATCTGCTCGAGCCGGAGCAGCGCGCCGACGCCTACGCCGAGCTGGCCGAGCTGGAGCTGGAGAAGCTCGCCGATCCCAAGGCGGCGCGGGCGAGCTTCGAGGCCGCGCTCCAGCAGCGCCCCGATGACCGGCGGGTGCTGATCCGGCTGATGCAGATCCACAGTCAATCAGAGGACTGGGGGGAGCTGGTCGAGGTCGTGACCAAGCTGGCGAGCTTCGTCGACGAGCCGGCCCAGCGTGCCAAGTATCTGATGACGGCGGCGATGGTGAGCTCGCGCCAGCTGGGGCGGCGCGACCAGGCGGTGCAGTACTACCGTCAGGTGCTCGAGCTGGACCCGGGCAACGCCAAGGCTCTCGGGGAGTACGTGGTGCTGCAAGTCGAGCAGGGCGAGAGCGCCGCTGCCGAGCGGGCTCTGCTCACTCGCCTCGACATGGCGCGGGCCAAGAGCGAGAGCGCCACGCAGCTGGAGATGCTCGACGCGCTGTTCACGCTGTACCAGGGCCTGCCTGGTAAGCTGGAGGCGGCGGTGGAGACGGCGGAAGCGGCGGCTCAGCTGGAGCCGCAGAACCCGCTGCACAAAGTGCGGCTCAAGGAGCTGTACGAGCGCGACGCCGCCAAGTACCTCTCAAAGGCCGTGGCCTTGCACATCGCGACGCTTCGGCAGCGTCCGGACGACGAGGACGCCTACCGGCGGCTGCGCAAGCTCTACACCGACGCGCGCCGCGCGGACGCCGCCTGGTGCCTGTGTCAAGTACTGGACCTGTTGAAGCTAGCGCAGCCGGAAGAGTCGCGCTTCTTCCAGCGCGCTCACAGCGATCAACCGGCGCCGGCGCAGATCACGCTCGACGATTCGGACTGGACCAACTATCTGATCCACCCGAGCGTCGACCCACGCCTCACGCAGATCTTCGCGCTGATGGAGCCGGTCGTGGTAGCGGTGCGCGGCCAGAGCTTGGCGAGCCTGGGCTACGATCCGCACATGGCGGTGGATCTGAGCCAGCACCCCTACACGCTCGGCGGCATGCTGTTCTTCGCCGCTGGCGTGATGGCCATGCCCCTGCCACCGACGTTCGAGAATCACCACGAGCCCGGCGGGCTGCTCTACTTGAACAGTAATCCGCCCAGCATCGTCATGGGCTTGAGCGCGCTGCAGCAGCTACCCCTGCAGACGGCGGCCTTCATCGCTGCCCGGCAGCTAGCCAACTACCGGCCGGGTTTCCTGCTGCGGCACGTCCTGGCATCCATTCCCGTGCTCAAGGCCTGGCTGTTTGCGGCGTTCCGCATCTGCTCGCCGCACTTCCCGGTGGGCCAGGAGCTGGAAGGACCCGTGCTGGAGGCCAAGGCGGCGCTGGAGCGCTACCTGGCGCCGCTCAGCCGCGATCGCTTGGTGGAGCTGGTCTCCCGCCTGCTGCAGAGCGGAGCGGCGATCGACCTGAAGGAGTGGGTCACCGGCGTCGACTTCACTGCCGACCGGGTGGGTCTACTGCTCGCCAACGATCTGAAGTCGGTGACCGACATCATCAAGACGGTCGAAGACCCGCACGCTCCACCGCGCGAACGCCGGCTGCAGGAGCTGATCTTGTTCGCGATCGACGAGGGCTTCTTCGCGCTGCGCAGCCGTCTGGGAGTAGCCCTCGAGTCGTCGAACTGAGTCGCGGAGCCCTTCACTCCTCGCTGAGCTCTTCGTCCTCGGCCTCGCCCTCGGCGGCCTTCCCTCGCTTGCCGCGCGAGCGCTTGCGGGTGCCGGTGCCGTACAAGCTGCCGCTGTTGGTCGAGCCCTTCTTGCCTCCAGCCAGCGGCTTGGGTTTCAAGCGATTGAAGGCGCCGTACAGGCGAGCCGAGTAGGAACCGTCTTCGTTCTTGGTGAGCAACGTGCTCGTCGCCGTGTCAAACAGGCCCGGGATCTTCGAGTTGGGCTCCCCGAACAGCGTCTTCGTCAGCTCGGTTTGGCTCTTGTACTTCTCGCTGAAGCTGAACTTCAGCTCCAGCTCGGCCAGGCTGCCCTCCAGGCGCTTGCGCAGGCGCAGCCCACCCGTGAGCGAGAGATCGACATCCCGCCCCTGCGCGACGCACTCATCCAGCTTCAAGCGCCCGCCGGTGATGCCGGCCTTCAGCGTGAGCGCGCCCACGTGCAACTCGGGAAGCGCGATCATGCCCTGGATCTTCGCCTTGCCATCGCCGATCACCAGGTCTTCGGCGGCCAGGTCCACGGTGCCTTCGGCCTTGAGCAGGTTGTTCTCCGGCAGATCGACCGCAATGTGGCCGCTCAAGCGCCCGGACAACGGTAGACCGATCGCCGCGGCCAGCTGTGGGATCGCGCCCGGATTGACGCCATCGAGCTGCAGCTCCATGCGCCGCGCCGCGCTGGAGTCCTTGGCCCAGCCCGAGATCTCTCCGCCGAGAGCTTTTGCCCCGAACGAAGCGGCGCGCGCCCCGGTGAGCAGCGCGATCGGCGACAGGCTGACGTAGATCTGGCTGGCTTCCAGCACCTGCGGGGGCGGCGGCTTGACCTCCGCGGAGGCATCCACCGTCGTCGCCTCGGCGGCAGGCTTCGGCTCGCTGGAGCCAACAGTCAACCGGACGCCGTGCGCCACGACGCCGGGGAAACGCCATGACCACGACAACGAGTCGATCTCGAGCCGATCGGGATTCGGTGCGGTTTGCGCGGCATTGTAGGTCGAGACCAGGTACTGCCGTAGCCGGTCGTACGGAAAGCTCAGGTACGCAAAGATCACGAACGTGAACAGGTATGCGAGGCCGTAAGCGACCCAGCGCAGCTGCCGCAGCTCGAATTTCGGCAACTTCACTTCAAGTCCTCCTCGAGCTCATCGTCCTTTGCCTCTTCCGCCTTGTTGCTGGCCTCGGCTTTGGCCTTGGCGGCTGGCGCTTCCTTCGGCGCAATCCGGTGGAATGCGGAGACCGTCATTTGCACGTCATACGAGTCCGACTCGCCTCCGCGCTTGCGGATATTCAGCTTGCTGATGCTGATCGGTTCGGGCCCACCCGAGACACGCTCCATGAACTTGACCAGAGGCAGCAGGCCAACCTTGCGCAGCGAGATCGACGTGAAACGCTCCTCGAACTTCTTGCCGTGCGCGACGGGGGAAGGATCCTTGCTCTCCGGAATGGCGATGCCGCTGGCTTGCGCCGCCTTGTCGAGGTAGCCGGCGAGCGCCGGCACGGGCGTCTCATAGCGCACGAGCAGCGCATCCCGTTCAGCTTGACGCTCGCGTACCCCCTCTCCCTCGGCCTCCACGCGCGCGATCGCTTCCACCAGTTCGCTGTGTGTCGCTTCCGCGTCGCTGAGCAGGGCGGATACGCCGAATGGAATGGTGGCCAGGATCAGTACACCGAACACTCCGCCCAGCACCATGAGCAGGCGCCTCTCGCGCGGCGCGAGCGCGTCCAGACGATCTCGAAGCGTCACGGCTCTTTCGCTCCCTTGGCCGCCTTGGCGGCTGCCTTCTTGTCCGCTGCGCAGTCGATGTCGAAGGCCATCGAATACTTCTGGCGCTTGCTGTTCACGACTTGAGAGATCTTCGAGATCTTGACGTCCTTGAAACAGTGGAACTTGCCCAGCGAGGCGGAAATCTTCTCGGCCTCGTCCGTGGCGCTGACGACTCCCTGGATCTTGACCTTGTCGCCCGCCATGTCGAACTCGTCGATGTCGTGCACGATATCAGCGTCGATCGCCTTCGAGACTTCGTTCAGCACGTCCAGCGCATCGATCTCTGGCTGCGGATCCTTTTCACGTTGCGACAGGCTCTTGTCGAGCAGCTCAGTCAACTCCGCGGGGCTCGCCACGGCCTGGCCGAGAGCCTGCATCGAGAGGGACGAGAGCGATTGCTGGAGCGCCGCATTCTCTGCGTGCAGCGACTTGCTCTTGGCCCAGACCGAGAAGATGAAGCTGACCACGATCACGCCCGCCAGCGACGCCAGCAGGGGCCAGCGCGTCTTCAGGAATTCGTAGCTGTGCTGGTAAGCCAGCTCCCCTTTGCGCAGATTCAGATCGCGGGTGCCGCCCGTCAGGCTCAAAGCCAGCCCGATGGCCTTCTCGAACCCGACCAGCGCAGCGGCTTCCCCCGCGGGCAGCCCCTCGAAGCGCATCTGCGGCAAGGGCGACACGGCCACGCCCAGCGCCTCCGAAAGCACCGGTGCGGCTCCCTCGATGGCGGGACCGGCGCCGGCCAGAAACAGCCGCAGGAACGGCTCGCTGCTTCGCTGCAGCCATGCCGCTTGCGACTGGCGCAGCGCCGAGATCATGGCATGGCCACCGCCGTCCGCTCCGATCGAGAGCGTGCGCGCGAAGACCGGATAGCCATCGCGCAGGACCACGAAGTCGGAACTGCCCAGGCCCACGTCGAGCACGGCGACCACGCCTGACGCCTGCAGCTCGGGCACGACCTGGGCCAGGTTCGCGAGCGCGAGCGGCCCCGCCGCGATGCGCTCCGGCTCGACGCCGAGCGCGCGCTGGATCAGATCGATGCGCTGCTTGACCACCGACACGCGCGTGGCGACGGCCAGTACGCGCAGCCCGTCTTGCCCGGGGCGGCGCCCCAGCGAGCGGTAGTCGAAGCACAGCTCCTCGATGTCCACGGGAACCTGCGCCTCGATCTCGAAGGGAACGACGTCGCTGAGTTGCTTGGCGGCGGTCGCCGGCAGCTCGATGTCGCGGATGAACAGCTGGTCACCGCTCACGCTCGTCGCCAGGTGCTCCCCCTGTTGCACGAGCGGCAACGCGACGACCTGCAGCGCCTCCTCCAGAGCGCGAGGGTTCTCCAGCGGCGCCTCGCGGCAGCCGAGCAGCTCCAGCTTGCGATAGCGCGTCTGCAGAAGGGCCACCCGCACGTGCGTGGCGCGAATATCGATTCCGACTAGCCTTGCCATGTTCGTTTCGCAGCCACCGCTTCAGTTGACCCGGTAATACACTACTCTGCCCGCGGTGCTCGGCACCAGGGCGCCCTGAATTCCGCTCTCGTCCGTGTTCGCGTTTGAATCTGGTGTCGCCGTCGCGCCTGGGCTGGAGGGGTTGGGGCCTCCGCCGGCCGAGGTTACCTGGTTCACTAGATCCTCCACGCTCGGCGCTTTCCGGAAATCGACCACCGCGGTGAGGCGCACATGCGTCTCGCGCCGCGCCTGCCGCACATGGCCCTCGGCGTAGATGCTGAAGACCTTGCTCTCGATCGACAGACCCTTCTCAAACTCCGATTCGGAGAGGAAGTCGATCGGCTCGAGCCCTGCGCTGCCCAGCAGCATGGGGCCGAACTGGCCCTTCCCTTGCAGCGCTTGGAAGAGCTGCTTGCCGGAGCGGAAGATGGGGATGCCCGCAAACATCCCTTGCAGGAGACTCATGGTCGAGAGCAATGCAGCCGGCTTTGCTCCCGTCGGATCGTTGCACACCGGCGTGCCGGGCTTGGCCTGGGCGCAGATGTAAGAGAGCAACGTGAGAGGATTGGTCGAGTTGATGTTGATCTTGCCTTGCGACCAGACGCTCACCGGGCGCTTGCCCGGGTCCGACGGATCGGGCTCGACGAACGTAGCCCAGAAATCGTCTCCCACGCCGCGCACCATGCGCAGCTCTTCCAGGCTGTCGAACGGCGCATTCTTGCGCTTATACGGGTCGGACAAGTTGCTGTAGTAGGAGTCTTCCGTGCCGCTCGCCTGGTTCTGCGCCGTCGCCTCGCAGTTGGCGGTATCTTGATTAGGGTCGACCCAGTCGATGATGGCGGCGCAGGTGTCGAGCCGGGTCGAGTATTCGCCGGTTTCGCTGCGCCGATCGAACAGCGGATCATATTGCGGGCCGCCGATCAAACCCATCAGCTGCCGGGCGACGTTCAAGGCGCCGAAGGTGGATCGCGCAGCGGTGTTGAGGCTGATCTTCGAGTCCTCATCGACAATCCGGATCTCGAACCCCGCGCCATCCATCCCCAGGTCGGCGCCGCCCGAGATGTCGGTGCTGGTCAGGGCGCGAAACTGGGCCGCGCCCTCCGCGTCGTTGAACGCGCCCAGGATCTGCGGGGCGAACTCCCAGATCGGGATCTGCGGCGGCTTGCTGTTGCCGCCGCCGAGCAGCGAGAGGATCATGCCCGCCGCCTGCCGCACCGTCGGCTCGGACGCGATCAGCAGGCGCGAAAGGTTGATCGCGCTCTTGGCCGCGTACTCTGCCTTGAGCGCGTCGCGATCGGAGAGCGCGCTCGCGAACTCCGTGGACATCTCGTCCTGCGTTTCAGCGAGCATCACGGCCAGCATCACCAGCGAGCCCAGCACCATGATCAGCGCCGCCCCGCGCTCGCGCCCACGCAGCCTTCTTCGCAACCTGCTCGGGGCTCCGGGTGTCCCCGTCGAACTGCGCGCCGCCATCACTCGACTCCGAACGTGAGCGGATCCCGCATGGCGAGGACCACCTTGGTGACGAAGCGCAACGGCTGCACGCGCTGTTCGAGGCTTTGTCGCTCCACGCCCTTGAGGAGCAGCGAGACCCGCACCTGTAACGGCAGTCGGTTCTTCTGCGTGAGCGCCTGCGTCGAATCCCACTTGTCAGTCCACTGCGCGTTGGCTGCATCCAGGTAGCTCAGCTCGAACGCTTCCAGATTGGTGGCCAGGACCTCAACCTTGCCGCCGTGCTCGGGCTCGGTATCCGGGTGCGCGCTGACGCGACGCGCGAGATCGATCTGCCCCGAGCCGTCTGGGTTCGGCGAGCCAAAATAGGAGATTTCTGCCTGATCGGACTCCTTGGAGTCCTTGTCGTAGCGGCGGTAGCAGAAGCAATTGAAGTCGATGCGCGCCGCGGGGCTGTCGTGCGTGCCGACGAAGGCGGTGCGTATGGCGACCAGGTTCTGATCCGGAGGCTGATGCGCGGAGATATAGGCGGAGCTGAGCTCGTTGACGATGCGCTGCAGGGCAGCGCGCCCCTCGTGGTAGCGGTCGCTCATGCGGATCACACCGTCGCGCGTGCGCTCCAGCCCGTCGAAGGCGCCGTACATCAGCATGGATAACATGGCGAGCACGCCGACCGCGATCAGCAGCTCGATCAGCGTAAAACCACGCTGCAGCGCGATGCGCCGACGCGTCATCGGCTTCCCCCTGTACCACCGATCACGCCGCCTGCCCCACCCGATCCGCCCACACCCGACTCATCCACCGCCAACAAGCCGCCCTGCTGTGGATTGGTCAGGTACTGCACCACCGTCAAATCGCGCTCGGTGCTGCCGTCCTTCCAGAGCACCTGCACCGTCACCTTGCGGATGCTCGCTTCGAGCATGCCTTTCAGCTGCGGATACACCATGCTCAGCGCCATGGGGGCCAGGGCACCGGCACCCATCGAGGGGCCTGCACCAGGGTTCATTCCGCCCATCATGCCCATCAAGCCACCGACTGCATCCTGGGTGTTGCCCGCGCCAAAGTCGCTCTTCGTCTTATCGAGCCCCTCGCTGAGCTTCGACAGTGGGTCGGACGAACCTTCACCCTCCCCGGCCGCCCCCATGTCCATGCCGCTACTTGCACCCGCATCTGCGCCGCCGCCCATGGCCAGCTCCGGCAACATCACCGATGCAACCGTCCACTTGCAGCGCATGTCCTTCGCTTCTTCGTCCTCGCAGCAGGGACCCTCTTCGTTGTCCGTCGTCAGCTGATAGCCCTCTTTGAGTAGCTGCACCTCGATCTCGCTCATCTTGCAGCGCGCGAGGCCCACCGCCTGGCTGAGCTGTGCAGCTCGTTTGGCGCTGGAGAACAAGCCGGTCTGCGCGGTCAGGATCACGGTCAAACCGAGCCCCAGGATCGCCACCGCCACCATCACCTCCAGCAACGAAAACGCCGCCGAGCTGCCGGTGATTCCCCTGGGCTGCGGGGTGTTCCCGCAGGGAGAGCGCAAAGGGCGCCTCACTACTCCTCCCTCTCCTGGAAGTCGAGCTCGCGCCGCCCCTCTTCCATTTCGACGCGCCCGCGGATCAGCTTGGCGCGGCCCGTCAGCGCGCTCACCAGGATGGTGAGACCGGTGTCGTCTCCCTGCCTGGCGATCTGAATCGCCGCGCGCTCGGTGCCCCCGCCCGGCCAGAAATACAGATACGCGTGGCCCTCGGTGCGCGGCTCGGTGTCGTGTTCGGTCTGCACCTGGACGAAGCGGATGCCGGTGCCGAGCTCGCGGCCCAGCGCCGCATCGTCCCCGTCGCTGGCGAAGCCGGGTACGGGCATGAATCCCGCGGACGGAGCGCGCGGCCCCTGCACGATCTCGCGCGCGTAGTCGGCCGCTGCCTTTTCCGCCTCCGTCGCCGCCTGCGCGCCGCCCTTGGCGCCCTCGTCTGCGCTGCGCACGCGCAGCATGTGATCCTGTGTCTCCTCCAGTCGGATGCGGCCGCCCTGCAGGTCGAAAACCAAGCGCACCGGATGCCCCATCGAGTTGGCCCGGGTGAGTGCGGTGCGCACGCTGTTCAAGAGCAAGCTGGCCGCAGCGCGCTGCCGCATGCCCCCGAGCGCGCCAGTGCCGCTCATCACCATGCCGGTCAAACCGGCGATCAGCGCTACCACGAGCAGAATCTCGATCAGTGTGACGCCGCGCGCTCGCAGCTTCGCCCGCGCCCGGCGCCGAGCCGAGCCTGCGAAGATCGAGGAGCGCGCCAGTGCCGACAGCTCAGTTCTCCGTCTTGCGAATCGCAGGGACGCGGATGTCGTCCGGGGTGCCCGGCTTGCGGTCGGGACCGTTGGACTGAACGACGATCTCTTCGTCGGCGCAGGAGAATTGCCACTCCTGTCCCCAGGCGTCGACCTGATGGGAGTCGGAGTTGATCTGCTTGTCCGCCACCAGCTGGCCCATGGTCGGGCAGGAGCTCTCGCTGTTCTGCACCTGCCACAATTCGATGGCCTTGCGCAGGTTGCGTGCGTCTTCGGTGGCGGTCGAGATCTCCGCCCTCTTGTACTGTTGCAGCGCGTAGAAACCGACGCTGCCGCCGAGCAGTGCCATGATCGCGACCACGATCAGCACCTCGACGAGGGTTACGCCCGCGCTCGCTCGGCGCGCGCGGGCACGGCGCAGAAGCCGTGCGCACTTCTCGTCCCAATGGTTCATGTTGATGTTTCCTTTCTCGATCATTCGATGCGGTCCAGGCCACCGGCAATGCCATCGGGGCCCGCACTTATCAGCGTGTAAGCCTCCCCGGGCTCGGAACCCGGGCAAATCAAGGTCAGCGGCCGTCCCCAAGCGTCGCGGGGAACGCCGTGAACGTGCGAATAGTCGGACAGCGCCGCGAAGCTCTCCGGGCACTGGCCCTGGTGATCGGCGAGATAGGCGTCCAGCGCCTCGCGAACATCCAGCAGGATCGAACGCGTGCGCCGCACACCGGCCGCGTCTCGCTCGCGCACCACCACCAACACCAGGAGTGCGAGCGCGGCGGCGACCGCGAGCAGCGGCCTCAGCCTGTACAGGCCGAGCCGGCGAAATAAGCCGCCACGCTGCTCCCAGGGGAAGAACGACCGCCGCTCGGTCTTGCGCGCCTCGAATGCCCGGACCACGGCTGCCTCACTGCACCATCTGGTTCATCTGGACGAGCGGCATGATGATCGCCATGGCGATGAACGCCACCATGCCGCCCATCACCACGATGATCAGCGGCTCGAGCAGGCTGGTCAGGGTGGTCACCTTGGTCTCGACGTCCGCCTCATAGGTGCGGCTCACGTTCTGCAGCATCTGCTCCAGCTGGCCGCTGCGCTCGCCGACCGCGATCATGTGGGTCACCATCGGCGGAAAGTAGCCGCTGCGGCGCAGCGGATCCGCGATGCTTTCGCCTTCGCGGATCGAGCTGATCGCATCCTTCACGACGGCTTCCAGCTGGGTGTTGCCGAGCACGCTCTTGACGATGTCCATCGCCGAGAGCAGGGCCACGCCGCTGGCTAGTAGTGTTGATAGTGTGCGCGCAAAACGCGCCACGGCGACCAACAGGTTCAGCCGCCCGAAGATCGGCACGCGCAGCATGAACTTGTCCCAGGCGAGCCGCCCCGCCGGCGTGTTGCGCCAGCGGCGGAAGCCGTAGATGGCTACCCCGAGCGTTCCGAAAATCAACCACCAGTACGCTCTCAGTGAGTCCGAGACGAAGATCAGGAGCGCCGTGTACCAGGGCAGCTCCTGCTGCAAGCTCTCGAACATGCTGGTCACCTTGGGCACCACGCCCACCATCAAGGCTCCGACCAGCGCGGTCGCGATCAGCGTCATCAACACCGGATAGGCCAGCGCCGAGACCAGCTTGCCCTTCAGGCGGGCCTGGCCCTCCATGAAGTCGGCCAAACGCTCCAGCACGGTCTCCAGCGTGCCCGAGGCCTCGCCCGCCGCGACCATGTTGATGTAGAGCGGCGGAAAGACCTTGGGGTGTTGCGCCAGGCAGGTGGCAAACGCCGTACCTTCCTTGAGCGATTCGCCCAGCGCGGTCAGCACCCGCACGAGCGACTCCTTCTCCACCTGATCGACCAACGCGCCGATCGACTCGACCAGCGGCACGCCGGCGCGCACCAACGTCGCGAGCTGCCGCGTCATCACCGCGACGTCCGCGGCGGAGGCCCGCTTCATGAACGCGAACAGCTGAATGTCGCGCTGCGACTTCGCCTTGCGCTCGCTCTCGGGCGTGGCGAGCGTGAGCAGGATACCGTCGCGGCGCAGGAGGCCGCGCAGGGCCTTCGGGCTATCCGCGTCCCGGTAGCCCTTGACCGTCTTGCCCGAGGAGACCTCGATGCCCTTGTATTCGAAGACGGCCATCAGCGCGCCTCCGCCGGGCTCACGGGGCGCCCGCGGGGTGCCGGGCGTCCCCGCAAAAACCCGCGGGGCGCGGGGTGTCCCCGCAGAAACTGCTGGGCCTCGGCGGGCATGGCCCAGTCATTGGAAGCCCAGTCACTCATCGAACATGTCGTCCTGAGTGGCGGCCACCACCTCTTCCACGGTGGTGATACCGGCAAGCGCCTTCCGCGCGCCGTCGTCGCGCAGCGTATCCATGCCGCGCGTCTGCGCCACGCGGCGAATGCTCTGCGCGTCCGAGCTCTGCATCACCGCCTCGCCCACGGCGTCGTCGGCCATCAGCAGCTCGTAGATGCCGAGGCGCCCCGTGAAGCCCTTGCTGTCGCAGATCGCGCAGCCCTTGGGCCGGTACAGACGCGGCATGCCGGCATGCCGCCAGCCCACGGGCTCGTAGGGCGCGATCCCGTCGGTCGTACGCGCCACGTAGGACGGCGCGAGCCGGCGCTCGTCCCGGCGGCGGGTGCGCACCGGATCGATGCCGAGCTGTTCCAGCTCGTAAGGTGTCGCCTCGTACGGCTCCTTGCAGTGCTGGCAGAGCACGCGTACCAGCCGCTGCGCGAGCACTCCCACCACCGTCGAGCGCACGCGAAACGCCTCGATCTCCATCTGGATCAAGCGCGTGAAGGCGCTGGCCGCGTCGTTCGTGTGGATGGTGCTGAGCACCAAGTGACCGGTCATGGAGGCGTGCATGGCGATCTCCGCCGTCTCCTTGTCGCGGATTTCGCCGACCATGATCACATCCGGATCCTGGCGCAAGAAGGCGCGCAGCGCGCTGGCAAAGGTGAGCCCGATCTTGGGCTGCACCGGCACCTGATGGATCCCGGAGATCTCGTACTCGACCGGGTCTTCTGCCGTGAGGATGTTGATGTTGGGGTGGTTGATGCGGTTCACGCAGGCGTAGAGCGTGGTTGTCTTGCCGCTACCCGTGGGGCCCGTGACCAGGATGATGCCGTCGGGCTTGTGGATCAGGCCGTCCATCAGCAAGAAGTCGCGCTGGCTGAAGCCCAGGTCGGGCAGATCCAGCAGCACGCTGGTCTTGTTCAACAGACGCATCACGATCCGCTCGTGATCGCGGCTCGTCGGTACCGTCGACACGCGTACGTCGATCGCGCGGCCCGCGATGCGCAGGGAGATGCGGCCGTCTTGCGGCAGGCGCTTCTCCGCGATGTTCAGGCCCGCCATGATCTTCACGCGCGCGATCACCGAGCTCAAGAACTGCCGTCGAGCCCGTCGCGCCACATACAGCTCGCCGTCGACACGATAGCGGACGAGCACCTCTTTCTCTTCGGGCTCGATGTGAATATCGCTGGCGCGCTCCTTTGCGGCCTGCGCGAACAGGCTGTTCACCCAGCGGATGATCGGAGCGTCGTCGTCCGACTCCAGGATGTCGATCGCGTCCGCGTCCTCGACGTCATCCTTACCCTCCAGATCCCCGGTGGTGTCCTGGCGCTCGTAGACGCGGTTGATGGCCTCGTTCACCACGGCGGGAGCAGCCACGTGCACGAGTAGCCGCTTGCCGAAGGTCGCGCGCACGTCATCGAGCCCCGCAGTGTCCAGCGGATCGCCGCACACCACCGAGACGCAGTCCTCATCCTCCTTCAGCACCAGCAGCCGGTGGGAGCGCGCGTAGCCCAGCGGCAGCCGCATGGCGTCATTCAGCGCGATCGCCTCATCGTCGATCTTCTCCAGATAGCCGTAACCGCACTCGCGCGCGAGCGCGGCGGCCACGGCCGCATCCGTCGCCAGGCGGTTTTGCACCACCAGATCGAACAGCTCGATCGGCTTCTCCCGCTGTTCGGCGTACAGCGGCTCCAGCGCCTCCGGCGTGACCACGCCGTGACGCATCAAGATGTCGCCGAGCGCCCGCTGCTCCTGCATCACTCCACACGCTCCACGGCAGCCGCAGTGGGGGCCGCCGCCATGCTGCGCACGCCCGGGTTGATCACCAGCGGCACGTCTGCCCGGCGCGTCGGAGCGACCGAGTCATTCTCGGAACGCTGCCGGCGCGGGCGCGGCGCGGCGGGAGCCTTGGGCGCGCCCGGAGCTGCGGCGGGTGCCGCACCACCCTTCGGCCCAGGTCCCACATCGACCGGCAGATCGAGCGGCTCGGTGGGCTCATGCGCCTTCGCCTCGCTCGGCTTGCCCTCGAGCTCGAGCCGGTGCCGCTCGGCCATATCCGTGAACGCCTTGCGGATCGCCTCCACCAGCCCGTTGGTGCGGGTGTAGTCGCGGGGGGGCTGCCAGTCGGAGTTGAACACGAAGTAGCGATCGAGGAACTCCTGACGCTCGTTCATCTTGCGCGTGAAGACCTTGCGCAGATCATCCTGCGACTCGATCACGTACGGGGTCAGGATCAGCAGCAGGTTCGCTTTCACCGTCTGGGTGGTGCTGTTCCTGAACAGGAAGCCCAGCACCGGGAGGTCACCGAGCAGCGGGATCTTCTGGTGGCTGATCAGCTTGGTATCCCGCATCAAGCCGCCGATCACGACCGTCTGCTGATCATCGACCACGACGGTGGTCTTGGCCGAGCGCTGCGTGATCGAAATGGTGCCCAAGGTGCCTGAGGGCCCGCCCGCACCCTGCTCGCTGATCTCTTCCTGGATCTCCAGGCGCACCTGATTGTTCTTGTTGATGTGCGGGGTGAGCTTGATCTTGGTGCCCACGTCCTGGCGCGGCGCGCTGCCCAGCGCGCCCAGGGCCCCGAGCGCGCCCAGGCCGCCGACGCCCTGCGTGGCTTGACCGCCGGCGGCGCCCAGCAACGGAGCCAGGCTCGACAGGTTGGTGCCCGCGGAGTTGGTCTGCAGCGGGATGTTCTCGCCGACGTTGATCTCCGCCTCGGTGTTGTCCATCGCGATGATGTGCGGCGTGGACAGCACGTTCGAATCCGAGCTGGTCGCGACGGCATTGAGCGCCACACCGAACGCAGGAATGCTCACCCCGGGCGGCAGCGTGGGGATGCGGCCCTCCGTGCCCTGCAAGTCGGGGCCGCGCACACCGAGCGCCAGGGCTTGCAGCTGCGTCGGACCAGCGATCGACTCGATCGGATTGAAGCCGCCGAGGATGATCGACTTGTCGCTGCCGCCGAGGTCGGCGGTCGCGCCGCCGTGGTAGGCGAGACCGAGCGTGTTGCTGCGGTGCGCGGACAGATCCATGATCACCGCCTCGATGAACACCTGCCGCCGTTCACGGTCGAGGCTGTCGATCACCATCCTGAGCTGCGCGTAGTCGCGGCTGGACGAGGTGATCACCAGCGAGTTCGTCGCCTTGTCCGCTGTCACTCGCACCGCACCCTCGAACAGCCCTTCGGCGTTTCCGGTGGCGCCGGCAGCCGGTGCGGCGGGGGCCGGCGCGCGGGCGCTGCCCCGGCCTGCCGCGGTCGCGCCACCAGTCCCAGAGAGCATGCGTGTCAGCGTCTGCGCCAGCTCCTCCGCGACCGCGTGCTGCAGCTGCAGCACGTGGATCCGGCCTTCCGCTGCCGGCGCTGTGTCCACACGCTTCAAGAACTCGAGCAAGCGCAGATAGCCGTCGTTCGAGCCGACGATGATCAGCGAGTTGGTGAGCTCGTCGGCGAGCACGCGCACCAGGCCGCCGCCGGCGGCGCCCTTGTCGAGCTGGTAGATGTCGTTGATCTGCTTGGCGTAGTCGCGGGCGTCGCCGTAGTGGATCGGCTCGATCCACATGCGCGAGCTGGCCGAGCCGACGTCCACTTCTTCGATCAAGCGGATCAAGCGCCGGATGTGCGCGCCGGTGTCGGTGATGATCAAGAGCCCGCTCGGCTCGTAGACGGTGATGTCGCCTTCCTTGCTCTTGAACTTGCCGAGCAGGTTCGCGACCTCGGTGGCGCTCACGCTCTTCAGGCGGTAGAGCCGGGTCACGTAGGCGTCCGTCTCGGGCACGGGTGCGGCGCGCGAGTACAACGGCGGGACGGACTGGGCCGCCCCTGCGCTGTCGACGATCTTCAGAAACTCACCCTGCGGCACCACGGTCAACCCGTTCGCCTGCAGAATGGAGAGGAACGCCTCGTACGCCTCGGCCAGCGTGACCGGCTCCGGCGAGACCACGGTGATGCTGACCTTGCGCACCTTCGATCCGTAGATGAAGCGCTTGCCGGTGAGACCGCTGATGTGCTGCACCAGCTCGGCCAGGTCCGCGTCCTCGAGATTGAACTTGACCCGGTGGCTGCCGGGCTTGGGCCGGTATGGCGTGTCCACCGCTTTGGCGATGGAATCCATACTCTGCGGCAGCGGGCCACGCGCGCCGGGCATGTCCTCGGCGCCGCCGGCCGCACCCTTCTTGTCGGCGGGAGCGGGTTCCGGCGTCTGAGCAGACGCGGCGGGCACACCCCGCCAGCGCAGCGTAGACGGATCGGCGCTGAGCCCCAGGAAGGCGATGCCGCCGGAGACCCAACACGAGACACGACGGAGCCGCGCCATCGGACGCGACACCGGAAAGGAAGCACGAGGTCGAAACCGCATGAGAGTCAGTTGATGTTGATTTGAAGGTTGGTGTCTTTGCCGCGACGGTTCAGGTGAACCTGAAGAGCCGGTGCCGTGCGCAGGTGAGCGAAGGCCTCCAGAGCCTTCTCCGGGTTGGCCACGTCAAAGCCATTGATCGATTCCAGACGGTCGCCGTTCTGCAGCCCGAGGCTGCCCAGCAGCGTATCCGGACGGATGCCAAACAGGCGAATTCCGACCGTCTTTCCGTCCTTCTGCTCGGGCACGATGCGCGCCGAGCGCATCAGCTGAGCCTGGTTCTCCAGGATGCCGTCCACGACGCTGCGATCGACGTTGAATTCCGTCTCGCTGACCTTGTGGATCTTCGAGGCGATTTCGGGCGGCACAGCGCCCGCTCCGCCCGTGTTGGCGCGCGCAGCGCGGCGAGCCGCGCGATCGTCGGCGGGCGGAGGAGCCGCAGGCGCCGCTTCCGCGCTCCCCTCAGCCGCCTTCTCTTTCTTCTCACTGAAGAGCAGCG
>Ga0070663_100000923_pt1 | contig 15942 bp, 20 predicted proteins | sample KBSC63metaG_FD_65646 | JGI IMG/M metagenome (GOLD analysis project Ga0070663, IMG submission 65646) | Corn rhizosphere microbial communities from Kellogg Biological Station, Michigan, USA - KBS C6-3 metaG | ecosystem: Host-associated > Plants > Roots > Rhizosphere > Soil ...
AGAAGGACCGGATCTGGGTGCCGACCCGGACCGACCACATCCTCATGATCAGCACCGCCGGTGACGAGCTGAAGGTGAAGCGCGACTACGACCTGACCGACGTCCTCGACGAGAGCAACGAACGGGTCACCTCGGCGCTGCCCGACTTCGACGGCAACGTCTGGTTCGTCTCGAAGCAGAACGCGAAGATCGGCATCCTCGACCGCAAGTCGGGCGATAAGAAGCTGATCCAGCTCGACGACGACGAGGAGATCGAGAACTCCTTCTCGGTCGCGTCGGACGGCGTCTACATCGTCTCCAACAAGCGGATGTACCGGCTCGAGGCCAACAAGAGCGGCAAGCCGAAGATCGTCTGGCGGGCGAAGTACCCGAACTCGGGGATCGTCAAGCCGAGTCAGGTCGATGCCGGCTCGGGCACGACCCCGACGAACCTCGCCGGCGGCTACGTCGCGATCACCGACAACGCCGACCCGATGAACGTGGTCGTCTACCGGACCGAGAAGAAGCTCGGCAAGGGCGAGCACCGCGCCGTCTGCAAGGTGCCGGTCTTCAAGGAGGGCGCCAGCGCCACCGAGAACTCGCTGATGGGGACGAAGCGGTCGCTGATCGTCGAGAACAACTATGGCTACCAGGACCCGTTCGGCCCGAACAGCGGCGCCGTGACCAAGGCCGGCTTCGCCCGCGTCGACATCGACAAGGACGGCAAGGGCTGCACGAAGAAGTGGACGAACCGCGACGTCCGCTCGCCGACGGTCGTGCCGAAGCTCTCGACCAGGACCGGGCTCGTCTACACCTACTCGCGCCCAAAGGACCCGGCCAACCAGGGCTACTTCTGGACGGCGATCGACTACCGGACCGGGGAAACCGCCTGGAGCCAGTACGCCGGCTCGGGGCTCCTGTTCAACAACAACTACGCCGGGCTCGCCCTCGGTCCCGACGGGACCGCCTACCTCGGGGTGATCGGCGGGATCATCACCCTGCGCGACGGGGATTGAGTCGGTGAGAACGGGCGACAGGGCGACGACGAACACGACCTCGCGTCCCGGCCGGATCGCCCGATTCGCGGCGCTGATCGGGCTGCTCGCGGCCTGCAGCCTGCCGGCGAGCGCCGCCGCAGCCGAACCGACGCCGAGCGAGGCGGCGGAGCTCGGCAGGCAGGCATACGACTACGGGTTCCCGCTGCTCGACATGCTGCGGATCCGCCACGGGATGACGAGCGTGCCCTGCCCAGATGGCCGCGGCAACGCGCCGATCAACCACATCGCCAACGCGAGCAAGTTCGCGACCCCGACCGACCGCACCGTCGTCGCGCCCAACACCGACACGCTCTACTCGCTCGCGCAGATCGACCTCAAGAAGGGGCCGATCGTGCTCCGGCACCCCGACATGGGGGATCGCTTCTTCGATTTCGAGCTCGTCGACCCGTGGACGAACGTGATCGGTTACGTCGGCACCCGGACGACCGGCAGCGACGCCGGGCGCTTCGTGATCCGCTGGAGCGGCCGCAAGCAGGCCGCGAAGGTCAAGCGCACCGGCCTCCCGGTGATCAAGTCGAAGTACCGCCGGGTCTGGGTCATCGGCCGGACGCTGGCCGGTGACGAGGCCGACCAGGCGACGGCCTACGACATCATGAAGCGCTACAAGCTGACGAAGTTGAACGGCAAGAAGTACAAGCTGCCCGCGGACTGCCATCGCGGCAAGGGCGAGCCGACCAAGTACACGACGCCGACCGACGGCCCGGGGTTCATCTCCCAGCTCAACGAGGCGATGATCAACAACCCGCCGCCGAAACGCGACCAGCCGCTGCTCGACGAGCTGGCGCCGCTCGGCATCGGGCCCGGGCTCTCCCCCGAGGACGCGGATCTCTCCCCGGAAGTGCTCAATGCGCTCTATGACGGGGTCAGCGCGGAGGCGGTGGCGCTGCCGACGGCCGCCCGCGTCGGATTCCTGCAGGAGTCGATCACGAACAAAGGGTGGGTGTTCGCCGACTCCGACATCGGCGACTTCGGCACCGACTACCTGCTGCGCGCGAAGATCGCGATCGTCGGCATCGGCGCCAACACCCCTGAGGAGGCCGTCTACCCCGCCGCGCTCGCGGATTCCGACGGCAACCTGCTGAACGGCGCCAACGACTACGAGATGATCTTCCCGGCCGGCGATCTGCCGCCCGCCAGGTACTTCTGGTCGCTGACGATGTACGACTTCGACGGGTACTTGGTGGACAACCCGATCGACCGCTACTCGCTCGGGCCGAGCCATCCGCCGCTCGTCAAGAGGCAGGACGGGTCGATCGCCGTCGCGATCTCACACGACGAGCCGTCGGCCGACGACGTCAACTGGCTGCCGGCGCCGGCGGGGGCCTTCCGGCTCAACATGCGGCTTTACGGACCGAGCAAGCGCGTCCTCAACGGCAATTGGACGCCGCCGCCGGTCGTCAAGATTCCGTAGCGGCCCGGGAGACCGGCCGGTGCCGTGACCCGGCCGGTCGGCGCAGTCGAGCAGGGCAGAGCCCTGCGAGTCGCGCGGTCATCTGCGCTCCTTCTCGCGGAGCTCGATCCGGCGGATCTTGCCGGTCAGGGTCTTCGGCAGCTCGTCGACGAACTCGACCTTGCGGGGGTAGGCGTAGGCGCTGAGGCGCTCGCGGACGAAGCTGCTTATCTCGGCGGCGAGCTCGTCGGAGGGCTCGCGGCCCTCGGAGAGGACGATGAATGCCTTGACGACGTTGCCCTTGACCTCGTCGGGCGAGGCGACGGCGGCGGCCTCGCGGACCGCCTCGTGCTCGAGACAGGCGGACTCGACCTCGAAGGGGCCGATCCGGTAGCCGGCGGCGATGATCACGTCGTCGGCGCGGCCCGCGTACCAGACGTAGCCGTCCGCATCCATCGTCGCGGCGTCCTTGGAGTGGAACCACTCGCCGCCGAAGGCCAACTCGCTCTCCTTCGGCAAGCGCCAGTAGCCGAGCGGGTAGTGGGGATTCGAGCGGGCACGCAGGCAGATCTCGCCGCGCTCGCCCTTGGCGACCGGGTTCTCGTCCTCGTCGAGGATCTGCACGTCCCAGCCCGGCATCGGCCGGCCCATCGAGCCCTCGCGGACTTCCATGAACGGGAAGTTGGCGCAGAGCGGGTAGGACTCGGTCAGCCCGTAGTAGTCGAGGACGGTGACCCCGTACTGCTCGCGGAACCAGCGGATCGCCTCCGGGTTGAGCGGCTCGCCGGCGCTGCAGACGATCCGGAACTTCTGCGGGTAGCGCTTGCCGGCGTCGGCGATAGCCATCATCGCTCGCATCGCCGTCGGCGTCGTGAACACGTTCGTGACCTCCCGCCGGGACAGGAAGTCGAGCTGGCCGGCCGGGTCGAAGCCGCCCTCGCGCTGGTAGACGCACTGGAGCGCGCCCAACCGCCACGGCCCGAGCAGCGGGCTGATCCCGGCAGCCCAGGCCCACTCGCCCATCCCGTGGAACCGCTCGCCCGGCTGGACGTCGTGGCAGTAGGTGAATTCCTCGTGGGCGAGGACGTAGCGATGGGCGTGGACGATGCCCTTCGCCATCCCGGTCGTTCCCGACGTGTAGTAGAGCTGGGCGGGATCGTCGGCCGCCGTGTCCTCGCAGATGTGCTCGTCGGAGGCGCCCGCGAGCAGGTCCTCGTCGAGGATCAGGATCTCGTCGACGAGGTCCGGGGCGAAGCGTCCGGCGTTGGCGGCATCGGTGACGAGCACCTTGGGCTCGGCATCCCCGAGCCGGTGCCGGATCCCCTCGTCGCCGTAGAGCACCGACATCGAGAGCAGGATCGCGCCGAGCTTCCAGGTGCCGAAGAAGATCGCGGCGGTCTCCGGCGTCGGCGGCAACACGACCGCGACCCGGTCGCCCTTGCCTACCCCGTGGTCGCGGAGGACGTGGGCGGCCTGGTTGGCGAGGGACTGCAACTCGCCCCAGTCGAGCTCCCGGGTCGCCCCGTCGTAGCGCTCCCAGAGCATCGCCGGTGCGGCGGGATCGTGCTTGTCGCAGACGTCGGCGGCGATGTTGTAGCGGGCGGGGACGTCCCAGCGGTGCTGCTCGCAAGCCTCCTCGTACGAGTCCACCCGACGATCCTCGTCCCTGCCGGGGTGGCTGTCAAACGACTGCGGTGGCGAATCGGATACAAACCGCCGATGGAAAAACGGAACCTGCGCGTCGTCCTCGAGACCGACCGGCATCGCATCGTCGGCGAGCTCACCCTGCCCGCCGAGGGCTATCGCAGCCGCCTGTCCGACTACCTGAACCAGGGCGAGCTCGACTTCGTCGCGCTGACCAACGCCACCGTGATCGAGCAGCTCGAGTCCGGAGCCACCGATGCGACCGAGCACGAGTTCGTCGCCGTCGGCTCCCGCCACGTCATCCTCGCCTATCCGGACGCCTGAACCGTCCCATCTCGCCGCCCAGCCGGCGGAAGCGGACGCGAAGCGGAGCATTTCCTGCGGAGTCGTCTACTTGGGCGGCATCCGGATCGCGCCGTCGAGCCGGATCGTCTCGCCGTTCAGCATCGGGTTGGCGGCGATCGCCGCAACCAGGTCCGCGAACTCGCTCGGGCGGCCGAGCCGGCTCGGGAACGGGATCGTCTCGCCGAGCGCCTGGCGGGCCGGCTCGGGGAGGGCGGCGAGCAGCGGCGTGTCGAAGAGGCCGGGCGCGATCGCCATCACCCGGATCCCGCGTGAGGCGAGATCGCGCGCCGCGGGGAGCGTCATCCCGACGATCCCGGCCTTCGAGGCCGCGTAGGCGATCTGCCCGATCTGGCCGTCGTAGGCGGCGATCGAGGCGGTGCTGACGAAGAGGCCGCGCTCACCCTCGGGGTCGGCGTCGTTGCCGTTCATCGCCGTCGTCGCGAGCCGCATCAGGTTGAACATGCCGACGAGATTGACGTCGACGACGTTCTTGAACAGGTCGAGCGGGTGTGGGCCCTGCTTGCCGGTGACGCGCTGCGCCCAGCCGATCCCGGCGCAGCCGACCGCGATCCGCAGCCCGGCGGGCGCCGCGGCCGCGGCGGCGACCGCCGCCTCGATCGTGTCGGCGTCGGTGACGTTCGCCTCGTGGAAGCGGGCCCGCTCGCCGAGCTCGGCCGCCAGGGCCTCACCCTTCTCGCGGTTCAGGTCCGCGATCACGACGTGGGCGCCGGCGCCGTGGAGGCGCCGGACCGTTGCCTCGCCGAGGCCTGAGGCCCCGCCGCTGACGAGCGCGCCGGCTGAGTCGATTCGCATCGACTCAGCCTATGCGCCGGTGGCCTAGACGCGTCTGCTGCTCAGGGTCGGGACGAGCAACAGCGCCAAGCCGATCAGGATCACGATGATCCCGAGGATGTAGTTCACGAGGATCGCCAAGGCGATTCCGATGATGATCAGCAGTACTGCGAGGGGCATTGCGGGCCTTTCTCCGTTCGGTGGGGTCCTCCGTGCGCCGCTCAATACCCTGCATTCCCGGTTTCTATTCGCGCAGCCGCAATATCGCTTTCACGGCCGCGCGTGATCCACCGCTTCGGGCTATACCCGCCAGGGGTATAGACTCACCCGCATGGAAACAGCGCACCCCGGCTATATCGAAGACAAAGAGGATTTGAAGAAGCGACTGCGGCGCGTCGCAGGGCAGGTGAACGGCATCGAACGGATGGTCGAGGAGGAGCGGTACTGCATCGACATCCTCACCCAGATCTCGGCGATCCGCTCCGCCCTCGACCGGGTCGCGATCGCCGTCCTCGACGATCACGCACGGCACTGCGTCGTCGATGCGGCAGCGGGCCAGCGCGACGAGCGGACCACCGAGATGATGGACGCGGTCGCCCGCCTCCTGAAGAGCCGCTGAGCCGAGCGGCGGCCGGGCGGAGGGCCCGATTCAGCCCTCCGCCCTTCCCGGGCGCTCAGTAGGCGTTCCCGCCTAGCTGACCTGCTTGATCCGGAAAGCGATGTTCTGCTTCCTGTTCCGGAACTTCTTCTTGGCCTTGATGACCTTCCAGCCCTGCGACACCTTGTCGGCGGCGAGGAACTGCTTGAAGGAGTCGGACGCCTGCTGGCAGGCCATCCGCTTGACCTTGATCTGGTAGTTGCCGGCCGGAACCGGGAGGTTGTTGATCCGGTCGTTGTGGAGGACCTGGAACGTGCCGGGGCATCTGCCGGTCATGGAGCCGCCGCCACCGCCGCCACCGTCGCCGCCGCCACCGCCGCCGATCCGCTTCACGCGGAAGGCGATGTTCTGCTTCTTGTTCTTGAACTTGAGGCGCTTGGAGAAGAGCCTCCAGCCCTTCGGCAGGTCGTTCTGGTTGTTCTGAAGGAACTGGCGGAAGTAGTCCGTGGCTTGCTGACAGGCCATCCGCTTGACGCTCATCTTGTAGTTCCCGGCCGGGAACGGGACGCCGTTGATGCGGTCGTTGTGGACGACCCGGAAGTTCGGGCACTTCTGCCCGACTCCCGCCGACGCGCTTCCCGCGGTCAACACCGCGAGCATCGTCACCGCCGCGAATGCGACAGCGCAGCGCGCGAGCCTCGTCTTCGGTCCTCTTCTCACAGGGGGTTCTCCTCTCCGTGGAGCTCAGCAGGGATTCGGTGCCGACAGGGGCTCGGGAAACCTACCGTCGGTAGGAGCGGTCGGCGCCGATCATGGCGCGGAGGGACGGCTCAGGCGTCGGCGGGCAGGCCGAACTGCTTGCGCCGCTCGGCGGGAACGAGGTCGAGCTCCTCGGGGTGCTTCTCGAACCAGCCGCGGACGAACTGGCAGAACGGCATCACTTCGAGACCCTCGGAGCGAGCCGCGGCGACGGCGGCTGCGATCACCTCGCTGCCGAGCCCGCGCCCGCCGAAGGCGGGGTCGATCTCCGTGTGCACGTAGGCGATCAGCCCGGGGCGCCGCGCGTACTGGGTGAATCCGGCGAGCTCACCGTCGACCGTGATCTCGAACCGCTCGCGCTCGGGGACATCGGTGACCTCGGTCGCCATCGGCCCGAGCGTAACCGACGACGCTCTCTACGCTGCGGCCGTGTCCGCGCGCCGCCTGTTCCCCTACGTCGCGACCTTCGTGGCCCTGCTCGTCGTCGGCGCCATTTTCGTGATCCGGCCGACGCCGTTCATCGGCGTCACCCCGGGCGCGATGGCGAGCTCGCTGGGCGGCAGCGTCAGCGCCGGCGGCCCGGTGAGCTGCACGGAGGCGGGCGAGGACGAATGGAGCTGCGACGCCGGGGCGACCGGCGACGCCCGCTCCTTCGACGTCACGGTCAACGGCTTCGGCTGCTGGACGGCGACCCCGCAGGGCGGCAGGCCCGTAGTCGGGACTCCGGCAACGATCACCGGCTGCATCACGGTCTTCGACCATTAGGCGAAGGCGGTCAGGAGAGGTTCGAGAGCCCGGCGGCGAGGGCGAAGCCGAGCACGCTGACGAGCCCCGCCACACGCCCGGCATCCTTCGCTGCATCGGGGATCATCGTGTCGATCAGCATCACCAGCAGAGCGCCTGCGGCGAACCCGTCGATGCCGGCGGTGAAGACATCCCCGGTGACGTCGGCGAGCGCGTAGCCGGCGACGGTCGCGATCGTGACGACCACCGCGACGACGACCCAGAGCCGCATGATCCAGCCGCTGTCGCGGCCGGCGGCGCGCATCTCGCTCGCCGAGCCGATCGACTCCGGCAGGTTCGAGATGAAGATCGCGAGCAGGAGGCTGGCGCTGATGCCCTCGCCGGAGGCCAGGCCGATCCCGAGGACGAGCTGCTCGGGGATGCCGTCGAGCGTCGCGCCGAGCGCGAGCGCCGTGCCGCTCGACGCAGCGGCGCCGCTGCCGGCCTGCGACGACGCACGTTGGTCCTGGCCTCGATCGAGCCGGCGGCTTGCGAAGAAGTAGCTGAATGCACCGAGCGCGAGGCCGACCCCGACACTGGCGGCCCCGCCCACCCGGGTCCCCTCCGCGGCGAGCTCGAAGCTGACGGCGCTGATCAGGGCGCCCGCGCCGAACGCGAGGACGACGCCGACCCAGCGCGACGGCCAGCGTTTGAGGAGGCCGAGCGCGGCACCGATGACGAGCGACGAGGCAGCCAGCGCGCCCCAACCGACCGCCGCCGCCATCAGCCGTCACCTCTCACGGCCTCAACCTACATAGGCTGGCCCTCGTGGGAACCGAGATCGAGCGGAAGTTCATCCTCGCGGCGGCGCCTGACTGGCTCGACTCGGCGCCGGCCGAGCCGATCGAGCAGGGCTACCTGGCCGTCGGCGAGGGATCGGAGGTGCGGCTGCGGCTGATCGGCGGGCGGCCGAGGCTGACCGTGAAGTCGGGAGCGGGATTGAGTCGCGAGGAGGCGGAGGTCGAGCTCACGGAGGCGCAGTTCGAGGCGCTCTGGCCGCTCACCGAGGGGCGCCGGCTCAGCAAGGTCCGGCACCGCCGCGAGACGGGGGTGGAGACGATCGAGATCGACGTCTACGGCGGCGCGCACGATGGCCTGATCGTCGCCGAGATCGAGTTCGACTCGACCGACGCGAGCGCCGGCTTCGAGCCGCCCGACTGGCTCGGCACCGAGGTCACCGGCGACGACCGCTGGGCGAACGCGAACCTCGCGTTGAGCGGTTCGGCGCCGGCAATCGGCTGACGCCGCCAAGTGGCGATCGGTTCAGGTGGCGCCCTCGACGAGGCCGAGCCGGTCGAGAATGGCGGCCGGCGTGAAGTAGTGGATCGCCTTGCGGATCCGCCCGTCCTCGAACTCATAGAGGCCGCTGAACGGGGCGATCCCGCCGACCGACGCGAGGCTCACCTTGCCGGCGACGAGCAGCCGCCCGTCCTCGGTTCGGGAGAAGCTCTCGGCTTCGATCCGGTGGACGTGGCCGCCACCGGTGACCGCCGCGAACCATTCGCGGATGCCGGCGCGGCCGACGTAGGAAGGCTCGACGCCGGGGAACCGGAGCGGCCGGAACTCGATCTCGTCGTCGAAGCGCTCGAGCATCCCGTCGAGGTCGCGGAGGTTGAACGCGTCGAACCACGCCGTGACGACCGCCTCGTCGCGCTCGGCCGACTGTCCTGGTCCGGTCACTGGGCCTCCGGACCGGACTCTACCTCTTGATCGGCCGCCGGAGAAGGCTCGCGGCGGTGAGCTACTGCGATTTCGTGGGGCGTTCGGCCGGCGCGTCCAAGCCGTTTTGCACACGAAGCCGGACGCTGGCGGAGCGGTTCGGGTTGCCGAAGCCGCTGCGGGGTAGTCGTTGGTCGGGCCAACGAGAGGAGCAGAGACGATGCAGGTGACGATGATCGGTGCCGGCAACATGGGCCGCGGGATCGGCACGCGGCTGGTCGCCGGCGGCAACGACGTGAAGATCCTCGACAGCGATCCCGAGGAGGCCCGGAAGCTTGCCGGGGAGCTCGGCGGCAACACCGAGGCAGGCGCGGCCGGCGACCCGCTCGACGGTGACGTCGTCGTGCTGGCGATCTGGTACGAGCCCGCGCGCTCGGTGGTGGAGCAGTACGGCGATCAGCTCGACGGCAAGGTGGTCGTCGACATCACCAACCCCGTCGACACCGATTCATTCGACGGCCTCGTCACCCCGGACGATTCCTCCGCCGCCGAGGAGCTGGCGAAGCTGGCGCCCGACGGCGCCCGGTTCGTGAAGGCGTTCAACACGACCTTCGCCGGGACGCTGATCGAAGGCGAGGTGTCCGGCCAGCCGCTCGACGTCTTCATCGCCGGCGACGACGCCGACGCGAAGGAGACCGTCGCCGGCCTCGCCCGCGACGGCGGATTGAACCCGATCGACACCGGGCCGCTTCGCCGGGCCCGCGAGCTCGAGCGCCTCGGCTTCCTGCACATGGTCCTCCAGGACGGCCTCGGCACCGGCTACGGCAGCACGATCAAGGTTCTTGCCTGACCCCGCTGATCGGCGGGATCGATCGAGGACAGAACCTGACCTTGATCGGCTCTACGGTCACCGGTAAGCACGATCATCCCGAGAGGAGCAGCTATGCCTGAGCGAGACCGATACATCCCCGGCGTGCCCTGCTGGGCCGATACGAGCCAGCCCGATCCGGAGGCCGCCACCGAGTTCTACTCCGGCCTGTTCGGGTGGGAGTTCCAGGACTCGATGCCGCCCGACTCGGCGGGCAGCTACTTCATCGCCAGCCTGAGGGGGAAGGCCGTCGCCGCGGTCGGTGCGCAGCCGGAGGGGGCGCCACCGGAGCCGATGTGGAACACCTACGTCAGCGTCGCCAGCGCCGACGAGACGGCGAAGAAGGTCCGCGACGCCGGCGGCACCATCATCAGCGAGCCGTTCGACGTCATGGACGCCGGCCGAATGGCGGTCTGCACGGATCCCGAGGGCGCGACGTTCTGCATCTGGCAGTCGGAGCAGATGCCGGGATCCCAGCTCGTCAACGAGCACGGCACCGTCAACTTCAACGTCCTCAACACCCGCGACGCCGGCGCCGCGAAGAAGTTCTACGGCGCGGTCTTCGGCTGGGGGACGCTCGGGCTGGGCGGTGGCGTCGAGATGTGGACGCTCGACGGCTACGGCGACCACCGCGAAGAGATCCAGCCGGGGACGAAGGAGGCGGTAAGCGAGGTCGGCGGGCCCGAGGGCTTCGCGGACGTCGTCGCGTCGCTCGTCCCGATCGGCGACGACCAGCCGGACACGCCGGCCCATTGGAGCGTGACCTTCGCGGTCGACGACGCCGACGCGATCGCGGCGCGCGCGGGTGAGCTCGGCGGCAGCGTCGTCGTCCCGCCGTTCGACGCCCCGTGGGTGCGGACGACGGTGCTCGCCGATCCTCGCGGCGCGAGCTTCAGCGCCAGCAAGTTCGTCCTCGAGAACAAGGACCTCTGAGCGGCTCGGGGAGCGGCCGACGCTGGATGGCTAGGGGCCTTCCGCCTTCCGGGCCGAGTGGAAGGCGAGGGTCCCGAACGCGGTCCGCATCCGGTCGCGGGTGCGGACTTCGGTGAGGCCGGCGGCGGCGAAGATCGCCGGCAGGCGGCCGGCGAAGTTGTCGGCGGTCGGCTCGAAGCCGTCGAGCGCCCGGATCGCGAGGCCGGCAAGGCCCATCAGCGGGTCGGCCGGCCTCCCCCAGTCGGCGACGTGGAGCTCGCCCCCGGGCGCGAGCACGCGGACGATCTCGGCGGCCGTCGCATCCCGGACCGGGCGCGAGAGGTGGTGGAAGAAGAGGGTCGAGACGACCGCGTCGAAGCTCCCGTCGTCGTACGGCATCGCGTCGGACCGCCCCTCGCTGAGCTCGACCTCGACGCCCGCCTCGGCCGCCTTCTCCTCCGCCCGCGCCAGCATCTCCGGGTCGGCGTCGAGCCCGGAGACCGCCGCCTCGGGCTGCCGCTCCTTGACCAGCAGCGCCAGCGTCCCGGTGCCGCAGCCGAGGTCGAGGGTCCGCTGGCCCGCCGCCGGCCCGAGCTGATCGACCAGTCGCCGCTTGAACTCCCGCTCACGGGCCGTCAATGCGACGACGGGATCGTAGAAGCGGGTCAACGCCCTGATCCGCAGTGCGGGGATGTAGCTGCCTCCGCTGTCGCGGCTCATCGGCGTTGATTCTGCCCGACGCGTTCGCTCGCATTCGGGGTGAACTGCAGATCGACCACGCCAGAGCAGGGCAATCTGCAGTTCAGTGGCCTACGGTGCGGCGAATGGCAATCGACCTCTTCGCCGGAGCACGGGTCCGCGACTTCCAGGCGGCGCGTCCCTGGTGGGAGCGCCTGCTCGGCGGCGAGCCGGCATTCCTCCCCCACGAGACCGAGGCTGTCTGGACGCTCGACGAGCACCGCCACGTCTACATCGTCGAGGACGCCGAAACGCCGGGCGGAGCCGCGATCACGCTCTTCGTCGACGACCTCGAGGACCGCGTCGCGGCGATCGGCGCCCGCGGGATCGAACCCGCCGAGCGCGAGACATACTCGAACGGCGTCCGCAAGGTCACCTACCGCGACCCCGACGGCAACGAGATCGGCTTCGGCGGCCCGCCCCAGTAACCGCGGGCGTGCACACGGGTTTACGACCCGTGGCTGCGGAAAGAATGGGGAACGTGACCGGATCCGGAGTCACAGAGCAACGATCGCAGAGTGCGGACGATCGGCGCTCCCCATGACCCCCTTGGCGATCGTGCCGCTGACGGCCGTGACGACAGCGATTCTTGACGGGGACAATCGGGTACAGAGACCCGACATAGCGCTACCCCGAAGGAGGACGTGATGGGCGACGGAAAGCTGGACAAGGCCAAGGGCCGGGTCAAGGAAGCCGGTGGCGATCTGACCGGTGACCGACAGCTGAAGAACGAAGGAAAGGTCGACAAGGCCGAGGGCACGGTCAAGGACAAGGCCGACGACGTCGCCGACAAGGCGAAGGACATCGTCGGGAAAGACTGATCCAAGGGTCTCCGATGGCCAGCGACGGGCAGCAGACGCTGCTGATCCTGGGCGCCAGCGGCGACCTCAGCGCGCGCCTGCTGCTACCGGGCCTCGGAAGCCTGCTGGACCGGGGCGAGACCGCCGACCTGGCGCTGGTCGGCAGCGGCGTGGACGACTGGGACGACGAGCGCTGGCGGAAACAGATCGCCGACTCGTTCGCGGCGGCGGACGCGCACGGTCCAGCCGTCGATTCGGTCGCCGCGAGCGCGCGGTACCTGAAGGCCGACGTGACCACCGAGGAAGACATGCGGAGACTGCTCGACGCCTGCCGGGGCAGCGTGATCATCTACTTCGCATTGCCACCCGCCGTGACCAGGAAGTCGTGCGAGGCGTTGACCGACGTCGACCTTTCCGAGGGCACCCGACTGGTGATCGAGAAGCCCTTCGGCACCGATGTCGCCAGCGCCGAATCCCTGAACGAGCTGGTCACGGGACTGGTCCCCGAGAAGCGCGTCTTCAGGGTCGACCACTTCCTCGCCGTGGCCACGGTGATCAACATCGTGGGGGTGCGCTTCGCCAACCGCATGCTCGAGCCGGTGCTCAACTCCCAGCACGTCGAGAGCGTCGAGATCACGTTCGACGAGACGCTTGGACTCGAGGGCAGGGCGGGCTACTACGACAACGCGGGCGCGATGGTCGACATGCTGCAGAGCCACATGCTCCAGGTCCTGTCGCTGGTGGCGATGGAGCCGCCGTCGACGCTCAGCGCGACCGACATCCGCGACGCCAAGGCACAGGTCCTGCGCGCGACCAGGGTCTGGGACGACGACCCGGGGACCTACAGCCGCCGCGCGCGCTACACGGCCGGCGAGGTCGGCGGGCGCAAGCTGCCCAACTACGTCGACGAGGAGGGGGTCGACCCCGAGCGCAACACCGAGACCCTGGCGGAGGTGGTGTTGGCCGTCGACACGTGGCGCTGGGCCGGCGTGCCGTTTCGGATCCGTTCGGGCAAGGCGATCGGCTCCCCCCGCACCGAGGCCGTGGTCTCGTTCAAGCGGCCGCCGCACCTGCCCACGGGACTGACCGGCGACGACGAGCCGAACCGGTTGCACATCAGCATCTCGCTGGATCAGGGCAGCCTTGCGCTCGAGGTGAACATCAACGGCCCCGGCAAGCCGCTCGACCTCGAGTCGGCGACGCTCGAGGCCGACTTCGGCGAGGGCGAGCTGCGCGAGTACGGCGAGGTGCTGAAGATGGTTCTGCGTGACGACCCGACGCTGTCGGTGCGCGGCGACATGGCCATCGACAGCTGGCGGATCATCGAGTCGGTTCAGGACGCGTGGGCCGGCGGCACGGTGCCGCTGGAGGAGTACCCCGCCGGCAGTTCCGGCCCCAGCGGCTGGCCCGAGTACGGGTTGCCGCCGAGCAGGTAGTCCCCGGCTGCAGGTCAGGGGCCTCCTTCTCACCGTCCGGTCACGCGGTAGAACCCATCGCGGGACGCCCAATCAGCCGTTCCATCGAGCATCCACGATGCTCTCCTCCCTACGGGGTCCAGTGCGGGAACTCGTCGGCGGTGTCGTTGAACGTGAGCTGTCGCTGACGCTTGCCGTCGGCGCGCATGACCCAGATCTCGAGGTCGCCGTCGGACAGTGAGACCCAGGCGACCTTCCTGCCGTTCGGCGAGACCGAGGCTTCGGAGTCGCTGACGTCGTTGCGGGTCAGCCGGTGCAGGCGCTTCCCCTTCAGGTTGGTCGTGACGATCTCGTCGTCGTTGGGAAACTGCCTTTCGAAGACGAGACGCTTGCCGCTCGGGAACCAGGCCGGCTCGCCGTCGGTGACGTCGTTCCTCGTCACCTGATGGATGTTCCTTCCGCTCTGGGACGTCGTGTAGATCTCGTAGTCCCCGTCCCGATCGCTCTCGAAGACGATCTTCCTGCCCCTCGGTGATGCCGCCGCGCAGCAATCGCCGGCCGCGTCGTTGTTGGTCAGGTTGCGCTGATCGTCGCCGTTCGCGTCCATCACCCAGACGTCCTGGTCGCCGTCGACATCGCTGTCGAAGATGATCTTCTTGCCGTTGGCCGAGTAGGTGGGGTATTCGTTGTAGACGCCGGCCGGGGTGTTCGTGAGCTGCCGGAAGTTGCTTCCGTCGGCGTTGATCGTCGCGATCTCGTTGTTGCCGTCGGCGTCACGCTGAGCGACGAAGACGATCTTCTTGCCGTTCGGGGACATGCTCGGGCCCCACTCGTCGGCGGGATCCTGTGTCAACGGCTTCTCGCCGCTTCCGTCGGCCTTCATCGACATCACGTTGTAGTCGGGCGCCGCGACTTCGTGATCGAAGAGGATCCTCGACTTCGATCCGGCCCCCCGCGCCGAGCCGTCAGGGGCGAGCAGTACTGCGAGCAGGACCGCCGTCCCGGCCGCAACGGCGATCGTCAAGACGAACGAACGACGATGCCTGATACCCCCCTCGCGCATGCCGACACCGTAGCGCCGGGATCGAGGCTCTTCAACGTCAAGCTGCCGTCGATCACTCGCCGCGCCAGACCGGGTCCCGCCCCGCGGCGAAGGCGCGCGGGCCCTCGGCCGCGTCTGCGGACCCCTCGACCCGGGCCAGCGCGGCGATCGAGCCGTCGCGGAGCCGTGCGTACCCCTCGGGAACCGGCAGCTCCCCGGTCGCGTCGACGATCGCCTTCACGGCCCGGACGGCCAGCGGCGCCGCCGCATTGATCCGGTCTGCCAGCTCACGCGCGGCGTCGATCAGGCCGACCGGCTCGACGACGCGGTTGACGAGCCCGAGCCGGGCCGCGTCCGTGGCATCGAGCGGCTCGCCCGTCAGCAGGATCTCCATGGCGATCGCCCGCGGCACGCGCTTCGGCAGCCGCAGGACACCGCCCGCGTCGGCGACGAACCCGCGGGTCACCTCGGGCAGGGAGAAGCGGGCGTGCTCGGCGGCGACGACCAGATCGCAGGCGAGGGCAAGCTCGAAGCCGCCTCCCGCTGCGTAGCCGTTGACGGCCGCGATCACCGGCTTGTCGAGCTCGAACATCTCGGTCAAGCCGGCGAATCCACCCGGGCCGAAATCCTCGGAGTCGCCGGCCGCCGCGGCCTTGAGATCCCAGCCGGCGGAGAAGAACCGCTCGCCGGCGCCGGTGACGATCGCGACGCCGAGGCCGTCGTCCGCGGCGAAAGCAGAGAAGTGCTCTCCGAGCTCCCTGCTCGTCTGCGAGTCGATCGCGTTCGCCGGCGGGCGATCGATGGTCAGCTCGAGGACTCTGCCCTCGCGACGCGACTCGACCGCGGTCATCGCCGACAAGCCTAGCCGGACGGAACTCGACGTAGACTGGGCCCATGGCTTCGTGCCCGGCGTGCGGCGGGGCTGTTGCAGGGGATGCGCGCTACTGCTCGCATTGCGGCGCGTCACTCGCCTCGATCACCCCGGCGCGGGTCAGCGCCCGCAAGCTGGTCAGCGTCCTGTTCTCGGACGTCCGCGGGTTCACGGAGCTCGGCGAGCACCTCGATCCGGAGTCGCTGCACGAGCTCGTCGGGCGCTGGTTCTACGAGGCGCATCACGTGATCGCGCGCCATGGCGGCACCGTCGAGAAGTACATGGGCGA
>Ga0070663_100000928_pt1 | contig 15914 bp, 16 predicted proteins | sample KBSC63metaG_FD_65646 | JGI IMG/M metagenome (GOLD analysis project Ga0070663, IMG submission 65646) | Corn rhizosphere microbial communities from Kellogg Biological Station, Michigan, USA - KBS C6-3 metaG | ecosystem: Host-associated > Plants > Roots > Rhizosphere > Soil ...
TGATCTACGAGCACATCATCCTCTGCATCCTCACCATCGGCGTGGTCGGGTTCATCCTCGACCGTCTGATGAGCGTGGTCGAGCGACGGCTGCGCGCCGCCTGATCGAAGCCCACGCCAGAAAACGAGATCACATGGCTTTCCTCGAGATGAAGAACGTGGGCAAGGGGTTCGGCGGCAAGCGCGATCGCGCCGAGATCCTGGCCGACATCAACCTGGAGGTGGCGAAGGGTGAGTTCGTCGCCATCGTCGGCTACTCGGGCGCCGGCAAGAGCACCCTGGTCAACATGCTCGCCGGGTTGAGCGCCCCGGACCGCGGCACCATCACCGTCGACGGAAAGCCCGTGACCGGGCCCGGCTCGGATCGGGGCATGGTGTTCCAGAACTACTCGCTTCTGCCCTGGCTCACCGCCTTCGAGAACGTCTACCTGGCGGTGGATCAGACGTTCTCGTCGTGGCCCGTCGAGAAGAAGCGCGAGCACACCACCAAGTACCTGGCGATGGTGAACCTGGGCCAAGCGCACCACAAGAAGCCCGCGGAGCTGTCGGGGGGCATGCGCCAGCGCGTGGGTTTCGCGCGTGCGCTCGTCGTCGATCCGACGATCCTGCTGATGGACGAACCGTTTTCCGCACTCGACGTGCTGACGGCCGAAACGCTTCGTACCGACCTGCTGGATCTGTGGACGCAAGGCCGGATGCCGATCAAGTCGGTGCTGATCGTCACGCACAACATCGAGGAAGCGGTGTTCATGTGCGACCGGATCCTGGTGCTGTCGTCCAACCCGGGCCGCGTGATCGCCGAGATCAAGGTGCCGTTCAAGCATCCGCGCAACCGGCTCGACACCGATTTCCGCAAGCTGGTTGACGATATCTACGCGAAGATGACTGCCCGCCAGACCGGCGAGGCGACGAAGAAGGGGCTGGAGCTCGGCAGCTGGCTGCCGCAGGTGTCGACCAACCTGATGGCCGGCCTGATCGAGACGCTCGCGATGGCGCCGTACCACGGCCGCGCGGACATGCCGGAAATCGCGCGCACGCTGCATCTGGAAGTGGACGACCTGTTCCCGATCGCCGAAGTGCTGCAGTACCTCGGTTTCGCCGACGTGCGGGAAGGGGACGTGTTCCTGACGCCGCCGGGGCGCGTGTTCGCGGAGTTCGGCACGCAGGAGCGCAAGCTGATGTTCGCGGATCACTTGCTCAAGCACGTGCCGCTCGCCGCGCGGATCAAGAAGGTGCTGAACGAGCGCCCGGGCCATCGCGCGCCGCGCGTGCGCTTCGAGCAGGAGCTGGAGGATTTTCTGTCGGATGGCGCGGCCGAGGAAACGCTCGACGCGGTGATCGATTGGGGGCGTTACGGCGAAGTCTTTTCGTATAACGACAAGACGGAGGTGTTCAGTCTTGAGGATGTGGAGTCGTGAAGCGTGCAAGTAGACACGTACGGGTCGATATTTATCTGCCATCGATGTCGCGATCGGCGCCTGCCGCACTGCCGGCAGCGCTGCCGACGAAGCTGTCCGCGCCAATGCCGGACGACGTGCAAGCAGTGGGTGTCGCGGGGTTCTTTCGTGATCAGGGCGGTGCCGAGTGGCAACTCGTGATTCCGAAGTCGCATTGGAAGAAGACGGATCCCGTCAAGCTGATCGTGACCGGCAACCGGATGGAACTGATGCCATGAGCACGGTATCGCGACGATGGCCGGAGCCGCACATTGAACGTCTGGATTTTGTTTTTCGATTCAAGTCGCAAGCCCCGCGACGTCGATAGCTGAAAGCTCATGCCCGAATGACGATCACCGCTACTCCGGCAAATCCCACTGATTCGCATCCCGCTCGACCCCACCCGTACTCAGCCGCTCGATCTTCTCCATCCGCTGCCGCGCCAGCTCGGGAAGCCGGTTCGTCACGCCGATCACCAGCGCTTCGGCGAGCGCGAGCGCGGGCACGTTCGTCTGCAGCATCGCGAACGGGCGTCCCTGGATCCGCAGCACGATCTCGGCGAATGCGCTGATCGGCGAGCGCCATTCGTCGGTAATCAGCAGCACCTTGACGCCGAGCTGATGCGCAGCCTGCGCGAACCGGATGCTGTCCTTCTGATAGCGGCGAAAATCGAAAATGACCAGCACGTCGGCGGGCCCCATGTCCGTCAGCGTGACCGACGCGAGATTCACGTTCGGCTCGACGTACTGCACATGCGGACGCGCATACGCGAGCGTGAAGGAAAACAGCGACGCGAGCGGCGCGGTGTAACGACCGCCGCCGCAGAACACGCGAAGGTCCGGATCGGCCAGCAGCGTCACCGCTTCGTCGAACGCCGCCGCGTCGAGCTCGTCGATCGTCGTGGCGAGCGCTTGCGAGAGCCGCTGGAAGATCGCCGAATGACTGTCGCGCATCCCCGATTCCGAGTGGAACGCATCCATCCGCGCGAGCGGCGAATTCATCGCGGTATCGATCTCGTCGTGCAACGCCTGCTGGAACGACGAGTAGTTCGGAAAGCCGATCCGCACGACGAAGCGAAACACGGTCGGGTCGCTGACTTCGGCTTGCTTCGCAAAGCTCGCGATCGGCCCGAGACCCAGGCTCGGATAGCGATCCAGCAGCGCATGCGCGACCTTCTGTTCCGACGGCGTGAAGCTATCCATCTGGGATAGCAGCAACGCCCTGATGCTTGTCCCCATCGGCACTCCGGCTTGCTCGTATCTGAATGACAAACGGCAGACATATGTCTGCCGGCGACTCCACGCATGTTAGCCGATCGACGGCCCGCGGGCCGTGTATGGCTCGAGATTAGAGGGTCGCATCGCCTCCACTCCGATCATTCACATGTGTAATAAAACAAACATTCAAAGCGACTGCGAATCCATCGGACATAGCGGAATAGTTCAGTGATAACCCTAGGTTTTTGAACAAAAACCTCGATGATATGATCGCGGCCTCGCCGGAATGTACTGTTCATTACATGTCGGATCGCATCACGGCGTTGCCGGTTTATTCGTCAGGAGGATTCCGTCATGAGGCGGCTCGTAGTACTCACCCTGTTGTCTGCCATGAGCGCGTGCGTGCTCGCCGCTTCGGAACCCGCGGTGGAAGCGAAGAACGGCATGGTCGTGTCGTCGCAGCATTTCGCGTCGCAGATCGGCGTCGACATCCTGAAGAAGGGCGGCAACGCGGTGGACGCCGCCGTGGCGGTCGGCTACGCGCAGGCGGTGACCAATCCGTGCTGCGGCAACATCGGCGGCGGCGGCTTCATGACCGTGCATCTGGCCGATGGCCGCGACCGGTTCATCAACTTCCGCGAGACGGCGCCGGCCGCGGCATCGGCGAACATGTATCTCGATGCGAAGGGCAACGTCATTCCGGACGACAGCCTGTACGGCTATCGCGCGGTCGGCGTGCCGGGCACGGTCGCCGGTCTCGACCTCGCGCAGCGCAAGTACGGCAAGCTGACGCGCAAGCAGGTGATGGAGCCGGCGATCCGGCTCGCGCGCGACGGCTTCGTGCTGACGCGCGGCGACACGGACATCCTCGACACGACGATCGAGCGCTTCAAGAAGGATCCGGAAGCCGCGCGCATCTTCCTGCGCCCGGACGGCACGCCGCTGCAGCCGGGAGACCGCCTGGTGCAGAAGGACCTGGCGCGCACGCTCGAGCGCATCGCGGAGCACGGCCCCGAAGCGTTCTATCACGGCGAGATCCCGAAGATCGTCGAAGCGGCCGCGAAGCGCGGCGGCGGCCTGATCACGGCAGCCGATTTCGCGTCGTATCGCGCGCAGGACGTCGCGCCGCTGACCTGTACGTATCGCGGCTACGAGTTCGTGTCGGCGCCGCCGCCGAGCTCGGGCGGCGTGACGATGTGCGAGACGCTGAACGTCCTCGAAGGCTATGACTTGCGCAAGATGGGCTATCAGTCGGCGTCGGTGGTCCACTACATGACCGAGGCGATGCGCCATGCCTACGAGGATCGCAACACGCTGCTGGGCGACCCGAACTTCATCGACAATCCCGTCGCGAAGCTGACGAGCAAGGCGTATGCGGCCGAGATCCGCAAGCAGATCAGCGGCGAGACGGCAACGGCGTCGGTCGACGTGCAGCCGGGCGTCGGCGTGCACGAGAAGCCGGAGACGACGCACTATTCGATCGTCGACCACGACGGCAACGCGGTGTCGACGACGTACACCGTCAACGGCCGCTTCGGCGCCGTGGTGATCGCGCCGGGCACGGGCTTCTTCCTGAACGACGAGATGGACGACTTCACCGTGAAGGTCGGCGCGCAGAACCTGTTCGGCCTCGTGCAGGGCACGCGCAACTCGATCGCACCGGGCAAGCGCCCGCTGTCGTCGATGGCGCCGACGATCGTGAAGAAGGACGGCAAGGTGTTCATGGTGGTCGGTTCGCCGGGCGGCTCGCGCATCATCACGATCACGCTGCAGACCGTGCTGAACGTGATCGACTACGGGATGACGCCGCAGGATGCGGTCGGCGCGCCGCGCGTCCATCATCAATGGCTGCCGGACGAGGTCTATTACGAGACCCGCGGCCTGTCGCCCGACACGCTCGCGATCCTGCACAAGATGGGCTACAAGATGGTCGAGCAGACGCCGTGGGGCGCCGCCGAGCTGATCATGGTCGGCCTGCCCGGCACCGAAGCGGCGAGCCACCAGAGTTCCGGTAACGACTCGTCGGTATCCGGCAATGTACGCGTCGGCTACATCTACGGCGTCAACGATCCGCGTCGCCCGGCCGGATCGGCGGTCGGTTACTGACCGGTACTGACCTGATCCGATTTGATCGCATCATGCTGAACCGTTGCAACCGGCGTTCGCCATCGCGCGAGCGCCGGAGCAGCGACAGGGCGCACGACCGGCCCGCTAACGCGCACCGTGGCACGGCACCGGCGCGGCGTTTTCTTCCATTCCTGCACCGTGCGTCGAGTACCGTTATGAACAAACGAATGTCCGCGGCAGTCTGGATCCTGCTCGCAATGGCGGCCGGCATCTTCATCGGCTACATGATCTATACGCAGTTTCCGGACAAGCAGTCCGCGACGGAAATCGCCGGCTACATCTCGCTGGTGTCCGACGTGTTCCTGCGCCTGATCAAGATGGTGATCGGCCCGCTGGTGTTCTCGACGCTCGTCGTCGGCATCGCGCACATGGGCGACGCATCGTCGGTGGGGCGCGTGTTCGTGAAGGCGTTCGCCTGGTTCGTCACCGCATCGCTGATTTCGCTGCTGCTCGGGCTGCTGATGGCGAACCTGCTGCACCCGGGGGAAAACCTCGGCCTGCCGCTGCCGGACGTTGGCGCATCGGCGCATCTGGCGACGTCCAAGTTCACGTTGAAGGATTTCGTCAGTCACATGGTGCCGAAGTCGATCGCCGAGGCGATGGCGAACAACGAGATCCTGCAGATCGTCGTGTTCTCGATGTTCTTCGGCGTCGCGCTGTCGGCGCTCGGCGAGCGCGGGAAGATCCTCGTGGCCGCGATCGACCAGCTGGCGCACGTGATGCTCAAGATCACCGGCTACGTGATGAAGCTCGCGCCGCTCGCGGTGCTGGCCGCGATGGCGTCGACCGTCGCGATCAACGGACTGTCGATCCTGCTGAAGTTCGCGGTGTTCATGGGCGACTTCTACGTGAGCCTGTTCCTGCTGTGGAGCACGCTCGTGGCCGCCGGCCTGCTGTTCCTCGGGCGTCGTGTGTTCAAGCTGCTGGCGCTGATCAAGGAAGCGTTCATGCTGTCGTTCGCGACCGCGAGTTCCGAAGCCGCGTATCCGAAGATCCTCGATGCGCTCGACCGGTTCGGCGTGCGGCGCAAGATCTCGAGCTTCGTGATGCCGATGGGCTATTCGTTTAACCTCGACGGTTCGATGATGTACTGCACGTTCGCGTCGCTGTTCATCGCGCAGGCGTACAACATCCATCTGTCGCTCGGCACGCAGATCACGATGCTGCTGGTGCTGATGCTCACGTCGAAGGGGATGGCCGGCGTGCCGCGTGCATCGCTCGTCGTGATCGCGGCGACGCTGCACCAGTTCGACATTCCGGAAGCGGGGCTGCTGCTGATCCTCGGCGTCGACACGTTCCTCGACATGGGGCGCTCGGCCACCAACGCGGTGGGCAACTCGATCGCCAGCGCGGTGGTCGCGAAGTGGGAAGGCGAGTTGATGTCGGAGTCCGAAGCGAAGGCGCATGCCGCGCATCTCGACGCGGAACTGGAACGGCAGAATGGCGATCCGGCTTATGGCGCCGGTCGGGCGACGTCCGCTTAAGCGGCGCAGGCCTCGTCGAGGGACGCCGCCAGCACCATCGCGGCGGCGTTGCCCGGCGCCGAGCCGAGCAGCTGCGGCGCATAGACGCTGTCGCCGGGCGCGATCGGCCGCCCCGACAGCGCGCAGACGCCGCGCTTGCGCGTCGTGAACAGCCGCCACTTCTGATAACCGTAGTGGCCGGTGCACGCGTCGCGCCACGAAATCATCACGGTGTCGGCGGTGGGCCGCTCGAGCACGCTGATCGTGGGCTGGCTCGTCGCGTCCCACGACGGCAAGCGGTCGCGCGTGACGCTGCGCCGGCGCGGCGCGGCCCATGAGACGGACGGCATGTCGAAGCTGCCGATCGCGGCGACGGTCCTGAGCCAGGCGGCTGCACTGTTGCTCATGTCTGCTTTCCTCGAAACGTTACGCAATGTGTCAAGACAGGCGGATGCGCGGCTGCACGCAGCCGTTGATCCGTTCGGCGATCCACAGCAGCGTCGCCTTGGAGAATCCGTGCAGCGCCTGCTGGTGCCGCCGGTACAGCATCAGATGGCTGAACTGGGCGAAACGCCCCTGGATGAAGCCGCCGCGGAAGAACCCGAATTGCCCGAGCGTGCCGAATGCGTCGTAGTCGCTGATCGACACGAGCGCGCCGAAATCGTGGAACGCGAACGGCGGCAACGGCTTGCCGTCGAGCCATGCGGGCAGGTGTTTCGCGAGATGCTCGGCCTGCTGGGTCGCCACCTGCGCGGTCGGCGGCAGCGGCCGCTGCTGGCCGTCGGGTTGCAGGCTCGCGCAATCGCCGATCGCGAACACGTGTTCGTCGGCCGTGGCCTGCAACGTGGGCCCGACCATGATCTGGTTCGCACGGTTCGTATCGAGCCCGCCCAGCGCCTGCATGAAATCGGACGCCTTCACGCCGGCTGCCCACACCATCAAATCCGCTTCGGCAAACGAACCGTCTCCATAGTGGAAGCCATTCGCATCGGCCGCCGTGACGCGCGTCGACGTCAGCACGTGAATGCCGATCTGTTCGAGCCGGCGCTGCGCGGACGCGGAAATCCTCGGCGGAAACGCGGCGAGGATGCGCGGGCCGCTTTCGAGCAGCGTCAGCTGCAGCCGCTCGCGCACCGTCTCATCACCATACGCCTGCGCGATTTCCAGCAGCCGGCTCAGCTCCGCTGCCAGCTCCACGCCCGTCGCGCCCGCACCGACGATCGCGACGCGAAACGGCTCGTCGCGCGCGATGCTGCGGAACACGCGCATCCGCAGCGCTTCGTTGAAGGTTTCGGCCTGCTGCTGGCTGTCGATGAAGTAGCAGTGCTCGCGCACGCCCGGCACGCCGAAATCGTTGGCCTGGCTGCCGAGCGCGAGGATCAGCACGTCGTATTCGAGCTCGCGCGCGTCGATCAGGAGTTCGCCGTCCGGCGAGCGGATCTCGCGGAGCTGTACGCGGCGGCGCGCGCGATCGAGTCCTTTCAGTTCGCCGGGCTGATACGTGTAGCCGTGGTCGCGCGCGTGGGCGAGGAAGATCACCTGCTGTTGCTGCACGTCGCGCGTGCCGGCCGCGATCGTATGCAGCATCGGCTTCCACACGTGGGTCGGGCTGCGGTCGACGACGGTGACCTGCGCGCGCCCGCTACGGCCAAGGCGTTCGCCGAGGCGGGTCGCGAGCTGCAAGCCGGCGATTCCGCCGCCGACGATGACGATGCGGGCAGGGCGAGTAAGGGTTGTCATGGATAAATCATCACGTGATGAATAAGGTATGATCCTAGCGCTTCCCGGCTTCGTGTGTCAACGGAGTGGGCCGGCGGCCCGGCCCGGGCGACGCGAAACCGGGGCACGAACACGGGCGTTCGAATCAATCAAGAGGAGCAGGAATACGTGGCTGAAGTCACTGAGTGCGCGCCGTCGAAGCGGCGCACGCGCGGGCGGCCGCTGGCGGACGCGTCCGTCGGTCCGGACGTGATATTGCGAGCCGCGCGCCGCACGTTCGCGAAGCGCGGCTACGATGCGACGAGCGTGCGTGAGGTCGCGCGCGAGCTGGGCATCGACGCGGCGCTGATCGCCCATCATTTCGGCACGAAGGAAACGCTGTGGCTGGCGGTCGTCGAGCAGATCGCCGAGCTGGCCGAGCCGATGTTCGATGCGTTGCGCGCGCTGCGCACGTCGTCATTGCCGCATCGCGAGCGCATGCGGCGCGCGATCGAGCTGTGTGTCGATCACGAATTCGACGAGCCGGACATCGGCATGTTCTTCTCGACCGCTGCGACCGAGGAGGGCGCGCGGCTGGACCGGCTGCGGGAGCGGCTCGTGCGGCCGTATCACGACGCGATGTTTCCGCTGCTGGCGGAGGCCGTCGACGCCGGCGCGATCCGCCCGGTCGATCCGGATGTGCTGTTCTTCATGATCGCGAGCGCGATCGGCACGACGGTGTCGTATAGCCATCTGATTCTCGAGTTCACGTCGTTGCCCACGCGGCAGGATGCGTTCCGGCAGGCCGTGCTCGACGTCGCGCTCAACTTCCTGCTCGACTGAGCGCCGTGCGCGCGACGCGCGCGATCTCGTCGCCGTCACGTCGCGGTCACCAGCCCCAGCGTGCCAACCGCGTGCCGCGCGGTGTCGCGCAGCGCGTCGACGAGCGGCGACGGCGTCCGGTACGCGATCGCCAGTTCGTACGCGAGCGGGCTGCCCGCGCCCGTCAGTTCGCAGAACGTAATGCCTTGCGGCTGCATCGGCACGAATAGCCGCGGCATCAGCGCGACACCGATGCCGCCCGCGACGAGTCCGGCCGTCGTCTGCATCTGGCGCGGCTGCTGGACCACGCGCGGCGCGAAGCCGGCCTGCGCGCACGCCGTCACGATCCGCGCATGCATGCCGGGCCCGTGATGCGCGGCAAACAGCACCCAAGGTTCGTCCGCCAGCTCGGCCAGCGCGATGCGGCGGCGGCGCGCGAGCTGGTGGCCGTCGGGCAGCGCGGCGACCATCCGGTCGCGCAGCAGCGGCTCGACGTGCACGTCGCCGGCATCGGCCACCGGCAGCACGACGAGGCCGACGTCCGTGCGGTCCTGCCGCAGCGCGAGCACCTGCTCGGCGGTCGTGCCTTCTTCCAGCTGGAAATCGACGTCCGGATGCCGTTCCTGGAACGCGCGGAGGATCAGCGGCAGCAGCGCGTTGACCGTGCTGTCGACGAACCGCAGCCGCAGCGTGCCGCCCAGGCCGGCGCCCGCGCGTCGCGCCACGGCCACCGCCCGCTCGGCCTGCTCGAGCGCGCGGCGCGCTTCGAGCAGGAAGGCATCGCCGGCCGGCGTGAGCGTCGCGCCGCGGTTGTCGCGTTCGAACAGCGCGACGCCCAACTGTTCCTCGAGCTTGCGGATGGCCGCGCTGAGCGGCGGCTGCGCCATGTGCAGGCGCTCGGCGGCGCGCCGGAAGCTGAGCGTTTCGGCGACGGCAATGAATTGCCGGAACTGGCGCAAATCGATCATTGCGATACCTTTCTCGTATCGGATGGTCATCGAATTCGTATTTTATCTATCGCCGTGGATTGTCCAGACTGCCAATGTCATCAATCGTCAACACCGAGGAAAGGAGGGCAGCACATGACAGGCAGCGAACGGCAACGTACCGCGATCGTCACAGGCGGATCGAGCGGAATCGGCTTCGCAATCGCGAGCCGGCTGGTGGAGGACGGGTATCGCGTCGCGATCGTCGGGCGCGATGCGGGGCGGCTGGAAGCGGCCGTCGCGCGGCTCGGCAACGCGGCGATCGGGCAGGCGGCCGATCTGAGTGTGCGGCGCGACGCGGCATCGGCGGTCGCGGCGATCGTCGCGCGGTGGCCGCGCATCGACGTGCTGGTCAACAACGCGGGGCTGACGGGGCGGGTGGGCGCGGACACCGAAGCGGGCGACGCCGAAACCGTATGGGATGCCGTCCTCGCTGCGAACCTCAAAAGCACGTTCATCACGACGCTGGCCGTGCTGCCGCACCTGGCCGAGCGCGCGGCGCGAATCGTGAACATCGGGTCGATCGCGGCGCGCGCCGGCAGCCTCCTGCCGGGCGGCCTCGCGTATGCGGCGGCGAAGGCGGGCGTCGAAGGGTTCACCGTCGCGCTGGCGCGCGAGCTCGGGCCGCGCGGCGTCACGGTCAATACGGTCGCGCCCGGCTATATCGCCGATACGCGTTTGTTCGGCGATGCCGGCGTCGCACCGGCCATCGCGATGACGATCCGCGAGCAGACGCCGGTCGGCCGCGCCGGCCATCCGGACGACATCGCGGACGCGGTCGCGTGGCTCGCCGGGCCGCGCGCGGCATTCGTCACCGGCGCGACGATCGCGGTGAACGGCGGCTGGCGGCTCGGGTGACGCGCAAAGGCGGCGCGGGGCGTCGCGCCAGCCGCATGCGTCAGTCGAGATCGGGCGGCGTATCGCCGAGCCAGCGCCGCGCGCCGGGGCCGTTGCGCCCCGCGCGATCCTGGGGATTGGTCAACTTGCAGCGCTTCAGCGACAGGCAGCCGCAGCCGATGCATTCGTCGAGGTTGATGTAGAGCCGCTGCAGCTCCTCGATCCGGTTCGCAACGCGCTGCTTCCAGCCGCGCGACAGCCGCTGCCAATCCTTGTTGGTCGGCGCGGTGTCTTCCGGCAGGCTCACGAGCTGCTCCGCGATCTCGTCGAGTGAATAGCCGATCTTCTGCGCGAACACGATGAACGCGATCAGCCGCAGCACCGCGCGCGAATAGTGGCGATGGCTCGATCCGTTACGGTGCGACTTGATCAGCCCGCGCATCTCGTAGAAGCGCAGCGTGGACGCCGGCACGCCGCTGCGCGCGGCCACTTCGCGGATCGACATCAGCGGCCATTGCGGAGTTTCATCGATACCCATGCGCCCTCCGGAAAAGCTTGACTTGAAGTTAACTTTAACTTTTATGCTGCGCGGCAGTTTAACCCGTCGCGAGGCGTCATGCTTCCCTTATCCCTACGCAGGACGTCGCCTTTCGGCGCGGCCTGCGTACTGCTGCCGGCGTTCGTCGGACTGCTGCATTTCGTGCTCCTGAGGTATATCCGGAAGCGGAAGGCATGTACGGTCTGCGCGGCCGCTTCGTTGTGCGCGGTGGCAAGCGGGCGGCGAGCGGTCTCGGCACCCCGGTGATCCAGCCGAAGGGTACTGAACGCCGCGTCGCGTGTCGGCTGCGGTGCGGATCAGTGGAACGTACTGCCCGCGAGCATCCCGTCGTCGACGATGAATTCCGAGCCCGTGCAGTACGCGGATTCGTCGGATGCGAGGAACAGCACGAGGCTCGCGACTTCGTCGGGTTTGCCGATGCGTGCGATCGGCAGCCCGCTATAGATCGACGACGGGTCGAAGTCCGCGTATTCCGGCGGGCGCGCCATCACGGTGTCGATGCCGCCTGGGTGGACCGAATTTACGCGGATTCCGTAGCGGCCGAACTCGAGCGCGGCGGCCTTCGTCATCCCGCGCACCGCGAACTTGCTCGACACATACGCGCTGCCGCCGGCCACGCCTTCCATCCCGGCCGTCGACGACACGTTGGCGATCGAGCCGCCGCCCGCATCCTTCAGCGCGGCCAGCGCCGATTTCATGCCGAGCCAGCAGCCGACCTGGTTCACGTCGATCACCTTGCGATAGTCGTCGAGCGAACAGGACTCGATCGGCACGAGCTTCAGGATCGCCGCGCTGTTCACGAGGATGTCGAGCCGCCCGAAATGCGCGAGCGTTGCAAGCACGGCAGTGTGCCAATCGTCTTCGTTCGTCACGTCGAGATGCTGGTAGCGCGCGGCGTCGCCGAGTTCGGCCGCGACGCGGCGGCCGGCGTCGTCCAGCACGTCGGCGATCACCACGCGTGCACCTTCGGCGACGAACCGGCGCGCCTCCGCCTCGCCCTGGCCGCGGGCGCCGCCCGTGATCAACGCCACTTTGCCTTCGAGTCGTTTCATCGTGTTTGCTCCTTTGAGTGAAGGGAGAAGCGCTCGGGCCCGCTCATGCGGCGGCCGATGTGTCGATGATGCGGACCGGATCGGCGCGGTCCCATGCGCGCGCCTGGGTGATGCCAAGCGCGATCATGGCGCGCATGCCGGTGCCTTCGTTCACTTCGTGGCGGGGTGCGCGAATGCGCGCGGCGCCGTTCGGTGCGGGACGTGGCGCGCGATGAATGACGGCCATGATGGCAACAAAGCGGGCGCTGCGTGCCGTCCAAACGGATGAGCTGCGGTCTCCGGAATGTGCCGGATGTCGTACGGCGCAGCGACGATGTGTGCGGGAGAGGTGAAGGCCGGAAAGCGGGAGGAGAAGGGAGGGGCGACCCGCGCGTTACCCCGCGCTGGGCCCCGGCTGTATGTATGTGCCTCGGCGGCATCGGATGACTTCGCTATCCGAATGTTTCGAGCGTGCTGCTCGTACGCGTTGTTGCGAAGGGCGCAACGTATGCGGGACGATCGCGGCTTGAGCGAGCGGTCCGCCGTGATCGGGGGCAGTTGCGATCGGTGGCCGTCCGGGGCCGATTCGGGTGCCGATTAGTCGCCTCGCACGCCGGCGCGTGGTCCTTCTACCGTCCACCGCCGCCGGGCCGTCCGCCGTACGGCGTTGCGCCCACCGAAAGCCGGCGCGGGCGACTGCCTATCGCCAGGTGCCGTCGACGTAGATCCACACCGGCCCCTGGCGCCGCCAGTAGCCGGGCACCCACCGACGCCCCGGGCGCCGCGCGACCCAGCGGCCGGACACCCATATATAGTGGCCGCGCTGCCAGCGCCAGTAGCCGTCGGTCCAGACATAGCCGTGCGGCCGCGGCGGCGGCGGACGGCGATCGTGCCGCGGTGCCGGCGGCGCGAAGCCCGGGCGATCGGGATAAGGCGGCCTGCCGGGCCCGTGGTGCGGTCCGGGCGGCCGGTATCCCGGCGGGGCGGGCTGAGCCGAGGCGGTACGCAGCCAGCCGCCGGTGGTAGCGACGGCGGCGGTCAGTCCGATGGCGCGCAACAACGAGCGTCGATTCATCGCGGGTCCTCTTATATGTAAGCGGGTCTGCCGTACATTAGCTTCCCGGTCTCGTGGCCGGGTTACGCAGGCCGTTAAGGCTGTTACTGCATGTCACGAGGGCCCGCTGGTCGTCCGGTGGAGCGGGCCGACCTCCCGTTGCAGCCCGGCGCCGACGGAGCAGGCGCCAGCAACGGCCGCGCGGGTGTGTGTTTACCGCTTGGCCGCTTGGTTTTTAGGCGGCGCGGCCCGGTATTTGAGATTTCATTGGGTAAAAGTTACCGATTTCGGGCGATTTGCCGATTCCGCTTGTTGTTTCTATGCAACCGTCAAGACGCTGACACGAAGGAATGGTGGGATAGAAGTGTCCAAAAAACAGTCGTCAAGAAGTCAAAAAAAGACGTCAAAACAAATACTTATAACTCGTCCCCACTTTCATTATTTCTAGTTCTGGAAAAGGTTATTTCTTTATTTGCAGATCGCGCCCCTAGGGTACACCCCTAAACTCACGGTTCCCAAACGGGCAACTATCCGGGCGCCGCCAGCAGGATCGATGGCGCTCCCGGGCGGTTGAGACCGTTTATGAACAAGGTCGCGAGACCTGCCTCTTTTTAGAAGGGAGCTCCACGAATGAACAAGACTCTGATCGTTGCAGCAGCTGCAGCATCGTTCGCTACCGTCGCTCACGCGCAAAGCAGCGTCACGCTGTACGGCGTGCTGGACGCAGGCATCACCTACACGAGCAACGTCCAGCCGGCACTCGGCCAAGCTGGCAAGTCGCGTTGGGCGATGGGTTCGGGCATTGACCAGAGCCGTTTCGGCCTGCGTGGCTCGGAAGACCTGGGTGGCGGCCTGAAGGCAATCTTCACGTTGGAAAGCGGCTTCGGCATCGGTAACGGCAAGCTGGGCAACAACGGCGGCATGTTCAACCGTCAAGCATTTGTCGGTCTGTCGAGCCAGTACGGCACGGTCACGCTGGGTAAGCAGTATGACGCAACGCAAGACTACCTGGCGCCGCTGACGGCAACGGGCTCGTGGGGCGGCACGTACTTCGCGCACCCGCTGAACCTCGACCGTCTGAGCACGACCGGTGACGTCGCAGCGAACAACACCATCAAGTTCACGAGCGCGAACTACGCTGGCCTGCAATTCGGCGGCACGTACTCGTTCTCGAACAACACGAACTTCGGTAACAACCGTGCGTACAGCGCAGGCGTTGCATACCAGTTCCAAGGCCTGAAGCTGGCGGGTGCATACTCGCAAGCGAACCTGGGTGACGGTACGAACGCAAACGGCGCGACGTCGTCGGCAATCGGTGGCATCGCTAGCCAAGGCCGCGTCCGCACGTACGGTGCTGCTGCTGGTTACGCATTCGGCCCGGCACAAGTCGGCGCTGCATGGACGCAAGCACGTCTCGACAACAACGCAGTTGGTCTGGGCACGCTGCGTACGGACAACTACGAAGTCAACGCGAAGTACAACCTGACGCCGGCTCTCGGCCTGGGTGCTGCTTACACGTACACGAACGCGAAGATCAACAACGGCAGCACGCACTGGAACCAGTTCGGCCTGCAAGCTGACTACTCGCTGTCGAAGCGCACGGACGTCTACGCACAAGCTGTGTACCAGCGTGCAGCGAAGAACGGCATCGGCGCGTCGATCTACAACGGCGACAGCTTCAGCAACAACCTGCCGAGCTCGTCGATCAACCAAACCGCAGCAACGGTTGGTCTGCGTCACCGCTTCTAAGCGTGACAAGCGGGTAACCCGCTTCGCAGTATCGAAAAGGCGCCTTCGGGCGCCTTTTTTTCGCCTGTCGAATACGACGACGCGGGTCGCGACGACGGTGCGTCTCGTCCGGACGCAAAAAAACGAGGCTCAGGGCCTCGCTTTTTGTTTTGGGCTGGCCGAGGTACGCTGCCGGCCCGCAGCGGCGTCAGCGCGTGTATTCGCCGTTGGCTTCCGGCTGGAACACGATCGCCGCGACCTTCATCAGCTTTTCGGCGCCGCTCGGCTGCAGCACCTTCACCAATTGACCGCGTTGCGTGCCCAGCAGCGCCATGCCGACCGGCGAGAACACGTTCAGGCGCCCGAGTTCGAGATTGGCGGCATCCGGATAAACAATCGTCCAGGTGGTCTGTTCCTGGGATGCTTCGTCGAGCAGCGTGATCTGCGAGTTCATCGTGACGACGTTCGCCTTGATGGCGTCGGGCTGGACGATGTCCGCGCGCTCGAGCAGCGTGTCGAGCATCGCCTGGAAGCGCGGGTTGTGTTCGGCGTGCTTCTCGAGGCGAGCGACGTCGACTTCGCTCAGCTGGTAAAGGCGTTGTTTCATGGCAGTTCTCCAAATGATCGGCGGGGGCAGGCGTGGCATGCCTATGAGGATCGCCCGGAGCCTGTCTGACCTGGCTCCGGGAGGAGACCGTGCCGTCAGATCAGGCGCCGGGCAGGGGCGAGCGGCGCCTGGGCCGTGCGTCGAACGCAGGTGGGCGCCGGATGACCGGCGCGCATGCACACGCCGGCGGGGCCGGACGGCAAAACCGAAAGAGGCGTGGGCGCGTGCATGGTGGATAGGGTACCGACGGATGAATAAAGCCTTACGATTCTACAACACAACCTTCCGGATCGGCGTTTCGGCTGTCGGCCTTCCGTCAGGCATTGTTGTGGAAATGCTTTAAGTGATGA
>Ga0070663_100000933_pt1 | contig 15890 bp, 15 predicted proteins | sample KBSC63metaG_FD_65646 | JGI IMG/M metagenome (GOLD analysis project Ga0070663, IMG submission 65646) | Corn rhizosphere microbial communities from Kellogg Biological Station, Michigan, USA - KBS C6-3 metaG | ecosystem: Host-associated > Plants > Roots > Rhizosphere > Soil ...
GCGCAGCACGGACAGGTGGCCCTCGCCGGGCACGGGCCGGTACTCGGAGTGCCGGCACCGCCCGGCGAGCCACGCGCTGTGCGCGGCGGGGATCATCCGGTCCTGCTCGCCGTGCAGGAGGAGGACGGGAGCGGTGATCCGCGCGGGATCGCCGCCCCACGGCGTGACGTAGGCGAGGTCGTCGTCGATCAGCCCGCCGGGCCCGTCCGCGAGCGCCGCGCGGACGACTTCGTCCAGCCACGACCACGAGCCGCGGAGCGCGGCCAGGTCGGCGGCGGTGAAGACGTCCGGGTCGAACTGGGCGGCGGCCTCGTACTTCTCCTTGGCGGCGCGGCCTTCGGTGGCTGCCCGCAGCGAGGCGGCACTCGCGGCGGCCATGCCCCCGAACCAGTCGAGGCCGACGGCGTCGAACGGTGCCACCGCGGCGAGGCTCGCGACGGCGAGCACCCGCTCCGGCAGGAGGGCGGCACAGGCGAGGGCATGGGAGCTGCCGCCGGAGTGCCCCATCAGGGCGAACTCCCCGATCCCGAGCGCATCGGCGACCGCGGCCACGCACTCGGCGGCGTTCCCGACGGTCCGCCCCGGCACCGGCGTGGAGGTGCGGTACCCCGGCCGGTCGAAGGACACGAACCGCACGCCGAGCGCGTCGGCGAGCGGCAGCAGCGGCCCGGGCGGCGCACCGGTGTTGGGGGTGCCGTGGTGCCAGAAGACGGTGAGCCGGGCGGGGCCCCCGGTGTCGTAGACGTGGAGGGAACGCCCGCCGGGCAGGGCCGGATCGGCTTCGGTGACCATCAGCGGGCCAGCCGCTCCGCCAGCCAGGCCAGCGAAAGCGGGTACCGGTGGTCGATCCCGCCGTGGCCGGCGTCGAACAGCTCGAAGTGGACGCGCTCGTCCGGCAGGCCCGCCCGGGCCACCTCCGCCCGGAACGCCTCGGCGCCGAGGTCGAGGAACCACTCGTCGCTCGTGCCCGCGTCGATCCACACCGCGCGCAACGACCGGACCGCCTCGGCGTGGCCCGCCACCATCCGGACCGGGTCCCAGTCCAGCCACCGCTGCCACAGCTGCGGCCGCAGCACCCCGGTCAGCGGGTCGAACGGCAGCTCCGGCGTCCCGTCCTCCCGCGCCGAGAAGCACGCCGAGACGCCGAGCATCATCAGCAGCGTCGAGTCGTCGGGGTTCGTGAACGCCGGGCGGCTCCGGAAGTCCGCCCACCACGCCTGGATGTCCTGGTCGTAGTCGCGCAGCGCGCGGACCGCCTTGCCGAAGTCGGGGACGTAGCACAGCTCGTACAGCGAGTCGCCCGCGTGCGTCGCCAGCGCGCCGAACAGGTCCGGCCGCAGCATCGGCGTGATCATCGCGCCGAACCCCCCGGACGACTTGCCCGCGATCGCGCGGGATTCGCGCTGGGGAAGGGTCCGGTAGTGCTCGTCGACCCACGGCACGATCTCGTCGCACAGGTACGAGTGGTACCGGCCGGTGCCCGGCGAATCGACGAACTGCGAGCCGCCGTACGCGGTCCACGCGTCGACGTACACGACGACACACCCCGGCGCGCCGCCGGCGAAGACGGCGTCGGCCGTCTCCACGAACGGCTGCCGGAACGGGGTCCGGTTGGCCCACATCGACAGGTGCCCGGTGTAGCCCTGGATGACGTACACCGCCGGGTAGCGCTCGTCGCCGTCGTCGTAGCCGGGTGGGACGTACACCCACAGCGGGCGGTCGTGCGGGTCACCGAGCGGATTGCCGCGCAGCAGCGTCGAAGTCACGGTGTGCCGGTCGAGTCTGCCGGCGAGTTCGCCGTCCCAGGGCAGCATGCCGCCAGTCAACCACGGTTCACCCGTTGCAGGCGCTAAGCAATACCTGTTTTCCGCGCGTACCGTTGAGCCGTTTCCCGACGCGGGGAGAGCCATGAAACATCCGGGGCCGTTGTTCACGCTGCTCGCCGGTGTGGTGTTCGCCGTCGGGATCGGCATCGTCGACCTCGCGTCGGGGACCGGTGCGGCGCCGGTCGCCGGGACCGCGAGCGCGGCGGGCGCCGCCGGCGCCCCCACGACCACCGCGCCACCCGCACCGCCGCCTCCGGCGACGTCGGAGCCGCCGAAGCCCGAAGCACCCGCGCGGGCGGACTACGCCGGGCGGGTGACCGGTGGTGGCGCGTCGGTCGCGGTGTCGGCGCGCGACGGCTACGCCATCGCCTACGTCTGCGACGGCAAGAAGCTCGAAGCCTGGCTGGAGGGCGTGGCCGCCGGCGGCAAGCTGGACCTCAAGGGAGCTCCGAACGCCGTCCTGACGGGCAGTTTCGACGCCGCTTCGGCCACCGGGACCGTGACGGTGGCCGGAAAGACGTACCAGTTCACCGTGCCCACGGCGAAGAAACCGGCGGGCCTCTACCGGGCGACGCCGAAGGTGAAGGGCAAGGCGGCGAAGGTCGGCTGGATCGTCCAGCCCGACGGCAGCCAGGTCGGCATCCTCACCACGGACGAGGGTTCGACGGCCGCCCCGCAGCTGGGCTTGGGAGCGCAGGCCACCGCGACCGTCGACGGCACCCCGGTGACCGCCGAGGCGATCAGCGGCCTGACCGGGAACGGGGGCTTCTGATGGCCGCCCCGGCCACCGGCGGCCGCACCGCCGTCGCACTCGTCGTCCCGCTGGTGGCCGGCGCCGCCGTCTCGGTGGTGCTCGGCGTCTACGGCGGCCTGCACACCCCGACCGGGGTCGCGGTGAACGTCGCCGGCTTCTCCGGTCCGCAGTCGGTGAAGGCGTGGCTCGCCACGGTCGTCGTGGTGCTCGCCCTCGTCCAGTTCGGCTCGGCACTGGCGATGTACGGCAAGCTCGGCGGCGGCGCGCCCGCGTGGGTCGCGCCGGTGCACCGGTGGTCGGGACGGCTGGCGTTCCTCGTGTCGATCCCGGTGGCGATGCACTGCCTCTACGCGCTCGGGTTCCAGGCGTTCGACCTGCGCGTGCTGGCGCATTCCCTGCTCGGGTGCTTCTTCTACGGCGTGTTCGTCGCGAAGATGCTCCTGCTGCGCAAGGACGGCGCACCCGGGTGGTCGCTCCCGCTGCTCGGCGGCCTGGTCTTCACCGCGCTGGTCGGGCTCTGGCTGAGCGCGTCGCTGTGGTTCTTCACCCGGTTCGGCTTGATCTTCTAGCAGCGGAGGACGGAACGTGCGCAACGACGACGGGGACCCGGCACTGGCGCGCCGGACGGCACTCGCGGTCCTGGGTGCCGGGCTGGCCGCCGGCTGCGCCACCTACGGCGGCGGTCCGGGCGGGTCGGCGGCGCCGTCCGCGGCGCCCGGCGGCACCGAACTCGGCGCGTCCGGGGACGTGCCGGTCGGCGGCGGCAAGGTGTTCGCGGACAAGCAGGTGGTGGTGACGCAGCCGGTGGCGGGGACCTTCGCGGCCTTCTCGGCGATCTGCACCCACCAGGGCTGCACGGTCGACGCGGTGGCCGACGGCACCATCAACTGCCCCTGCCACGGCAGCAGGTTCAAGATCGCCGACGGTTCCGTGGCGAACGGCCCCGCGTCGAAGCCGCTGGAGAAGAAGCCGGTCACGGTCACCGGCGGCAAGATCACCTTGGCTCAGGCGTAGGCCTTCGCGATCGTCCGGCCCTCGATCGTCCACATCGGACTCGACGCGTCCGGGGCGCCGTGCAGGACGGTCCGGCCGTCCGAACAGGTGTACCGGACCTCCGGTGCCGCGACGGCGGTGCACTGCAGGCCGTTCTCCAGCACGAGCAGGAAGGGGTCGGCCGTCCCGCCGTCCCGGGGTGGCGACGGCAGCGCGCCGGAGTAGCTCAGGAGGACGGCCCCGGTCGCCGAGGCCGGGCAGGTGACCTGCGGCCGCGGCCCCGGGAGTGCGAAACACGGGTCGTACGTCGTGCCGCCCGCCGAGCAGCGGTAGGCGTCGTGGCGGCCGGACACCGCGGACACCTCCGGGCACGGGCCGCTCGCGCGGGAGGTCGTGGTGCCCGTCCGCGGCCGGTACTCGACGATCTGGGTGAACCGCTGCGCGCGGCGGGTGGTCACCGGGATCTCGAAGGCGGGGCTCGCCGCGGCGACGGTGCTCGTCACCGGCCCGATCCCGGCGGCCAGGAGCCGGCGCACCACCGCGCCGCCGTCCGGGTGGCACGCCTCGAGCGCCGTCCACACCTCGGCCGCGACCTCGGCGAAGGGCCGATCCGGGCGGTACCGGGCGGTGCCGGCGTCGGCGGCACAGGTCAGCGTGCCGTCCGCCGGGCCGGGGCCGTCGGCGAGGCCGAACAGCACGGCGGCGCGGTGGGCCGCCGCGGCGAGCGCCGTCCCGAGGGCGGGACCGGGCTCGGCCTGGCCGCGGATGCGCGCCGGCAGCAGGTCGAAGGGGACCGGGTAGGTGACGCCGGAACCGGGCCAGAGCAGGTCGCGCTGTCGCGGACGGCCGGGCCACTGCACGGCGGCGGTGCTCGCCGCCGCGGTCCGGGTGCTCGGTTCGGGCCAGCCCGGCGGCAGCACGATCCGGTAGGGCACGGCCGCGTGCGAGGTCAGCGTGACGTTCGCGTGCCCGCTGCCGGCCGTCACGCAGACCCACACCGGCGCTCGCGGATCCGGTTCGCCGAGGTCGACGGTCACCCCGCCGGAGCTCGCCGGACGCCCGGCGCAGGCCGGCCGTGCCGACGGCTCGGCCTCGCGGCCCAGCGCGGCGAGATCGAGCAGGCCGCCCCAGAAGCCGCCGGGGTGGGCGGCTTCCGCAACGATGCTCCGGGTGGCGCTGTCGTAGGTGGCGGGCACGAGCCGGAGCCCGTTCCCGGTGACGACGACGGGCGCGAACCCCGGGGGCGGCGCGGCGGGCACGGCGATCCGCACCTGCGGTGGCGGGCCGCCGTCGAAGCTCAGGTCCGCGCCGCCGCCGACTCGGCGGGTCATCGGCGCCGCGACGGCCGGTTCCGGCGCCGGCCGCAGCGCGACCCGGATGCCGGCGCGCGGGACGACCTCGATCCCGGCGATGGCCGGCGTCCCGGCCGCCGGGCCGGAAACCCGTTGCCGCGCCAGGACTCCCGTGCCACCCAGCAGGAGCAGCACCACGGCCGCCGTCAAGGCGAGCCGCGCCGGTCGTTCGTTCGTTCCCATCGGTGCCTCCCGAGCACACCTGCTCTCGGCGAGTCACCGGATCCGCCGCGGTCGTTAGCCGCCGTGGCCCAACCGTGACCCGCGCCGGTAATCCCCTCGCCCGCGGCGGGGCCCTCTGGCACGATCGGCGGGTGCGCCCGGTCGAGATCGCCTGCGACGAGTCGGGCTCGGAGGGCGAGAACCTGCTCGGCGGCGAGACGGACGTCTTCGCCCACGCCGGCGTCCGGATGTCCTGGCCCTCGGCGGCGGAGTGCGTGCGGGAGATCCGCGCCCGGATCGGTTCGCCCGCCGAGGAGTACAAGGCCAACCACCTGCTGCGCGCCAAGCACCGCGCGGTGCTCGAGTGGCTGCTCGCCCCGGACGGCCCGCTCGGCGGCCGCGGGCACGTGCACCTGACCGGCAAGACGTTCTTCGCCGTGCGCGCCGCCGTCACGCTGCTGGCCGGGGACGGCACGGACGCACCGGCCCGCACCCTCCACCGCGCGGGCCCGGCCGCGTTCGGCGCCGCCCGCTGGCAGTTCTTCCTGACCGCGTTCACGAGCGTGGTGCGCCTGAACCCCCGCCGCGGGGTCACGACGTCACCGGCGGAGTTCTTCGCCCTGGTCGACGAACTCGCGCGCGTCCCGGGCGAAGCCGGCGAGATCGTCGGCCGGTTCCGCGGGGGAGCGGAGCGCGTGGCCGCCTACCGGGAGCGGCTGGCGAGCGACCCGGGCCTGGCCGGAGTGCTGGACCCGCTGGTGCCCGCGGTGATCCACACGGTCCGCCACTGGAGCGCCGACGGCACCCCGGTCGCCCTGGTGCACGACGAGCAGCTGGCCCTCACGGCCGAGCGCGTCCTCCAGCTCAAGGCCACGCTCGGCCCCCGCCTGGCGGGAGTGCGTTTCGTCGACTCCCGCACCGACCCCCGGGTCCAGGTGGCCGACTTCCTGGCGGGCGTGGCCCGCCGCATCGCCTCCGACGAACTCAACGGCCGCGGCGACCCCGTGCTGACCACCCTGCTGAAGTCCTTTGTGGACACCGGCTCCGGGTGGGACGGGCCGGCCGGTCCTTAGGCGCGGGGCGGCAGGCAGTTCGTCTCCTGCCCGGCCGCTGCACGCCGGGTCGTCAGGTCCCGCACCCGGGCGCGGTAGGCCGCGGCGCGCTCCACGTCCAGGTCTTCGAGGAGCGCGCCGGCCTCCGCGAGGCATTCCGCCGCGCGCGACACCTCCCCGGTGTGTTCCAGCGACGCTGCCGCCGTCTCGAGGGCGTCGGCGAGCAGGGTCTCGGTGCCGGCGAGCGCCCGGTAGTGCGCGATGGCCTGCCCGGCGTACTCGATCGCGCCGTCATGGGCTTCGAGGCCTTGCAGCGCCACGGCCACGTCACGCAGGGCGTACGCCTCACCGACGTGGTCGCCGCTTTCGCGACGCAGCACGAGTTCCCGTTCGGCGTGCGCGCGGGCCTGGTCGAACTCGCCCAGCCGCACGCTGATCTGGCTGAGGTTGCACTCCACGACGGCTTCCGGACGGCCACCGCCCGCCCGCCGGGCCAGTGGCAAGGCCTGGAGGTAGTAGTCCCGCGCGTCGGTGTAGCGCTGTTGCAGGAGGCGGATCTGCCCCAAGCCGGCCAGCGCCACCTGGTGCCGGACGGCGTCGCCGAGGTCCTGCGCCAGGGCGAGCTGACGGCCGAAGTCGGCTTCCGCGTCGTCCCAGCGCCCGAGGTCCGCGAGCGTGTCGCCACGGAAGCCGAGCAGGAACGCCTCCCGGGCCCGGTCCCCGGCCGCCCGGGCGGCTTCGATGCCGAGGGTTTCGGCTTCCAGCCGCACGGACCACTGGGCGCGTTCCCGGCGCCTGAGGAACCGGGCGGCCGCGGCCAGGACGACGGTGATTCGGTAGCCGGGGCCCGAGCGCAGCACCGCCAGCAGGTTCGCCTGCTCGGTGTTCAGCCACGCGAACGCCTGGGCGCGGTCGGCGAGCGGCAGTTCGGGGCCCGCCGCGGGGAGTTCGACGTCCGGGGATTCGAGCCCGGGGTAGACGAGCCGGTCGGCGGCCTGCGCGATGCGCGCGTACCACGTGAAAAGCCGCGTTGTGGCCTCGCGCCGGCTTTCCGGGTCGTCGTCCTGCTCGGCGCGATGGGCCGCGTAGGCGTGCAGCAGGTCGTGGAACCGGTAGCGCCTGCCGCCGACGGCCTCGATCAGGTGCACGTCGGCCAGCGCTTCCAGCAACCGGTACGCCGTGGTCTCGTCGAGCCCGGCCACTGCCGCGGCGGCGGGCACCCCGACCTCGGTCCCGGGATGCAGGCCGAGCCGGCGGAACAGGCCGGCGTGGTCGTCCGAGAGCCGCGTGTACGACCAGTCGAACACGCTCCGCACGGCACTGCGCTCGTCTCCGCTGCTGCTCAACACGTCCAGCCTGTCCCGGCCGCCGCCGATGTCGGCCACGACCTCGGCGACGCTGGTGTGGCGGCGGGTGGCGATGCGGGTGGCGGCGATCCGCAACGCCAGCGGGAGCCGGGCGCACACCTCGACGAGGTCGGCGACGGCGTCGGGCTCGTCGGCGACGCGCGCGGCCCCGAGGATCCTCCGGAGCAGCACGCGGGCTTCGGACGGCGTGAACAGGTCGAGGGTGACCTGACTGGCGGCCTCGGCGACCAGCAGCCCGGTCAGGCTGGCCCGGCTGGTGACCAGGACGACGCAGCCGGGTGACCCCGGCAGCAGCGGCCGGACCTGTTCGGCGGTGCCGGCGTTGTCCAGCAGGATCAGCACCCGGCGGCCGGCCAGTGCCGAGCGGTACACGCTGACCTGGGCGTCCAGCTCGGCCGGGATCCGGTCCTCGTCGACCCCCAGTACGTGCAGGAACGACGCGAGGACGAGGTCCGGGCGCACCGGGGCGCCCGGGCCGTAGCCGCGCAGATCGGCGAACAGGGTGCCGTCGGCGAAGCGGTGTTCCACCCGGTGCGCCCACTGCACGGCCAGTGCCGTCTTCCCGACCCCGGCGGTGCCGTCCAGCGCCGAGATGACCATGGCGGCCGGGCGGTTCTCGTCGTCGGCGAGCAGCAGCTCGTCCAGCCGGGCGAGCTGGTCGTCGCGCCCGGCGAAGTCGCGCACCGCCGGGGGCAGCTGGCGGGGCACCGGCAGTTCCCGCCGCGGGACCGCCGGGGAGAGGACGACCTGCCGGATCGTGCCGGCCTGCACGACCGGCCCGGTCGCGGTGCCCGGCAGCTGGTTCGTCACCGAGCCCGGGCCGTGCTCGTAGGTCGGTTCGTCGACCATCGCCGTACCCCCCGCAGGCCACCAGGCGAACTTCCGGTTCACCGCATGATCCCAGGTCGACAGCGGAAGGTGGCACGGTCGGCGCACAGCGTCACCCGTCCGCCGGTCCGGCCCCGGCCGGCCACGTACGCTGGCCTGGTGCGGACCCGGCCCACCCTCTCCTGGACATCGGCGGACGCGCCGCTGCCGCGGACGTCCAGCCTCGACGAGCTGACCCGCGTCGTCGCGCGGGGGCGCGTCGCCGTGCTCAGCGGGGCCGGGCTGTCCACCGAATCCGGGATCCCCGACTACCGCGGCGAAAGCGGCAGCCTGCGCCGGCACACGCCGATGACCTACGACGAGTTCGTCACCAGCGCCGAAGGGCGGCAGCGGTACTGGGCGCGCAGCCACCTCGGCTGGCGCACGATCGCCCGCGCCGACCCGAACGACGGCCACCGCGCCGTGACCGCCCTGCGCGAAGGCGGGTACGTCGAAGGCGTCATCACGCAGAACGTCGACGGCCTGCACCAGGCGGCCGGGACCGCGGACGCCGTCGAGCTGCACGGCAGCCTGGACCGCGTCATCTGCCTGGGCTGCCGCCGCACCGGCCCGCGCGCGGAGCTGGACCGCCGGCTGCGCGCGGCCAACCCCGGCTTCACTGGCGCGGCCACCCGGATCAACCCGGACGGCGACGTCGAGCTGCCCGCCGACGTCGTGCGCGGGTTCCGGCCGGTCGCGTGCGAGGCCTGCGAAGGCGTCCTCAAGCCGGACGTCGTGTTCTTCGGCGAGAACGTGCCGCGGCCGCGGGTCGAGCAGTGCTACCGGCTGGTCGACACCGCCGACGCGCTGCTGGTGCTCGGCTCTTCCCTGACGGTGATGTCCGGGCTCCGGTTCGTCCGCCACGCGGCTCGGGCGGGCAAGCCGGTGGTGATCGTCAACCGCGGCGAGACCCGCGGTGACCGCTACGCCGAGGTGCGGGTCGACCGGCCGTTGGGGCCCGCGCTGACCGAGCTGGTCAGCCGCCTCGGTGCGGAGCGCGGCCGCACCGCGTGAGCCGCGGGACGGCTTGGACGAGCCGGTCCGGGCGGGTGGGGGGAACCCGGCCGGACCGGCTCTGGCGACGGACCTCCACAGCCGGTCGTCGCCTGCAAGACGCGGCGGCCGCCCCGGTCGTTACAGCGGCTGCAACCCGTGCCACGACCAGCGGGGCACGGCCAGCCCGGCGGGGACCTCGGTGGGCGGGCCGGGGTAGGTGAGCACCTCGGCCACCGCCCACTCCATGTAGGACCGCAGCGCGGCGCGGAACTCCGGATCGGCGGGCAGGCCGGCGTCGTCCGCGGCCTGCACGAAGCAGGTCACGAACCGGCGGCCGAGGTCGCTCATGTCGCCGTTGCCGGCGTGCATCCGGAGCATCGCCGAGTGGTCGCTGCACTCCGTCGAGAACCGCGGTGGGCCGCCCATGACCTCGGCCCAGTACCAGGCGAGCCGCTCGACGTGCTGCGGGTGCTGGTCGCGTTTCGAGAACGGGTGGTTCAGCTCCGGGTCGGCCAGGCAGCGCTCGTGGTGGGCGGCGGCCAGCGCGCGGAACGCGGGCTCGCCGCCGGCGAATTCGTACAGCGTCGGACGCACCCGCCGAGCCTGGCACGCCGGGCCGCCGGACGCCAGGACGTCAGCGCGCCCCGGCCGCCGCGCGTTCCATCGCGGGGGAGAAGCCGCCGAACGCGTCGACCGCCTGCCGGACGTCCTCGGTGACGAGGTCGTGGTTCAGCGCCCCGGCCGCGGCCGCGCCCTGGGCCGCGGCGATGATCACGGTCGCCCGCGCGTCGACGACGTTCCCCGCGGCCCACACGCCCGGCACACCGGTCTTCCCGGACGGGTCGACGTCGCCTTCGACGTAGCCGAGGTCGCGCAGCAGCTGGTCGTGCGGGACGGTCCGGGTGCGGAGGAACAGCGCCGTCCGCGGCACGAACCGGGCCCCGAGCTCGATGCCGGTGAGCCGGCCGCCTTCACGCCTGATACCGGTCACGATGCCCTCGACCACGCGGATTCCGCGCGCGTCGAGCCGTTCCCGGTCCTCTTCGGGCACTTGCGTGGTGTGGGCGAAGTACACGACGTCCGGCGACCACTGGCGGACCAGCAGCGCGTGCTCGACGCTCGCCGGTTCGGTGCCGAGGACGCCGAGTGGCTGGTCGCGGACTTCGTAGCCGTGGCAGTAGGGGCAGGTGACCGCGTCGGTGCCCCAGCTTTCGCGCAGGCCCGGGATGTCCGGCAGGTCGTCGTGGATCCCGGTGGCGATCAGGACGCGCCGGGCGGTGAGTTCCCGGCCGTTCGCCAGTTTCGCCGTGAAGCCGTGGCCGAGCCGGGTGACGTGGTCTTCGAGGAGCTCCACGCCGTAGCCGCGGAGTTCGTCGCGGCCGATTTCCAGGAGTTCGGACGGTGGCAGGCCGTCGCGGGAGAGGAAGCCGTGCATGTGGGCCGCCGGCGCGTTGCGCGGGGCTCGGGAGTCGACGACCGCGACGCGCCGCCGCGCCCGGCCCAGCATCAGGGCGGCGCTGAGGCCCGCGGCGCCGCCACCCACCACCAGGACGTCGAAGCTGTTGTTTTCGCTCATGCCGCCACCTTGAACCCGGCTTGGCGGATTCGACAACTAATGTTGCTGTTTCCGGGACGAGCGGGTTTCCTGGAGGCATGACGGACGCGATCACCCAGGCCCTGGCCGAGGTCGGCCCCCGGCTCAAACGGGTCCGCACGCAGCGGCGGGTCACGCTCGCCGACCTGTCGGCGGCGACGGGCATCTCGAAGAGCACGCTGTCCCGGTTGGAGTCCGGTCAGCGCAAGCCGAGCCTCGAGTTGCTGCTGCCGATCGCCCAGGCCCACCAGGTGCCCCTCGACGAGCTGGTGGGCGCGCCCGAGGTCGGTGATCCCCGCGTCCGGCTGACCGCGCGCCGCATCCCGCGCCACAACGGCGCGACGATGACGGTGCTGCCCCTGACCCGCCAGCCCGGCGCGCCACAGGCGTTCAAGATGATCCTGGAGCCGGAGACGAGTGAACCCGATCCCCAGGTCCACGAGGGGTACGAATGGCTGTACGTCCTCTCGGGACGGCTCCGGCTGATCCTGGCCGACCGGGACATGACGCTGGGGCCGGGCGAGGCGGCGGAGTTCGACACCCGCCTCCCGCACTGGTTCGGCGCCGTCGACGGCAGGCCCGCGGAGATCCTCAGCCTGTTCGGCAAGCAGGGGGAGCGGCTGCACCTGCGGGCGAAATCGCGTTAGCCCAGTTCGCGCTGCATCAGGAGGGTGTCGAGCCAGCGGTCCTGCTTGAACCCGACGCGACGCAACACGCCGGCGTCGGTGAACCCGGCCGCGCGGTGCAGGTTCCGCGACGCCGGGTTGCCGGAGTCGACGACGACCGCGATCGCCTGCCGCGCCCCGGCTTCCGCGCACCGCTTCAGCAGTTCGTCGAGCAGCCGTCGCCCATGGCCGTGGCCGGCCGCCTCGGGCGCGAGGTAGATCGTCGTCTCCACCGAGAACCGGTACGCCGGCTTCGGCCGCCACGGCGTGGCCAGCGCGTAGCCGAGGATCTCGCCCTCGTCGGCGAGGACGAGGAAGGGCCAGGCGCTCTCGCGGATCTTCGCTCGCCACTGCTCCGCGGTCGGCGGCGTGGTTTCGAACGTGAAGACGGTGCTGGTGACGTACGGCGCGAAGACGGCGGCAATGCCTTCGGCGTCGACCTCCGTCGCTTCCGCTATAGTGGACATAGGCGGTATTATAGAGGAATGATTGATCCGGTGTCGCTCGGCCGCCACGTGCACGACCTGCGGGCGGGCCGCAGGCTGGCGTTGAGCGCCCTGGCTGCGGAGGCGGGCGTCAGCGTGAGCATGCTGTCGGCCATCGAGCGCGGCGAGAAGACGCCGACGGTCGTGGTGCTGTCCCGGATCGCCGACGGCCTCGGGCTGTCCCTCTCGCGGCTGCTCGCCGACCTCGAGACCGACCGGGTGATCGTCCGCCGCGCGGCGGAGCAGGACCACATCACCGAACCCGGCGGCTGGCACCGCACGGTGCTGACACCGGTCGTCCCCGGCGTCAACTTCGAGTGGATCCGCACGACCCTGCCGCCCGGCTGTGACGCGGGCGCTTTCCCGGCGTACGCACCGGGTTCCCACGAGTTCGTCGCCGTCGAGTCGGGTCAGCTCTGCCTGGGTGTCGGCGACGCCGAGTACGTCCTGGCGGCGGGCGATTCGGTGTACTTTCCCGCCGACGTGACGCATTCCTACGCGAACCGCACCGGAAACCCCTGCGTGTACTCGGTTGCGGCGCTGATCATGCGGCCGCGGAAAACCGGATGACACCGCACTCCGAGGCGTGACACCCTCCTGGGCATGTTCCCCGTGTCCGATAGCGCGACGCTCGCAGGCTTGTCCCTGCCGAGCGCCCTGTCGGCACGGCTGACCGGCGCTCGAAGCTGACCCTTCCCCGATTCCCCCGCCCTGGGCGCGAAACCGCCGGGGGAGGGTCGACGCGCTCCGCCCGGTTTCGCGCATCTTTCGTTCCAGCGCAGGGAAAACCCATGACCAAGCAGCGGTACGTGCGGACCAAGCCGCACCTGAACATCGGCACGATGGGCCACGTCGACCACGGCAAGACCACCCTCACCGCGGCCATCACGAAGGTCCTCGCCGAGCGGGGTGGGGCCGACTTCGTCGCCTTCGACCGCATCGACCGCGCGCCGGAGGAGATCGAGCGCGGCATCACCATCAACATCGCGCACGTCGAGTACGAGACGCCGACCCGGCACTACGCGCACGTCGACATGCCCGGCCACGCCGACTACGTCAAGAACATGATCACCGGCGCCGCTCAGCTGGACGGCGCGGTGCTCGTGGTCTCGGCGCAGGACGGCGCGATGCCGCAGACCCGCGAGCACGTCGTCCTGGCGCGGCGGATCGGCGTCGAGCACCTCGTCGTCGCGCTCAACAAGGCCGACGTCGCCGACGACGAGGAACTGCTCGACCTGGTCGAGCTCGAGGTGCGCGAGCTGCTCACCCGCTACGGGTTCGACGGCGACGCCGTGCCCGTGGTCCGGGTGTCCGGGCTGCGCGCGCTCGAGGGCGACCCGCGGTGGACGCAGCGGATCCTCGACCTCCTGGAGGCCGTCGACGAGCACGTGCCGATCCCGCCGCGGCGGCTCGACCTGCCGTTCCTGATGCCGATCGAGAACGTCCTCACCATCACCGGCCGCGGCACCGTCGTGACCGGCGCGGTGGAGCAGGGCACCCTCGCCGTCGGCGACGCGGTCGAGGTGATCGGCCTCGGCCCGGCGGTGACCAGCGTGGCCACCGGGCTCGAGACGTTCGGCAAGCCGATGGACCGCGCCGAGGCGGGCGACAACGCCGCGGTGCTGCTGCGCGGGGTGAAGCGCGGCGAGGTCCGGCGCGGCCAGGTCGTCTGCCTGCCCGGCAGCGTCCGGCCGCACACGCGGTTCCGCGCGGACGTCCACGTGCTGTCGGCCGCCGAGGGTGGCAGGCGGACGCCGTTCGCGGCGAACTACCGGCCGCAGTTCCACTTCCGCACCAGCGACGTCGTCGGGGTGGTCGCCCTCGCCGAGGGCGTCACGGTCGTCCGGCCGGGCGACGCGGCGGAGCTCACCGTGGAGCTCGGGCAGCCGGTCGCGATGAGCCCGGGCCTCGGGTTCGCCATGCGCGAAGGCCGGCTGACGGTCGCCGCGGGCACCGTCCGGGACGTGCTGGACTGAAGATCAAGCTCGTCCCCGCCGCCGGGCGGGGACGAGCTTGACTCATCCGATCATTTGCTCTTAGCTGAAGAAGTATTCCCGATCCGCCGTCGGAAGCACCCAGCCGTGCTTCTGCCGTTGCGAGATAGGGAGCTGGAGTGGGAAGAGCGTTGAGCCGCCGCCGTGCCGTCGTCTGGGGAGCTGCGGGTGCCGCGGGTGCGGCATTGCCATTGGTCGGATCTCCGGCGGCTGCAGCCGAGGAATTCGGGAACCCGTCAGGCCGCTTCTTCGACGTCACGAAGTACGGCGCGAGAGGCGACGGGCGCACCATCGACACCACCGCGATCAACCGCGCGATCGACGCGGCCGCGACCCGCGGCGGGACCGTGTACTTCCCGGCCGGGACGTACGCGAGCTATTCGATCCACCTCAAGAGCAACATCGCGCTGTACCTCGCCGCCAACGCGACGATCCTGGCCGCCGCCCCGGCCGGCGGCCAGGGTTACGACCCCGCCGAACCGGGCGCGGGCAACCCGTACCAGGACTTCGGGCACAGCCACTGGCACAACAGCCTGATCTGGGGCGAGAACCTCGAGAACGTCACCATCGAGGGGCCCGGCAAGATCGACGGCAAGGGCCTGGTGGCCGGCGGCAGCGCGGAATCCGCGCCGCTCAACGGGAACAAGGCGATCGCGCTCAAGCTGTGCCGCAACATCGCGATCCGCGACATCACGATCGTCAACGGCGGGCACTTCGGCATCCTGCCCACCGGCGTCGACAACTTCCGCATCGACGGCCTGGTGATCGACACCAACCGCGACGGCATCAACATCGACTGCTGCAAGAACGTCCGGATCGCCAACACGACGGTGAACTCGCCGAACGACGACGCCATCGTGCTCAAGAGCTCGTACGCGCTGAACCAGGTGCGCGACACCGAAAACGTCACCATCGACAACTGCTTCGTCAGCGGCTACGACCTCGGCACCCTCGTCGGTGGCACGTTCAAGACGTCGGCGTCGTACGGCCGCACCGGCCGCGTCAAGTTCGGCACCGAATCCAACGGCGGCTTCCGCAACATCGCGATTTCCAACGTGGTCTTCGAGCACTGCCGCGGCCTGGCACTGGAGACGGTCGACGGCGGGCGGCTCGAGGACGTCACGATCAGCAACCTGACCATGCGCAACGTCCAGATGCCGCTGTTCCTCCGGCTCGGAGCGCGGATGCGCGGGCCGGCGGGGATCCCGGTCGGGTTCCTGCGCCGGGTGAGCATCAGCGACGTCACGACCATCGACGCCGATCCGCGCTACCCCTCGTGCTTCGCCGGCATTCCGGGCCACCCGATCGAGGACGTCAAGCTGAGCAACATCCGCCACCACCTCGCGGGCGGACTCACCCCGGGCGACGCGGTGCAGAACCCGCCGGAGCTCGAAACGGCGTATCCGGAACCGTCGATGTTCGGCACCCTCCCGGCGTACGGCTTCTTCGTCCGCCACGCCCGGGGAATCGGCTGGGACAACGTGGACGTGCGGTTCGGCCAGCCGGACACGCGCCCGGCGTTCGTCCTGCGGGACGTGGCCGACGCCGACGTGCACCACTGCCGCGCGGACAAGGCCGCGGGCACGCCGACGTTCGTCCTCGACGGTGTGGACGACTTCCGGGTGAGCCTCGGCCGTCCGGTCCCGGAGGCCCGGGTGGACCACGCGGATCACCAGGAGCTGTAGGGAACTCCGGCCGGGCCCCGGCGCCGCCGCGGGACCCGGCCGGTCAGCGGCCGCGCAGTTTCGGGCGGGCCAAGCCGACCACGGAAAGGGCGATCAGG
>Ga0070663_100000934_pt1 | contig 15889 bp, 13 predicted proteins | sample KBSC63metaG_FD_65646 | JGI IMG/M metagenome (GOLD analysis project Ga0070663, IMG submission 65646) | Corn rhizosphere microbial communities from Kellogg Biological Station, Michigan, USA - KBS C6-3 metaG | ecosystem: Host-associated > Plants > Roots > Rhizosphere > Soil ...
TGAGAGGCTGAGAGGCTGAGAGGCTGAGAGGCTGAGAGGCTGAGAGGCTGAGAGGCTGAGAGGCTGAGAGGCTGAGAGGCTGAGAGGCTGAGAGGCTGAGAGGCTGAGAGGCTGAGAGGCTGAGAGTTTTCTTGGTGAGCATCAAATACCCGTTCGCACTGAGCTTGTCGAAGTGCCCGTCACACCCGGTGAAAGGCTTCGACAAGCCTGTCCTGAGCTTGTCGAAACGGGGATTTGAGTGCACTCGGAGAAAACTCACAGCCCCCGAGCCATGAAGCCCACCGGGCCCTTCGGGACGGGCCAATCAGGCGTCGGGACGGGGCTGCGTTCCTATAATCCACGGTTTAGCCGAACACCCCCCGCTCGGCCTCCCACAGATTCACCAGAGCACCGGATGAAAGCTTCCGAAATCCGCCAGTCGTTCCTGAAGTTCTTCGAATCGAAGGGCCACGCCATCGTCGCATCGAGCCCTGTGGTGCCCGGGGACGACCCGACGCTGCTGTTCACCAACGCGGGCATGAACCAGTTCAAGGACGTCTTCCTCGGCTTCGACAAGCGTCCGTACTCGCGCGCAACGACGGCCCAGAAGTGCATCCGGGCCGGCGGCAAGCACAACGACCTCGAGAACGTGGGCTACACCGCTCGGCACCACACTTTCTTCGAGATGCTGGGCAACTTCAGCTTCGGCGACTACTTCAAGCACGACGCCATCCAGTACGCCTGGGAACTGCTGACCGTAGTCTTCAAGCTGCCCAAGGAAAAGCTCTGGGTCACCGTCTACGCGGAAGACGACGAGGCCTACGACATATGGCACAAGACGGTGGGCGTGCCGGCCGATCGCATTGTGCGCATCGGCGACAACAAGGGCGCGCGCTACGCGTCCGACAACTTCTGGATGATGGGCGACACCGGCCCCTGCGGCCCGTGCACCGAGATCTTCTACGACCACGGCCCGGAGATCCCCGGCGGTCCCCCGGGCTCTCCCGATGAAGATGGCGACCGCTACATTGAGATCTGGAACAACGTGTTCATGCAGTTCAACCGCGACGAAGCGGGCGTGATGCACAAGCTGCCCAAGCCCAGCGTGGACACGGGCATGGGGCTGGAGCGCATCACGGCGGTGCTGCAGCATGTGCATTCGAACTACGAGATCGACACGTTCGTGAACCTGCTCGCGGCTGCGAAGACGGCGGTCGATGCAGCGGGTGCAGGTGACTGCGACAAGGATTCCGCGTCGCTCAAGGTCATCGCCGACCACATCCGCGCCTGCACCTTCACCGTGGTCGACGGCGTGATCCCGAGCAACGCCGGCCGCGGTTACGTGCTTCGCCGCATCACGCGCCGCGCCATCCGCCACGGATACAAGCTCGGTGCGCGCAAGCCCTTCTTCCACACGCTGGTCGCCGCGCTCGTGGCCGAGATGGGCGACGCTTACCCCGAGTTGCGCCAGAACGCACAGCGCGCCACCGACGTGCTCAAGCAGGAAGAAGAGGGCTTCTTCCGCACCATCGCCAACGGCATGGAAATGCTCGAAGCCGCGCTCGCGGGCGGCGCAAAGACCATTGACGGCGAGACGGCATTCAAGCTGCACGACACCTACGGCTTCCCGCTGGACCTTACCGCCGACGTGTGCCGCGAGCGCGGCGTGACGGTGGACGAGGCGGGCTTCAATGCCGCGATGGAGCGCCAGCGTGCGAAGGCGCGCGCGGCTGGCAAGTTCAAGATGGCGCAAGGTCTGGAATACACCGGCAGCGCGACCACCTTCCACGGCTACGACACGCTTACTCACGAGACGGCGCGCATCAGCGCGATTTACGTGGACGGCACCTCGGTGGCCGAGGCCCGGGCCGGCGACGACGCGGTGGTCGTGCTCGACCACACGCCGTTCTACGCCGAGAGCGGCGGCCAGGCGGGCGACACCGGCGAGCTGCGCAACAACACTGCTCGCTTCCTCGTCGAGGACACGCTGAAAATCCAGGCCGACGTGTTCGGACACCATGGCCGCGTCGTCGAAGGCAGTGTGAAGGTGGGCGACACGGTGAATGCCAAGGTCGATGCCGACAAGCGCGCCAAGACGGTTCGCAACCACAGCGCGACCCACCTGATGCACAAGGCCCTTCGCGAAGTGCTGGGCCCGCACGTGCAGCAAAAGGGCTCGCTGGTGGACGCCGAGCGAACTCGTTTCGACTTCGCGCACACCGGGCCGATCACTGATGAGCAGATCCGCAAGATCGAGAACATCGTGAACGCTGAGATCCTCGCCAATGCGGCGACGCAGGCGCGGGTCATGCCGATCGACGAGGCACAGAAGACCGGCGCGATGATGCTCTTCGGCGAGAAGTACGGCGACGAAGTTCGGGTGCTGGATATCGGCACCAGCCGCGAGCTGTGCGGCGGCACGCACGTGCAGCGCACCGGCGATATCGGCCTGTTCAAGGTGGTGGCCGAAGGCGGCGTGGCGGCGGGTGTGCGCCGCATCGAGGCAGTGACGGGCGACAACGCGCTCGCCTATCTGCAGTCACTGGAGTCCACGGTGAACGAGGTGGCCAGCACGCTCAAGGCAACGCCCGCCGAAGTCTCGAACCGCATTGAAAACGTGCTCGAGACGGTGAGGGCACTCGAAAAGGAACTCGCAGCGCTCAAGAGCAAGCTCGCATCGGCCCAAGGCGACGAATTGCTGTCCAAGGCGGTGGACGTGGGCGGCATCAAGGTGCTGGCGGCCATGCTCGAAGGGGCAGACGCCAAGGGTTTGCGCGAGACCATGGACAAGCTCAAGGACAAGCTGAAGACAGCGGCCATCGTGCTCGCCGCGGTCGAAGGCGGCAAGGTTCAGTTGGCAGCTGGCGTCACGACCGACAGCATCGGAAAGCTGAAAGCGGGCGAACTCGTCAACTTCGTCGCACAGCAGGTTGGCGGCAAGGGCGGCGGCAAGCCCGACTTGGCAATGGCCGGGGGTACCGATCCGTCGAAGCTGGGTACGGCGCTGGAGTCGGTGCAGGGTTGGGTCGCGCAGCGGGTTTGATTTCGCGGCTGGGGTTGCCACCGAGCCGGACACATTCGGCCCGTTATGGAGTCAGAGGCTGAGAGTATTTCGATCATGCCCGCTCATCACGCTAAAAGACCCCTGCTCGTCGTTGCAAATGCTCGCCATAGCCAAGCTATGGCTGCGCTTTGCGCCTAGATCAGTTGCCTTTTGACATGCTGCTCGGAAACGTTCGAAATACTCTCAGCCTCTCAGCAGCAAAAGCTGTTGACAGCTTGTGTCGCGTCAAGCCTCAAGTGTCGGCTGCTCGCTTGCTCTCGAAGCGCATTGCGGCGTTGCGTCTCCTCGCCATAGCATGGCTATGACTCGTCGGCGCGCCTTGCACTGCGCTGCGACAGCGGCGCGATCAACCGACACTTGAGGCTTGACGCGAAACTGGCTGAGAATGAAAGCTTGATGTGCTGTGCAGCTTGCCGCTCTACAAGGTTCGGCAAAGCCGATGTGAGGCTACTTTGGGCGATGAAGCGCACATAGTTTGTTGCCATCTGGGTCGCGCACATATGCCAAGTGCATGGCACCCGACTTGCCCTGGCGCAAGCCGGGTGGTTCCTCAATTGAAGTGCCTCCACTTGCGACGGCTGTGTCATGGAACTTTTGGACCTGCTCCGGCGAGCCGCACTTGAACCCGATGGTGCCGCCGTTTGCGAAGGTGGCTGAATCACCATTGATTGGCTCACTCACACAGAACGTGTTGCCGTCGTGCCTGTAGAAGAGGCGGGTTTGACCTGTATTGTTGAGATCTCGAAATGGCTCTCCCGCTCCAAGTACGCCGAGCACGGCGTCATAGAAGCGCTTTGAGCGTTCGATGTCATTCGATCCGACCATCACGTGGCTGAACATTCAAGTTTTCTCCAGGGGCTATGTGGGCAGAAAAGCATACGGAGCAGGTTGCGGTGGCAGCGTTTCATTCCGCCTGATGCGCGGCGACGGTCCGTGTAGGCGGATTCCACCGGGCCTTCTCATGAACATTAGTTGCTTGCGAGCAGCCGACACTTGTGGCTTGACGCGACACTCGTCAAATCGTGGAAAGTGCGCACTGCACTTTACCGTCCCGGCTTTCGCTCAACAAGATTGCCTGACCGACATCCCTTCTCTCATGACATGACGATAGTCACGGCCAGTCGGATGCTTATGCACGATCACGCCGGATCGTGATTCATGCATCCCCGAACAGGCTGAATGGAAATGGAACGGCTCTGTCGGAAGGGGCATGCGCGAATGCGTCTTCTTGACGTTCCCATCATGGGAGACTTGAGACTCCTTGCATGACGAATCTCATCCTTGCCCGATAACCTCGTGAATTCCACCGCCAGCATCTCGCCGCCCGCACCAGCGACCCTCAGGGAGTGGTCCTTTCCGGTCGAAGGCATGACCTGCGCATCTTGCGTCGCGCGGGTCGAGCGTGCGCTCGCCAAGGTGCCTGGCGTCGTCGAGGCGAGCGTCAATCTGGCGACCGAGGCAGCAACGGTTCGTTCGGACCCGTCAGTGAGTGTCGAGGGACTCCGGGCTGCAGTAGAGAAGGCGGGGTATCAGGTCGGCGAAGTTGTCGAAGAGGGCGCGACGCGTGTATCCGTGGAATCGATCGTTGCGCGTCGTTCTGACGTGTGGCCCATCGCGATGGCTGTCGTCCTGTCCACGCCACTCCTGCTGCCGATGCTCGCGATGCCCTTCGGTGCTGACTGGCGTCTCGACGCTTGGCTGCAATGGCTGCTGGCAACACCTGTGCAGTTCTGGCTTGGCGCACGCTTCTATCGCTCGGGCTGGAAAGCCTTGAAGGGCCGCTCCGGCAACATGGACTTGCTGGTCGCGCTGGGTACCTCGGCTGGGTATGGCCTGAGCGTCTATCAATTGTTTCGGCATGGGCAGGCGGGGGGAGCGCATCTGTACTTCGAAGCCTCGGCCGTTGTCATCACGCTCGTATTGCTCGGCAAATGGTTGGAAGCACGCGCCAAGCGGCAGACCACCGAGGCCATTCGCGCACTGCAGGCTCTGCGGCCTGAGACGGCTCGCGTCCGGCGCCACGGACAGGAGGCCGAGGTGCCGATTTCTCGTGTGAAGGTGGGTGACGTGGTTGTTGTTCGACCGGGTGAGCGTTTGCCGGTGGATGGCGCTGTGATCGATGGTGAGAGCGAGGTCGACGAATCGCTTATCACGGGCGAAAGCCTGCCTGTGTCCAAGCGCGTGGGCAGCGCAGTCACGGGCGGTGCAGTGAACGGCGAGGGCCTGCTGCTCGTTCGCACCACGGCCGTGGGAGCCGAGTCAACCTTGTCACGCATTGTTCGCCTGGTCGAGTCGGCGCAGGCGAAGAAGGCGCCGATTCAGCGGATGGTCGATCGGGTCAGCGAGGTGTTCGTGCCTGTCGTCATCGGCATTGGGCTATTGACGCTGATGGGGTGGGGGTTTGTGAGCGGCGATTGGGAACGAGCCATTCTCGACGCGGTTGCTGTGTTGGTGATTGCCTGCCCTTGCGCCTTGGGTCTCGCCACGCCGACAGCGATCATGGCGGGCACAGGCGTTGCGGCGCGGCACGGCATCCTGATCAAGGATGCGCAGGCCTTGGAAATCGCGCATGCCGTGAAGGTGGTGGTCTTCGACAAGACGGGAACACTCACCGAAGGAAAGCCGGATCTGGTCGCATTTGAGGCGGCCAACGACGATCACGTGTCCTTGTTGACGTTGAGCGCTGCGATACAGGCGTACAGCGAGCATCCTTTGGGGCGCGCCGTCATCGAGGCCGCGCGACGCGAAGCCATCGCGGCGACGAACGCCACGGAAGTCCGAGCCATTGCTGGACGCGGAATGGCTGCATCGGTCCAGGGGCGCGAAATGCGATTGGGCAGCACGCGCTTCATGCATGAGTTGAAGGTCGACATCGCCGCGATGCGATCACGCGCCGAGCAACTGCAGGCCGAGGGCAAGACGCTGTCGTGGTTGGCGGACGTGAGCGATGTGCCCCGCCTGATTGGGCTGCTCGCTTTCGGCGACCGTGTGAAGCCATCTGCCGCCCACGCCATTCGACTGCTGCAGGGGCAAGGCATCGCGACGGCACTCGTGAGCGGCGACAACCGCGGCAGTGCCCAAGCAGTTGCAGCGCAGATCGGCATCGATGAAGTGCACGCCGAGGTGCTACCCGAAGACAAGGCGGACATCATCGAGCGCTTGAAAACAGGCGGCCGTCGCGTCGCGATGGTCGGCGACGGCATCAACGATGCTCCGGCACTTGCCGCTGCGGATGTTGGCGTCGCCATGTCCACCGGCACCGATGTGGCCATGCATGCGGCAGGCATCACGCTGATGCATGGCGACCCTGCGCTGGTGGCCGACGCCATCGATATCTCGCGTCGCACCGTCGCCAAGATCCGCCAGAACCTGTTCTGGGCCTTTGTCTACAACGTGGTTGGCATTCCGTTGGCGGCATTCGGAATGCTGAACCCCATGCTCGCTGGAGCAGCGATGGCCTTCAGCAGCCTGAGCGTTGTCACCAATGCGCTTACGCTGCGCCGCTGGAAAGGGAGCGCGCTTTAGGTTGAGGACACCGGCTACTCCCTCTCCCTCTGGGAGAGGGAGCAAATACATAACATAGCTTGGCATCTGCCAGAGTAGCGTCTCCCCGCCATGCCCATCGAACACCCACAACGCCAGGTCGGGTTCACCCCGATGGTGTTTGCGGTTCTTGCCGCGCCTGTCATAAAGGAGTACAAAAAACACATCGAGTCGATCCCACGATTGCATTTCCTCAAGGAGGATTCCATGCGTAGAAGGGTTTATTGGTTGCTTCCCAACTTGGCGAGCGCCAAGCGAACGATGGATGACCTGTTGCTTGCGTGCATCGGCGAACGACACATTCACTTCGTCGCGCGCGAAGACGCCGACATGACCGGGTTGCACTCCGCCAACTTGTTGCAGACGTCCGATCTCATCCGGGCGGCTCAAATGGGACTCGTGGTCGGCGGTGCGGTCGGAGCGCTGCTGGGCATCGTCGCGGCGGTCTACTTTCCCATCGTCGGCGACCAGCCTCAATGGGGCATTGCGGCGGTTCTGGCCATGCTCGGAGGTGCGTTCGGCGCATGGTCCGCGAGCATGATCGGAGCATCCACGCCAAGCCACCGGCTCAAGAGATTCGAGTCGGCAATCGAGCAGGGCCAGATCCTGCTGATGGTGGATGTGCCTCGCTCACGCGTCGACGAAATTGAGGCGCGGCTGCGGGCGCAGCATCCCGAAGCACGTCTCGAAGGCGTTGAGCCCAACATTCCTGCGTTTCCATGACGTCTGCGAGATTGGGAGATGCTTGAGGGCTTGAGGGCCGCCCTATTCAAGGTCTTGTATTGGTCTGGGGAAGGGTTGGGTGAGGGGCTGCGTTGATGATGGCACCCCATGGCTTTATTCACTGCCCACGGCCCTCACCCCAGCCCTCTCCCAGAGGGAGAGGGAGCGTTAAGACCGCTGGCCACCTGCAGTGTCGATTGCTGTAGAGGAGATCACCATGGAACTTCACATCAATTCTCATGAGTGGCACCGCCGAATGCCGGACTGGCCGCGCGCAGTCGGTGCGGGCCTGGTGGCGGGCGCGCTGCTCATGGTGCTGGAGATGCTGTGGACGGCGACCGTCAGCGGATCCAGCCCGTGGAGCACCTCGCACCATGTGGCTGCCATCGTGATGGGCGAGAAGGCGTTGGAGTCTTCAGCATTCAACCTCGGCATCGTCGCCGTCGCGCTCGCGACGCACTACGTCCTGGGCGTCGTCTTCGGCCTGGTCCTGGCAATCATCATTGCCGGCTTTCACTACGAGCAGAACACCGGCATGCTGGAGGTACTCGGCGTGGTGTTCGGAACTGTGCTGTACCTGCTGAACTTTTACGGCATGGCTGCTTTCTTCCCATGGATCGCCGACCTGCGAGGCTGGTCGACCTTCATCGGTCACATCATCTTCGGCCTCACCGTGGTGTTGACCTATCAGTGGCTCGAAGGGCGCGGCGAAGAGACGAATCAGTAGTTGTTTGCTGTAGTGTCGTGCTGACCACTGCCCCGAGGCGGTGATGTCTTGTGGATGAATCCGCGACGGAGTAGTGTTGTCGCACTCTGCTGCGGCCTGTCGGCCGCGAGGACGAGTTCATATGGGCATGGCCATCGCGCTTCTCGTGATCGTTGCCGCCTCGGTGGTGTTTCAGTTCGTCAGCCCGTGGTGGACCACGCCGCTGGCATCGAATTGGAAACAGATGGACGACACGCTGACGATCACGCTCGTGATCACCGGCATCTTCTTCGTCGGCATCACGCTGTTTCTTGCGTTCACGGTGTATCGCTACCACCACCGCGAGGGTGCGCGCGCCGCCTATGAGCCCGACAACAAGAAGCTCGAACACTGGCTGATAGGCGTCAGCACCATCGGAATCGTCGCGCTGCTGGCGCCTGGGCTCGTCGTGTACGCCGACTATGTCAATCCGCCACGCGAATCGCTGGTGCTGGAGGTGCTGGGCCAGCAGTGGCAATGGCGCTTTCGCTTTCCCGGCGCGAGCGGGAAGATGGGCGCGAGCGATCCGCGATTCGTCACAGCGGCCAATCCCTACGGGCTTGATCCCAAGGATCCGGCTTCGGCCGACAACATCCTCGTGACGGGCAACGAAGTGCATCTGCCCATCAACAAGCCGGTCAAGGTGCTGCTGCGTTCGCAGGACGTGCTGCACGACTTCTACGTGCCGCCGTTTCGCGCCCGCATGAACATCGTGCCGGGCATGGTGAGTTCGTTCTGGTTCACCCCGACGCAGGCCGGACGCTTCGAGTCCATGTGCGCACAGCTCTGCGGCGTAGGCCACCCGAATATGCACGGCTATGTCGTGGTGGAAGATGAAGCCTCCTATCTCGCGTGGCTGAAGAAGCAGCCTACCTTTGCCGCGTCATTTGCAGCCGCAAGCGCAGGGCCCACCGACCCGGCGGCCGCCAAGGGCATGGCCGTTGCGCGCACCAAGGGCTGCGTGGCCTGCCATTCAATCGACGGCAGCCTGGGCGCGGGACCGACCTGGAAAGGCTTGTACGGCAAGACTGAAACCTTCGCCGATGGTGCGACCTCGGTGGTCGACGATGCCTTCCTGAAGCGGGAAATCCTGGAGCCGAAGGCTCGCATCGTGAAGGGCTTCGCGCCCATCATGCCGACGATCGAGGTCAGCGACGACGAGCTTGCAGCGCTCATGGCCTATATCAAGTCGGCAGGAGAAACCGGACAGGGCGCGCCAGTTCAAACCGTTCAAGGAACCAAGTGATGAGCGCCGACCCGCAATTCCATAGTCGAACGAAAAGTACCTTGGCGTACGACGACCATGGGGGCCATCACGAGCCCAACACTTTCATTACCAAGTACGTCTGGAGCCAGGATCACAAGGTCATTGCCGTTCAATACGCTTGCACCGCCATTCTTGTCGGGCTGGTGGGCGTGGTGCTGTCCAACCTGATGCGTCTGCAGATCGGCTTTCCGGGGCAGTTCGAATTCATCAACGCCGAGCGCTACTACCAGTTCGTGACGATGCACGGGATGATCATGGTGATCTACCTGCTCACCGCGCTCTTTCTCGGCGGCTTCGGCAATTACCTGATCCCGCTGATGATCGGTGCGCGGGACATGGTGTTCCCGTACATGAACATGCTGAGCTTCTGGGTGTACCTTCTTTCGGTGTTCGTGCTGATGGCGAGCTTCTTCGTGCCCGGCGGCCCAACCGGCGCGGGCTGGACGCTGTATCCGCCGCAGGCCATCCTCCCGGGAACGCCAGGCCATGACTGGGGCATCATCTTGATGCTCGTGTCGCTGGTGATCTTCATCGTCGCGACGACCATGGGCGGCCTCAACTACGTGACCACCGTGCTGCAGGCGCGCTGCGAAGGCATGACGCTGCTGCGCATGCCGCTGTCGGTGTGGGGCATCTTCGTTGCCACCATCCTCGCGCTGCTGGCCTTCCCGGCGCTCTTCGTGAGTGGCGTGATGATGCTGCTGGACAAGACGTTGGGTACCAGCTTCTTCATGCCGGCACTCGTCTCGATGGGGCAGATCAGCGGTTACCGCGGGGGCAGCCCGCTGCTGTTCCAGCACCTCTTCTGGTTCTTCGGCCACCCCGAGGTCTACATCGTGGCGTTGCCTGCATTCGGCATCGTGTCCGACCTCATCAGCGTGCATGCGCGCAAGGCCATCTTCGGCTACCGCACCATGGTGTGGGCCATCGTCGTCATCGGCGTCCTGAGCTTCATCGTGTGGGCGCACCACATGTTCGTGAGCGGCATGAACCCGTACTTTGGATTCTTCTTCGCCACCAGCACGCTCATCATCGCCGTGCCCACCGCCATCAAGGTCTACAACTGGCTGTTGACGCTGTGGCGCGGGGACATACATCTGTCGGTGCCGATGCTGTTTGCGCTGGCGTTCGTGTGCACCTTCGTGATCGGCGGCCTGACGGGGCTCTTCCTCGGCAACGTCAGCGTGGACATTCCGCTGTCGGGCACGTACTTCGTCGTCGCGCACTTCCACATGGTGATGGGCGTGGCGCCGCTTTTGGTCGTGTTCGGCGCCATCTACCACTGGTTCCCGAAGATCACTGGCCGCATGCTCGACGACCGCATCGGCAAGCTGCACTTCTGGGTCACCTTCCTCGGCACCTACGCCATCTACTTTCCCATGCACTACCTCGGCGTGCTGGGCATGCCGCGGCGCTACTACAACTGGGAGGGCTATCAGTTCATTCCGCCGTCGGCGTTCTCCTTGAACGTGTTCATCACCGCGATGGCGCTCATCGTGGGTGTGGCGCAACTGCTGTTCGTCTTCAACCTCGTGTGGAGCGCTTTCCGCGGCGCCAAGGCCGGCAGCAACCCGTGGCGGGCTGCGTCGCTCGAATGGTTCACGCCGGACTCGCCACCCAAGCACCTCAACTGGGGGCCGAAGCTGCCGGTGGTTCATCGCTGGGCCTATGCGTACAGCGTGCCGGGCGCGAAGCAGGACTTCATTCCACAGAACGCTCCCACGGCGGATGGTGGGGCCGAGCCCGAAACCTATCCGACGAAAGAGGTGCCGGCATGAGTGCCGGCGCGCTTCACACCGCGGCGGGGGGAAGCGACGGCGCCCACCCGGTCATTCCGATTTCGGCGGCACGTCGAGCCAAGCGCCCACAGGCGATCTACGGTGTCGGCCTGTGGGTGTTCATGGGCGTCGCCACCACCTTGTTCTCGCTCTTCCTCACGGCTTATGTGATGCGAATGAGCGGTGCCGATGCAGTGGCCATCGAGATGCCGCAGCAACTGTGGCTCAGCACCACCTTGCTGGTGCTTGGAAGCATATTGCTGCAATCCGCAGCCTCGGTGGCATCGACTGCGGCGCAACCGGAGCGCGCCCGCTTGCTGCTGGCGGCAGGCGGCATCTGCGCCATGGCATTCGTCGGCGCGCAAGCTTGGGGCTGGTGGGCCTTGCTCGGCCGGCAGGTGACGCCGGTGGGCAACCCTGCGGGCAGCTTCTTCTTCCTGCTCACCGCGCTGCATGCCTTGCACGTGACGGGCGGGCTCGTCGGCTGGCTGCTTGCTGCGCGTGCAACCCGCAGCGACGTTGCCCTGGCAGCCGCCTCATGGCGCATCGGACTGTGCGCGCGGTACTGGCACTTCCTGCTTCTTGTGTGGTTGGCCTTGTTCGCCAGCTTCACCTGGGTCACGCCCGATGTGGCGCGCATCATCTGCCGCACGGCTTGACACCACGACATCAAGAGGAAAAGGGCGCACACCATGAGTTCGACCACGATCTCCGCGCCGCATGATGCACCGGACGCCGGGCCCGGCGGCTTGCGTCAATTGGTCGCCGACTGGTCGTCCGACCAAAAGGCTTTCCATGTCGCCTGGGGCAAGGCAATGATGTGGATCTTTCTGTTGAGCGACACCTTCATCTTCGGTTGCTTCCTCACGAGCTACATGACGGTGCGCACGTCGACCACGGTGACGTGGCCCAACCCGAGCCATGTCTTCGCACTCAACGTGGGTGGCTCTGAAGTGCCATTGATCCTCATTGCCATCATGACCTTCGTGCTCATCACGAGCAGCGGCACCATGGCCATGGCGGTGAACTGCGCCTATCGCCGCGACCGCGTGAACGCCGCTGCGCTGATGATCGTGACGGCGGGCTTTGGCGAGATGTTCGTGGCCATGCAGGCCTTCGAATGGTCCAAGCTCATCCTCGAAGGCGTGCGGCCATGGGGCAATCCCATGGGCGCCGCGCAGTTCGGCTCCAGCTTTTTCATGATCACCGGCTTCCACGGACTGCACGTGAGCGCCGGGGTGATCTATCTCATTGTCATTGCCATACGACTATTGCGCGGTCACTATGACCGCACCGGCAACTACCAGATCGTCGAGATCGTCGGCCTGTACTGGCACTTCGTGGATCTGGTGTGGGTGTTCATCTTTGCGTTCTTCTACCTCTGGTGAGGTGACCATGGCACACGGTACGGCGCAGCAACAGCATCCGATCGGCCTCTATTTCAAGGTGTGGGGCCTGCTGTTCGTCCTCAGCACCTTGTCGTATCTGGTGGACTATTTTCACTTTCATGGCTACTTGCGCTGGGGGCTCATCATCGTGCTGATGCTGCTGAAGGCCGGCCTCATCGTTGCGGTGTTCATGCACATGGCGTGGGAACGCTTGGCCTTGATCTGCGCCATCTTGCTGCCACCGGGCGCCTTGCTGGTACTGGTGGGGCTGATGTTCGCGGAGGCCGACTACACGTTCCTCACACGGTTGTCGTTCTTCCACTGAAGGGGCGCACCATCAGCACACCTTTCGCACTTGCCGCCGTTCGCCCGAGGTGGAAAACCTATGTCGAGTTGACCAAGCCAAGGGTCGTGGCGCTGATGATGTTCACGGTCGTCGTCGGCATGCTGCTGCCGACAACGCAGACCATTCCGTGGCGCGTGATGGTTTTCGGGCCTTTGGGCATTGCCCTCGTCGCCGGTGCGGCGGCTGCGATCAATCACCTGGTTGACCAGCGCATCGACGCCATCATGGCGCGTACACGCGGACGGCCTTTGCCGCGTGGGGCGCTGGATGGCGCGAGGGTGTTTGCGTTTGCCACCGTCATGGGCTTCACGGGGATGACGCTGCTCATGGTGTTCACCAACCCGCTGTGTGCCATGCTCACCTTTGCATCGCTGGTCGGGTACGCGGTGGTCTATAGCATGTTCCTGAAGCACGCCACGCCTCACAACATCGTGATCGGCGGGGCAGCGGGGGCCGCGCCGCCCTTGCTCGGGTGGGTTGCAGTCAGTGGTCAGATCGACCCTGGTGCATTGGTGCTGTTCCTCATCATCTTCATCTGGACCCCGCCGCACTTTTGGGCACTGGCGATTCATCGGCGCGATGACTATGCGCGGGCAGAAATCCCGATGCTGCCAGTGACGCATGGGGTGGCGTTCACGTGCGGGCGGATCCTCTGGTACACGGTCGGGCTGATGATGGTGACGGTCTTGCCGTACTTCATCGGCATGAGCGGCCGGCTGTATTTCATCGGTGCGCTGATTCTTGGCGGGCGGTTCATTTGGTTCGCGTGGAGACTGCGAGGTGATGCACAGCTTGCAATGCCGACGTTTCGGTTTTCGATCGTGTATCTCTTCGCGCTGTTTGCATTGTTGTTGGGGGATCACTACCTGCAAGGGTGGTAAGAGGCTGACGGCCTGACATGACTACGTGCGCGATCTGCGAGTTCCGCTTCGACACGAACATGTGGTGGTCGGACGTCGGCAAGGTCGCCCCCCGGCAGTGGACGCTCGATCAACCCGAGTAGCTATCTCGCGAGCTAACTAGTGTCGCGTCAAGCCACAAGTGTCGGCTGCTCGCTTGCTCTCGAAGCTCATTGCGGCGTTACGCCATTCAAAGTTCGGACTAGCGCGGCGACGGTCTGCAATCGCCCTGCAACAGTGAGCTTGATTCGCCATCGCGGACAGCGCTTCGTTCGAGATCAGATTTTCCGGTGCGGTGTCGTTTCCAATTGGGCATGCATTGTCTTCAGTAGTCAGTCCATGAACATCGCCAAACTCTTCTGCCTTCCGTTGTTTTCCACGGGAAACGCGGGCAACACACTTGATCCGACTTCGGCTGGCCCCGCTCGGACTCAGCCGAAAGCGCCATTGCGGCCGCGCGGTGGTCGGTCCTTTCCAGAGAGGGAAGACTTGCGGCCGCGGCAGGCCACCACGATCAGGGCTGTCGATGAGGCCGCTCTCTCTCGGATGGACAGTCTGGTGGGTGCCAGCATCGATCCGCGGATTGCCGGCAACCTGCTTTCGAAGTCCCATCTAGAAGCCGGGCCTGTCCGCTTCGACGGTTTCGGCCGAATTTGTGGTTTCAATACGCGCCCCAACCGCCCAGTTCCAACCGCGATCATCGACCGCCTGGAAGCTGCGGTGATTCGGCCGCTGACCCAAACGAATGCTCGCACATCATCCGCAGAAGCTCCCCGGTCGAAGCGAGACCTTCTGGTGCGCGCGATGCACCTGCTCAGCCTTTACAGCAATGCGAACAACGCAGCGTTGCTTCAGCAAGCCAAGGCTCTGTTCTTGTCCTCCTCGTTCAGCGATGACACCGTTACTGCCTTCTTGCAAAGCGCAATGCAACGCATGGCCGACGATCCTCTGCTTCAAGACCAATTCGAAAAGTTGGCCACGGAATCCACAAAGGGCGTCACCGTCGCCCAGCAAGCCGACAACGTCTATGGCCGTACTTTCGAATCGCTGCTTGCAGAGGACTTGGTTCAGCAACCTCCACCGGGGTTACTCGAAGCTGCGTCGGCTGTGGCCCGTGGCATGTGTGACACGATGTTGGGTCTGGGTGCTGCCGATCGTGCCAAGCTGATGAACGAACTGATCTTCAAGCTGTCCACAGGCGCGCGACCGTGGTTTGCCCACTCGCCGTCGCTGCAGGAGTTCAAGAGGGCCCCCTCCATGATCACGCTGGCGGCCTGCCTTGCTGACACATCCAACGGAATCGAGGCCATGAAGGTCATGCACCTGGCCCATCGCTTTGTGCACTCCATTGAAGATGTTTCCGCGCGCGGCGACATCGAGCGTCCCGACTGGTATAGGCGCTGCGTGGACTATTACTTGGGCTTCATTTCAAACCAAAAGCCTGCTGGGAAGAACCCGCTGGACTTGACGGCGCAAAGTCCAGGCATTTGGTTTCACTACCACCCCAAGGAGTCCGCAATTGCGAATCCTGCGAAAGGAGAGGACTGGACGCATTCGCGCACGGCGAAGGCCGACGCGTTAAGTCTGTTCGAGCAAGATGCCCTTTCCCGAGGCCAAACGGTGGTGAACGGCCTATCTGGGCAGAACTGCATGGTGTCCTTCTTTGCGCAGCACCTCGCAGAAGCGGACCCTTCGCTGTCGATGAAAAACGTCCAGCTCGGGATGCTGATGACACTGATCTTCAACGGCGGTCACTCCGCGGAGGAGGTGCTGGCCACGGCACATGCACTACAACCCATGCTCAAGCCGGGCAGTACGGAGCCAGGCACCCAAGGCGCGTTTCGCGGTGGCTATGAAGCGGTCCTGGCCTTGGCCGACGGCGAGGCGTCACGACAGGATCTCGCCGCGCGGCTGGACAGGGCCATTGACCGGACGGTGCAGTACTGTGCGGAGCACGTGCAACTGAGGCCTGTTCGGCTTCCATGAAAGGGATAGGAGGCGACAAGTCAGGTCCAGTGCGTGCGTTGGCTTCAGCGCAACTAAGGACCCGTTCGGGAATAACTTGCACATTTGGCTCGCCGGCTGCGGGCGCGCTGCGGCGTTGCAAATGCTCGCGATGCCTATGGGCATCGCTGCGCTTTGCGCCTTGCATCGCAT
>Ga0070663_100000958_pt1 | contig 15673 bp, 13 predicted proteins | sample KBSC63metaG_FD_65646 | JGI IMG/M metagenome (GOLD analysis project Ga0070663, IMG submission 65646) | Corn rhizosphere microbial communities from Kellogg Biological Station, Michigan, USA - KBS C6-3 metaG | ecosystem: Host-associated > Plants > Roots > Rhizosphere > Soil ...
TCGCCGAGAAGCTGAAGGCGGCGGGTCCAAAGGTCGCGGCGATTGCGGGCGACCTGCTCGACGCGGAGACCATGTACGCGGCCAAGGCGCTGCTGAAAGCGCAGGGGTCGAAGCTGCTCGAAGGGCGGCAGACCGGACTTGACTATGATGTCAGCAGCCTTGCGGCAGTGAACTTCAACTCGACCATCGCGGGAATCGAGAATGCCGACGCCGTCCTGCTGATTGGAAGCAACCCGCGCTGGGAAGCGCCGCTGATCGCCACTCGCCTCAGGAAGGTTGCGAAAAAGGGCGGCAAAATCTTTGCAATCGGGCCGAAAATCGACCTGGCGATGCCGGTTGAATGGATCGGCGACGACCTCAAGTTGCTGGGCAGGCTGCCCAAGGCGGTGAAGGATGCCTTCGCCAAGGCCGAGCGGCCGGCGGCGATCGTCGGTCCGGGTGCGCTTGGTGCAGGGGCGCTCGGCGCTGCGCTCGCGCTGGTCGAGGCGCTTGGCTTGATCAAGGGCGATTGGAACGGTTTCAACGTCCTCCATACCTCTGCTTCGCGGATGGCGGGGCTGATCCTCGGTTTTGCCCAGAAGGGCGGCCTAGCGGACATCGAGGCCGCAAAGCCTCAGGTCGTGCTCCTGCTCGGCGCCGACGAAATGCCGGCGGACCGGCTTTCGGGCGCGTTCAAGATCTACATCGGCCACCACGGCGATAATGGCGCGAAGCAGGCGGACCTGGTGCTTCCGGGCTCGGCCTACAGCGAGAAGCACGGCACGTTCGTCAACACCGAAGGCCGGGTTCAACGCACCGAGAAGGCCGCGTTCGCTCCGGGCGAGGCGCGCGAAGACTGGACGATCTTCCGTGCGGTCTCGGAGCTCCTCGGCAAGCCGCTTCCGTTCGACACGTTCGGCCAGCTTCACTCGGCGATGGCGGCCGACCACCCGCAGCTCGCGACGCCTGGCCTGCTGAAGCTCAAATGGTCGCCACCGAAGCTCGACGCCAAGGTGTCGGGGCCGGTCGGCTATCCGATCAAGGACTTCTACCTCACCAACGCGATCACGCGCGCCAGCCCGACGATGCACACCTGTTCGGAGGAAATCCTGCATGGCCGCGTCGAGACGCTGGAGGCCGCGGAATGACGGCGTTCTTCCAGACGTGGGGTGCCAGCTACGAATGGGCGTGGTTCTGGTCGATGGTGATCGGAATTCTCGTCATCGCGCTTCCGCTGATGCTCGCGGTGGCGATGATCATCTATGCCGAACGCAAGATCTGGGCGGCCATGGCGCTTCGCCGCGGGCCCAACGTCGTCGGCCCCTGGGGCGTCCTGCAGAGCTTCGCGGACGGACTGAAAGTCTTCCTCAAGGAAACCATCGTCCCTTCGGCCGCGAACAAGGGCCTGTTCCTGCTCGCGCCGATCATCAGCTTCACGGTGGCGCTGATCGTCTGGGCCGTGATTCCGTTCCAGGCGGGTGTTGTCCTCGCAGACGTCAATGTCGGCCTGCTCTACATCCTCGCTGCTTCGTCGCTGGGCGTCTATGGCGTGATCGTCGCCGGCTGGGCCTCCAACTCGAAATATCCCTTCTTCTCGGCCCTTCGCGCGGCCGCGCAGATGGTAAGCTATGAGGTCTCGATCGGCTTCGTGCTGATCACGGTCGTGCTCTACGCGAACACCTTCAACCTCACCGACATCGTCCTGCAGCAGAAGGGCTTCGGCCTCGGCATCGTTAACGCCTACGGGTTCAACCTGCTGCTCTTCCCGATGTGGGTCGTGTTCCTGATCAGCTCGATGGCCGAGACCTTCCGAACGCCGTTCGACCTGACGGAAGCGGAGAGCGAGCTCGTCGCTGGCTTCCAGACCGAATACAGTTCGATGAGCTTCGCGCTCTTCTGGCTCGGCGAATATGGCAACGTCCTGCTGATGTGCGCCTTGAACGCCATCCTGTTCTGGGGTGGCTGGCTTCCGCCCATCGACTGGGCGCCGCTCTATGCGATCCCGGGCATCATCTGGCTGTTCGCCAAGATGCTGTTCTTCTTCTTCGTCTTCGGCTGGGTGAGGGCGACGGTCCCGCGCTACCGCTACGACCAGCTGATGCGCTTGGGGTGGAAGATATTCTTGCCACTCAGCCTCGTTTTCGTTTTCCTCGTGTCCGGGTGGCTGATGCTGACCCGTTATGGAGCCGGCGCATGATCGCCCGCTGGATTAAAGCTTTCACGCTCTGGGATTTCATCCAGGCCCACTGGCTGACGCTGAAATATTTCTTCAAGCCGAAGGCGACGATCAATTATCCGTACGAAAAGGCGCCGCAGAGCCCGCGCTTCCGCGGCGAGCATGCGCTTCGCCGCTATCCGAACGGCGAAGAGCGCTGCATCGCCTGCAAGCTTTGCGAGGCGATCTGCCCCGCGCTCGCCATCACGATCGAAGCGGAGCCGCGCGAGGACGGCAGCCGCCGGACCACGCGCTACGATATCGACATGGTCAAATGCATCTATTGCGGGCTGTGCCAGGAGGCGTGCCCGGTGGATGCGATCGTCGAGGGGCCGAACCTCGAATTCGCGACCGAAACGCGTGAGGAGCTGCTCTACGACAAGGCCAAATTGCTAGCCAATGGCGACAGGTGGGAACAGGCGATCGCCGCCAACCTTGCCGCCGATGCCCCCTACAGATAAGCGCCGCCGCAACAGGGTTCAGGACTTGATCGCACTCATCGCCTTTTATCTGTTCGCGACGCTGACCATCGTTCCGGCGGTGGCGGTGATTTTCGCGCGCAACCCGGTGCACAGCGTGCTGTGGCTGATCCTCGCCTTCTTCAACGCGGCGGGGCTGATGCTGCTCGCGGGCGCAGAGTTCATCGCGATGCTGCTGGTCATCGTCTACGTCGGCGCGGTGGCGGTGCTGTTCCTGTTCGTCGTGATGATGCTCAACATCGACTTTGCGAGCCTCCGCTCGGGCTTCACCAAGAACCTGCCGTTCGGGCTAATCGTCGCGCTCGTGCTGATGGGCGAGATGATCGTCGCAGTGACTGCATGGGAAGAGGGCGCCGGCATCGGCAATGCCGCCCCGCCGCCAACGGCGGTTCCCAACATCGTTGCGTTGGGCGAACTGCTTTACACGCGCTACCTGTTCCCATTCGAGCTTGCCGGGCTGGTGCTGCTGGTGGCGATGGTCGGGGCGATCGTCCTCACCCACCGCGGCCGCGGCGACGTCCGGACTCCGAAGGTCTGGCGCCAAAACCGCCGTAGACCCGAGGAGGCGGTGAAGCTTGCCAATCCGCCAGTGGGCGAAGGGATGAAGCTGTGATCTGGCGGTGTTGGAAAGGACGCCGATCATGATCGGCTTGGGCCATTACCTCACCGTGGCGGCGATCCTGTTCGTGCTCGGCGTGCTCGGAATCTTCCTCAATCGCCGCAACGTCATCCTTATGCTGATGGCGATCGAGCTGATCCTGCTCGCGGTGAACATCAATCTCGTCGCGTTCAGCGCCTTCCTCGGCGACCTGACGGGCCAGGTGATGGCGATGTTCGTGCTCACCGTAGCCGCCGCGGAAGCCGCGATCGGGCTCGCCATCCTCGTTATCTTCTTCCGCCGCCGTGGCTCGATCGCGGTCGACGACGCCGACAGGATGCGCGGCTGATGAGCATGGCCTTGTCACTTCAGCTGATCGTCTTCCTGCCGCTGCTGGCCGCGGTTGTTGGCGGCCTTTTCGGGCCTTGGATCGGGAAGACCGCAACGAAGGTGCTGACGACGGGCGCCTTGTTCGTCGGTGCAGCGCTGAGCTGGCCAATCTTCTTCTCCTATATCGCCGGGCACGCGGAGCCGCAGGTCGTGCCGGTGCTGACCTGGATCCATTCCGGAAGCTTCGTCGTGGACTGGGCGCTTCGCGTCGACAGCCTGACCGCGGTGATGCTGGTCGTTGTCACGACCGTTTCGTCGCTCGTCCACCTCTACAGCTGGGGCTATATGGAGGAGGACCCGAGCCAGTCGCGGTTCTTCGCGTACCTGTCGCTATTCAGCTTCGCGATGCTGATGCTGGTGACCGCCGACAGCCTGGTCCAGATGTTCTTCGGCTGGGAAGGGGTCGGGCTCGCTTCCTATCTCCTCATCGGTTTCTGGTACCAAAAGCCGTCGGCCAATGCGGCGGCAATCAAGGCCTTCGTCGTCAACCGCGTCGGCGATTTCGGATTCTCGCTTGGCATTTTCGGCACATTCCTGGTGTTCGGCACGATTTCGATCCCGGCGATCCTCGCCGCCGCGCCGGGCATGGCCGGTTCGACCATCGGTTTCGCCTCGATGCACGTCGACACGATGACCCTTCTGTGCCTGCTGCTGTTCGTCGGAGCGATGGGCAAATCGGCGCAGATCGGGCTTCACACATGGTTGCCCGACGCGATGGAGGGCCCGACTCCGGTCAGCGCGCTCATTCACGCGGCGACGATGGTCACCGCGGGCGTGTTCATGGTCTGCCGCCTGTCGCCGATGTTCGAGGCCGCGCCGATCGCCGGCCATGTCGTTACCTATGTGGGCGCCGCGACCTGCTTCTTCACCGCGACGATCGCCTGCGCCCAGAACGACATCAAGCGGGTAATCGCCTATTCGACCTGCTCGCAATTGGGCTACATGTTCTTCGCCGCCGGCGTCGGCGCCTACGGCGCGGCGATGTTCCATTTGTTCACCCACGCCTTCTTCAAGGCGTTGCTATTCCTCGGTGCGGGCTCGGTCATTACCGCCATGCACCACGAGCAAGACATGCGGTTCTACGGGGACCTGCGGAAGCAGATCCCGTTCACCTTCTGGGTGATGATCGCCGGAACGCTGGCGATCACCGGAGTCGGCTTCGGCCCCCTCGGCTTCGCCGGCTTCTGGTCTAAGGACGCGATTCTCGAGAGCGCCTGGGCGAGCGGCATGGTGCCGGGCCGAATCGCCTTCTGGCTGGGCGTTATCGCCGCGCTCCTGACGAGCTTCTATTCGTGGCGGCTCATCTTCCTGACTTTCTACGGCCAGCCGAGGTGGGCCGGTTCGGAGCACATCCAGCACGCCGTCCATCACACGCCCGAAGCCGAGGCCTCCGAAGGCGATTCCGCACTCTCACCGGCGCACCCGGCAGCGGCCGGGACAGCCGGATATCACCCGCACGAAAGTCCGTGGGCGATGCTGGTGCCGATCGGGCTTCTCGCTCTCGGCGCGGTGTTCGCCGGGCAGATCTTCCACGGCACTTTCGTCGGCCCCGAAACGGCTCCGGAATTCTGGCGCGCGAGCATTGCTTTCAGCGCCCATCTCGCCGAGGCCGCGCACTCCGTTCCGTTCTTGATCAAGATCATGCCGCTGGTCGCGTGGGTTATCGGCCTCGTGATCGCCTGGAACAATTACATCCGCGATCCGGACGCGCCGGCAGCTTTCGTCGCCGCTTTCCCGGGCGTCTACAAGTTCGTCGCGAACAAATGGTATTTCGACGAATTGTACGACCGAATCTTCGTCCGCCCCGCGTGGTGGCTCGGCCGGCTGTTCTGGAAGGGCGGTGACATCGGGGTCATCGACCGCTTCGGGCCGCACGGCGCGGCCTATGCGGTCGGAGTCGGCAACCGTTACACTTCGCGGCTTCAGTCCGGCTATCTCAACGCCTACGCGCTGGTGATGCTGCTGGGCCTGATCGGCGCCGCGACCTGGGCGCTCTGGTGGGCCAAATGAGCGGACTGCCCGTGCTGACGATCCTGATTGCGCTGCCGCTGTTCGCGGGCGTCGTGTGCCTGTTTGTCAACGCCCAGGCGGCGCGGTGGATCGCGCTGCTCTCGACGCTTGCCGGCCTTGCCCTGGGCGCCGGGATGTGGGTCGCGTTCGTTGCCGGCGGACCCCGCTGGCAGTTCACCGAGCATCTCGCGCTTGCAGGTAATTTCACCTGGGCGCTCGGAGTCGACGGAATAGCGCTCCTGTTGATGGAACTGACCTTGTTCCTGATGCCGATCTGCATCCTCGCCAGCTGGCGCTCGATCCAGCATCGCGTGCCCGAATATATGGCCGCGTTCCTGCTGATGGATGCGCTGATGGTCGGCGTCTTCGCCGCGCAGGACCTGTTCCTGTTCTATGTCTTCTTCGAAGGCAGCCTCATCCCGATGTACCTGATCATCGGCGTCTGGGGCGGCGTCGAGCGCATCAAAGCCAGCTACAAGTTCTTCCTCTATACCTTCCTCGGCTCGGTCCTGATGCTGATCGCCATGCTCTACATGGTCTCGACCAGCGGAACGACGTCGATCCCAGCACTGATGGCTTACGACTTCCCGCCGGAGGTGCAGACGTGGCTGTGGCTGGCCTTCCTCGCCAGCTTTGCCGTCAAGCTGCCGATGTGGCCGGTCCACACCTGGTTGCCGGACGCGCACGTTCAGGCTCCGACCGCCGGCTCCGTCATCCTCGCTGGCATCCTCCTGAAGCTCGGCGCTTACGGCTTCGTGCGCTTCTCGCTGCCGATGTTCCCCGATGCGTCGGCCCAGTTCATGCCCTTGATGTTCACGCTTTCGGGAATTGCGATCGTCTACACCTCGCTGGTCGCGCTCGTGCAGAAGGACATGAAGAAGCTGATCGCTTATTCGTCCGTCGCGCACATGGGCTTCGTCACGTTCGGCCTGTTCGCAATGAACCGGCAGGGGATCGAAGGGGCGTTGATCGTGATGCTCAGCCACGGCCTCGTCTCGGGCGCGCTGTTCCTTATCGTCGGCGTTATCTACGACCGCATGCACACCCGCGAGATCGCGGCTTATGGCGGGCTGTCGAACAACATGCCAGGCTACGCCCTGCTGTTCATGGTGTTCACGATGGCGGCCGTGGGCTTGCCGGGCACCAGCGGTTTCGTGGGCGAATTCCTTAGCCTAACCGGCACATATCACGCCTCCACCTGGGGCGCGCTCGCAGGCACCACCGGGATTATCCTCAGCGCCTGCTACATGCTGTGGCTCTACTGGCAAATCTGCTTCGGCCAGGCCCGGACCAAAGAGGCCGCGGCAATGCCCGATCTCAGCGTCAGGGAATGGTGGTTGCTCGGCCCGATCGCGCTCGCCGTGCTGTGGATGGGCGTTTATCCGGAGAGCTTCCTGGCACCGATGCGCAACGACGTAGGCTATATCCTGCAGCGCACCGAGCGGGTTGCGCCGGCAGGCGATTCGCTGCCGACGCCCGGCAAGCAGCCGTTGAAGATTCTCGACGCGGGAGCGGCGCACAAATGACCTATTTCGCCGCTATCGTTCCCGAGCTGATCCTGACGATCGGCGCCATCGTCCTGATGATGGCCGCCGCCTTCGCCGGCCGACGGGCTTCCGGGGCGATCAGCTGGGCCGCGGTCGCTCTCCTGGTCGCCGCCACCGTCGCCTTGATCGGCGCTCCGACCCATGCCGGCCCGGTGTTCGGCGGCCTGATTGCCGCCGACGGATTTGCGTCCTTCGGGAAGGTCGTGATTTTCCCGTCCGCCGCAGTCGCGGTCTTGATGGCCCATGGTTGGTTCGAGCGCGGGACCGAGCACGCCAATGAATATCCGGTGCTGATCCTGTTCAGCGCCGTCGGCATGAGCGTGATGGTTTCGGCGACCAACCTGATGTCGCTGTACGTGGGCCTCGAACTGCTGAGCCTCGCATCGTACGTGCTCGCTTCCTATCGACGAACCGACGATCGATCGGCCGAGGCGGGCCTCAAATATTTTGTGCTCGGCGCGCTCGCGAGCGGAATTCTGCTCTACGGAATCTCGCTCCTCTACGGTTTTACCGGAACCATGACCTTCACGGGCCTCGCCGCGGCTTTCGCGCGCGAAGGCGTGCATTCGCTCGGCCTGTTGTTCGGCCTCGTCTTCCTGCTGTCGGGGATCGCGTTCAAGATCAGCGCCGTTCCGTTCCACATGTGGACTCCGGATGTCTACGAAGGGGCACCGACGCCTGTGACCGCCTTCTTCGCGACGGCGCCGAAGGCCGCGGGCATCCTCATGGGCGTGCGCGTCTGCGTCGAAGCACTGGGGCCGGCGACCGATGCCTGGCGCCAGATCATCGTCGTGGCCGCCCTCCTGTCGATCTTCCTCGGCGCCGTCGGTGCCTGGGGGCAGATGAACATCAAGCGGCTCCTTGCTTATTCCTCTATCAACAATGTCGGCTTCGCGCTGATCGGGCTCGCGGCGGGCGGTGCTGCCGGCGCCTCGGCAGTGCTCTTCTACATCGCGGTTTACGTGGTGATGACGCTCGGTGCCTTTCTGTGCGCCTTGTGGATGCGCGATGCCAACGGAGAGCCGATCGAGGACATGGCCAGCCTCGCTGGCCTGTCGCAGACTCGGCCAGCCCTCGCCGGGGCCTTCGCGATCTTCATGTTCAGCCTCGCCGGTGCGCCGCCGCTGTTCGGTTTCTGGGCAAAGCTGGTGGTGTTCGACGCGGCAGTCTCCGCTGGACTCGTCCCGCTGGCTGTCGCCGGTATTCTCGGCGCGGTCATCGGCGCTTATTATTACCTGAAGGTCGTCAAGATCATGTACATGGAGGAACCGGCGCCGGCCTACATGCGCGTCCGCGAACCGGCTCAGGGACTGGTGATGTTCGCCTGCGCTCTGCTGGTTTCCCCCGCCGGATATCTCCTCATCGGGCCGCTTGGCAGTCTCGCCGATCGTGCTGCGGGGACTTTGCTCTGACCCGAATCCGGATCGTCGAGACCACCGGCTCGACCAATACGAACCTCCTATCGGACGAATCCGCCATCGAGGGAGACTGGCTCGTCGCGCTGGAGCAGACGGCCGGCAAGGGGCGACAGGGCAGGGAATGGGTCACGAAGCCCGGCAATTTCTTCGGAAGCACGCTCGTCACCCTGGCGCACGGCGATCCGCCCGCGCAATCGCTCTCGCTGGTGGCCGGATTGGCGCTGATCGAAGCGCTCGACACGGCACGGCCCAGCCTGCCGCTGCTGCTCAAATGGCCGAACGATCTGCTTCTCGGCGGCGTGAAGGTCGCCGGAATCCTGCTTGAGCGGCAGGGCGACCGGGTCGTCATCGGTTTTGGCGTCAATCTCGCCGCCGCCCCGCAAATCGCGCAGCGCTCCGCGGCCCATCTCGGCGGAACGATCGCACCCGAAGCTTTCGCGCCGCTCCTGGCGGGTTCGATGAGCCGGATGCTCCGCTTGTGGCGGAGCAGCGATCCGGCAGACTTCGCCAGGGCGTGGCTCGCCCGGGCCCATCCGGTCGGCACGGAATTGTCGGTCCATGGAGCGGATTCCGAGATTGTCCGGGGCCGCTTCGACGGGATCGATCCCGAAGGAACGCTGCGCCTGCGTTTGCCCGACGGCACCGTCCGTGCCATTCACGCGGCCGACGTAACCCTCGGGTAATCCTCCATGCTTCTCGCCATCGATGCCGGGAATACGAACATGGTCTTCGCGCTAGTGAAGGCCGGGGAGATTCGTGCGCGCTGGCGAATTGCAACCGATGCCAGGCGGACGGCCGACGAATATGCCGTGTGGCTGCGCCAGCTGCTCGATCTTGAAGGCTATTCGACCGACGACGTGAATGCCGTCATTATCGGCACGGTCGTCCCGCGCGCGACGCACAATCTCGAGGTGCTCGCCAGCAAGTATTTTGGCGTGAAAGCGTGGATTGCGGGGCAGGGCGAAGCAGCATGGCCGATGCGGCTCGACGTCGACGAACCGCAGAGTGTCGGTGCCGACCGCGCGCTCGACGCGATGGCCGCTCACGCCAAGTACAAGGGCGATCTGATCATCGTCGATTTCGGCACCGCGACGACCTTCGATCTCGTCGACGGCACCGGGGCCTATAAGGGAGGCATCATCGCTCCGGGAATCAATCTGTCGATCGATGCGCTGGTCAACGCGGCGGCGAAGCTGCCCCGAATCGCGATCGAGGTCCCGGAGGACGACAGCGTCATTGGCAGGACGACCGAGAGCCAGATGTTGATCGGCATCTACTGGGGGTATGTGGCGATGATGGAGGGCCTGATCGCGCGCCTGAAGGCGGAAGTCGGGCACGCAGTAACGGTGATCGGCACCGGCGGCCTCGCCGCGCTGTTTGACAAGCGGACCAAGGTTTTTGACGCCGTTGAGCCCGATTTGACGATACAGGGGTTGAGTCTGCTGCACGAACGACTCATCGCGAGCGAATGATTCCCGGAGAAGAACTGCTGTTCTGCGCCCTCGGTGGGTCGGGCGAAATCGGCATGAACGTCAATCTGTACGGTTGCCGGGGTCAGTGGCTGATGGTCGACCTCGGCCTGACCTTCGCCGACACGCAATATCCCGGAATCGACCTGGTCTTGCCGGAGCTCGAGTTCATCGAGGACCAGCAGGACCGGCTCGCCGGGATCATCCTCACCCACGGCCATGAGGACCACATCGGCGCGCTGCCCTATCTCGCGGAGAACCTAAAGGTCCCGCTCTACGCGACCCCGTTCACCGCGGGCCTGATCGCAGCGAAGCTCGAGGAAGAGGGGCTGACCGGCCACGTGCCGCTCAACGTCATCGACCGCGAAGGCGAGGTCGAGCTGGGGCCGTTCAAAGTCCGCTATGTCGCGCTCGCCCACTCGATCCCCGAGGGCAACGGTGTGTGCATCGAAACGCCGTTCGGGCGCGTCTTCCACACGGGCGACTGGAAAATCGACGAAACCCCGGTGCTCGGCGAGCCATCAAGTGCCGAAACCCTGGAGCGGATTGGTGACGAAGGCGTGCTCGCGCTCGTCTGCGATTCGACCAACGTCTTCCAGCAGGAGCCGTCGGGCTCGGAGGCCGGCGTCCATGCAGGCCTGCGCGAGGAGGTGGCCAAGGCGAAGGGGCGAGTGGTCGTTACGACTTTCGCGTCCAACGCCGCGCGGTTGAAAACCATTGGCGAAGTCGCCGTCGAAACCGGCCGCCACGTGTGCATCGCGGGCCGATCGCTGGAGCGGATTCTCAATGTCGCTCAGGCGACCGGCTATCTCCTCGATTTCCCGCCGAGAATATCGTTCGACGAAGCAATGCGGCTACCCAGGCGCGAGGTCCTTATCATCGCGACGGGCGGGCAGGGCGAGCCGCGCGCCGCGCTCGGGCGGATCGCGACCGGGAACCATGACCTGAAGCTCACGCAGGGCGACAGCATCATCTTTTCCTCGAAGATCATCCCAGGGAACGAAATCGCCATCGGCCGGATCATGAATGCCCTGTCGGACCTTGGGGTGAACATCGTCACCGAGCGACAGGCGCACGTCCACGTTTCAGGGCATCCCGGGAGGCCGGAGCTGGCGGCAATGTACGACTGGATTCGGCCGCAAATCATTGTGCCTGTTCATGGAGAGGCACGGCACATGGCGGAGCAGGCGCGCTTCGCCCTCGACCATGGCATTCCGAAGGCCATTGTCCAGAAGAACGGCGACCTCATCCGCCTCGCGCCCGGGGAACCGAAGAAGGTCGACGAAATCCGCGTCGGGCGGCTCGTGCTCGACGGCGACGTCATCCTGCCGGCGGACGGCACGACCGTGACCGAGCGGCGGCGAATCAGCGTAGGCGGGTTGATCACCGTCGCGCTGCCGGTCGGCGAAAATGGCGAACTCGCCGGGATTCCGCATATCCGGCCGTTCGGAGTCCCGGTGGAGGAGGACCGCGACGACTTTATCGCCGATGCGGTCGATTCCGCCCAGCGGGCGTTCGATTCGAAGGTGGACGAAGAGCAGATGCGCGAAGCGGTCCGGCTCGCCGTGCGGCGCTGCGCGACCGCCTGGACCGGCAAGAAACCGATCGTGGAGGTGATGGTGCTGAAGGTGGCGACGGCATGAAGTGGACGTCGATCATCGCCATCTATTTCCTGCTGTTCGTTGGAAGCGCTTTCGTCATGCTGCCATTCGGCGTGCGCACGGACGAGGAAGTCGGCAATGCGATCGTGCCAGGGCAGGCGCGCAGCGCGCCGCACCGATTCAACCTGCCGAGGCACCTGTTGCGCGCGGCGCTTGTCGCGGCGGTTTTGGTCGCTCTGTTCGACCTCAATTACATCTTCGGCTGGATCACCCCCGACGACCTCGACCTGTATCGCCGGATTTTCGGCGACTAACGGCGGCGGTCGATCGCGTCGCTGAGCGCGGCGTAGAGCTTGCCCATGTCCGACGACATCAGTGTTACGGCGATGGGCCCGCCATCCCGCTCGGCCATGACTCGCCGAAGCATCGCTTCGAAGTCGTGAATGTAGCGGTTGGCCGACTGCTGGAACTCGCCGTCGGACTCGTAATGCGCGCGGATCGCCTTCGTTTCGCTTGAGCCGATGAGCCGCGCGGCTCGCCTCGTGAAGACGCCTCGGTCGCCCTTGAGATAGGAGTCCCAGGCCTTTTCGTCGGCCTCGTCGGACAGGATCTTGCCCACGTCGATGGACGCCGAGTGCATCGAATCGATGAGGAGCGCGACGCGTCTTGCAAAAGCTTCGCTGTCCGCTTCCCGCCGCTCTTCCAGCTGTTTTTCGACATGTTGTTCCAGCGCCGTCGCGCTCTGGCCAAGCACCAGCATCTGCTGCGTCAGCCGGTCCGTCGCGGCACGCGCCGAATCGACAGCCTGGGCGGCGACGGTTTCCACGTCGCGGAGCCGCTGCTCGACGGTGTCGCGGATGACCTGCTCCAAGGCCACGCGGGTCGCGTCCGACAGGCCCTCGGCGCTTTCCGGAATGATCGTCGCGATCGCCTCGCGAGCCCGTTCGGCGGCGCGCGCGGCAGCTTCCTTTACCTGGACCATCGCCTGGACCAGCGCTGGCCCGGTGTCGTCGGTCAATTGCGCTGCCTCCGCCTGCGCCGACGAGATGGTGCTCGCGAGGTTGGCGAGACGCTGTTCGGCCCCGCCGACTCCGTCCTCCAAGGCGCCGAGAAGCGCGCTGAGGCGATCCTGTTGCTCGGCGATCCCGGTTCCGGTTGCGCCGAGGCGCTCGCCGGCCTCCCGGGCGGCATCCCGGATCCATTCAATTTCGGGCCGGATCGACCGCGTCGAGTTGACGAGATGATCGGCCTGGCCGCTGGCCTGTTCGAGCGAGTCCGACAGTTGCGCGCGTACGGTGGCCGAAAGCCGTTCCAGCGCCGTCTGGAGCGATTGCGTCCGCTCCGAGAGCGTATCCAGCGATTGCTGCTGGGCATCGGTTTGCTGTCCTAATGCTTCCAACTCGGAGCGCGATTGGCCGACTGCGTCGCGGAAACGCTCGGCCCGTTCGTCGCCCGAGTCGGCAAGCGCCGCGAACCTCTGCTCGAGTTCGCCTAGAGCGCGCTCGATCTCGGCAATCATGTGCTGCGACGCGCGTTCCTGCTCGGCGACGCGCCCCGACAGCGAATCGAGGGCGCTGGCAGCGGCATTGACGTTGTTGCCGAGGGCTTCTGCGGCATCGACTCCGGCCCGGCCGATCCCGGCTGAGGCCTGCTCGACCAGTGCCGTCACGGCCGCAGCTTGCACGTCGATCCCGCTGCGGATTTCTTCGAGGGTGCTCGACGTACGGTCGAGAAGAAGGTCGAGGACCGCGGAGAAGCTGGCCTGCGCTTCCCCAACGCGAGTGGCGGCTCCGGCGCCCGCATTCTCGATATCGGCAAGATTTGCGACGAGCCGCTGGCTTGCCGCGGACACGGTTTCATCGGCTTCGCGGGTGCGGTCGGTAAGTGACGCGACCTGGCGATCGAACTCCGTCGTGCGAGCCGCCGTCTCGCTTGCCGCGCCGCGAAGTTGCTCGGAAATTGCCTGGGCATGTTCGCGGGCGCGCGGAAGATCGTCCAGCAGGACGGCGATGTCGGTTCGAGCGGCCTCGGCGGCGCGATCGAGCGCGACACCGTACTTCATTAGCTTCTCGCTGCTCGAATCGAACTCGCGAGTAATTCCGCCCAACTTCCCCGTCGCCTCGTCGCCGAGTTGCATCAGGTGCTGGCTGATCATCGTCAGCTCCGAGCGGCTGTCGTTGATGCGTTGCGACAGCACCTCCAGCAGCGCCTCCAGCGAACGCGCCTCGGTCCGCATCGTGATGACCGACCGGGTAAAACGCTCCGCTTCCTTGCGGCGCGTGCGGCCAAAAACGAGCCAGCCCAGGCCGAGAAGGGCAAGCGGGCCCGCGGCGACCGCAATCCACTGCGCGACCGCCGGCGACGTCAGTGAGCCGTTGCCGAGCGCCCGACCGGCGGACCAGGCGGTATAGGCCGTCCACAGAACAGCAAGCAGGACCAGCGCCGTCGCCAGGACGGTGCGGCCACCGGCGGTCGCAGGAGACTCGTCGGAGCGGCTCTCCTCCCATTGCACCTGGTCGAATCCGGCCGCCGGCGACGAGACTTCGCCAGGGGCGGCCGGAACCTCCGTCTCCGGGGGAACCGGAGAGGCGGCTTGCGGGCTGGTTGCGGTCATGAGCTGCAGTTTACCATCTTTGTTCGCCCAAGAAAGCGATTAGAAGGATTTGATACCCGTGGGATCGTACAATCGGGGCGAGGGGAATTGAATGGCGCTTGGCGCGCTGATTGCAGCCTATTCGGAAGATAACAGCGGCTCGCTCAAGGCGCTGATTCCGATCGCCGGACGGACGTTGCTCGAATATCAGGTGCGATGCGCGGCGGCCGCCGGAGCCGCTCCCATCGTCGTCGTGGTCGATCGAATCCCGATCGCACTGAACGAGGTCCTGCAAGGCCTGCAGCAGGACGGGCTGCCGGTCGTCACGGTCGGCGACGCCGCCGAGGCATCCAGCCGCTTCGAGGCCGGCGAGTTGATCCTGCTGATTGCCGACGGGCTCGCGCCGTCGCCCGAACTGCTGTCGGGTCTTGCTGATGAGCAGGAACCGGTCATCGTTACCCTCCCGGACGATGAATCGCATGCGCGATTCGAGCGGATCGACGGCGTGAGCCGCTGGTCGGGAGTCGCGCTGGTCGATGCGCAGATGATCGGAGCGACCGCGGCCATGCTCGGCGATTGGGACCTGCAGTCGACCTTGCTCCGGCGCGCACTCCAGTCGGGCGCGAGGACTGCGCCCATCTTCGCGGCCTCCGGCGAGCCGTTGCTCGCCGAAAGCGCCAACGACCTTGCCGAGCTGGAGAGGCGCCTGTTTGTCGCATCGCGCGGGTCGCGCCGCGACTGGGCAAGCCGTTACGTGCTGCCCTTCATCGAGGAGTTCGCAACCGAGAAACTGGTGGAGACTCGAATCCGCGCGGAAATGCTCGTTCAGGCGTCGCTTCTGCTCTCGCTGGGCGCGATCGTCGCTTTCGGGTCCGGCTGGCTTTGGGTGGGTCTCGCACTGCTCGTGCTGACCACGCCGCTGCCGCTCATCGCCCGTCGGCTTGCAGCGCTTCGGCTAATTCCGATGCCGGCGCGAACACTTGCAAGGCGACTGCTCTGGCCAACGGCCGGTGCGGCCCTCGTCGCGCTCGGATGGTGGCAATGGGGTCACGGCGCAGGGTGGGGTGCGTTCCTCGCCGCCGTCTCGGCAGTTGCATTCGCCGAGGCGGCCCGAATCGAGCGGGAAAAACTCGAATTGCCCGGCGAAATCTGGCTTGTGTCCCGGCGCAATGCGATCCTGGCGGCGATCCCGTTCGCGGCCTTCGGTGCCTGGACCTCCTATCTCGTCGCGCTTGCGCTCTACGCCGGAGCGAGCTTTTTCGTCGTCCAGCACGTGAACCACCGGCTGGCAACGGAGTTGACCCCGCGTTAACTCGCTCCTGATAAACGGGGGCCAATGGTGCCTGTCGAATGGCCGATTGCCGCCGCCGGCGA
>Ga0070663_100000960_pt1 | contig 15667 bp, 10 predicted proteins | sample KBSC63metaG_FD_65646 | JGI IMG/M metagenome (GOLD analysis project Ga0070663, IMG submission 65646) | Corn rhizosphere microbial communities from Kellogg Biological Station, Michigan, USA - KBS C6-3 metaG | ecosystem: Host-associated > Plants > Roots > Rhizosphere > Soil ...
TTGAAGCGGGCTTGTTCGATGTTCATGGCAGTCGTCCTCGGGGAGTGAAGTGCAAAGCCCGCCATTTTATTTCGCCACCGACTGAACAGCACCCTGGACACCAGGTTGTCCGTGCCATTTGCGCTTGGCCCAGGCAGACAGGTCGTCGAGGTAGCAATAGACCACGGGAACGACCACAAGCGTGAGCAACGACGAGGTAATGACCCCGCCGATCACCGATTGACCCATGGGCGCGCGCTGCTCCGATCCTTCGGACAAGGCGAAGGCGAGCGGCACCATTCCGAACACCATGGCGAGCGTCGTCATGAGAATGGGGCGCAGGCGCACGCGGGCAGCGTGCAGCAGTGCGGCTTCGCGCTCCATGGGCGCATGTGCGTTCTCGCCGTTGCGTGATCGAATGGCGAAGTCGATCAGCAAAATGGCGTTCTTGGTCACGAGCCCCATTAGCATCACGATCCCGATGATGCTGAACATGTTCAGTGTCGAGCCAAAGACAAGCAGCGCAAGCATCACGCCGATGAGCGTGAGCGGCAGCGAGCTCATGAGCGCCAGCGGCTGTATGAAGCTCCTGAACTGGCTTGCGAGAATCATGTAGATGAAGACCACGGCCAGCGCGAGCGCACCCACGGCGTACTGGAAGGACTCGGTCATGTTCTTGGTCGAGCTGCCGAAGCTGTAGCGGTAGCCGGGCGGCCATGTCACGCTGTCGAGCACCTTGCGGACGTCGGCCGACACGTCGCCCGCACTGCGGCCGAAGGCATTGGCATCGATGTTGATCTCGCGGCTCAGGTCGCGGCGGTTGATCTGGTTGGGACCGGTGGAGGGCGTCACATCAGCCACCTGCGACAGGCGAACCACTCGGGGTGAACCGTCTGCAGCAGCGGCCACGTTCAGGGGCAGGCGCTGCAGGTTGGCGAGCGAGTCGCGGCTGTCCGGGGTGAGGCGAACATTGACGTCGTAGTTCTCGCCGTCGGGGGCTCGCCAGTTGCCGACTGTCGTGCCCGCCACCAAGGTGCGCAGCGTGCCAGCGATCGCGCTCACGTTCAGCCCAGCGTCGGACGCGGCATCGCGTCTCATTTCGATGGACACGGTGGGCGTGTCCGGTTTGAGGCTGCTGTCCATGTCGACGAGGCCGGGGATGTCGCGAAGTTTTGAGAGGATGGCGTTCGACAGTCGCCCGAGTTCCACCAGGTCCGTGCCTTGGATTGAAAATTGCAAACTTTTGCCACACCCCAGGTCGGTCGGGCCGATGTTGGTGACGGTGATGCCAGGTATGCGCGACAACTGCTCGCGCAAAGGGATCGTCATCTGGTTGACGCTGCGCTGGCGGTCCTTGCGGTCGACAAGCCGCACATAGGTCGAGCCGTAGATCTTGCCGAGCGAGGTGATGGTCGTCACGGTGTGCCGTACTTCTGGCATGGCGCGCAAGATGGCGTCGATCTGCTTGGCGCGTGCCTCCGTCACTTCGAGCGACGAGCCCACGGGCGTGTAAAAGTTGATCTGCGTCTCCGAGAAGTCGGCCTTGGGGACGAATTCCGCGCCCAGCAACGGGATGATGAAGAAGCTGGCGATGAAGGTGGCGAAGGCGATGGAGAGCGTCGCGAGCTTGTGCGACAACGACCAGAGCAGGATGGCCTGGTAGGCGTCCGACAGCCATTCGGTCAGGCGGTCGAAGAGATGCGTCACGCGGCCGACGGTTCTGTCGTAGAGCGTCACCGGCTCGCCGCGCGCCCCGCCGTGCGCCTGCGGGTCGTGCCAGACGCTGGAGAGCATCGGGTCGAGCGTGAAGCTCACGAACATCGAGATGAGCACGGCGGCCACGATGGTGATGCCGAACTCGTGGAAGAACTTGCCGACGATGCCGCCCATAAAACCAATGGGCAGGAACACCGCGACAATGGACAGCGTGGTGGCGAGCACCGCCAGCCCGATCTCGTTCGTGCCTGCGAGCGCCGCATCGTGCGCGCTCTTGCCCATCTGCACGTGCCGCACGATGTTTTCCCGCACGACGATGGCGTCGTCAATGAGCAGGCCCACGCACAGACTCAGCGCCATCATCGTGATGCCGTTGATCGTGAAGCCGAAGGCATACATGAAGAGGAAAGTGCCGATCAGCGCGATGGGCAAGGTGAGGCCAGTGATGACGGTCGAGCGCCAGGAATTCAGGAACAGAAAGACGATGAGCACCGTGAGCGTGGCGCCTTCGAACAGCGTGCGCTTCACGTTGTCCACCGACACGCGAATGGAGCGCGAGTTGTCGCGGTTGACTTCGACCTGGACGCCCGCGGGAGTCAGCGCCTTTGCGTCGGACAGCGCCTTTTGCAAACCGTCGACCACCGCGATGGTGTTTTCGCCCTGCGACTTCTGCACCGACAGCAAAACCGTGCGCTGGCCGTTGTAGAGCGCGAGGCTATCGAGTTCCTGCGGCCCGTCGACCACGTCGGCCACCTGCCACAGCTTGATGGGCGTGCCGTTGCGGCGAGCGACCACGATCTCGCGGAAGTCTTCGGGGCGCTTGAGGCGGGCGTTGATCTGAACCACCGTTTCCTGCTCGCGCGAGCGGATTGCGCCCATGGGCAGTTCCTGGTTCTCGCTCTTCACGGCAGCCACGACCTGATCGACGCCGATGCCGAGCGCCTCCAGTGCTGCGGGCTTCACGTAGAGGTTGACCTGCCGCGAGACGCCGCCGACCACGCTCACTGCGCCGACGCCGCGGACATTTTCGAGCCGCTTTTGCAGCACTTGTGTTGCCCAGGTCGTGAGCTCCTGCGGCGACTTCTTGCCGTCGCTGGACAACACAGCCACATTGAAGATGGGCGTGCTTGCCGGGTCGAAGCGCGAGATGCGCGGCTCTTTCACTTCATCTCGCAGGTTAGGGCGGATCAGCGCGACCTTTTCGCGCACGTCGTCGGCGGCCTTGCGTCCGTCTACATCGAGATTGAATTCGATGATGACGACGGAGCTGCCTTCATACGAGCGCGAGTACAGCGAGTTGATGCCGGCCACCGTATTGACCGCTTCCTCGACCTTCTTGGTGACTTCGCTCTCGACGATCTCTGGCGATGCGCCGGGATAGTCCATGGCGACGACCACTGTCGGAAAGTCGATATTCGGAAATTGATCGACCGACAGTCGCTGGTAGCTGAAGAGTCCAAGCACGACCAAGGCCAGCATGACCATCGTGGCCATGACGGGGTTGGAGATCGATACGCGGGTGAACCACATGGTCAGACGGCCGAGGCGTTTGATGCAGGTGAGAGCGCCGCTGCCGGGCCGACCATTTTCACGGGCGTGCCGTCGCGGACGTTGCCGGCTAAGCCGCGCAGCACCGCGGTGTTGTCGACAAGGCCATCGACGATCTCCACTGCGCTCTCAGTGCGTCCATCAATGATCGCGTCGCCGCGTGACCCGAGCGTCACGTTGCACCGGGTCACACGGTTGTTGGCGACGACGAGTACATATGGCCTGGCTTGGTCGACGCGCACCGCGGTTGCTGGCACGACCAGTGCCTTGCTGCGCTGGAGATCGATCTGCCCCTTGGCGAAGAGCCCCTGACGCAATGCCGGGTGGCTCTGCAGCGCAAGGTAGACCATGACAGCCCGCGTCCCCGGCTGAGTGCTTGGGTTGATGCGCGCCACCGTCGCCAACGCTGGCTCCCTCAGGCCATCGACGACGAGCCGAGCGTGCTGCCCTACGTTCAAATCCGCCAGATCCTCGGGCGCGACGGCAGCTTCGAGCTCGATGCGCGACAGATCCACCACCTCGACGATCTTCATGTCGATGGCCGCACGCTCACCGGGCTGAACGAGTCTTTGCGACACGATGCCTGAGATAGGCGCAGTCAGCAGCGCATCAGCCCGCGATTTTTTGGCTAGCGCGACAGCCGCGGCTGCTGCTTCATAGTTGGCCTTGGCAGCTGCCTCGTTCGACACCGATGTCTCCAGCCCAGTGGCCGAAATGAAGCCCTGGGCCACCAATGCACGGTTGTTGTCGAGCGCACGTTTGGCGATGTCGAGCTGGGCCTTCGACGAGTCGGCGGTCTGTTCGGCCTGCCGCAGGCGCCAATCGAACTCGGTCGTGTCGAGCTGTCCGATGACTTGGCCTGCCTTGACCGCGTCGCCTTCTCGCACCAGGAGCGACTTCACTTCGGCCGCGACCTTGGCCTTGACCACGGCACTGTTCACGGCCTTCAGGCCGCCGGAGACGGCAAGGGTGCGCGTGAGTTCGGTTGGATGCACGATGACGACATCGGTCGATGACAGCTCGAGCTGCAAAGGCACTTTGGCCGATGCCGCGGCCGCTGCGTTCTCGAGCTGCCTCGCCTTCATGGATCGGGCCGCCAGGCCGCCGACGAGCAGCACGGCGACAATGCCGATGGACCAGGGGAGCCAGCGTTTCATGCGATCTTCTTCGCGTTGGTTTTTCGGGATGCGCTTGCGCAAGTCGTCAGCGGACAACCCCTTTCAGCAACAGTTCTGGAGAGCGCGGCACCCAGCAGTTCCTGCGGGCGCGCTTCCTTGCGGCGTTGACGGGTGGCGGGAAAGTCCTTGATATCCATCATCAAGATACTGACTGATCGGTGAGTAATGTAGCGGGCGATGGATGGATGGATGGAGGGAAGGGCAGGCAGTAGACCAAAGGCATGCGGGGCTGCCAACAACAACCGTTACCGTCTGTTTCGATCGGCCTCGTCTATCCTTTCCGCCGTTGATCCGAGGTCGGAACCAATGAACATCGCACGACGCATCAGAACACTCTTCCTTCTCGCCGTTTCGGCCGCTTTCTTGTCGGCCTGCGCCACGATGGGCGGCACCAAGACCATCACATTCAGCGACGCCGACATGGCCCGCATGCTTGAATCGCAGGCACCCTTCCAGAAGCGCCTGCTCGATGTGCTGGACGTTCGCATCAACCACCCCAGCGTTCGATTGCTGCCCGAGAGCAATCGCCTGTCGACCGATCTTGAGGTGTCGACAAGCGAGCGCATCAGCGGCAAGACCTACTCCGGGCGCATTGCAGTCGACTACGCACTGCGTTACGACGAGGCGGTTCAGGCCATCCGCATGACGCAGGTTCGCGTCAACACGCTGCAGATCGACAACCTGCCATCGCCAGAGAAGTCTGGTCTGAATCGGCTGGGCTCGCTGATCGCAGAGCAACTGCTGAACGATGCGGTGCTGTATCGGTTCAAACCTACCGATTTGAAGAACGCCGAGGGGCGAGGCTACAAGCCGAGCGCGGTGACGGTGACATCGCGCGGGGTTGAGGTGACCTTGGCGCCGATCAGCCGGTAGTCAGAGGCTGAAAGTTTTTCTCCGCGTGCGCCCTCCCGTTCGCTAAGAAGAACTCTCAGCCTCTCAGTTCCAAGAGGCCTGATAGCGCCCCTGCACGACGGCGATCGACAACCGCATGACTTTCGGCTCGACGCTGCGGTAGGCGTGCAGCAAGCCGGCCAGTGCGCTTTCCCGCGGAGAGATTGCGAGCGTCAGTGCCTCGTTGTCGCAATCCAGACGCGGTTCCGGCTGGGCTGAAATGGCGCACGCGCCTTCATCGGCGGGTGGCTGCCATGCGCTGAGTTCACGCTCCAAGGCTTCCGAGATTTGCGCGCGGGCAGCTTGCATTTGCATGAGCATCGCGGGGGGGGAGCTCATGGGGTGCGAAGGGGAAGCGGATGTCGAGGCAGACCACAGCGCCGCCGTCGACCCGCCGGGCAGGCCGATGCGGGGCAGGCCGAAGGCGATCCCCTGCGGTTCTGGTGCGACGTTGGATTCGGTGACGGCATCGAAGTGGCGGACTTGGGCGACGGGTTGGGTTCGGGTCGAAGCTTTGGTTGGGACGGCACGGTCGCGGTTTGAAGCCGGGTGATGAACTCGGGTCTGCACGGCAGGCTGATCCTGGTCTGCGTCCCGGCTGCGCACTGTTGACGAAACCAGACGCATCGACATCCGCGTGCTGCTCGCCTCGGGCTTCACCACCCCTTGCCATTGCATTGCGATGAACACCGCGTGCACCGCCATGATCCCACCCACGATCACCCAAAAAACACGAGTGCCCGACCGGGATGGCGTGACCATCCCGGCCGGGCATTCGGCCGTGCAGGCAAACTTCCATGAGCCGGCACGGTGCCGCATGGACGGCTCCCTTCCTCGTTGTCAGTGTCAGTACTTCACGTCGCCGTCAATGACGCGCGGCGTGTCGGTGACCACCGGTTTGTCGCCGATGTAGATAGCGGATGCCGGGTCAGACGGGTTCTGCAGGCCGCTTGCATCGGGCAGTTGAGCGGCCGACGGCAGGTTCACACCGGCCGCGCTGCACACCGCCGCGTCCTTGCGCGCAAAGCGGATCTCGCGGTCCAACCACTTGGCGAGGTAGGCGCTCGAGCCATTGTTCATGCGGCCCGTCACCTCGTCGAAGGGGATGACGAAGGCGGGCACATAGCGCGACTCATTCGTCTCGCAGCTCACATGCTCGTTCGTCAGCCGCGACACGCAATGGCCGGGGATGCCCCACAGGTCACCGAAGCCGCCGTACTGCAGCACGATGGACTTGCCCGCGTACTGACCGTACTTCGCATCGCTCGGCACGCTGTAGGTGACTTGCAGCGGCGCGTCGAAGGTGACGATGGTGCCAGCGGAATCCTTCACCGCGGCGAACTGATTCCACTGGTTGGGGCCTGTTTCCCACTGGTAGTAGACATCGAGCTCGTCGACCTTCCGATCGCAGTAGTGCGACGGATCGCCCGGGCACTGCGCGTCGCTGAGCGTTGCGAAGAGGCGGCCGGTGCGCACGCCATTCTGGTACTGCGGGCGGGCTTTCAGTGCGTCGGAATTGGTGAATGTGACGGCAGCGTTGGCGCTGTCAAGCAGCATGGCGTTCGCAGCATCCGTCGTGTACGTCACCACGCCGCCAGCGGCGGTCGGCATCCAGTTGTTGAATGTCGTGCTCACGAAGGGTGATACCGACTCGGAACCTTGTGCGAAATAGCTGGCCATGGTTGCTGCGGTCGGGCATTCGCGCAGGCAATACAGCGACGCTGGCATCTGCGCCGGGTACACCAGGTCCTGCACGCGGTAGATCACGTTCACGTTCGCCGAATCGGGCGTGCCGCTTACTCCAGCGAGTGGAATGAACAGCTCTCCGCCCAGCGACTGCGACCAGCCGCGCACGCCGCCCTGTGGAGCGAAGTACGAGGCCTGCACCGTCTTCACGCTGTCGAGGTCGCGGGTGCTGCAGCCCCTGTCGCCGCACTCCATGGTGCCCGTCACCTTGAAAGCCTTTGCCGATTCGTCCCAGTACATCTCGTACTGCTTGTTGCCTACGGCGCCCTCGAAGAAGCCGGTGGTGTCGAAGACGAATGCATTGAACTTGATCTGGTCGGCAGACGCCAGCGTGCGTGTCTTCTTCGTGTACTTCATCAGCCGGCCATCGGCCTTGACGAGCGTGTACGGCGTCTTGGTCGGAGGTTGATCTTGCACATACTGGACGCGTTGCACCGTGGCGCCATTGGTGATTTGCCCGGCCGCCTCGGCGGGCAGCCACAGACCGTAGTAGCCCACCTGGCCGTGGTATGTGATGCCGTCGGGTGCGGTGTAGTCAATGGAGAAGCCCGACTGCAGCGTGACACGGTCGCCGCTCGATGCGTCGTACAGGCCATAGCGCCACACCGACATGCCCGTGTCCGGGTCATCTGCCAGCCGGCTGAAGCATTCGTCAGACGTGCCGTCCGAGCGACGGAAGAGGCTTGCGTTGTAGGCGAAGGAGTAGGCAACGCTTTGTCCCATCTGACTCATTTGCAGCGCGCCCGAGCCGCTGTCGCTGCCGCTGGTGGTCATGCGCAAGGCCGTGGTGTTGGCACCACCACCACCACCGCCGCCGCCCATCTCGGTCTCGTAATAGCTGATGCCGCTGCTGCTGCCGTCGAGGAAGCCATTCATCATGCACGGACCAGTGCTGCCCTTGCCGCAGTAGTCGATGCGGAACGTGCCGTACGGATTGGTTTCCGAAGGCGCCTCGCTGGCCGACGTGTTCAGGAAGATCGTGACCGGCATGTCCTTTTCGCTCATGTCGATCCACGTCTTCACTCGCATCGGGTCGGTATTCGATGCGCGAGTGGAATTGACGATGGCGCTGAGATAGGACGGCGCGGACGAGCCGGCACTGTCCGAGCTCGAGTTGCTGCTGTCCGAGCGCGAGTTCGGGTCGCACTTCTTCTTGTCGACGAGGGCGATGTAGCTGCCCTTGTTCACCAGGGCATCGGGACGCATGCCCGTCGTGAAGCAGGTGATCATGTTCACTTGCGAGATGCCTTGCGAGGTCGCGTCCTCCACGTGCGTGTGCTGCGCATCGGTTCGGTAGGGCGAGGTCGTGCCAGGCGCGGCCAAAGACAAAGTGGGCAGCGCGGCGGCGACCGCGACGGCGAGGGTGCTGCGGCAAAGATTCAATGAGGTCATGGGCTGTCTCCTGCGTCTGTGCGTCAGTTAGCGTTCTTTGCGGTGACCACCGAGACGCTGGCCGGTGTCGTCACGCCGTCGATGGTCTGTGCCGACGGAGCAGGTGACGGAGCAGGTGACGGGGATGCGACTGACGTTGTTCCCGACGCGCCGGAACCGCCGCCGCATGCTGCAAGACTCAGGGTGAGGGACACGAGAACTGCCGCGACTGCGGCGCCTTCGGTGAGACGATCCATGAAGGGACCTCCAATACAAGCTCTGTCGAAAAGGGATACAGCAACCTTCCGCGGCGACTCAGCATGGGGCCATGCGAGGCGCGGGCAATGGTGAATCGGTTGCGCGAGGATCTTCTTGACCGGAACGCACGCGCAGTCGTGAGAAGTTGCGCGATGGTGCGAAGCGGTGACGACGAGCGGTTTCGGTGTGGTCGCCAACGGCCGGTAGCCCGGTAGCCTGTTCAGGTTCGGCTAAGGGTTGACCCGCTATCATCCCGCGCTTTCACGACGGGGAGCTTCGTTTGGATGTCATTTTGCTGGTCAAGGCTGCGATCATGGGTATCGTCGAAGGCCTGACAGAGTTCCTGCCAATTTCCTCTACGGGTCACCTGATTCTTGCGGGGTCGTTGCTCAACTTCACCGGTGAAGCGGCCAAGGTGTTCGACATCGCGATCCAGTCGGGCGCAATCTTTGCGGTTGTCCTCGTCTACTGGCAGCGCGTTCGCGACACTCTCGCCGGGCTCGGATCTGATGTGCGTGCGCGGCGTTTCGCGCTCAACGTGACGGTGGGCTTCTTGCCGGCGGGAGTTCTTGGCGTGCTGTTCAGCAAAGCGATCAAGGCACATCTCTTTACTCCGCAGGTCGTGGCGACGACCTTCATCCTCGGCGCCTTCGTCATCCTGTGGGCCGAGCGCCGTGCGAAGCCTTCGGTCCGTGTGCAAACCGTGGATGACATGACGCCAGTCGACGCCATCAAGGTCGGCCTTGCGCAATGCTTTGCGCTGGTTCCGGGCACGAGCCGATCGGGCGCGACCATCATTGGCGGCATGCTCTTCGGCCTGAGCCGCAAGGCAGCGACGGATTTCAGCTTCTTTCTTGCGATCCCGATTCTGATTGGGGCAGGGGTGTGGAGCCTCTGGAAAGAGCGCGCGCTTCTTTCGACGGCGGACATCCCGGTGTTCTTGGTCGGGCTGGTGTTCTCGTTCGTGAGTGCTTGGCTGTGCGTTCGCTGGCTGCTGCGTTACGTGGCAACACATGACTTCGTGCCGTTCGCCTGGTATCGCATCGTGTTTGGCTTGATCGTGCTCGCGACGTGGTGGAGCGGCGTGGTCGTTTGGGCCGAATAGTGTTGGCAGCAGGCTGGAAACGGGATCTTCCGTCGCAAGCTTGATCTGGCGTCGGCCACGGACGGCGCCGTAAGGGGCACAACTTTCAAAGGTCTTCGAACCCTCTCCCTGTGGGAGAGGGTTGGGGTGAGGGCCGTGGGCGGTGAAAGCCATGGGTTGCCATTACCGCAGCCCCTCACCCAACCTCTCCCCAGAGGAGCCAATACAAGACCTTGAAAAAAGGGGCGGCCGTAAGGGGCAAGACACCCGGCATTCACACGCCTTTACCCGGGCTATGGTCTCCTGCGAAACACCAAATCCCACACCCCATGCCCCAGCTGCAAGCCGCGGTTCTCGAACTTCGTGAGCGGCCGGTAGTCCGGTTTCGGCGCGTATCCATCCGCCGTGTTTTCGAGAGCAGGCTCGCCTGACAACACCTCGAGCATCTGCTGCGCATACGGCTGCCAATCGGTCGCGCAATGCAGGTAGCCGCCCGGCGCAATCCTTGTCGCCAGGCGGGCGACGAATTCAGGCTGAATCAAGCGCCGCTTGTTGTGCTTTTTCTTGTGCCACGGGTCCGGAAAGAACACATGCACGCCCGACAGCGAGCCCGGCGCGATCATGTGTTCGAGCACCTCGACGGCATCGTGCTGCACGATGCGGATGTTGCCGAGCTGGTTCTCGCCGATGAGCTTGAGCAAAGCGCCCACGCCCGGAACATGCACTTCTACGCCGAGATAGTCCGTCCCCGGCATGGCTTGCGCGATCGCTGCGGTCGCCTGCCCCATGCCGAACCCGATCTCTAGAACGATGGGTGCCTTGCGGCCGAACAAGGCTTCAACATCAAGCCTTTGCGGCGAATACGGCACCACGAAACGTGGCCCCAGTTCTTCAATGGCTCGGATCTGCCCCGTGCCCATGCGCCCTGCGCGCACGACAAAGCTGCGGATGCTGCGACGCAGCGGGATGTCGGTGGGGTCGTTTGTCGTACTCATGGAGGCTGCGGATTTTGCCTGCAAGGGCGGCCGTGTGCGCCTGTACCAAAGTTCTGGATGCTCGGCGGGGGCTTTCGACTGCACGACACAATGCAGGCCATGATTGACCGATCCAGCTTCTTCAACCTCTACAGCCATGGTTTCGCCCGGGTGGCGGTGGCCGTGCCTGCTAGCCGCGTCGCAGATCCGGCGTACAACGCCACGCAGACAGTGAGCATGATGGCTGAGGCTTCGCAGGCTGGCGCGGCGCTCGTGGTGTTTCCTGAACTCGGCCTCTCGGGTTATACCTGCGACGACCTCTTCCATCAGCAAGCTTTGCTCGATGCATGCGAGGCAGCACTGGCGCAGGTGGTGCAAGCCTCTGTCGACTTGCCTGCCGCGACGGTGGTGGGCCTGCCCTTGCGGGTTGATCAGCGGCTTTTCAACTGTGCCGCAGTCGTGCAACGCGGACAGATCCTGGGCGTGGTGCCCAAGACTTATCTTCCGAACTACGCCGAGTTCTATGAGGCACGGCAGTTCAACCCGGCGGCGGCCACGACGGTGACGGAGATTGAATTGCTGAGCCAGATCGTGCCCTTCGGCAGTGAGATCGTCTTTGAGGCCCAGGACCTTCCACTGCTCAAGTTCCACGTCGAGATCTGCGAGGACGTGTGGGTGCCGATCCCGCCCTCGTCCTATGCGGCGCTGGCGGGTGCCACCGTGCTCGTGAACCTCTCCGCATCGAACATCACGGTGGGCAAGGCGGACTATCGCCACCGATTGGTGAACATCCAATCGGCACGGTGCCTGTCGGCCTATCTTTACTCATCCGCAGGCATCGGCGAGTCGACGACCGAGCTGGCCTGGGATGGGCAGGCGCTGATCTATGAGAACGGCGACCTCCTCGCTGAGTCGGAGCGCTTCAGTTATCAGTCGCACATGATCACAGGCGACGTCGACCTCGAGCGGCTCGCACACGAGCGCATGCGGCAAACAAGCTTTGGCCATTCGGTGAGCCAACATGCCCACCACATCGCGCGCTTTCGCCATGTGGGCTTCGAACTCGGATTGCAATTCGAAGAGCGACTGCCGCTCAAGCGCGAAGTGCAGCGCTTCCCCTATGTGCCGGCCGATCCCAAACGCAAGGACGAGCGGTGCAATGAGGTCTACAACATCCAGGTGCAGGCGCTGGTGCAGCGTCTTTCCGCGGCAGGCATCAAGAAGCTCGTGATCGGCGTGTCGGGTGGGCTTGACTCGACACATGCGCTGCTGGTGTGCGCCAAGGCGATGGACCTGCTCGGTTTGCCGCGCACGAACATCCTCGGCTACACCATGCCTGGCTTTGCCACCAGCGGCCGCACGCTGGCGCAAGCCATCAGGTTGATGGAGGCGGTGGGTTGCAGCGCGCAGCAAATCGACATCCGTCCCAGCTGTGAACAAATGCTGAAGGACCTCGGTCACCCCTTTGCGGATGGCAAGCCGGTCTATGACGTGACCTTCGAGAACGTGCAGGCAGGGGAGCGCACGAGTCATCTCTTCAGGCTGGCCAACTTTCACCATGCCATCGTCGTCGGCACCGGTGATCTGAGCGAGCTCGCGCTCGGCTGGTGCACTTACGGCGTCGGCGACCACATGTCGCACTACAACGTGAATGCGAGCGTCCCCAAGACCCTGATCAAGCATTTGGCCCGGTGGGTGGCCGATACAAAGCAGGTGGGCGAAGAAGGCAGCGGTGTGCTGCAAGACGTTCTCGACACCGAGATCAGTCCCGAACTGGTTCCGGGATCCACGGACAAGGAGCCATCGCAAAGCACCGAAGCGACGATAGGCCCCTACGAGCTTCAAGACTTCAATCTCTTTCATGTGTTGCGCTACGGCTTTGCGCCTTCGAAGGTGGCCTTTCTCGCGCACCATGCCTGGCACGATGCGCAAGCCGGTCGGTGGCCCGAAGGCCCTGGCGTATTGCGCAATGCTTATGGCATTGCGGAGATCAAGAAGAACTTGCGCATATTCCTGCACCGCTTCTTCACGATCAGCCAGTTCAAGCGAACCTGTGTGCCGAACTCGCCCAAGGTCGGATCGGGTGGATCGTTGTCGCCTCGCGGCGACTGGCGCGCACCCAGCGATGCAGCGGCCACGCTGTGGCTCGCGGAGCTAGACAACGTGCCCGACTGCGATTGAGCTGCCGCGGCGCTCCCGGCAGGCGCCCTTGAGCTATCGATGAGGGTGGAACACGCTTTGCAATGGAGCGTGGCGTCGTGCGTCGACCCAAGGCTTTTTGCCCTGCTTCGGCGGTGATTGCCTTGGGCCCAAGCCGACCGCGAACTGAAACCGATGGTCGTTCCTTTCCGAATCGGTCATTGGGTGTGCAGCAGGTTTTACGCGTCGTTGAAATGACCTTTGCGCTATGAGTTCGACAGATCCGTCAGCCGACCACTCCCCTGGGGTGCACCCGGAGGTGCTGAATCGAGCATCCCTCGCGCCCGGAACGCGACTTGATGACTTCGACATTATTCGAGTCATCGGCAGCGGCGGTTTCGGCACGGTGTATCTAGCGCTCGACAGTAGCCTCGATCGCGAAGTGGCCATCAAGGAATTCCTGCCCACCCAACTCGCTTGTCGCATGCCGGGACAGCAGCAGGTGACGCTGCGCTCGCAGTCGTTCGAAGCCAAGTACAAAGCCGGTCTGCAATCCTTCGTCAATGAAGCGAAGATCCTCGCGCGCTTCAATCATCCCGGCATCGTCAAAGTCCACCGTTTCTGGGAAGCCAACGGAACGGCCTACATGGTGATGCCCTTCGTGCACGGACTGACGCTGCGCGATGTTCGATATTCGATGAAAGAGTCGCCCACCGAAGCCTGGCTGCGTGGGGTGCTTGATCCCTTGCTCGATGCGTTGTCGATGTTGCATGCCGAGGGCATCTTTCACCGCGACATTGCACCGGACAACATCCTGCTGCCGAATGCGCGCGAGCCTGTGCTGCTCGACTTCGGGGCAGCGCGGCGCGTCATCGGCGATCAGACGCAGGTCATCACCGCCGTGTTGAAGCCGAGTTACGCGCCCATTGAGCAATACGCGGAAGCCTCGCAATTAAGGCAGGGGGCATGGACCGATCTCTATGCACTCGCCGCCGTGGTGGTGTACATGCTCAACGCCATGCCGCCTCCGCCATCGACCGTGCGCTCGATACACGACGACATGCCGCTGTTGCTGCAGGACCCGCCTGCAGGCGTCTCCGCAAGCTTCCTGGCTGCCGTGCAATGGGCGCTGGCTGTTCGGCCGCAGGATCGGCCGCAGAGCGTGCAGCAGTTTCGAAATGCGCTGGATGGTCGAATCGTCGTGCCGGCGATAGCCCCGCGCGGCGACGAAGCGGTAGCTGTCGGCGTGTTGACCGACCGCGCCATCGCTGGGCTGTCTGCGCGGCCTGCGGGACCGACTGAGCAAACCACAGTAGCGTTCGCGAGGCGTGGCGATCCGGCGAGCTTCGGTAACCCCCAATCGGTCACCTTGGAGACGACGAACCAGATGGAACCCACTCCTCCAGTGGCCGAGGCACAGCCCAACGCCTCAGAAAAGCCTTGCTTGCCGCTGTCGTCGGCTGTGCAGGAAAGATTTGCCCGCCTGAGGCGAGGTGTGGGGATTGGTCCGCGTGCCACGCTGATCGCGGCGGGACTCGCGGTCTTGTTCGTGTCGGGGGCCGCGTTCGGCCTGCTGAGCCAGTTGTCTGATTCCAGCGCAGCCACATGGCATGAGCTTGGCCGCCACGTGAAGCAGCCATCCGAAGTGATCATCGAAGAACGCGCTGAGGATTCGCGTCCTGTGCCGCCACTCGACGTGACGGCAGGTTCAGTGGAGCAACATGAAGCACCTGTGGCGCTGACCGCAGCGGTGATCCCAGCGTCTACCTCGGAACTCGGCGCAAGGCGGGGAAATCCAGCCACCACGTTGGAAAAGGTCGTTGCGCCCATGGCTGCCGCCGCCAAGGTTCCCAGCGCCAAGCCGTATGACAAACGCGTCGCCGTCAAGAAGCAGCCGCAGCGAACCAGGTCGGCAACGTTGACGCAATTGGGCCCTCGCGAGGCCTGCGCCGACCGCAATTTCATCAGTGCGGCCATCTGCATCAACCGCAAGTGCGACGAGCCCCGCTACAAGCGACACCCGCAATGCCTTGAGTTCGCGCAGCACCTCGAAGAGAGGATGCGTCGTGGGCAGTATTGAACCCAGCAGCGCGCCGCGCTGGGCCGCTCAGAAGTGATCGAGCACAAAAAGCAAGGGCCCGACATGTCCGACCGTATTTGCGTCAGGTAGGGTACACGCCTTGCCTTTGAATCGACGATGTCGCTTCGTCAATGGTCATTGTTGTTATGTCTTCTTCTTGGCGCCGTGTTGTCGTCGGGGGCGGCATGCGCTGGTGAATCACCATCGCCGGGGATTCCGCCTGAGATCGCGAAGAGCTTTTCATTGTCGGGCCTGGCGCTCAAGAACTTTGGCTTGTATGCCAAGCTCGTGGACAGCGATGCGTCCTCCACATTGGCCGCGCTCAATGCCGAACAGCCTTTCGTGATGGCATCGACCACCAAGCTGGTCACCTCTCTTGCGGCGCTCAATCTTCTCGGCCCCGATTACCGGTGGCGAACCCGAGCGTTTGCCACCGGGCCGTTGGAGGGCGGCCGTCTTGCGGGCGACTTGGTCATCGTGGGCGGCAGCGCGGGCATCACGCCCGGGGAGTTGAGTCGATGGTTCAAGCAGATGCGCCGCGAGGGCCTGACGGAGGTGACGGGTTTCATCGTGCTCGAACGCCTGGCACTTCTTCGCGAGTCCAACAACTGGGGCCAATCGCTCGAGACCAACGCAGTCCCGCCGTCGCAAGCCGTATCCGTTGCGCCTGCTCTGCCCCCGGTGACGGGCTATGCCAACCGAG
>Ga0070663_100000972_pt1 | contig 15575 bp, 14 predicted proteins | sample KBSC63metaG_FD_65646 | JGI IMG/M metagenome (GOLD analysis project Ga0070663, IMG submission 65646) | Corn rhizosphere microbial communities from Kellogg Biological Station, Michigan, USA - KBS C6-3 metaG | ecosystem: Host-associated > Plants > Roots > Rhizosphere > Soil ...
GCGATCTTGTTCAGCGCGTCCACCAACGCGAGGTTTGTCTCCATATTGCCCGCCTGGAAGCGCGGGTTCTGGCGCCGCCAATCGTTGGGGTCGAGTTCATCGGCGCTTTTCAGCGCACCGGTCAAGAACCCTCGACCGAGCGGGCTGTAGGCCACGAGTCCAATGCCGAGGTCTTTGCACACAGGCAAGGCACCGTCTTCGATGTCGCGCGTCCACAGCGAATATTCGCTTTGCAGTGCGGCGATCGGGTGCACCTTGGCCGCACGGCGGATGGTGTCGCCCGACGCCTCAGACAGGCCAAGGTGGCGCACCTTGCCGGCCTTCACCAACTCGGCCATCGCGCCCACAGTCTCTTCGATCGGCACCTGGCGATCCACGCGGTGCTGGTAGTAAAGGTCGATGTGATCCACCCCCAGACGCTGCAAGCTCGCATCGCACGCGCGACGCACGTACTCAGGGCTGCCGTCGATGCCGAGGAAGGCACCGTCCGGCCCGCGCACGTTGCCGAATTTGGTGGCCAGCACCACCTCGTTGCGGCGCGTGCGGAGAACCTGCGAGAGCAGGCGTTCGTTAGCGCCGTTCATGCCATACATGTCAGCGGTGTCGAGAAAATTCACGCCGATGTCGATGGCGCGGTTTAGCACTGTCAAAGACACTGCGTCATCGGCTGGTCCGTAAAAGTCGGACATGCCCATGCAGCCGAGGCCGATGGCGGAGACTTCGAGACCTTGCTTGCCGAGTTGCCGACGGGGAATGTTTCTGTTCACGTCACTGCTCCTGTGGTGTTGACAAGGCGCCAGCGTATGTGCCGATGGGCGCCGACCGTTAGCCGATTGCTGGCTGATCCTTGCCTGATCCTCCAAAGAAGCACGTCCCTGCTCCGAACGCGGTGGAGAGCCGGACGACACAATCGAGTCGTCCATTACAAAAACCAGCCCCAATGAACAACCACCTTGTGCAGCGTCTGCCTCAGGTATCGCCCGACGATCTGCGGCAAACCGAGCTGATCGATCTGGTTGCCCGATTCGCGCCCAGCGAGGGCATACAGACGACGGCAATCGCGCCCTTGCATTTGATACGCGCCAGCGCGCCGACGATGCCGATTCCTTCCTTATATGACCCCGGCCTTTGCGTGGTGGTACAAGGACGCAAACAGGCGATGGTGGGTGGCGCGGTATTTCAGTACGACGCGCTGAACTACCTCGTCATCTCGGTCACGATCCCGACAGTCGGGCAGATCCTGGAGGCCACGCCTGACAAGCCGTACTTGTGCGTGCGCCTGAGCCTTGATCCACGAGAGATCGGCGGCTTGATGCTCGACGCAGCGGCCGGCGATGCGCAATGTTCCGTCGTGGAGCCCGGTCTGCACGTGGCACGCGTGTCGGATGCGTTGCTCGACGCGGTGCTGCGACTGCTTCGGCTTTTGCGCACCCCGCGCGACGTGCCGGTCCTGGCGCCGCTGGCCGTGCGCGAGATCTACTATCACGTGCTGATGGGCGAACTTGCACCGCGCTTGCGCGAACTCGCCGCGGCCGACAGCCATTCGCAACGCATCGCGCAAGCGATCGACCTGCTGAAGCGACGCTTTGCCGAACCAGTGCGAATCGATGAAGTTGCCGATGCGGCCCACATGAGTGCGTCGAGCCTGCATCATCACTTCAAGGCAGTCACTGCGATGTCACCGCTGCAGTTTCAGAAGCAGTTGCGCTTGCATCAGGCGCGTCGCTTGATGTTGACGGAAGGCATGGACGCAGCGGCTGCGGGCCATCGCGTTGGCTACGAAAGCCCTTCGCAGTTCAGCCGCGAATATCGGCGCTTGTTCGGCGCACCGCCCAAAGCGGAGATCCAGCAGGTGCGCGCGGTCGCTCAGGCCTGAGTGACTCTAGTGTCGCGTCAAGCCACAAGTGTCGGCTGCTCGCTTGCTCTCGAAGCGCATTGCGGCGTTGCGTCTCCTCGCCTAAGCACCGCTTTGACTCGTCGGCGCGCCTTGCACTGCGCTGCGACAGCGGCGCGATCAACCGACACTTGAGGCTTGACGCGACACTAGGCCTTCTGCTTTTCGCACAACCTCCAGCACCCTGAACCCGGGCCGGTGCGGGTACAGCCTCTGCAGCAAGGGCTTGGCCACGTTGTAGACCGGCACCCCGTTCACCGTCTTTCCTTCGGGTGCGCCTCGGTGAGCATGCCCGTGCACCACCCAGCTCACGGGGTAGCGCACGAGAGGATCTTCAAGTCGGCTGCTGCCAAGGAAGGGATAGATGTCCATCGGCTCGCCCTCTACCGTGCCTGCGATCGGTGAGTAGTGCAGCACTGCAATGCGCTGCTGCGTGCGCAGCTTCGCCAAGGCAGATTCGAGCTTCAGCGCTTCCTGGATCGCCTCGTTGACGAACTGCTTGATGGGCCCTTCCCCCCATGGTCCGAGCGAACCGCGGCCGAAGCCCCCTGCAAAGCCCTTCACGCCCGCAATGCCAACGCCGAGCACCTCTACCGCCTCGCCGTCCAATACCTTTGCACCCGCTTGGATGAGGACTTGTCGCACCTCGTCCTGCAGGCCAGATTCGTAATCGTGATTGCCGAGCACGGCCACGATGGGTACCGAGACCACACTCAGTTCATCAGCCAGCAACCTGGCCTCTTCCAGCGTGCCGTAGTCGGTCAAATCGCCACACAGCAGCAGTGCGTCGGCGGCCGCGCAAGCCTGGGAAAAAAAGCCGCGCAGCGCCCCAGCGGAGTCCTTCGTGCAGTGCAGATCGCCGACAGCGGCAAAGCGGATCGTGGTCTTGTCAGCAGGCATGTCCCGTCCTCTGAGGTGAATCTTTATTGCAGTCGCCATGCAATTCATGCGCCTGACCGTGGCACGCCGGTTGCCAATGCCAGGAGCCGCGACCCTCTTCTCATGGAAGGCACCCCATGGCAGCAGTCCTTGCAGGACCGACTTCCCGGCACGCCGTTGTGTCGGAGACCACCAGGTTTTACCGACAAGTGCTGGAAAGCCTGAACTTTGAACGCATTCCGTTTCTCGTAGGCGGGGCTTTTGCCTTTGCCTGTCACACGGGAATACAGCGCAATACCAAGGACCTTGATCTTTTCATTCGCCAATGTGACTACTCCCTGGTGGAAAGTGCCCTTGGAAAACTCGGTTACATCACCGAACTGACCTATCCGCATTGGCTCGCAAAGGTGCATGCAGGAGATACTTTCATTGACCTGATTTTCAATTCAGGAAACGGCCTTTCGCCAGTGGATGACATCTGGTTCAAGCACGCCATCGATGCGAACGTGCTGGGCGTTCCTGTGTGCATCACCCCCGCGGAAGAGACGCTCTGGTCCAAGGCATTCATCATGGAACGCGAGCGGTATGACGGGGCGGACGTTGTGCATCTTCTGCACGCCCGTGCCGCACATCTCGACTGGCATCGCCTGCTGGACCGCTTCGCCTCGCATTGGCGGGTGCTGCTGAGCCACCTTGTGCTGTTCGGTTTCATTTACCCCGGCGAACGGTCCATGGTGCCCGAATGGGTGATGACCGATCTGCTGGAGCGGTTGCTGCACGAGACTTTGCAAACGCCGCCGAAAAGCCAGCTTTGTGCTGGAACCCTCCTATCGCGTGAGCAGTATCTGCACGACACCATGCAGGAAGGGTATCTTGACGGACGGGTGAGGCTGGGTTCGATGACCTCGAAAGATGTTGCGGACTGGACGGACGCGATTCCGAATCGGACTTCGTAGCCCAATCAGGTTGCCGAAGCAATCACGGAAGGCTCAGGTGCTGGATGCAGGAAGCAAGGAAGGGCACTTCGGCTTGACCGGCATGCGTGAGCGTGCCGAAGTTGTGGGAGGCGCCTGACTATTCAAAGCCCAAAGCCGCACGGGTGCGGACGTCGGGGTGGACTTGTGCATCCCGGCGGCCAGTGCGTACTCGAGATCTTCGCCACCCTGCCGCGTTCTGATGCCGGCGCGCTAAGCAGGCCATCCGGCCTTTAGGACATGGCCCGGAATAAGGTCCCGTTTTGGGGGCGCTTGGCGGGCGCGCTGCGGCGTTGCTCCTCACTTCTGTGGCTCGCCACACGGCGCTCGGAGCGCCTTGCATCGCATCCCGCCCAGCGCCCCCAAAACGGGACCTTATTCCGGGCCATGTCCTTAGGCATGGCAGTTGCCGGTCGGTGTCTTCAGGAGAGAAGCACCCATGAAAGCTCTATGCTGGCACGGCAAGAAGGACATTCGCTACGACAGCGTCCCCGACCCTCGGATCGAAGACGGTCGCGATGCGATCATCAAGATGACGAGCTGCGCGATTTGCGGCTCGGACCTGCACCTCTTCGACGGCTTCATGCCGGGCATGGAGAAGGGCGACATCCTCGGCCATGAATTCATGGGCGAGGTGGTCGAGGTCGGGCCAGAGAACGTCAAGCTCAAGGTCGGGGACCGGGTGGTAGTGCCGTTCACCATCGTGTGCGGCGAATGCGACCAGTGCCAGAAGGGCAACTTCTCCGTATGCGAGCGGACCAACCGCAACAAAGACTTGGGCGACAAGGCCTTCGGCCACTCCACCGCCGGGCTCTTCGGGTACACCCATCTCACCGGTGGCTATGCGGGCGGCCAAGCCGAGTACGTTCGTGTGCCGTTCGCCGACGTGGGGCCGGTCAAAGTTCCAGACAGCCTCAGCGACGAGCAAGTGCTGTTCCTCGGCGACATCTTCCCGACCGGCTGGCAAGCCGCCGTCCAGTGCGACATCCATCCCACCGACACGGTGGCCGTCTGGGGCGCCGGGCCGGTGGGCCAGTTCGCGATCCGCAGCGCGGTGCTGCTCGGCGCTCGGCAGGTGATCTGCATCGACAATCAGCCCGAGCGGCTCGACATGGCGCGCGCGGGCGGCGCCACCACGATCGACTTTGACAACCAGAGCGTGCTCGAGCGGCTGAAGGAACTCACCGCCGGCAAAGGGCCGGAGAAATGTATCGATGCCGTCGGCATGGAAGCGCATGCAATGCGCTCGGTGGACTCCATGGTCGACCGCGCCAAGCAGGCGACCTTTCTCGGCACGGACCGGCCCCACGTACTGCGCGAGATGATCTACGCCTGCCGCCCTGCCGGAACCTTGTCGATACCTGGCGTCTACGGCGGCGTGGTCGACAAGATTCCATTTGGCGCCCTGATGAACAAGGGCCTCACGCTGCGAACCGGGCAGACCCACGTCAACCGCTGGACGGATGACCTGCTCAAGCGCATCGAAGATGGACAGATCGACCCGTCGTTTGTCATCACGCATACGGTGAAGCTGGAAGACGGACCGCACATGTACAAGACGTTCAGAGACAAGAAGGATGGATGCATCAAGGTCGTGATGAAACCCTGAGGAGTACCTGAACATGAACTTTGGAAAGTCCCGCGATAGCTTGCGAAGCACAACTGCTACCAAATTGGCGATTGGCCTTGGAATTCTCGGCCTCGCCATCGGCGCGGCTGAATTGCTGGTGCCTCGCCGCGCAGCCCAAAGTGTGGGCATCCATGTCCCACAAAGCGGCGTACGCGTTTTGGGAGCGCGCGAAATTACGTCGAGTCTCGGGTTGTTGATCGCCAAGGACAAAACGCCGTGGCTATGGGCCCGCGTCGCCGGCGATGTGCTCGACATGCTTGCCATCGCGGCCACCGGAAAGAAGCGGCCGCGCGTTGCGATGTCGCTGGCCGCTGTGGCCGGCGTGATGATGATGGACGCGTTGGCAGCTCGAGCCACGAAGGCCGAGAAGGATCGCTCGGAGGCAGCCTTGCCTGATTACAGCGATCGATCGGGCTTCCCCTTGCCCACTCAAGACATGAGGGGCTCTGCGCGAGGCACTTTTGAAATGCCTGACGACATGCGGACGCCTTTGTTTGAGTTGTCCGGCAAGTAGCATGAAGAAATCGTTGGGGTGAGAGAGCCATGCGTCATTCCATGCAATGGACCGCTACTTGTGCGAGCTCGCAGATGGCCCCGCATTGGCCGCGTCGTCTTTGCGGCGCTTCCCGCTCATGCGACAGCCGATGTCGAATGTCAAACTTCGCCGCGTGTACGGATGGCAGTTCAGTGTGAACCTTGGGGTTCCTCCAAGGTGACTGGTGGCGCTTCCCAGCGGGCGCTCCAAGGCCACGTCGCATTCACGAGCGCGTGCAAAGCACCTATGTTTTCATCATCGAACCCTCTGCCGCCTGAGTGGCGTGCCAGCGTGAACAGGCGCTCGCATTGTCCCGGAGTCAGATGAACCATGTTCTGGCTCAGGCTGGCAATCGTCGTGACTTTGTTTGAGTAATGCACCGCTTCTGCTGTTTTGATGACGACCTCGCGCAGATCATCAGGCAACCGATGCATGATTCGACCCGCTGCGGCCACGGTTCGGGCAAGGCACGGGTACGTGCGCAAGCGCACGTTGCCATCCATGTGCATGCCATTGACGAACCGCCTGCATTGGTCATCGTTCAGCATGTCAATGACATCACTCAAGACCGACATCAAAGAATCACGCCGGACGGACCGGTCGTTTGATCTTTCGGGTCGCGTGACTGATGTTTCTGTGGACAGGGAGAACATGTTTCCCAGCGAATTCCACATCGAGCTATTTGGGTCGACATTGGGGTCGACCTTATTCAACATGGTCTCGATGATGTCAAAACTCTGGACGCGTTCGCGCTGCTCCTCGTTCGCGGAAGACAGCGCGCGAAGCAGCTGGGGAATGGCTTCGCTGGTGTCAAAGTTCTCCAATATTTCAAAGGCCAGAGTCTCAACCTGATCGGGCTTGAGATGAGCAATCTGGCCCGCGAGTTCGTTCATCAGGCGATGGCGATCACTGCTGTCCGGTCGAAGCGACATCATCACATTGAAAAGCGTCGTGCGTCGCCCTTCGTCCAGGAATTGCAATCGACCGCAGAAGTGACGCAGCGCGTCGGTGTCATTGATGCGTACAGCTGCGTCGAAGACAGCCTGGATTTGCCACGATGACAACAGGGACAGCTCGGCAGACGCCAATTGGGCAAGCCCAAAGTGGGACAAGGACGGATACATGATCCCGTTCACGTCCGTGTAAAGCTGCCAGCGGCGCGTCTCGCTCAACTGATCCATGTGCTTTACCAGGCTCGAAAGGATATCGCTCTTGCGAGCGAGAATCTCCGCCTTGACGCAATCCCGTATGTGCCTGTACTGCACGTCATCCAAATGCTGGATTCCGCTAACCAAGCCACGCAGAGCGATCGCCCTTTCATCGGGAGGAAGGGAGATCGCCGCATTGAAAATGGCGTCGCGCTGTGCCGCTTCGAAAAGGGCTAACGCGCTTCCCATGTCCGCAAGTGCTTCTGCCCGTTCTCTCGAGATTTCGATGCCGCAGACTTTCTTCACAAGGTCTTTGAGTTGCCTGGGTGTGAAGTAAGCTGCGGGATCCTCCAGGTTCGTGCAGAGCACGGTGTGCGTCTTGTAGTTTCCCTTGCGAACGAAGTTCCGGATGATCTGATCGCGCTCATTCTTGGTGAGATCCTCGGCCTTTGCAACGGACTGCAAGACCTCTTGCCAAGGGGAATTCAGATTGGAAATTGCTCGTGCGGCCTTGTCGACAAGCATCTTCCGATGGGCGGGCGAGAGGAAATCAAGCATCAAGAGCAGATAGTGCTCAACGGGACCCCAGGGACAATCTCGTTTGATCAACTCCGCGCAGCTGGCGACCTCTCTCACCTTTCGGGATCGCTCTTGGTAGCGGAAGATGTCGCTGTCCTGGATTGTCTGCCGCGAGAGCCTGTTCAACGCCGACAAGGGACGCATGTTCAAGAACGCCTGGTACTCAGTCGTTTCAAGGTTGGCACGGTGGACGATGACCCCTTGAACATCAACGGGAAGCTCGTGGAATGGAAAAGGTGTCAGGTCCGGGGGCGGGAGGGGCATCCGTCTTCTCATGACATCACCCAATCGTCGAGATATCGAGCTGCGTGGCCGAGGCTGTAGTGACGCACCATGGCCGGGTTGCGACGATGACGCCTGGCTCGTTGAAGCCGCATGAGCGGACGCCAGCTGGGCTTCGGCATCTGAAGCAGTCGAGTGAGAGGGTCGAAAGCATTTGAGAACGCTGCGCATGGAGATGTGTCCGAGAGTTGGTGGAGCATTCTGATTGGGGGACGTGATCACTTCTCCGCGCAGGCGAAGCGCTGTTTCCAAATGAGAAGCCGCGGCGATCACCGCCGACTGGGGCTTCACCAATGCCTCACCTTGCAGGCCCGACAGCACTTGAGGTTACGTGGCGACAACCTTGTCCAAGCCGTCCAGCACCATCGCCCAGTTCTTCTCGAACTCCTGCCGCCTCTCAACGTCGCTTGGCTTCACGCCGCCCTTCAGGTTGCTCTGCGTCAAAGTCGCCACCGTTGACGAACCCTGCGGCTCAAGGTCGAACGTGACCACGTGATAGTTCTCCGGTGTATCGGCGCCGCCCGACAAAGGGCTCCAGTGCGACACGCTCAGGCATTTCTCGGGTTGCATGTCGAGCACCTCGCCTTTGTCTTCGTATTTCTTGCCATTGAACTCACCGCGCCACCATATGGGGCTACCGACGCGAAAGTCACTTTCGACGTCGGAACCAAAGAAATAGCGCTTGATCAACGCCGGCGTGATCAGGGCTTTCCAGATCATCCCAGGCGGGGCTGAGATGGTTTTCGCCACACGCGCGGTTGCTTCTGCCATTTTCGATGCTCCTATTGATGCCGCTGGTGCGGCGGGCGGCACCCGTGGGCGCCTGCGCATGTGATTGCGGGCAGTCAGCATGCCCAATCAACGGCTGCGACACCTCACGCTACAGATGCAAGCTCGCGCCGGTTCCGGTATCGTGCCCTCCCCCAATTCCCACTGAGCGAGAGGAATCCAAATGAAAACCAAAGCCGCTGTCGCCTGGAAGGCGGGCTCGCCGCTGACCATCGAAACTGTCGATCTCGAAGGGCCTCGCGCCGGCGAGGTGTTGGTGGAGGTGAAGGCCACCGGCATCTGCCACACCGACTACTACACGCTCTCGGGCGCCGACCCGGAGGGCTTGTTCCCCGCCATCCTCGGGCATGAGGGCGCGGGCGTTGTGGTGGATGTGGGACCTGGCGTCACGACGCTGTCGCGCGACGACCATGTGATTCCGCTCTACACGCCCGAATGCCGGCAGTGCAAGTTCTGCCTGTCTCGCAAGACCAACCTCTGCCAGAAGATCCGCGGCAGCCAAGGACGCGGCCTGATGCCCGACGGGTCGAGCCGCTTTTCTCTCGACGGCAAGCCCCTGCTGCACTACATGGGCACCTCGACCTTCAGCAACTACATCGTCGTGCCCGAGATCGCGCTCGCGAAAATCCGCAGCGACGCGCCCTTCGACAAGGCTTGCTATATCGGCTGCGGAGTGACGACAGGCGTGGGCGCCGTCATCTTCACCGCGAAGGTGGAGGCTGGCGCGAACGTGGTGGTGTTTGGGCTTGGCGGCATCGGGCTCAACGTGATCCAGGGCGCAAAGATGGTCGGCGCAGACAAGATCGTTGGCGTGGACCTCAACCCTGCACGCGAGGCCATCGGGCGACAGTTCGGCATGACGCATTTCATCAACCCCAAGGATGTCGACAATGTGGTCGATGACATCGTGCAACTCACCGATGGTGGCGCAGACTTCAGCTTCGAATGCATAGGCAGCACGAAGACGATGCGTCAGGCGCTGGAGTGCTGCCACAAGGGCTGGGGCCAGAGCATCATCATCGGCGTGGCGGAAGCAGGTGCCGAGATCAGCACACGCCCCTTCCAGTTGGTGACGGGGCGGCGCTGGCTCGGCTCTGCATTCGGCGGCGCGCGAGGTCGTACCGACGTGCCGAAGATCGTTGATTGGTACATGGACGGCAAGCTCAACATCGATGACCTGATCACCCATCGCCTCTCGCTGTCGCAGATCAATGAAGGTTTCGATCTAATGAAGCGCGGCGAATCGATTCGGTCAGTGGTGGTGTACTGAACGCCGTGCGATGAGCGAGATTCGGACCTTGACAGAACACGCTTGCTTCGGCGGCGTGCAAAGTTTTCATGAGCATGCGTCAGATGTCATCGGCTTGCCGATGCGCTTCGCTGTGTACCGCCCTGCGCGGGCAGCGCATGGGCGCGTACCCGTGTTGTTTTTTCTGGCGGGACTGACCTGCACTGAAGAGACCTTCGCCATCAAGGCGGGCGCTCAGCGGCATGCGGCGGAGCATGGATTGATGCTCGTGTCTGCGGACACAAGTCCACGCAACACGGGCCTCACCGGTGCGACGCAGGCTTGGGACTTCGGCGAAGGCGCAGGGTTTTATCTGGACGCGACGCAAGCGCCATGGTCGCGGTGCTTCCTCATGGAAAGCTATGTGACTCAGGAACTGCGCGAATTGGTGATGCGGGACTTTCCGGCGTTGCCCGATCGCGTTGGCATCTTCGGGCATTCGATGGGCGGGCATGGGGCCCTGACTCTGGCACTGCGGTATCCAGCGCTTTTTCGAAGTGTCTCGGCGTTGGCTCCGATCTGTGCACCGGTGCAATGTCCTTGGGGACGCAAGGCGTTTACGGGGTATCTCGGCGACGACACATCGACGTGGGCGGAGCACGATGCAACAGAGTTGGTGAAGCGCGGCGGTCGCTTGCCCGGGCTGCTCGTCGATCAAGGGCTGGCAGACAAGTTCCTCGACGAACAGTTGAATCCGCATCTGTTCGAGGCGGCCTGCCGCGAGACGGAGCAGCCTTTGACGCTGCGGTGGCACGCGGGCTACGACCACAGCTACTACTTCGTCGCGAGCTTGATGGCCGATCACATTGCGCATCACGCAAGGGAGTTGTCGTGAGCCAAGTCTTGAGGCTTGACGCGACACTAGGGGCTGAGGGTTCGAAGCAAGGTTCCCCGGAGGCGAACAAGAAGGTCTTTGACCTTGCATTTGCAGTATTGATCTGAAGCGCCTAGGGTTGCCATGACACGCGCAAGGAAACCAACCATGGCAACTCTCCCCGGTCAGCCCCATCCCGACGACTCGGATCCGAACAGTCTGCCCGTCGAAGCCGAATTCGAGCCGGTCGTTCCGGCAGAACCCAACGACAGCGAACATGAGCCGGTCCCCAAGCCCGGCGAATGAAACCATTTCTTCGAGCATCCGTCTTCTCATGGTGAAGCGACTCATGTGAGTGCCGATCCGACGATGAGCGCTGATCGAGTCCACGTCCGGACTGCATCAGTGCCGTCAAGACGAGATTCAGCGGCGATGAGAGCTTGCTCACCCGCCAAGGATAGAAGGGGAATTTTCCTTGTGGGTATCCACCATGCAACATTTGCCTCACTGTCGGCAATGCCCCACGTTTGCCGCATTGCAACGATTGCATCACCGAGATGGCGGCGATGATGGCGGCCCAGCTAACTCCAAACCAGCCACCATGAAATTCACGTTGTGCATCGCCGCGCTCGCCCTCGCTTCAATTCAGTCGGCCTGGGCGCAGTCCGATCCCGCCATCGCAACTGCCGCGAAAGAACCCGGCGCGGTCGTGACATCCACAGGCCTTGTGTACCGCTCGCTGAAGGAAGGCGAAGGCCCGAACCCCGCGGCGACCGACAAGGTCAAGGTGCACTACCGGGGCACTTTCCCCGACGGGCGTGAGTTCGACAGCTCATACAAGAACAACCAACCGGCAGAATTTCCGCTGAACGGCGTCATCAAGTGCTGGACCGAGGGCGTGCAGAAGATGAAGGTGGGCGGAAAAGCCAAACTCACCTGCCCAGCATCTATCGCCTACGGTGAACGCGGCGCTGGCGGTGTGATCCCACCGAATGCGACGCTGCAGTTCGATGTGGAACTGCTGGCCATCAGCAAGTAAACATCGATGACAGTGCGTATCGTCCGACTGGGCGAGCCGCGAGCAAGCGACGAAGGCCTGCGACTGGGGACGGTTCGCAGGCCTCCTCGCGGCGTGCCGAAGGCGGAATTTGCATCGCGTGATTTCTACGACGTGTGGCTGCCAAACCTGTCGCCCTCGGCAGAGCTGGTGGCCATGGCCTTGAAGGCCGCGGCGGACGAGGACCGTGCGGCCTGGAAAAGCTTCGTTGGCAAGTATCGGAAAGAGATGGCGGCACCCGACGCGTCACATCTGCTGGAGATGCTGGCGGCCATGTCGAAGCAGACGAACTTTTCAGTGGGCTGCTATTGCGCTGACGAAGCGTGGTGCCATCGGTCGGCGTTGCGAGAAATGCTCGCCGAACGAGGAGCCTTGATTAAGTAGGCGCACGCATTGCGGGGTACCAGCTCAGTGAGGCTGCGGACCAGATCGCCCTCCCGCATCACACCCGCATCACCCACTCCCCGAACAAGCGTGGCCCAGGGCCGTGGAGTCGTTGCCAACGCGCTTAACTAGCCAGCGCCGCAAGTGTGCGAATTGCACGCCAAGGGTGCGAACTGCACGCCACGAGAGACCGACACGTGGTGCGCGATGCATTCGAAATGGGCACCTTCGTGAAAATTCCACGGCCGATTCATATATAGGGGTGTTTTCCCCATTATTAGTTCATGCATCAATCGAACTAGCATGTTGCTCAGTTGATATGGCGTCATATCAACCCCCAAGGTCGTCGTTGCCAAGGAAATCCAAATCATGAGTCGTCGTGTTCGTGCCTCCAAAACTTTTGCCTCCCGGCGTTTGCTTCGTTTTGCTCTGACGGGCATGGCCCTGTCGTGGGGCGCATCCGTCTTCGCAGGCACCGGCGCCGGCGACCTGACGGATTCCAACATCAACTACGTCGGGCGTTGGGACAAATCCAACAGCACCACCTACCGCAGCTATTGGAACGGCGCGTCCCTGTCCACCAAGTTCACCGGCACGACAGTCCAGGTGAAAGTGGACCAGACGTCGGTCCTCACATTCATTTTGGACGGCGTGGTCTACAGCTACTGGAGCCTCCCCGCCGGCACCATCAACCTCACGCCCACGCCCCTGCCGAACGGGACGCACACGCTGAAGATCCTCTCCCAGTACCAGAATGTCGAGTTGTCGTTCCAGGGGCTGGTGCTGGATGCCGGCGCCACCACGCTGCCGCCCGACGCCCTTCCGCTGGTGGAGTTCATCGGCGACTCCATCACCACCGGCGTCACGACGAGCAACGTCGTGCTCTCCGACTACGCCTGGCTCACCGGCGAAAGACTGGGTGCTGAGCACACTCAGATCTCCTACCCCGGCATCAGCCTGGTCAACCCCACGTGGAGCAACCCCAATGTTGTGGCGGGCATGGAGTCGCTGTACTTCAAACTGTGGCAGGCCAACCGATGCACGGACGTGGCATGCACAGGCAACCCAGCCTGGAACTTCGCCAACTACGCGGCCAAGCTTGTCGTCGTAAACCTCGGCACCAACGACGCTTTCGCCTCGGTGCCTTCGGCCACTTTCCAGAGCCGCTACACCACCTTCTTGCAGAACATCCGGGCGAGTTACCCCAACGCCGACATCTTCGCGCTGCGCACCTTCGGTGGCCACTTCCAGAACGAAACGCAGGCGGCGGTGAATGCGCGCGTCAGCGCGGGCGATGACAAGGTGCACTACGTTGACACCACCGGCTGGCTGGATTCCACCGACTACACCGATGGAGTTCACCCTGGTGACGCGGGGCACCTCAAGGTCTCCAATCGCCTGCTACCGATCCTGCTGCCTTACCTCGGCATGGTCACGCGCAACGACACGAGCTTCAGCTACGACAACACCGCCAACTGGCCCAGCGGCTGGCAGGACGGCGCCTTCCAGAACGACAACCACTGGTCCAACCTCACCAACGCCTACTACCAGGTGCCCTTCAGCGGCACGCAGGCCAAGCTGTACGGCTCGCTGGCGAACTCGCACGGCATCGCGGCGGTGTCCGTGGACGGCGGCGCCGAGACCCTCGTCGACACCTACTCTGCCACCCGCAAGGATGATGTACAGCTGTGGGCCAGCCCCGTGCTGTCATCGGGCAGCCACACGTTGACGGTGCGCAGCACGGGCTTGAAGAACGCCAGTTCGTCGAACAGCTTCGTCGTGGGCGACCGCGTCGACGTGATCAACGGCGGCGTGAACCTGCTGAGCAACCCGGGCTTCGAGAACGGCCTGGGCGGCTGGCGCACGGGCACGCAGGGCGGCACGGTGTCCACGGCCGCCACGCGCCCCAACTCCGGCACTTCCCACCTGGTGCACAGCGGCACGGGGCCATACTGGGCGTACACCGCACAGACCCTCACGGGCCTGACCAACGGGCTGTACACCCTCCGGGCCTGGGTCCGAGGCACCGGCGGGCAGGCGCTGTACGTGCAGAACTACGGCGGCTCGGCATCCGTCACGAGCGTAGCTTCGGACGGCTACACACAGCTGGAGATCAGCAACATCAACGTCAGCAATGGCCAGGCCGAAATCGGCATTTGGAGCAACGACTCGACGGGCACCGGCTGGATCAACGTCGATGACATGACCTTCTTCAAGCAATAGGAAGGATCGAGCCGGCTGCAATCGATTGCAGTCGGCTCAAGCCGCTCTGCCGAGCTTCGTGAACTGACGCCACGACAGGTGCGGCTTTCGCAGGATCGGCAGTGCCGTCATACCTCGGTCTCTGAAACATACTGCCCTCTTCACCGCCATTCCGGCCGTCCAGTCCAACGAGGTATATCTGACGCCAGGCACCGCCGATCATCAAGGCGATGAGCATCTCGCATCCGGCTGACGATTCGTCGCTGCAGAGCAAGCACCGTTGCAAGCGGGCTGCGCAGCTGGAACGATCTCCCAGCCTGCGTACACTTCGCGAGCCAAGTTTTCAAACTCGCGACACATGACGACGCAATTGCAAGAACTGCTTGACAGCAACCGCCTCTGGGCGAAGAAGATGGAGGCCAAGAGCCCAGGGTTTTTCACCGGGCTACTGTCTCAGCAACTACCTCAATACCTGTGGATCGGCTGTGCAGACAGCCGCGTCCCGGCCAACGAACTGGTGGACTTGCTCCCGGGCGAGTTGTTCGTACACCGCAATGTCGCCAACGTCGTTGTCCACTCCGATCTCAACTGCCTGTCGGTCATCCAGTTCGCGACCGACGTGCTGAAAGTCAAGCACATCATCGTCGTCGGCCACTCCAACTGCAGCGGCGTCGCGGCAGCGATGAACGATCGACGCATCGGCCTCGCGGACAACTGGATTCGCCACGTGCAAGACGTTCGCAATCGACACCATCAATGGCTCGAAAGCGTCGAATCCTCGCAGCGCGTGAATGCCTTGTGTGAACTCAATGTCGTGGAGCAGGCACTCAATGTCTGCCAGACAACGATCGTGCAGGACGCTTGGCAGCGCGGGCAGGAGGTGGTGATCCATGGCTGGGTGTACGGCCTTCACAACGGGCTGCTGGAAGATCTGGCAATGACGGCCAGCGGGCCGGAAGATGTGACTGTGGCGTATGAGAAGGCGCTGGCTGCGGTTCAAGGCCGGTACTCCAAGCCGCAGACGCGGACCTGATTAGGACCCGTTCGGGAATAACTTGCACATTTGGCTCGCCGGCTGCGGGCGCGCTGCGGCGTTGCAAATGCTCGCGATGCCTATGGG
>Ga0070663_100000974_pt1 | contig 15558 bp, 17 predicted proteins | sample KBSC63metaG_FD_65646 | JGI IMG/M metagenome (GOLD analysis project Ga0070663, IMG submission 65646) | Corn rhizosphere microbial communities from Kellogg Biological Station, Michigan, USA - KBS C6-3 metaG | ecosystem: Host-associated > Plants > Roots > Rhizosphere > Soil ...
GCAGACTTCGGGGCGATGCGGACGAGCTCTTCGGCCAGTTCGATCGCGGGCGTATGCGTGAAGCCGGCCAGCATCACGTGGTCGAGGCGGTCGAGCTGGTCCTTCAGCGCCGCCACGATAGGCGGATGGCGGTGGCCGAGCAGGCAGGTCCACCAGGAGCTGACGGCGTCCAGATAGCGCCTGCCGTCGTGGCCGTGCAGCCAGGCGCCCTCGGCGCGTGCGATCGGCAGCATCGGCAGCGTTTCGTGATCGTGCATCTGCGTGCACGGGTGCCACACGACGGCGAGGTCGCGTGCGGCAAGGTCGGCGGAGTGGGATGGCATGGCCCTGCTATGATCCGGGCCGCTCCCGTCTCCGCACAAGTCTTGCCATGCGCCGTCTTTCCCGTTCCCCAATCTCCCTTCGCGATGGCCGGCTCCACAGCGGCTTCACTTTGATCGAGATCCTCGTCGTCGTGGTGATCCTCGGCATCCTTGCCGCGATCGTCGTGCCGCGCGTGATGGAGCGGCCGGGCGAAGCGCGGGTCACGCGCGCCAAGCAGGACATCCAGGGCATCGCGACCGCGCTGAACCTCTACAAGCTCGACAACTTCGCCTATCCGAGCAGCGAGCAGGGGCTCGATGCGCTGGTCACCAAGCCGACCGGCCAGCCGGATGCGCCGAACTGGAAAGGCCCCTACCTCGACCGCGTCGCCAAGGACCCGTGGGGCAAGCCCTACCAGTACCAGCGCCCCGGCCAGCACGGCGAGATCGACATCTTCAGCTACGGCGCCGACGGCAAACCCGGTGGGGAGGGGGAGGCTGCGGACGTCGGGAATTGGGAGTGAAGCGGGGATTGGAGATTCGGGATTCAGGATTCGGTAGAGCAAACGCGCCCGATGCCGAGCCAAGCCGCTTTCCCGAATCCCGAATCCCCAATCCCCAATCCCGGCCCCACCAAGGCTTCACCCTCATCGAACTCCTCGTCGTCGTCGTCATCGTCGGCGTGCTCGCGGTCGCGTTGACGCTGGCCGTCGGCGGTAGCGGGGAACGCCAGCTGGTGAATGAGTCGGACCGGTTCCAGGCGCTCGTCGCGCAGTTGTGCAACCAGGCCGAACTCGGGGGACGCGAATACGGCGTGGTCGTCGCCGACGACGGCTACGCGTTCCGCCGGCTCGACGGCACCGAGTGGCACGACGCGAACACTGGCGAGCTGCGCGCGCGGCACTGGGTCGCCGGCTTGCGCATCGACCTCAACCGGGAAGGGCGTCCCGTCGCCCTGGCGACGCCGAAGCACGATACGCCGCAGCTGGTCTGCTTCTCCTCGGGCGAGCTGACGCCGTTCGCCTTGACGCTCGCGCTCGGCGACCCGCCGATGCGCTATCGCGTGACCGGTGCCGACGACGGCACGCTGAAAACCGCGCGCGTGGAGACGCCGTGAGAGGTCGCGCATGCGGCTTCACGCTGATCGAAGTGCTGATCGCGCTCGCCGTGATCGCGCTCGCGCTGCTGGCGCTGACGCGTACCGCGAGCATGCAGGTGCAGGATTTCGACGCGCTGCGCGAACGCACGCTGGCCGGCTGGGTCGCGGCCGACGTGCTGACCGACACGCGCCTGGCGACGGCGTTTCCGGCGACCGGGCACAGCGACGGCCGCCTGCAGCTGGCCGGACGCAGCTGGCGCTGGACGCGCGACGTGAAAGGAACGCAGGACGCCGAGATCCGCCGCATCGACATCCTCGTGTTCGCCGGGGAGTCGCAACAGCCGTCGGCCAGCTTGAGCGGCTTCGCCGGCACGGCGCTCTTGCCATGAAATCGTCGCGCGGATTCACCCTCATCGAACTGCTGGTCGCACTGGTCGTGTTCGCCGCGATGGCGGCGGCGGCCTACGGCGGCCTCGCTTCGATCGCGCGCGCGCGCGCGGCGCTGGCGGCGCAGCAGGACCGCTTCGCGGCGATCACGCGGACGGTGTCGTTGCTCGAACGCGACCTGCGCCAGGGCGTCGCGCGCACCGTACTCGGCAACACCGGCAGCCAGCCCTTGCCCGCGCTGATGGGCGGCAGCGACGGCATCGAATTCACGCGCCTGGGCTACGCCAATCCGCTGGCCGAGCCGCGCAGCAACCTCGAACGCGTCGTCTACGCGTTCGACGGCGGCAAGCTGCAGCGCGGACGCTACCTCGTGCTCGACCGCGCGCCGAACTCCGCGCCGGTGACGAGCACGCTGCTCGATCGCGTCGAGCAGTTCCATCTGCGCTATTTCGGCGGCGACGGCGCCTGGCGCGACGCGTGGCCGCCGAGCGATCCGCTACCGAGCGATCCGCCTCTGCTCGATCCCAACGCTCGCCTGCCGCGTGCTGTCGAATTTCGTTTCACTTTGCAGGATCTCGGCGAGATTCGCCGCGTCGTCGAGTTGCCATCGCCGTTGTCCCATTGCGGAGTTGTCGGCGACGGCTCAGTGGGAAGCTGTCAATGAACGCGTATCCTCGTCGTCAGCGCGGCGTCGCGCTTCTGGTGGCGCTGCTCGTCGTCGCGCTTGCCACGATTCTGATAGCAGCGTTGCTCGACCGCGGAGAACTCGCCTTCGCGCGGACGCGCAATGCACTGCGCTCGGAGCAGGCCGATGCCTACGCGCTCGGGTTGGAGATCTATGCTGCGCAGGTGCTGTTCAAGGTGCAGACCGAACAGCGCGGTCCCGATACAAGTCAGAGTCCATGGGCACAGCCGTTGCCGCCGCAGCCTGTTCCCGGAGGTCTGTTGACGGCGACGATGCGTGATCTGAATGGTTGTTTCAATCTCAACAATCTTTCCGCTGCCAGTACCGAGCGTGCGCGATGGTTGCAGGTGTTCACTTTGCTCCTCAAGAATCTTGCTCTCGACCCCAACTTGGCTGCCGCCGTGCAGGCATGGCTGTCGCAGGGACAATCAGGCGATGTCAGCCCAAACTATTACCTTGCGCTCGCCGTTCCCTACAGGCCGCGCAGCGACGTCTTTGCGCACGTATCGGAGCTGCGCCTCGTTGGGGGGGTCAGTAGCGAGGTCTACGCGAGGCTGGCGCCATATGTCTGCGCGCTGCCTCCTGGGACCACGATCAATTTGAATACGGCGAGCGCGCCGGTACTGCAGAGCGTGGACGCCAGCATATCGGCGGCGCAGGCGCAGGCACTATGGAACAACGGACAGGCTCGCTTCCAGGACCTCAACGATTTCGAGACCACGACACATCTGGTACAAGGTGCGCTGCGATCGACTATGTTCGAAGTCAACAGCGCCTATTTCCTGGCTCGCGGCGACGTCGTGCTCGACGATGTGCCCTTCACGTTTTACAGCCTGATCGAGCGTGGCCAGCGGGGCATCCGCGTCCTCTCCCGCAGCCGCGGCAGCGACGACACCTTGACCGTCGCCGCGCCGATCGCGCCGTCGTCGAAAGACGACACAGCGCTCGACTGACGCCGCGCCGTTCTCGACTACAATTCCCGCGTTTAGACGCCACGGTCCTGAACCTTCCCATGTCCGATCGCCTGCTGCTTCGCCTCGCTCCCGATGGCGGCCTGACCTGGCTGCGCCCGTCGGGTGCGGCCGCGCCGGGCACGTCCGTCGCAGGTGCACCGTCGGCGTCGGTGCTCGCCGCGGCCGGCGAAGTCGTCGTGCTCGTTCCGGCCGAAGACGTGCTGCTGACGCGGGCGCGGCTGACCGCGCGCAATCGCGCGCAGCTGCTGCAGGCGTTGCCGTATGCGGTGGAGGACCAGCTGCTGAGTCCGGTCGAGGACCTGCATTTCGCGGCGGCGAAGGACGGCGGCGAATGGATCGGCGTCGCCGTCGTCGCCAAGAACCGCCTGCGCGGCTGGCTCGAGCGCCTCGCGGAAGCGGGCGTGCAGCCGGACAGCGTGATCGCCGAATCGCTCGCGCTGCCGCCGTCGACCGTCGTCGTCGAAGAGGCGCGCGCGATCGCCCGTCTCGCCGACGGTTCCGCGTTCGCTTGCGCGCCTGCCGATCTTGCAGGCTGGCTGGCGCAGGCGGGAATCGACGAAGCACTGTCAATTTACGACTTCCGCCCCGCGCCGACCGCCGCGCTGGCCATTCCCGGCGCTCGCTACCACGCGCGCCAACGCGATCCGCTGGCCTTCCTGGCGGGCGCGCTGCCGGCACAGCAGGCTGGCGCGATCAATCTTCTCGAGGGCGAATTCGCGTCGCTCCACCGGGGCGAACGCGGCGCTCGCTGGTGGCGTTTCGCGGCGATGCTCGCGGCCGCCGTGCTCGTGCTCGCGGTGGTCGACCTGGGCTTCGAGGTGCTGCAGCTCTCGCGCGCCTCGGCACGCATCGACACCTTGGCCGAGGAGGCCGTGCGCAAGGCGTTTCCGGACGTCGATGCGGCGCAGCTGGCGCGCCTGAGTCCGGAGCAGTTGATGCGCGGACGGCTGGACCGCCTGCGCGGCGGCGCCGAATCGAGCGGCCTGTTGCGCGTGCTGACGCAGATCGCACCGGTGCTCGGCAGCACGACGCGCATCCAGACGCGTGGCATGGAATACCGCAACGGCCTGTTCGAACTGAGCTTGCGCGCGCCCGACGTGGCCGCGCTCGACAGCGTGCGCGAGCGTTTCGCGGCGGTGCCCGGATTGAAAGTCGAAGTCACCGCGGCCAATCCCGGTGCCGACGGCGTCGACGGCCGCATCCGCATCGGTTCGGCCGACGGCCGCGGAGGCACGCCGTGATCGCAGACTGGTGGAACAAGCTCGCGCCGAGCGAACGGCGCATGCTCGGCGTCGGTTCGATCGTCGTCGCGCTGCTGCTCGGCTGGGCGCTGGTCTGGCATCCGCTGGCGACGAAACGTGCCGAATTGGAAACCACGATCGAAGGCCAGCGCCGCGATCTGGCCTACGTGCGGGCCGGCGCGGCCGAGGTCGATCGCCTGCACCAGGCCGGCACGCGCTCGCGTGCGGACCGGCAGGGCCGCTCGCTGCTCGCGCTGGCGGATGCGACGGCGCGCACGGCCGGCCTCGAAAGCGCGCTCAAGCGCGTCGAGCCGGTCGGCGCACGCAGCGTGCGCGTGAGCTTCGAGAATGCGAATTTCGACGCCCTGGTCGACTGGGTCGAGGACCTTTCGCGCAGCTACGGCGTCGAGGCCAGCGATCTGTCCGCCGACCGTGCCGACGGTGTCGGACTGGTCAACGCGCGCGTGACCTTGCAGGACGCACCATGACGTTCGCGGTTTGAACGCCGACGCAATACCGTGCTAATACACGCGTTCCACGCCGGCTCATCCGGCTCCCTTTCATACCGCGGCGCCGCGTTCCGCGCGCGGCGGTCGGCGCGACCGGTACGCTCATGCGAATCCTGAAGATCCTGCTGGTTCTGCTCGTGCTCGCCCTGATCGTCGGCGGCGTGGTCCTGTGGACCTTGCCGGCAGACGTCGCCTATCGCTACGGCACGCGCTATCTCGGTCCCGTCGCACTGGCCGGCGTGCGCGGCACGATCTGGGACGGCCATGCCGACGGCATCAGCGTGCTCGGGCGCGACCTCGGCGAACTCGATTGGCATGCGCAAAAAAGCCCGCTGCTGAGCGGCCGCTTCGTCGCCGACGTGCGCATCAAGGGCGCCGACATCGACGCGGCCGGCGTAGTCACGCGCGAAGGCAATGGCGCGCTGCTCGCGCAGGACCTGCGTTTCAGCGTGCCGGCCGAACTGCTCGCGCCGTCCCTCGACCTGCACCAGTTGAAGCTCCTCGGCGTCATCAGCGGCGTCGTCACGCAGGCGCGCTTCGCCACCGCGGCGCTCAGCGATGCCAGCGGCAATGCGCGCTGGAGCGAGGCAGGCGTGACCGGCCCGGACGGCGACGCGCGCTTTTCCGACATGCTGGCCGATTTCGCCTCGCAGCCGGACGGTAGCCTGGGCGGCACCGTGCGCGACGACGGCAACGGCAATCTCGCCGTCGACGGCACGTTCAAGGTGAGCTTCAGCGCGTTCGACGCGCAGGCGACGTTGAAGGCGCGCAACGGCGATCAGCAGGTGGCCGATACGCTGCGCTACGTCGGCCAGCCGCAGCCGGACGGTTCGAGCAAGCTCGTCGTGCACGGCCAGATGCTGAAGGTGCTGTGAGCGCGCTCGACCGCGACTTCCTCGCGCGCGCGCTGGCGGTCGCGCAGCGCGCCGCCGACGCCGCCGAGGCGATCACGCGGCCGCGCTACCGGGCGCAGGATTTTTCCGTCGTCACCAAGGCCGACGCGACCCCGGTCACCGAAGCAGACCGCGCGGCCGAAGCGGCGATCAAGCAGGTACTGCGCGAAACCTTTCCGGACCATGCGTTCTACGGCGAGGAAGAAGGCCGCGAGGGCGACGGCGATTTCCTCTGGCTGATCGATCCGATCGACGGCACCAAGGCCTTCGTACGCGGTTATCCGATGTTCTCGACGCAGATCGCGCTGATGCACGCGGGCGAACTCGTGCTCGGCGTGTCCGCTGCCGGCGAGTACGGCGAGCGCGCGCACGCGGTGCGCGGCGGCGGCGCGTTCGTGCGCCGCGGCGACGGCGAAGCGAAGCGCGTTTTCGTGTCGGACGTGCGCGAATTCGGTCCGTCGAGCGCGATCTCGACCGGCAACCTGAAATCGCTGGCCGCCTCGCCCGCGCGCTGGAATGCGCTCGCCGATCTCGTGCGCCGCAATGGGCGCATACGCGGCTACGGCGATTTCCTGCACTATCACCTGCTCGCGCGCGGCGCGATCGACCTGGTCGTCGAATCCGATCTCAACATCCTCGATATCGCGCCGCTCGTGGTCATCGTGCGCGAGGCCGGTGGCGTATTCACCGATCTCGACGGTGGCGCGATCGGCCTGGACACGCGCAGCGCGCTGGCGGGCACGCCGGCGCTGCATGCGCAGGCACTGGCGGCGTTTGCAGGAGGGGCTCCATGAACGGTTTCGCATCCGTTTTGTTTCCGCAGCTGCTGGCGCAGTCGCCGGCGCTGCTGGCGTGCCTGGTCGGCGGCATCCTGGCGCTGGTGTACTGGCCACAGCATCGACGCCCCTGCCTGTTCCTCGGTGGCGGATGCCTGCTCTACCTGCTGGCGAGCATCGCCAGCAGCACGGTCTCGGCGTATCTGATCGCCCATGCGAACGAGGGCGGTACGCACGTCGCCGTAGCCACCCAGATGGCTGCGCTCGGCCTCGTATCGGGGCTCGTGCATGCGGCGGCTCTCGGCCTGATGGTGGTCGCCGCGCTGGTCGACCGCCGCGTGCGCGGCTGACTTTCGAACGCGGAGCGCCGCAGCCGCTACAATCGCAGGATGCGGAAAGCCCCGGTCATCCATGCGACGCGCCCGATCGATGCGAGCAGGTTCCTGCGCGCCGAACAGGTCGATCTCGAATTCTCCAACGGACAGAAGCGCACGTTCGAGCGCCTGAAGAGCTCCGGCATGGGCGCGGTCATCATCGTGCCGATGCACGACGACGACACCGTGCTGCTCGTGCGCGAGTACGCCGTCGGCATCGACCGCTACGAACTCGGCCTGCCGAAAGGACGCCTCGACCAGGACGAAACCGTCGAGCAGGGCGCCGATCGCGAGCTCAAGGAAGAAGTCGGCTTCGGCGCACGCGAGCTGCACATCCTGGGGCGCCTGTCGCTGTCGCCGGCCTACATGACCGCCATGACGCACGTCGTGCTCGCGCGCGACCTGTATCCGCAGCGCCTGCCCGGCGACGAGCCGGAGGAACTCGAAGTGGTGCCGTGGAAACTGTCCGAGCTGCATCGCCTGCTCGAACAGCCCGACGTCACCGAAGGCCGCTCGATCGCCGCGCTGTTCATCGCGCGCGAGTATCTGGCCGGGCGCTTCAAGCCCCAACCTTGAACCGAAGTCACTCATGAACAAGACCCTGGAAGACCTTGCGCGCGCCGCGGGCTCGATCGCGCAGCGCGCCGCCGATGCGATCCTCGCCGTCTACGAATCCGATTTCGCGGTCGAGCAGAAGGACGACCGCTCGCCGCTGACGGCGGCCGACCTTGCCGCACATCGGCTGATCGTCGCCGCGTTGCACGAGCTGACGCCCGAACTGCCGGTCCTGTCGGAGGAGTCGGCGGCGATCGGATGGAGCGAGCGTTCGCGCTGGTCGCGCTACTGGCTGGTCGATCCGCTCGACGGCACGCGCGAATTCGTCAAGCGCAACGGCGAATTCACCGTCAACATCGCGCTGATCGATGCGCACCGGCCGATCCTCGGCGTCGTGCAGAAGCCGGTCGGCGGCGAGCTTGCCTGCGCATGGGAAGGCGGTGGCGCCTGGTTCGCCGAATCGGCCGGCGCGAAGTCTCGCCGCATCGGCACGCGCCGGCGCGGCTCGCCGCTGGTGGTCGCAGGCAGCCGTTCGCATGCGTCCGAGCATGAAAACAGCCTGCTCGCGCGGCTCGGGCCGAGCGCGAAGATGCCGCTCGGGTCTTCGCTGAAGTTCATCCGCATTGCGGCGGCCGAAGCCGACTTGTACCTGCGCCTCGGACCCACGTCCGAGTGGGATACCGCGGCCGGCCAGTGCGTGCTCGAACAGGCCGGCGGCGCGGTGCTCGACTTCGACGGGCGGCCGCTGACGTACAACGCGCGCGAATCGCTGATCAATCCCGATTTCTTCGCGGTCGGCGACCGCGAGGCGGATTGGTCGGCGTTGTTCGCACGGCCGTAGGGCGGGTCGCTTTTCTCCGGCCACGATTTCTCTGACAGACACCGATCGTCGTCATTCCCGCGAAAGCGGGAATCCATTTTTGGCTTGGAAGAATTTCAATGGATTCCCGCTTTCGCGGGAATGACGTCGATCCGACGATCACGCGACGAACCGCCCATCGAAGGTTGCGCAACAATATGGCGCCGCTGGCGCTACTCCCGCCGATCCGGCATTCGTCTGTCCGACGTATTTTCGAAAACTCATCGTCCGCCCGCTCATGACCATCCAAGACGCAAATCCCTCCATCAACAGCCTCCTCGCCATCATGGCCCGCCTGCGCGACCCTGAGAGCGGCTGTCCGTGGGACGTCGAGCAGACGTTCGAGACGATCGCGCCGTACACGATCGAAGAAGCGTACGAAGTCGCCGACGCGATCGATCGGCGCGACTACGCCGATCTGCGCGACGAGCTCGGCGACCTGCTGCTGCAGGTGGTGTTCCACGCGCGGATGGCGGAGGAGGCCGGACACTTCGCCTTCGACGACGTCGTCGCGGCGATCTGCGACAAGATGATTCGGCGCCATCCGCATGTGTTCGCGGAGGCGCGCGTCGAGTCGGTCGCGGAGCAGACCGTCAGCTGGGAAGCCTTGAAGGCAGCGGAGCGCGCGGCGAACGGCGAGAGCGACACCAGCGCGCTCGCCGGCATATCGCGCGGCCTGCCGGAATGGCAGCGCGCGCTGAAACTGCAGAAGAAGGCGGCGCGCGTCGGCTTCGACTGGCCCGACGTGAACCCGGTGTTCGACAAGCTGCACGAGGAGATCGACGAAGTGCGTGCGGAATTCGCCGGTGGCGCCGATCCGGAGCGTTTGACCGACGAGATCGGCGACGTGTTGTTCGTATGCGCCAATCTCGCGCGGCACGCGAAGGTCGACGTGTCGCAGGCGCTGCGCCATGCGAACGCGAAGTTCGAGCGGCGCTTCCGGCGAATGGAAACGCTGGCCGCCGAGGCGGGCGAGACGCTGTCCGGCAAGTCGCTGGACGAACAGGATGCGTTGTGGGCACGCGCCAAGCGCGAGGAACGCGGCGGCGATTGAGTCGCGCGAAAGCGTGCGGCCTTTGTCAGCCGCACGCTTCGTTCATCGTTGATCTCGAAGGGAAGCCGAGTGACGTCGCGGTACGACCACTCGACGGCGGCGTGCCGCGACGCCTCGGCTTCCTCAGGAGGTTCGCTTACTTCGAACAGGCCTTGCCGTGCGAGGCGTGATTGCCCTTGGCCAGCGCATCGGCCTCAGTCATGTATTCGCCCTGCTTGGTCTTGCCGTAGTAGCGATCGTCCGAGCAGTGATAGACCTTGCTCTCGGTATTGACCCACACTTTGCCGGCGCCGCCGCCGGGAGCCGGCGCTGCGGCTGCCGTCGTCGAAGCGGGTGCGCGTGTCGGCGCGGGCGCAGGCGCGGGGGCCGGCGCAGGGGCCGCTGCCGGTTTTGCCGGAGCTGGCGCTGCGGTCGGGGCCGGAGCAGAAGCCGGAGCAGCCTTCGCGGCGGGCGCTGCGGCGGCGGCGGTGGCGCCGTACCAATCCTTCACGCCCTTGTGGCCGCGGCAGGCGCCTTTCTTGGTGTCGGTGTCGGTATAGGTGCCGTCTTTGCAGAGCCCGGTCGAACCTGCCGGCGCGGACGTCGCCGCAGTCGCCGCCGGAGCGGCGTCCTTGGTCTTCTTCGAACTCTTCGTGTCGGTGCTCGCTGCCGTGGACTTGGCCGCGGCCGGCGCGGCCGCGTCGGCGGCATACCAGTCCTTCACGCCCTTGTGGCCGCGGCAGGCGCCTTTCTTGGTATCGGCGGAGGTGTAGCTTCCGTCCTTGCACATTCCGGTCGTGCCGGCCGGCGCCCCAGCGGGAACCTGGGCATGGGTGGCGGCGGCAAAGGCCAGCCCCAGCGGCAACGCAATGGCGATCAGCAACGCTTTCATGGCATTCCTCCTCAGATGATCGGATGCGGCGTGCGTTCGAGCGATGCCCCGACAGGACGGCAAGCGGGCAGGCACGAACGTCGAGTCAGGCTACGCGCGCTCGCTTACAGAATGCTTTCGAGGGGTACGGGGGGAAGACAAAGCCTGGAACACGAAGAGCACGAAGAAGAGCGAAGACAACCCCTAAAAAGCTGTTCTCCCTCTGTGTGCTCCGTGTGCTCCGTGGTCCAATCTGTCGCTATTGCGGCCCAACGGAGCCCGCGTCGCGTGGGAGCGGCTTCAGTGGCGATCGTCGAGCTCTGCCGATCGCGACTGAAGTCGCTCCCACGGAACCTCGGTACGTTCGATCTCAGGGCGCCGTGCCGTCGAACCCGTCTTTGAAGATCGTGTCGTCCGGCGTGGTGACGCCGCAGCCTTGCACGCTGATGTCGTCGATGTACCAGCCCTCGCGCGAGATGCTGTTGTTGCTGCCCAGGCGGAAACGGAACTGCACATCGTGGCCCGCATACGTCGAAAGGTCGACCACGACCGGTCGGAAGCTGCCCGTCGTCGTACCGCACCAGGCTTGGTTGCCCGCGAGCGGGTTGCCGGTACCCGTGGATACCGGACCGGTGTAGCTGCCGACGAGCAACTGCGTGTTCGGCACCTGGCTGAACGTGCCGCCGTCGAGTGCGACTTCGAGGATACCGCCGTCGCGGCAGGAGGTGCCGGAGATGTCGAGGATCGGGAAGTGCTCGAACTGCAGCGTGAGGCCGCTCAGTTCACTCGGCAGCGTGAATACCTGCGAAGTCAGGCGCTGGTCGGCCACCGTCGCCGGATCGGCCGCTTTCCAGGCATGCGTCGGGCTGCTCGCGCGCGTCGTCGAGATCGCCCAGCTGTCGGTGCCCGTCGCCGCATCGTGCGTCCAGGTGCCGGTGCCGCTCTCGACGTCGTCGTTGAACAGCGTCTGCGTCGGCGTGCCGAGGCTGCATTGGCCGGGCGCGGGCAGCGTGACGAACGACGCGGCCGCGCTCGGTGTCGCGCCGCAGTCGTTGGTCGCGGTCACGCGCCACCACAGCTGCGTATTCAGCGGCAGCGCGGCGGTCGGCTGGAAGCTGGCGGTGGTGACCGTCTGCGACAGGATCACGTCGTCGAACGCCGCGTCCGTCGCGATCTCGATCAGGTACGTCGCGGCCTGGTCGCCGGCCGTCCAGGTGAACAGCGGCTGCGAGGCGACGTTGGTGGCGCCGTCGGCGGGCGCGGTCAGGGTCGCTGCGCCGGCGATGGCGGTCGAGACGTTGACGTCGAGTTCGAGATCGCGCGTCGTGCTGCCGGACGTGCCGCGCAGCGTGATCGCGTGCGGGCCCGGTACAGCGGTGCCGTCGACGGAAAGGTTCGCCACGGTCGTGCCCGGCGGATTGACCGGAGTCACGCTGTAGCTGCCGCTGAAGCCTGCCGGCAGGCCAGGTTCGAAGCTCATGTCGACCGGATCGGTGAAGCCGTTGCGCGAGTTCACCGTGATCGTGACCGGATTGAGCGCGACCGCGCTCGCACTCGCCGCGCAGACGCCCTGGCTGAGGCCGTCGCCGGTCGTCGTGAAAGTCGGCGTGCCGCAGCTGTCGAACCGGAACGATGCGTAGCGCGTGCGCCACTGGCCGCCGCTCGGCATGTACATGCCGGTGAACCAGAACGTGCAGCCGTCATCCGGATCGACGCCCATGCCGAAATAGTCGCCCCAGCGGTCGGCGCTGGTCTGCGAGCTGGCGCCGTCGACGAGGGTCGTCTCGGTCGTCGTCATCACGCCGAGCGGATCGCTCGCCTCGCGGCCGACGTAGCGCAGGCCCGGATTCACCGCCGGCGTCGAGCGCGCGACGCTGTAGCCGAGCGCGATGTTGCCCGACTCGTCCATGCCGATCGCGCCCATCCAGCGGCTGATCTGGCCGTCCGCGTCGTTCGGCGCATAGGTGCCCTGCTGGTAGAGCTGCCACGGATTGCTCGGCCCGCCCGTGCGGCGCAGTTCGAACCAGCGAATGCCGGCGAGATTGTTCGAGCCGGTCGTGTCCAGGCGCGTCACATGGTTGCCGACCAGCACTTCGTACGTGCCGAAGTTGCGGTAGTGCACCGGCACCATCGGCACTTCGAGCAGCGGGTCGAGGGTCTGCGAAGTGCCCGGCTGGTGGATCGCGCCGAAACCGCCGTCGGTGATCGTGAACTTGGAATTGAATTCGTCCTCGGCGACCTGCACCGGTCCGCTGAGGGCGGTATTGGCCGGCGTGGTGAAGTCGACGCTCAATGTGAACAGTTCGAGGAAGTCGTGATCGGGGTCGTTCGAGCCGGGGTTGTTTCGCTCGTCGTCGTTGTCGCGGATGAAGATGCCGGGCGCGCCGGCCGGGGGCGGCGTCGAGCCGAACAGCGAGGCCGGCGGCAGCATCTGGAAGCCGAGGCCGTTGAGGCCCGGCACCGATTTGCGCTGCAGCGTCGCGGTCTGGCCGGCGAGCATGCGATTGCGATCGAGCGCATACACGGCCGGACCTTCGTTCGCGCCGGCGTAGTACGCATCCGGCCAGACGCCGTACTTCGGGTAGTCGGGGAAGCTCGGCGTCGCGAACACGTAGCGCGTCCACGTCGTGCTGACCGGGTTCGCATCGGCGCTGAGATAGACGCACAGGTCGTTGCCGTTGGACGGGAACTCGGTGAACAGCCAGCGCTGCGCGAGCTGGTCGAACACCACGACGCCGTCGCCGCCGCCGTTGGCGCAAGGGCCGCCGCTCCCCAGGCCCTGCATGTTGAAGGGGCCGGCCAGCAGGTCGCCGCTGGTCGCATCATGGATCGTGTAGCTGGCATCGCCGGCGGTGCCGTTGATGACTTCGACGTAGACGCCGCCGCCGACGTCGCCGCTCGGATCCGGAGGGAAGAACCCGCTGAAGCCGGGGCCGTCCGCATTGACCAGCGGCGTGGTGAAGCCGCCGCCGCCGCGCGGCTGGAACGCGCGCTGCAGCTGCACCAGCACGTCGATGTTCTGCGTGACCGGATTGACCGGCGCGGGCGGGTTGCGCTGCGTTTCCTCTTCGCCGTGGAACTGGCGCGGAATCTCGCGGATCGGGTCGCCCGGTTTCCAGACCGGCGCGAGCGGACGCGTGCGGGCGTCGAGATAGAAGCGTTCGGGCGCTGCAGGCGGGCTGACGTAGTCCGCCCCGCGCGAGACGGTCGTACCGGAAGCCGCGGCGGCGGGAGCGGGCGGCGCCGCGCCGGCAGTGCCCGCGAGGGCAAGCAAGGTCAACGCGGAGAGTCGGATCGAGGTCGTCATGCGGGCATCCCAGTAGCGGCCTTTCCCTCGGGCCGAAAGCGGAAGACGCATGAGTCGATAGGCCTTGCGGCCTAGTCAATCATCATCCTCCGGAAGTTGGCTATCCTCGCCCAGCAGGACGAGTTGTTCAAGCACGATCTCGCCGGTCCGGCTGCGCACGCGCAAGGGCGAGGTGCCCGCGCCGTAGCGCGCGTGCGCCTCGTGACCGCCGCCGGCCACCGTGTGCACGCTGAGGCCGAAATTGCTGCCGAGCGCGCCGCCGGTCTGGGCGTCGAGCGCGATGTCGCCGAACGTGGGCACCAGCAGGACGATGCGCCCGCTGACGCTGGCGATCTCGCTGGCGCCGTTCCAGCGTGCGCCGATCGCCGTCGCGCGGATCAGTCCGTCGTTCGTATGCAGGTTCAGGCGGCCCTGCGAGGAGGCCAGGATGCTGCCCGACTCCGATGTCGCCTCGATCTCCCCGACGCGTCGCTTCGCCGCGATGCGGCTGTCGCGCGTATGCAGCGTCAGCGCGAGGTCGCCGGGCACGAACACGGCCGCATCGATGCGGCCGGCGTCGTCGGTGCCGGCGACGGCGCCGTCGAAGCCGATGTCGATGTGCAGCGTGTCGCCTTCGCGGTGCGAACGGAACATCGGCTTCGCGTAGCGGGGACCGTTGCGCTGGATCACCGCATGGATGCCGACCTCGCGTTCGTCGCGGCCGCGGATGTTGATCTCGCCCCAGGGGTTGTCGATCGCCACGCGCGCGATCGACGCGTCGAGGTCGAAGGCCTTGTCCGCGCGCTCGGCGCGGACCTCGTTCGACGCAGCTGCCGGTGCCGCTACGTGCGAGGGCGCCGCGCAGCCGCCGAGCAGCGCGGCGAACGGCACGGCGGCAAGAAACAGTCTCGTCAGGCGCATGCTCATTCCTTGAAGATGAAGAACGCCGCCGCGACGATCAGCGCGAACCCGACCAGGTGGTTCCAGCGCACCGCCGCGCCGAGATAGAACACCGAGAACGCCGCGAATACGCATAGCGTGATGATTTCCTGGATCGCCTTCAGCTGGGCGGGATTGAACACTTCGTAGCCGATGCGATTGGCCGGCACCTGCAGGCAGTACTCGAAGAACGCGATGCCCCAGCTCGCGAAGATCACCAGCCAGAGCGGTCGGTCGGTGAATTTCAGATGTCCATACCAGGCGAACGTCATGAAGACGTTCGAGCCGATCAGCAGGAGGATCGGCGACAAATAGTTCCACATGGAGAAGGCTCGCGCGAAGAAACCGAGGGCATCCTAGCCGCAGCGCCGCGCGCGGCATACCGCCGACCTAGGGATATCCCCAGCTAGGCGGGCGCGTCCATCGCGGCAAGGCTGCCGGGCGGAGCCCGCCGGATCGGCGCGGATGGCGTCATGTCGTGGCGGCCGCGGGACCGCGACTGGACCCGGGCGGCGGGATTTTGCAAGCTCGGGTTCTCACCAGAAAAGAAGCGGACGTTCTCCGCTACGGGATGATTCGATGGGTGCCAAATCGCTGCTGTTCGTCTTGATTGCCGCTGTGGTTTCCACCTGCGCCGTTCGCGCGGACGATGCCGGCGAATCCGTGCATTGCTCGCTGAACGACGCGCCTGCCGTCGCCTGCCGCATGACCGACACGGTCGACGCGAACGGCGCGCACAGCATGGAGTTCGTCGCGGGCACGCAGCGAATCCGTT